>Ga0214165_1001058_pt1 | contig 16475 bp, 11 predicted proteins | sample TroBogypolimnion_34_FD_153004 | JGI IMG/M metagenome (GOLD analysis project Ga0214165, IMG submission 153004) | Freshwater microbial communities from Trout Bog Lake, WI - Practice 03JUN2009 hypolimnion v3 | ecosystem: Environmental > Aquatic > Freshwater > Lake > Hypolimnion/Profundal zone ... | reverse complement strand
GTGCCGACATTCGACACGTTGCCGCCGCTCGATGGCGTCGCCCAGGTGCCATCACCACGCAGGAATGTGCTGCCTGACGGGGTGCCCGTAACCGGATTAGCCGCCATGTTGGTGGCGGTGCTGATGACGGTGCCGCTCGTTGGCAGCGTCAGCGCGGTGGCGGACGTTAGCGTAAGCGTCGTTGGGTATGAACCGCTAATAGTAATCGTGCTGGCGCTGCTGTTCGCAATGCCTGTGCCACCAAATCCAGGCAGCAACACGCCGGCCAAACTAATCGCCCCAGCCGTGGCGGTGGATGGCGTCAATCCAGTGCTGCCACCACTAAAAGACACCACGCCACCGGACGTAGAGCTAACGAAAGTGGCAATCTCCGTCATCGACGCGCTGTAATTGGTCGTGTCACCCGAGCGCACCAACGGCACAATATCGGACCCGTGGAGGGTCACGATATCAGGCATGGCAGAGATTTTCTCGTTAGCCATTGCTTATTACTCCGGCGCGCTGACTAAGCGACAAGTCCAATTGCCGCTCTTGTTTGCCGTCACAGCAAGTCCACCAAACTCTGTGTCGGCTTCAATGGTCGCGGCCACAACACCTTCACGTCCAAGAACCGTCCACGTCGTTGATTCGGCACCAAGGCTGCGCCGCAAAATGCCACGAATAAACGCGCCGTCTGTGCCGTCTGTAATAAGCAACAACGCCATTCTGCAAAAGTTATCAGAAATGTTGAACGTGTTGTTCAGGCCGGGGTTGTTGCCATCAGCCGTCAACCGGCCTGGACCTCTGCCGGAAAGAACGCGGCCCTTGATTGTGGGCGGCGTATAAACAGGGCCAGCCGGACCCATTGGTCCAACGTCGCCCGTGTCGCCTTTCACGCCCTGCGGCCCAACCTTACCCTGCGGCCCCATCGGCCCCGGTTCACCCTGCGGTCCCGGATCGCCCTTGTCGCCTTTGATGGATTGGCCATCAACACCGTTCGTCCCGGCGGAACCCGTCGCACCCGGCTGGCCAGGGTCGCCCTTGTCGCCCTTGGGACCGGGAATACCCTGCGGTCCCTGCGGCCCCATTACGCCTGCCGGACCTGTCGCACCGACCGCGCCGGGGACGCCTTGTATGCCCTGCGGACCACGATCACCTTGCGGGCCGGCGGGACCACGGGCACCATCGACGCCATTGCGCCCTTCAAAGCCGACCGGGCCTTGCTCGCCTTGGTCGCCCTTTGGTCCCTGCGGCCCCGGAATACCCTGCGGCCCAACGTCGCCCTTTTCGCCTTGAATGCCTTGCGGCCCAATCGGACCCGGCTGCCCGTCTCCGCTGACCGGCGCAGAAGGACGCATAAAACCACTCATGGGCCGATCTCCAATTCGATTGAACCGCTTGCTGTTTCTAGTAGCACGGTGCCGCTGTTGTCTTCTAACTCAATCAAGAAAGTGGCGGTCCCGCCAGTGCCCGCAGGACGTGAGGCATTGACCTTCGCGCCGCTGTTGCCCGGCGAAAGCCCAAGCCCTTCGTTTTGGGCGAGGTCCAGCGTGAAAACCGAATCGCTCATTTGAGGTTATACATGGCCGATACAGTGCCGCTGTTGACGACAGCCTTGGACACGGCAAACGGATAAATGTTGTCGCCCACCACCGGATTAACGGCAATGGTGGAACTATCTTCCAATGTCAGCGTCACGTTGGCGGCAGCGGTCGCGGTAATTAAGATCGCGTATGCCGGCGGCACGACGGTGTTGTTTGCCACGGCGGCCGCGCTGATGATCGGCGTGGTGCGGCTGGCGGCGTAACCGAGTAAATTGGCGGTCATGGGCGTGTCCTTTCAGGGGTGGCCAAATGTAGCATAAGTTATGGGCTGGCAAGCAGACGCTTAATGGAATCCGGCACAGTGCCTTTGGCCTCTGCTTTACTTTTCATTTTTGCTGCACGATTTTCATAACGCGCCTCTCTTTCAGGGTCCGAAATGTAACCCGGCGCAGGCTGGATGCCCCAAAAGGATGCAAACTGTTCACCAGCGGACGCGCCTTTGGATGCCATTTTTTGCTGCCCACGGAACGAGAATGGGATGGCCTGTCCGAGCAAAAAATCAGCATAACTTACTACCGGGTTCTCTCCTCTTGCGGCAATCGGATGTCCATAATAATCCGTATTATCGAGCATCTGAAGACCGCCAGACAGCAAAGGATGAGTCTTGTTCTTCAAAGTCTGGAAGGGGTCATGCGCATACTCAAAAGCGTCCTTAATGTAGGACGGCAACGAGAAGCGACCACCCTTGCCATCGGGCGGGAAGAAGTAATCAAGCATGGATTGCGGACCTTGGCCGGTCATCACATAGGTCAGCATCGCGCCGACCGGAGCGACAACCAACGGCAAGGCCATCGCATACGACATGCGTTGCGTTACCTCGGGACGTTGACCCTTCAAAGCGGCAGAGACAGCGCGGGCGGTGTCCAGTGGTGCGCCGCCAAGAATGCGCAGTGAACCAAGGTTCCAGCCGACAGACCGCGTTGACATGAACGCAAAGTCTTTTAGCGTCTTGTTCCAGAACACGTTGTCGTAAACCATTTGACCAAGACGGTCATCGACCGCATCCCAAGCTTCGGTCATAGCTTTTTGGCGTTGCTCAGCGGTCGCGTCAGGGTGCATGCGTTCAAAGTTTTCCGCCATGTTGCGGAAGGCACCCAGCTTGGCCAGCGGCACCATTGTGCCCATTAACGGCTCGGTAACGTTTTGGATCAAACGCCCCATCAAATGAAACACGCCCGTGTAAGGATGGTCTTGGAACATTTCCTTGATTTCGCGCCCAAAATCGCCGGGATTGGTCAACAAGCGGCCAAGGTCTTTCATGTTGTGGATGAAAGCGCCCTGCTGTTCGGCGTTATGGAAGCTTCCCATCTTCTCCCGCGATCCAGCGGTAAGAAATGCGTCAACTTCTTTCTTTGCCTCTGGCGGCAAGAGATTGTAATCCATGTGCAGCCATTCCCGAAGCTGTGCGCCTCGCCTCAAGGTGGGTATGACGGCGGTAAACACATTCAGCCCCGGCGTAGCGCCAAACGCGACGTTTTTGAGGCCGCGAGCCATTTGCACCGGGTTCATTCTGGTCAAACCCTCGGCCAATTGCTTCATGCCAAGCGCCGTCATGGACGCCATTGTATCGCCCAACACAAACGTAAAGTGGAAACCACTAAGCCCCAACTGAAGAAGATTTAGCGCGTTGCCCGTAGCGCGCACGGCGTCAACCACAGGCATATCCGCGACAAGGCTTTTGGACATGTAATTGTTAAAAACCGTGGCAGCTTCTTCGGGGGCATACCACCCGCCGACATTGGTTACCCCGTAATTTCCTTCATGCACGATTTTTGGCTGGAAAACCTTATCGTCCAATTTGACCCAGCCATTGTTTTGGGCCTTTTGTTCCAAATGATATGGCACCCAACGCGCAAGGTGAGATTGCTTTAATTGCTCAGATATTTTGGTCCCATAGTAAAAACGCTGCATTTCCATCAGCTTCAACACCTGCATGCGCACAGGGTTGGTGGTCACGGGCACCAAACCGGCATCCATCGCTTCTTTTAAGGTATTAAAAGTCCGCTGCTTCAAGAAATTGGCGCTGCCGGTCAATGATTTGTTGGATTGCGCTTCAGCCCACGATTTCCGCAACTGCTCGCGCAATTCAGCCGGCGTTCCCGGCGCTTCGCCGCGCGTCCATTCGGCATGGTTGGCATAAATCCGGCCCATGTAAAATTCTTTGGCGTCCTTCAAAAGTTCTTTTCCGATGCCACGGCCAAGCGTTTGGATTTTGCCCGTCCATTCATCCAAAACTTTACGAATGCCCTGGGCTACTCCCTCCAATTCCGCCGTTGGTTGTTTTTGCCCGGTTTCGGCCCGATGCGTGAACTCAAGCTGCTCGTCAACCGGGAGCCGACCCATGATGTGGTCGGCGTCATCCAACACATGCAACCGCTCTCTGGCATTGCTTAACTCAGCACCATGCCGACGCAAGGCATATTGCATTTTCTCCGCAAGCGGCCCGCGCGATGTGGGCGAAAAAACCTTTTCAATGGAATCAGCAATTTTGCCAATTACACTGCGTTCTTTGACCGGAAGTTGAAGCGTGGATTGACCGCCCGGCGTGGCGTAGCTGCGGTTGGCTTTGTTTTCTTTTTCGGTGATCGGTCGAGGGGCTTCTTCCTCCAACAACCGGCCTTGCTCGCCCTTGGCTATTTGCCCGAAATGTTCTCCCGCAGCATTTGAAGTGCCCTTTCCCTCGATTGCTTCACGTCTGGATGGTTCGCCGGCAATTTTTCGAGCGATTGCAAGAACTTCCGCAATTCCGCCCTGGATGCCATGGGGGTAGGCACGTCGATTGAGATTGGCTCGTTCGTATGCAACATAAAAATTTGAATCCTTGATAAAGTTGGAGATTACGCTTGACCAAACATCCACAAGCTTTGCCTCTGAAGGAGAAAGTTTTTTGTTGGTGGCATATTCAATCAAGCCGGATTTTCGCATTCCTTCGTTTAAGGTGTGATAATATAAATCTAAAAACTTATTTTCGTCAATCAGACCTCTGTTATAAGCTTCAGTTAATAATGCTTTTGTTTTTGTAAAAGCGCGGTTGTATGCAGCCTTAATAACGGAAAACGTTTCGCGCACAAACGGCACGTCGGCTACTAAAGGTCGCTGAAAAATTGGCCCCAAAGCCGCTACATAGTCACTTCCTTTGCTGCCATGAACAACCATGGCTTTATGCCCTGGATAAGCTAAGCTTGTTAAATCCGCCTCAGAAAAACTGTTATCACTTGGGTGATTGTGATGCGTAATTAAATTGGCGTTAGGGTCCATAGCCAATTTGCTGAATCCTTCAGGAAAGGAAACAGTGCCCTTGTTGTGATCGGTTTGTGCCGCTATTGGCTGCCCAGTTTCGTGATCGTAAAGGCCAAAATATTCGTGCCCGGTTTTAAGCCCGTTTTCCATAACATAATTAGCCAAGATTCTGTGCGTGTCCGTTTGGCCGACAGCTTTGACAATGTATTCTCTTAATTTTCCGGCCAAATTACCAATAAGCGTGGGTTGCACTTCTTGCCTATGAACAAACAGCCCTTCATTCGCGGGCAATTGATCTTTGACAGGAAGCAGTGCGCCACGGCCAGCCTGATCTCGCGCAGCTTGTGCTTGAACGGCGCTTTGTTCGGTGCCGGGGATTATCAATTGTCGCTGGTCATTACGAATGGTCGGCTCCGGCGCAACCGGAGTGGATTCACGGCGTTGAACGCCGAATAAATCGACCCCTTCCCGTGGCGGAAGCGGAGCCTTGCGTTCAAAAAAACCGCTTTGATTTTCGTCGTGAATTATCCCTGCTTCGCCCTCATGTTCTGCGCCGCCAAGATCAGTGCCATGTTGTAGGCCCTCATCTTTTCCTTCTCCGATAATTTTGCGGACGGTTGAGAGGAACCGCGAAGTGACGGCTGCGATTGTTTTTGGCTTTTCGGCAAGTTCGCGGGCTGCTGCGCTGAGCGCATCGCTAATTGGACCGCGCTTGGTGCCGTCCGTCCGTAGGGTGTCGATGAGTTGTTCACTGGCGGTTTTGCCTTCAATGTTGCCTTGGCGAGACGTGATGTTGCCGGCTGCGGTTAGTGCTTCCTCGCCTTCCACCGCAGCCTTAAACACCGATTTTGTGCGAGTTAAGGATTTGACGGCATTATCAAGAATTTGCGCTCGTTCGGCAAAAAGGTTTTGAGCAAAAGCCTCGGTGCCAAACAAAGTCTCCTGTTCGCCGTGAAGAAACCCGCTATTGCGGATGTCTTCCACCATCATGCGGGCTTGCTCAATGTTTGCGGGTGGCGATTTTGCCATCACGCCAAGGGCAGCAACTTGCTGCTCGGGATCGGTAATACGTTCACCGACGCGAGCGGCAAAAGCTGCCGGCACAATTTCGTTTTCCACCATCTTGAAGGCGTCATGCGATAGATTTACAAGCGCACGACCGTCACGCACCATTTGTTGCTTGGGCGGCAACTCCGGTAATTTGACAGCATCGGGAATATCCCCAATGCCACGCAACACCCTGGCAGCATCAATCGCCGTGCCAGAACCTTCAGCGATATTTTGATATGCGCCCAAAACGCGCATAAATTCAGGCGTGTAGCCATCAGCTTCCCGGAAAACCTTGGCCGGCATTTGAATGCCAGTTTGTCCGGCAGCCTCAGCGCGCGTAGCTAAATCATATCGCTGGTGCCCGTTAACAATGTAAGTTTTACCGTCATTGCCTTGCCAAACGGTGATCGGATTGGCAAGCGCAGGCTCCCAACGCTCAATACCTTCAAGCGCGCCAGTTACACCTTTTTCATTGCTGGATTTGTATTGAAATCGCTCAGGGTCAAGCGTCAGTTCACTGGGGCTGTAATTGGTAAATTGATTAGACGGAACGCCAGCGCCAGCCGGAGTTGCCGCAGCCCTGGGCGTTGTTGGGGTTGGTGTTGGCTCCGGCGAGGGCGCGCCCTGTGCCTCACCCTCAGCTTCAGGCGCAGTCGGTTGCGTGGGCGGCGCAGTCGGTTGCTCCCCCTCGCCTTCCATGGGCAAAGGATTGCCCTCAATATCCAAGGCGGGCGTCGGACGCCGTGTGCCGGCTTCTAATTCGCGGCCAATACCTTCCCAATCGGTCGCTTGCTTTCCGCCAACGTCACCCGCCACTTCGGCCTGCGCATCCACGACCTTCGCTTCGTCGTTTGCGCCGCCTGTTTTGTTTAAATTTTCTCCAACGGCAGTGTTTGCTTTCGCTGCATTTCGACGGCTTAAAGCGGCATGAGCCACGCCAGGAATGGCAGTCATTAACACAGAACCGGGCAAACCTTCGGCAATACCCTCAGTTACAGGCTTCCCGGCAACCACATTTTCCGTGGCTTGCTGTGCCGCAGCAATTCCAGGCTGCACTCCAAACGCCTGGAACATCAAGTTCTTCAGCGTAGATTGAAATGGCGCGGCACCGAATGCGGCAAACGACGCGCCGGTAAACATTGCGCCAATGCCGGTTTTGCTCATCGCGCGGTTGAATGCGCCATGAGGATCGTCCGGTGTGACTTTTAATTCATTGGCAAAATCAGGACCAAGAGAAGTGGCCGCAGACGCTAAAGTTGCACCAATTGCCGAACCAATAGCTGCGCCGCCCAACGCGCCGGGGCCTGTTTCAGCCGTTGCGCCACCACCCAAAACGCCACCAGCAATGCCGCCGGCCATCACGGGTGCATTGGCTGCAAATTGATACAGAAATTTTTTCCCAAGCGTGAGTGGGCTTGTTAGGTCACCCCAAGAAATCGGTTCCGCAGCAACGATATCCGGCGCTTCGCCGGTCGGCTTGCCCGTTGTCAAAGCTTGAGCCGTCTGCATTGGACCGCGAATGGCCGTCCCAAGGCCAGAAACCAAAGCGCCAGTCCAGCCAGTGTCGCGCTCATTAGTTGGCGTTTCGCTTTGAGCAACGCGAGGTTGCCCGTTAGCCTTCAGGCCCCAATGCCCAAAAATATCAGATTCAGAATATCCCGCTTTTGTCGCGGCAGAAATTTTTGGCCCCCAAGTCGGGGATTGCTTTAGATAATTAGCAATATCTGCATCCGCATAACCAGCATTGCGGGCAGCCGCAATTTTGTCGGTAATCGCGCCAGATGGAGCATTACCAGACGGCGCAGGTTGTGGTGCTTGCGCTGCGGTTGCAGGCGCAGTCGCGGGCGCAGGCGCGGGTGCAACAATAGGCGGCGGCGCAAGAGCAACAGAACTTTCGTCACTCATCCAATCCTGATCGGCTGCGTTGGCCATAAGTTATTCCTTAGTCCAAAATTGCGCCAAGACCAGAAAGGGGAGGACCACCTTGGGCTGGGGCTGCTGGCATTGCGGCGTTACGGGCTAAACCATAGTTGGACGCAACGCTGTTCAAAGTTTCTGCAAGCGGCTTCCCAAGGGCGGCGGAAAGTTGAACGGCATCGTGCATGATTGCGCGAGTATTGGCGTCATTCATCCCCGCGTTTTTAAGCGCAAGCTGACCATTTCGATAAGCGTCGCTGTTTTGAAGTGCCGCGACCCTATCTTCGTGAGTCGTGTTCGCAATATTTTGCCTTTGCTCAAGGCCAGAAATAACGCCATACGCTTCAGCGCGCGTATATTTTTGGCCGGTCGTTGGATTAACCGTCCCAAGCAATTCATTAAACGCATCATTTTTCGGGTTTTGGCTGCCGCGCAATGCGGCCATTGCCATAACTTGAGACGCATGAGCCTGAGTGGCCGCCGCTTGGTCGCGCACACGCTCTCCATAGATATCAGTGCGATTGGCCGAATTTTCCAACCTGCCGCGCTGGTATTCCTCGGTCGCGGCTTCCTTGGCCATAGCCAGCCGCGCTTGGGCCTGCCGCATTGCTTGCGCCTCAACTTGCTGTTGGGTGCCAGCCATAGCCGTGCCAAGGTTGGTCAATGGATTGCGCGATTGACCGGCCATTAAGTGCATGCCCAGCATCGTCAACGGATCATTCATGGCCGTTCGGAAGCGATCACTGAAGCTTGGCGCTTGGGTGGTGCCAGCATTTTGCGTTCCCGCCCCTGCACGAAGGCCGGCATTGCCGACAACAGGAGCAGCTTGACCAGCCTGGGGACCAACGCCCAAGCCAGCGCCTTGCCCGATGTTTGCAGTTCCTACGCCCGCCCGTAATCCTGCGTTGCCGCCACCACCGCCGGCATTCGGTCCTGCGCCAGTCGGCAAACGACTTCCTGCCGGCAGTTTGGCCGGATCAATCATTTCTCCGGTTCGCAGCATTTGCTGAATTTGATCGTCCGTGAACGGGCTTCCACCTGCAAATTGAGATAATTTGTAAGGCGTTTCGTTAATGTCACGATGTTCTTGCGGCGGACCTCGATCTTGCAGCGCACTCATAGTCAAGTTTGATGCTTCAGGCCCAGGATTTAAAGCAGGCAATCTGGGCGCGGTTAAGCCGCCAATGGTGCCGGGGGCAAATGGTTTGTCTTCAGGCTGATCGGTCTGATCGGACATCGGCGTGGTTTCTAAAGTAGGCTGACGGCCAAGTTCCCGATCTATTGTCGCGTGACCAATGGCGCCACGATTAGGCAACAAATCATACAATTGGTTGATATCTGTTTCTTTATAGCCGCCTTCTGGAATATCGCGCGTTGTCATTCCACCCAAGCCTGTAGAGTTTAGCATTTGTGGAATATAATTAACTTCTGGCGCTTGAACGTCATGCACCACAACGCCACCAGCCGGCGGATAATTAGCCAAAGAACGGCGCGTAAAAGACGAATAATCGTCTAAAGCGGGCGCGTCGATAAGTTGTGTAACAGGCGCATCAACATCGCCCAATCCGCTACCATCGACAATACGCGCTCCTTCTCGGGCATGAATAACCCCGCCATGCGCCATTGCGGGCGCAACACCGCCGGGCAAGCCACCGAGTCCACCAGTGCCACCGAGTCTACCTAATCCACCGTTCATGGGGTCGGTTTGAGGATTCATTTGCCGCTGACGCAATGCCTGCATCAGCGCCGGATTGTTGGGCGACCGCACGGCCATTTCATGCAATTGCTCGGTCGGCATTTTCTGAAGCTGCTGCAACTGCCCAGCGACCATGGGGTTGCCAGCGCCCAAACCGGCCTGCATCAGCGGCGACAGCGAACCGGAAGCCAGCGTCTGTAAACCCAGCGTCAACGGCGCATTCGCAGACAAACTGGCATCGGTGCCGCTCGGGTCAGCGGTCGCGCCGCCTGCATCACGGTGCTGAACGGCACCGCCATGTGCGTATGTGGTGCCCGCGTTGGCTACGCCCAATCCATAATTCGGAATTAAGTTGCTGAGACTTGCAGCCGTGTCGTTGATAGACGACGCGCCCCCGCCACCGCTGGCCGCACTGCTGCCACCGCCATACAAATTATTGTAAAGGCTGTAACCCGTAAGTCCCAAGCCGGCGATTTGGCTCAACGGACTTGCGGACGGGATCGACGTGGATGCTTGTCCACCCATACCAGTCGCCAACGAACCAAGGTTGCCCATGTAATTCGCAATTTGGAACGGATACTGTTGGGCCGCGCTATATTGAGCCAGCGGCGCATTGATCTGGTTTTGCGCCTGCTGCTGGATTTGGTTGCCGGCTGCCAACTGAGCATTTGCGCCGGCAAGGCCCTGACCCTGGGCTTGCGCGCCGAGGTTGGCCATTGTGTTCGCGCCCTGCGACTCAAGCCACGCATTAGCTTGCTGCGCCGACAGACCTGTTTGCAACGCCTGATTGTAGCCCTGCTGAAGCGTGTTCGCGTTGGCGGCGTTGTTAGCCATCTGAAGCTGCTGGCCGACAAGCCCTTGAGCAATAGCCGCTCGGTCGCTGTTTTGATTGTTCGCACCCGCAGCACCGGACGAGCCGGCAGATTGAGTCATGGCCTGACCCATCTGCTGATTTTGAATGGCCTGCTGTGCCTGCAACACGTTTTGCGTGTAGGGCGACATGTATTGATTAAGCGTCTGCGTCGGATCAATGCCGGACGTTGATGCTTGAAGCAGATTTGCCGCCTGCCCAATGTAAGGCTGAGCCAAACCGGCGGCGCTGTTCACGTTGTTGAACGCGGCCTGTTGCTCGCTGTTCATGCCGGCAACCAGCGGCGAATTGTAGGCTTGATATGGCTGTGCAGCCACAGAATTGCCGGTATTTACGGCAGTCTGAAGCTGCGCCATCGCCACCGGGTTAGGGGTGTTGCTGGTGGTTTGCTGAACATTGGACGGACCTTTTAACCCCGGCATTACGCAAAATCCTTCATCATTGAGGTTCCGCCTTTTTTCCACCCATGCAGGGGTAAAACGCGGTCCCAGCCCGTTCGGCCACCCATTATTGCGCCATCACACCCGTGCTGTTTGGCAAAAGCGTCAACCTGCGTCTGCAAACCCAATACGTCGCTCAAGTCGCCAAACGCCATAAAGTAATTGATAACTTTCCGGCGCGGGCTAACTAGGATTTCGGTCACTATAGCCGAATCATTGACGTTCCAGTATTGAAAATTTCCCTTGATGATGCCTTCAGCCACATCACCAATGGTATAAAAACGCCCGCCCACCCGCAGCGCGCGGTTGACCTTCGACCGCTGGCTAAACAAATGCTCCAATCGCGGGTCAAGAAGAGGGCGTTCCTCACTCATGCCGTCATCAACCCACGGGCAAACATGCCGCCAATCTGGCTGGTGTCTTTTTGAAACAGGCGCGCTTTTCGGCTATTCTGGTCGCCCCAATGCACCAAAACCAACGGCATTTCGATCTGCTCGGCAAACCAGCCGGCAAACTCCCGCAAATCCGCAGCGTGGGTTGTTTTGCGATGGTCGGGATGCACGTAAAACGTGAACGACATTAAGATCGGTTGGTTGGAAAACCACCATGACGAAAAATACAGACCGATTGCCGCTTCAATTCCAGCCGGTCCACGCACAATTCCAAAAACTGGGTTTTTGCGAATCGTGGTTGCAGTCCAAATTGTCGCTTTAATTTTGTCCTCATTTTTAGAGGCGTAACTCATTTCTTCGTGCGCCTCCCAAAAAAATGAAAACAATTCATCCCGGTCGGATGGCACGGCAATACGGACGGACGGCGGGCAAACTGCGCTCATTTTTTCGCTCCAACTGGGCCGGGTAATTTCTTGGTGCGGTCGATGATGTGCTTGCGCGCTTCGACCACCCAGCGGTCTAGCATTTCGTGACCTTTTTTGTAATCACCCCCGGACAGCCGCGCCACTTCTTCAGGGCTAACAATTCGCTCGCCGCCGGCAACAATGGTCGGAACAGAACCTTTTGTTCGTCCACCGCGCGTAAAATGATGCGGCGCAACAACACGCGGCATGGCGTTTGGCTTCGGCAGAGTGCCGCTAATTTTAGGAATTGGCAATTTCATTCCATACGGCCCACCATGAAGCATGGCGTCAAACGCATGACCGCCGGCCAAGGTGTTGCCTTGGCCAATGCCAGAAACAACGTCAGCCGGGATGACGTAAGAATTGGAACCCAATCCCATTGGGATGTGGTCAGACCGCCCGCCAATAGGCGACATAACCAACCCAGCAGGGTGAATGCGATCAATGCCGCTGGCCATCATGCGCGTCCGGCCAGCCATATCGCCCATTTGCGTTGCGGATTCGATGCCACCGAGAGCGCGTTTGTTTACTTGGCCACCTTCTTTCATGCCAAATTCAGCGCCGCCCGCCTGAGTTCCGCCATTGCTTTGGATTTCCGCGCCGCCACCAGATTGTTCGGCGGCTTGGCCGGCTTGAACGGCTTGGTCGATTGCGGCTTGTTGTGCAGCAGCTTCATCCAAAGCAGCCTGTGTCTGCGTGGGGTCATTGGACGAAACCGGATTTGCCGCAGTCGGGGTGGATGGCGTGGTCATTTGATTGGCAAGATTAACCAAACCACCGCCGATAATACCCGCTCCAAGGCCAATAGGTCCGGCCAACGCACCATACTTTCCACCCGTTCCAGCAGCACTAAACACATCACTTAAATTGATATTGCTAGTATTGCTGGGATTGCTTTGCGCCGCAGCCGCGTTCACTACGTCTGGATTATTGGGGTCCAAACTGCCGTTAATGCTGGCGTTACCAGGGCCGACAGCAGCGGAAGTTCCACCCGGCCCAGTGCCCAAGGCGGATATGTTGCCAGTTCCCATTGCCAACGCCGCGTCTATGGCTTGTTGGCTGGCGCTATTGCCGACGTTTGACGTAGTGCCATTGCCACCCAATGCCGCCGCGTTAATTGCATTTACAACGGCAGGATCAAGGTTTGATGTGGCTTGTTGAAGGTTTGCGCCAACAGGCGTGTTTACGTTTGCTGTTGTAATGCCTGGACTTACGTTAGCCACACCAAGGCTGGGATTGGCTACATTGTTGACATTAGTAATAGCGGCTTGGCTTAGCGGCTGCCCGATGGCCGCTTGAACGGCAGCGTTAATTGCGCTGGTGTTGTTGACATTCGATTGACCAGGGCTTGGCATACCACCGCCCAACGCGCCACCACCGCCACCACCATTGCCGGCACCACCGGACGCAGCATCGGGCGTTCCTGCCGCCGTGGCGGGGTTGTTTGGTGCGGCGGTAGTGGTGCTGGACGAAGAAGGTGTCAGCCCACGCATAGCGTAGGCGTTAAGAGCGTTAATGGTCGAAGCCGACAGCGCGCCCGTGCTGGGATCGAGGTTATAGCTACCGGCTTGCGGCGTGTTGACGAACCCGTTGGGGTTGATCTGCCCCAAGCCCGTGCCCGCGATTGACGCGGTTTGCGGCGCATAGGTCGGCAAAGCGCCAAGGTTAACCGGGCCACCGGGGGCGCGATGAATAAAGCCGCCGCGAGCCATGCCACCCACGCCGCCGCCAACGTCGGCAATGCTGGTCGTGGCAGACGGCAAGCCAAGCGGATTGCTGGCCGAAGCGGTTGTGCCGGCAGACGACGTAGTGCCGGAAGAAGAAGGCGTCAGTCCACGCATGGCGTAGGCATTAAGGGCTTTGATGGTGGACGGCGATAACGCACCCGTGGTCGGGTCTAGGTTGTAATTGCCCGCTTGCGGCGTGTTTACAAAGCCGGAAGAATTGATCTGGCCCATGCCCGTGCCGGAAATGGTCCCCGTCTGCGGCGTATAAGTCGGCAAGGCGGAAGCGTTGACCGGCGATCCACCCGCAGCCAAATGCCGAGCATGATGGTTTGCAACATGCAAAGCGGCGGCAATGGCTTGGTCCCTTGGATGACCTGAAGAAATCATTTCGCGGATATTGTGGCTAATAACTTCGTGGCTTGAACCGTGAATTAGGGGCATAGCGACCTCCTGCCGCAAAAAGTTATTAGCATCCAAGCGACTGGGAAATCTACCATTACGAAATTCGGACGGCCAGCAACGAGCCAGTCCGGTATTGCTGCCCAACGCGAATGCCACCTGCCGCTGCTGCGGCATCATTTGCGTAGTTTTGTAATGAGAGAAGGTTGACTTGGCTGATCTGCACGAACGCTTGTTCTAGCCGCGCCATCGCTTGATTGAAGGTTTCCGCGCTCACCTGAGTTCCCGGTGTCGCCCGTGGGAACGGCGGAAAGGCAAGAACGCCTTGGCTATTTTGACCCGCCATTAACGCCTCCCATCAACGGCAGCGCGAATGCGAACGCGGCCCAATCGCCAAAACAACGGTGATGCGTTGGTGCTGTTGGAAAACTGAATGGCAATCTGTCGAGCGCGAACACGCACAGGGACGTATTGCGTGGTGGTGGTAACGGCATACGGCCCGGCCACGACCTGTTGGCCGGTAATTTCGTCGGACGGGTATTCCTGCGCAAAAAGCGTAATGCCAACCGCCGGATTGGTGCCGGACATATATTGGTCAGGGATAATCCAGTCCACAAAGGACAGTTCTTCGCCTTCAGCTACGTCCACAAACCCGCTTTGCAACGACCACGGCATGGGCTGGCCACCCGCACTGTAGCCGTATTCTTGATACCAAACATTGCTCAAGGCATCGGTCGCAATTGGAAATCCAAACACGCCCTGGTCGATGCGGCATGTCCGGCCAACCAGCATGTAACCGCTGACGTTTACGCCGAAACCCCAGGTGTGGTTGACGTAGTTGTATGAAATGTAACTGTCGTTTTCAGTGGAGTTGGCCGAGGGAAAGTCCCAAATGATCTCCGAAAACTCAGAATTGACCGAGGCGGTAATTTTCAACACCTGCGCGGTGTTGACGTTGTTGAACGCCAAGTCTCGGATGAAGCACGGGATCGGCTGCACAGCACCGTTGTAGGTGTAAAATTCCTGCGAACCCCACCAAAATGCTTGCTGGCCGATAACCACGGCAGCCTTGGGCGAAATTAACCCGCAACCCGAACCGAGTTCTTGGAACGAATAGACCAGCGGCACGTTAATGAACTGCATGGACAGCAAGGATGTGTCAGTCCACACCAGCACTTGCCCTTGCGAGCGAACGCACTGCATGATCTGAGAACCCTGCGTCAGCGTAATAGAGCCGGCTGCGTTAGACGCCGTGGCAAACCAAGTGTTGTAATTCCCAAAGTCACACCAAGCAATGGTCATGGGATTCTGCGCTGCCGACCAAGTGCCGGCAACTGCGTTCGGAATGTTCGTGCCCCAGGCAATGATTTGCAGCAACGCAGGCGACACAAGCGCGCCGTTAGCGTTTGGTGGCGCATTAGTTATTGCCGTTGCGTGTGCGCTGGTGCCGTTGACGGGTTGCCAATCGTAAATCGTATAACCCGCACGGCAGGCAATCATTTCCTCGTTCCAGTTGTCGATATGCCAAATGACCGGAGGTATAACTTTGCCTTGTGGGCGCGAGGTTCCCCACGAACCTTGCCCCCAACTGTTAATGCCCCACCCCAACGCTTGGTTGGAATCAACGGGGCCGGTTGGTAAATAGTATTGCAGCAAAATGGCCGTTCCGCCGCCAGTTGCCGTGCTGGTGGCGTTGGACGCGGCTGTAATTGTGTATGTTCCAGACCCAACGGCTTGAACCAAATACAGCCCGGAAATGGTCAAACCACCTACCGCCGTCGCGCCGCTGATCGTGACCCAATCGCCCGCAGTCGGCGTGTAATTGGCATCCGCAATCGTGACCGTAGGAGAACCTGCGGCGGTCGTAATGCAATTGTCGGTCGAATGCGCGGATGAGTGGCTTGATGTGGCGTAAATGGGCGTCACGTCATACGCGACACCGCTTTGGCTTACATAGAGACGCGAGTTTGTGCCGGCTCCAAGTGTTGTAAAGCCAGCAACCGTCGCCCAAGAATGCAACCCGCGACACACACCAACTAACGCCGTGGCAGGTTGAAGAAAATACCCCCAACCACCAATAACCTCGGGCTGCCCCTGGTTGCTGGCTGACCAACGCACGAGGTTAGACGCCGGCAATTCGCCATACGTTTCAGGCACCTCCCCATACCACCCCGTCCGGTTTAAGGTCGGGGTAAGCTGGGAATTAAGGCCGGGCTGAAACTGGATGGACCGAAATGCCATTGGCTTTTACTCAGATGAATGGATTAAAACGTCCAAGGCAGCTTTGAATTTGGCGGTCACTTGCAATTCCACCGCTGAAGGGACGCCTTAGCGCGCGGAGCATCACCTTTCGATTTGGCCACAACGCCCTTCATTCTAGCACAAAACGACGCCTTACGAGCCGCGTCGCTTTCGGTTTTCGGATGAGGCGCGGGGGCCTTAAGGTTTGACCCATGTTCGCGGTTGTATTTCGCGCGCCCCTTGGCGGTCAGGCCAGCGCCTTCCCTTGTCGATAACTTTTCGCCACGCCCAACGGATAAATTTGACATTTTTGACTCCCGTTAATTGAAAATTCAATAAATCAAGATACCCACGGCGGCGGCAGGTTAACGCTCGTCGGCGTAATCTGCTGCTGGATTTGGCCGTCGATGTTTGCCTCCAAGGCAGCAACTTGCGTCGGCCCCATGGCATCCACC
>Ga0214165_1001055_pt1 | contig 16504 bp, 15 predicted proteins | sample TroBogypolimnion_34_FD_153004 | JGI IMG/M metagenome (GOLD analysis project Ga0214165, IMG submission 153004) | Freshwater microbial communities from Trout Bog Lake, WI - Practice 03JUN2009 hypolimnion v3 | ecosystem: Environmental > Aquatic > Freshwater > Lake > Hypolimnion/Profundal zone ... | reverse complement strand
GTGCGTTGTGAGGGACTCGAACCCCCGACCCGGTGATTAAGAGTCACCTGCTCTACCAACTGAGCTAACAACGCGGGAAAACTAACGTGCGGGGCTGACCCTATCAGCACCGTTAAGGCTAGCCAAAACGTTCCGCACGCTCGTTTTAGCCCTGATTTCAAACTTTAAGCGTGCTCTTTGAACCTTTCGTAAGAGTTTCGAATCTCCTGCTGTGCATCTTCGTGGCCCACCCAGTCGCCGCCGTGAACTTCCTTGCCGGGCTCCAGTGTTTTGTAGACCTCAAAGAAGTGCTTAATTTCTTCGAGTTCGTAAGAAGGGACATCTGTGATGTCACGAATTCCACTCTTGCGAATATCTCCAGCAGCTACACACAACAACTTATCGTCGCCGCCCTTTTCATCAACCATGCGGAACATTCCGACAACGCGACAAGACACAATGCAACCAGGGAATGTCGGCTCATCAAGCATGACAAGTGCATCAAGTGGGTCGCCATCAAGTGAAAGGGTGTGCTTTACGAATCCATAATCGTGGGGAAAGCGAGTTGCCGTGAAAAGCATCCGATCCAAACGGATCTCACCGGTGCGATGATCAATCTCGTACTTATTGCGGCTCCCTGCTGGGATTTCGATGACAACATCGAAAATCATCTCTGACAAAAGGGGCTCCTGACTAAGAACTGCTGTGGACACTGCCTTCGAGCGGATCCTGCTAAATAATGGGGTGATCGACGGGGCTCGAACCCGCGACATCTCGGACCACAACCGAGTGCTCTACCAGCTGAGCTACGACCACCATGGAGTGGGAATTCTACTGTACTTAATTGGGTACGAATATTGTCTTTCGGTAATACTCGAGCTCTTCGATGGAATCGCGAATATCACCCAGGGCGCGGTGATTGCCGGTCTTTTTAGGGGCGGCGAAGTAGACCTTGGGGTACCAGCGGCGAGCCAACTCTTTGACCGAAGAGACATCGACGGTGCGGTAATGCAGGTAGTTGTTCACCTCGGGCAAGAAGCGTGAGATAAAGGTGCGATCGACCGATACTGAATTTCCGGCCAGGGGGGACTTGCCCGCCCCAGGGGCATACTTATTGAGGTATTCCAGGATCTTGGCTTCGGCCTCGGAAAGGGAGACCCCTTCTGGGATCTCGGTGATCAGGCCAGAGGAGGTGTGCATCTCGCGGACAAAGTCGTTCATGCCCTCGAGCGCCTCGGGGGAGGCGTGAATGACTAGATCGACCCCTTCGCCCAGAATATTGAGCTGGGAGTCGGTGACCAGAACAGCTATTTCGACCAAGAGGTCTTTGTTGAGGTCCAGGCCAGTCATCTCGCAGTCGACCCAGATTAAATTCGGTGCTTCACTTCCCATACCCGAACCTTAGGGCACTTATTCTGTAGGGTCGATTTCACTTCCCGTTCACCTTCTAGACACCTTCGCTCCATTAATTGAATCCCAAAAGGGTTAATTATTCCCCCGTGAGTTCAACAATAACCCAGACCCCTGCGGCAATCCCTCCCAAGCGGGAGATCACGACCAAGCCCCGCTTTTCGGATCGAGTCTTTCGCGGTGTCGTAACTTCTGGGGGATTGTCCTCGCTAGTCATTCTGGGATTGATTCTAATATTTCTATTGTTTAACGGTTTTAGCACTCTCAAGACGCAAGGCATGCACTTTTTAACGAGTAGCAATTGGCAAGCCGTTGTATCTGATTCTGGACAGATTGATCCAAAGGCATCTCACTTTGGTATTGCTGCGATGCTTGTTGGAACGATGCTCGTTGCAGTTATCGCTGTAGTTATTGGTGTGCCAATCAGTGTGGGTGCTGCCATCTATCTCACTTTTTATGCACCAGAAGCAATTAAGAAAATAATGGTTTCAGCGATTGATCTCATGGCTGCCTTTCCTTCAGTCCTGTTCGGTCTCTGGGGGTTCTTTGTTTTGGAAGCGTCGGGAGAGTATTGGGCAAAGTTGCTCAGCAAGTATTTCTCGTGGATTCCATTCTTTAAGTTGCCCGCGCCATATGTAACGCGCTCGCCCTTCATTGCTGGTTTGGTATTAGCCGTGATGATCATTCCAATTGTTACATCTATCTCTCGCGAAATTTTCTCGCAAACACCACTTGATCGCATGCAAGCTGCATATGCGCTTGGCGGAACTCGCTTTGCAATGTTGCGAGCTGTGGCATTCCCTTACGCCCGCTCTGGAATTGTCGGAGGAATCATGCTTGGCTTGGGCCGCGCAATGGGTGAGACAGTTGCGGTTTACACAGTATTGAATATTGTTTATCAGGTTAATTGGCACATCTTATTTAGCGCCGGTGGAAACGTTGCTTCGATGATCTTGTTGAAGTTCGGTGAAGCATCTCCGTACGAGATTAAAGCGTTGATGGCCGCAGGCCTGGTTCTCTTTATCCTCACTTTGATTGTTAACTCGCTAGCCAATTTGATCGTATCTCGTACCGGAAAGAGCGGTCGATAATGTCCACGATTGAAAAAGTTCCGACACCTTCACCACGCAAGCCTTGGGCCGCAACTCCAATTGATCGTGCAAAGACGGCGGGAATCCTTGCTGCTGCAATTGTGGTTTCGGTAATAGTTCTGGCCTTAACCCCACTGTCAGGAAAGCTGGCATTTGCAGCGGTATTTTTCGTCGCCTATTTAATAATCGATTTTGCGGTGAGCTTCGCGAAAGCTGGTCGCGCCGCCGCCGTGGATAGTGTCTTCCGTGGCTTGGTAACCACTGCCATTGCTATCGCAGTCATGCCCATCATCAGCATCTTGGTCACAGTTTGGATACGCGGTCATCACGGTCTGCATTGGACCCTCTTTACAATGGATATGCACTCTAATTCATTTACCGATCCTGTAGGCCAGGGTGGACTGCTTCATGCAATTATTGGAACTTTCTTGCTCGTCATAGTTGCAATGATCATTAGTGTGCCGATTGGAATTTTAACCGCTCTCTATCTCACCGAAGTCCGCGGACGATTCACTCGCCCTATTGAATTCCTGGTTCAGGCAATGTCGGGCGTTCCATCCATTGTGGCTGGTCTCTTTATCTATGCGGCGATATTGATACCTTTTACTAAGACAGTAAATGGCATTCAAGGTTCTTTGGCACTCGCTATTTTGATGATCCCAACCGTCGCTCGTACCTCGCAAGAAGTATTGAAGTTAATCCCAGAGGATCTGCGTGAAGCCGGGGTTGCTTTGGGCGGAACACAGTGGCGTTCGGTTGCACTCGTTGTCGTCCCGGCAGCTCGAAGTGGATTAATCACCGCCATGATCTTGGGTGTGGCCCGCGTTGCTGGCGAGACCGCCCCGATTCTTTTGCTCACCGGCGGAAGCGGAACTAAGAATTTCAATGTGTTTAGCGGCTCACTCGGATCGCTCCCAAACTATGTTTGGCAGGCTTTTTCAGCGGGTACGCCGGAGTCGATTACTCGAGCCTGGGCTGGCATCTTGGTTTTGTTAGTAATTGTTGTCATACTTTTCACGGCTGCTCGAATCCTCGGAAACCGAAAAGTGGGTAAGAAGTAATGGCAATTGAGTCAGAAGAAAACCAGGGAGACGAGATGGAAACTACTGCAGCGAAGAACTCGCTATCAGATATCACAGCTGCACGATTGCAGAAGCAGCCTGGCAATAGCGCCCTAGGCGTCGGCCTTGAAGCCCGCGGAGTACACGCGTGGTTTGGTGAGAAGCATGCCTTAGCTAATGTCTCTCTAGATTTCTGGCCAGGAACTGTTACTGCTTTGATCGGTCCATCAGGGTGTGGCAAGTCGACCTTTATTCGTACTTTGAATCGCATGCATGAGTTCATTCCAACTGCCGCTATGGCTGGAGAAGTACTACTCAATGGTGAAGATATTTATGCACCTGGAGTCGACGTTACAAAGATTCGACTTAAAGTAGGAATGGTTTTTCAGAAGCCAAATCCATTCCCTTCTATGACAATTGCAGAGAATGTATTAGCCGGCCTGAAACTGGCACAACTCAAGGTAGAGAACAAAGATGATCTCCTTGAAGAGTGCTTAGAAAGAGCTGGACTTTGGTCTGAAGTAAAAGATCGCCTTAACACTCATGGTGGTGCGTTGTCAGGTGGACAGCAGCAGCGTCTGTGCATTGCTCGCGCGCTGGCAGTTCGACCACAAGTTCTCTTGATGGACGAGCCTTGTTCAGCCCTTGATCCAGGATCAACCCTTCGCATCGAAGAGACAATCTCCCAACTCTCTTCCAGCGTCACCATTGTGATTGTCACGCACAACATGCAACAAGCCGCCCGCGTATCTGATTACACCGCGTTCTTCTTATCAGATGGAGGTCCCGGCCAGATGATTGAAGTCGGTTCGACCAACGAGATCTTCTCCCGGCCAAAGGATGAGCGAACTGAGAACTACGTCACGGGACGCTTTGGATAGACAATCAATTTAACCTGTTGTTCACCTATTAAGCCCTCCTCGTTAACGCGAGGGGGGCCTTTCGTTTGCTTGCAATCTATAACTTCACCTTTACGACCCTCCGACTCGCACGGTTCTTGAAAGGAACTCCATGAAGGTTTCAAAGACAATCAAGATTGCTGTAGCAGCTGTTGCTGTTGCTGCTTTCGCCGCCCAGAGCGCGTTTGCTGCTGGCGTATCAATTCAAGCTGGTGGATCTTCTTTCGATGCCACCCTTCTTAACACTTGCAAGGTTGCTTGGCAGACAAGCACAGGAAACACATTTACATACAACTCTTCAGATTCAGGTACCGGACAGAAGAACGAAGATGCTGGTATCTTCGATGCAAACTTCTCAGATTCTGGTTATGTTCCTGCTAAAGCTTCAGTTTTGAACATCCCGCTAGTAATGGCTCCAATCGCTGTTATCTACAACTTGCCTGGCTCGAAGCCTCTTTACCTTTCCGAGAAGACGCTTTCCGATATCTTCGCTGGCAAGGTCACAAAGTGGAACGATTCCGAAATCTCTGCTGATAACAACCAGACAATTACTTCAGTTATTTATGTAAAGAACGCAGATGGATCGACAAAGAAAGATGCTTCTGGTGCTCCAGTAGTTCTTCGTACATTGACCACAAAGCGTTACTACACACTTCCAAACCAGACCATCCACCTCGTAGTTCGCTCTGATGCATCAGGTACTACAAAGAACTTTGTTACCTTGTTCACCAAGACAAACTCGGATGTATGGACAAAAGCTGCTGATAAGACATTCGCAAACGTATTCCCAGGCATCATTAACGGTGCAGGAAACATCGGTCGCATCCAGGCTTACTCTGGTTCAACTGGCGTAGCAGCTGGTCTTAATGCAACACCATATTCAATCGGTTATGCAGAACTTTCATATGCAAGTGGCAAGTTACGCACCGCAAGCCTGCAAAATGCCAATGGTGACTTCGCAGCCCCAACAGCTGCTAACACCTCAGCATTCGTAGCTGGTGCAACACTCGGTGCAACTGGTCTCTACTCATTCAACTATAAGACAACAACACCAGGTGCTTATATCCTCGGTATCGTTTCTTACGCTCTCGTTGATTCAGCAAAGACAGGCGCAAACGCTGCCGCAATGACCAGCTTCTTGAAGTATGTTGCTTCACCAGCATGTGCAAATGCCAGCCCTAACTATGCTGCAGAAAGTGGCCCAGTTGCTGCTTATGTTGCAACCTTGTTAGCAAAGCTTCCAACCGCTTAATAAGAAGTACCTAAAAGCGCATAAAGAAAACCCGGTCACCTCGAGGGGGGTGGCCGGGTTTTTGCGCGCCTGGCAGGAATCGAACCTGCGACAACTCGCTTAGAAGGCGAGTGCTCTATCCGACTGAGCTACAGGCGCATATGGGGGATCTGGGGGCTTAAATTACTTCGGTATGAAGTGGGGTAATTCTAACCGATAAGATTGCGCCCATGGCTGAGTTCATTTATACGATGAAGAAGGCGCGTAAAGCGCATGGTGACAAGGTAATTCTCGATGATGTGACCCTAGCCTTCTACCCTGGAGCAAAGATCGGCGTAGTTGGCCCTAACGGCGCCGGAAAGTCGACCGTGCTACAGATTATGGCCGGGCTGCAGACCGCCTCCAATGGCGAAGCCTTTTTGAGTCCAGGATATTCCGTTGGAATCTTGTTGCAGGAGCCGCCGCTAGATGAAAATAAGAACGTTCTCGAGAACGTGCAAGAGGGCGTCGCTGAAACCATGGCCCTGCTCGCTCGCTTCAATGAAATTTCGGAAGAGATGGCCAATCCTGACGCTGATTACGACAGACTCTTGGCCGAGATGGGCACCTTGCAAGAACAACTTGATCATCGCAATGCCTGGGATCTTGATTCACAGTTAGAGCAGGCGATGGATGCGCTGCGTTGCCCACCGGGCGATGCCGATGTGAAAGTTCTCTCTGGTGGAGAACGCCGCCGAGTGGCACTTTGCAAACTTTTGTTACAACAGCCAGATCTCTTGCTTCTCGACGAGCCAACTAACCACTTGGATGCAGAGTCGGTCTTATGGCTCGAACAACATCTCTCCAAATATCCCGGTACCGTTGTTGCAATCACGCACGATCGTTACTTCTTGGACAATGTGGCGCAGTGGATTCTCGAACTCGATCGCGGTCGCGCCTATCCTTACGAAGGCAATTACTCAACCTATTTGGAGACGAAGGCATCGCGCCTAAAGATCGAAGGCCAGAAAGATGCCAAGCGCGCTAAGCGTTTGTCGGAAGAGCTGGAATGGGTTCGCATGAACTCCAAGGGGCGTCAAGTTAAATCAAAGGCCCGCCTAGCTCGTTATGAAGAGATGGCGGCCGAAGCCGACAAGATGCGCAAACTTGATTTTGAAGAGATTCAAATTCCTATGGGACCACGCCTGGGAAATATCGTCGTTGAAGTAGATAACCTCAAGAAGGGCTTTGGAGATCATCTATTAATCGATGGCCTCTCATTCACCTTGCCGCGCAATGGAATTGTTGGGGTAATCGGGCCTAACGGTGCCGGAAAAACAACTCTCTTTAAGACCATCCTTGGTCTAGAAACTCCTGATTCCGGATCGGTGAAGATCGGGGAAACGGTAAAGATTTCCTACGTCGATCAGTCTCGTGGTGGCATTGATCCTAAGAAAACCTTGTGGGAAGTTGTCTCCGACGGGCTTGATTTCATGAAGGTCGGAAATGTCGAAATGCCTTCTCGTGCTTACGTATCCTGCTTTGGGTTTAAAGGTCCCGATCAGCAGAAGCCAGCTGGGATTCTTTCGGGTGGAGAGCGCAATCGCCTTAATTTGGCGCTGACTCTGAAAATGGGTGGCAACTTACTTCTCCTCGATGAGCCAACTAACGACCTTGATGTCGAAACATTGGGCTCACTCGAAAATGCCCTTCTGGAATTCCCAGGTTGTGCCGTGGTGATTTCGCACGATCGTTGGTTCTTGGATCGCATCGCAACTCACATCTTGGCCTACGAAGGTGATTCACAATGGTTCTGGTTTGAAGGTAACTTCGAGTCATATGAAGAGAACAAGATCCAACGACTTGGTGCAGAAGCTTCGCGTCCGCATCGGGTTACCTATCGCAAGTTGACGCGTTAATCTCGGAATCAAATTAAAGGAGCTCTTTGATGTCTTTGCCTGTACGCACGCAACGCCCTTGGTGGCGCGATGCAGTTACCTATCAAATTTACATCCGCTCCTTTGCGGACGCTAACGGCGATGGCAAGGGCGATGTCGAAGGCATCCGCTCTCGCCTTCCATACTTAAAGACGCTTGGTGTCGATGCCATTTGGATCACCCCGTGGTACCCATCCCCTCAGATGGACCATGGCTATGACGTTGCTGATTACATGGATATCGAACCGGATTACGGCACTATCGATGAGGCGAAGCGCTTGATCGATGAGGCACATGCCCTGGGTATCAAATTCATCATCGATATCGTCCCCAACCACTCTTCAGATAAGCACAAGTGGTTCCAGGAGGCCCTCAAAGCCGCCCCAGGTTCCCCTGAGCGCGAACGTTATGTATTCCGTGATGGCAAGGGTAAGAATGGTGAATTACCACCGAATAACTGGCAGGCCATCTTTGGAGGCCCAGCGTGGGAGCGAATTACCGAGTCTGACGGGAAGTTGGGCCAGTGGTACTTGCACCTCTTTGCCGTTGAACAACCAGATTTCAATTGGGATAACCCAGCCGTACGTGAACACTTTGAAGAGGTCCTTCACTTCTGGCTCAAACTCGGTGTTGATGGGTTCCGCATCGATGTGGCCCACGGGATGATTAAAGAGGCAGGCCTTCCCGATGAATTAATCTCAGCCGACCTTCTTACCGCCCAAAAATCTCCGTACTTTGATCAGGATGGAGTTCACGACATCTATCGCTCGTGGCGCAAGATCTTTGATTCTTATCCTGGCCACAGAATGGGCGTTGCAGAGGCCTGGGTATCAAAGGAATCCTTGCCAAAATATATCCGTCCAGACGAACTCGCTAATTCCTTTAACTTTCACTTCTTAGATTCAAAGTGGGATGTTAAAGAGTTGAAGAAGAACATCAAAGAGTCTTTCGAACTATTAACGACTACTGGCGCACCTGCATCATGGGTTCTCAATAACCACGATGTTACCCGCTCTGTTAATCGCTTCGATCTTGGACTCAGAGGCGGTGGCGTAGACACACCTGCCAAGCGCTTTGGTGATACAACAAAATTCGATATCAAGCGTGGAACAAAGCGCGCTCGCGCCGCTGCATTGTTGATGTTGGCGCTGCCTGGTGGTGCTTACATTTATCAAGGTGAAGAGTTGGCTCTTCCAGAAGCAACGGGCATTCCCAAGGATCGCCTAACTGATCCGCGCTGGAAGCTCAGTGGCTATACCGATCCTGGTCGCGATGGTTGCCGTGTTCCACTTCCCTGGAAATCTGATGTGGCTGGCTCATATGGATTTTCAAACAATCCAAAGTTGGGCGAGAACGATTCGTGGTTGCCACAACCAAAACATTGGGGAACTTTGGCCGTCGAATTGCAAGAACGCGATCCTGAATCAACTCTTAACTTGTATCGCGCTGCACTCGCAATTCGTCACGCCGAAGCAGGTCTGGGTGATGGCACCATGGAGTGGATTGAAGCTGGATCAGATGTACTTGCATTCAAACGCCCGGGTGGCTTTGCCTGTTACGTAAACTTTGGAAAGGCGATCTCGATGCCAGCCGGCGAATTGTTGCTGTCATCGAACCCAATTCAGAGCGACATCCTAGAAACTGATACCGCCGTTTGGTTGCGAATTAAATAAATCATGAGCGAGCTGAATCTTTATGAGGCCCTCGGGGGTCACCAGACCTTCGAGAATCTGGTTTCGCATTTTTATGCCCTCGTGACGGTCGACCCAATCTTGCGTCCGATGTATCCCGAGAGTGATCTGGGTGAGGCCGCAGAACGCCTCATGCTCTTTTTGGAACAGTACTGGGGAGGCCCGACCACCTATCAGGAGGTTCGGGGACATCCCCGGTTGCGCATGCGCCACGCCAGTTTCCATATCGGCATTAAAGAGCACGATGCCTGGCTGCGCTGCATGAAATCTGCGGTTGATGAGGTCGAAGCGCCCCCAGAGCTCAAAGCCCAACTCTGGAGTTATATGGAATATGCCGCGGCCTCGATGGTGAACCAGCCCAACTAACCGATTTTCACAGTCAATCGTTGCTTAAAGTTCATGCGAGACGCGGAAAATAGATGGGAAATATCCAGCATATTTGCAGGATGTAGGGCAAGATTTCGCCTAACGGCGCGAGCCACGCGCTGCTTTCTAGGGAGCAAGTTCGGTGCCACAAACTTTGGTTCTGAACGCCACCTATGAGCCACTAGGTGTCGTGACAGAGAGACGGGCGTTAATCCTCGTCTTAAATCAGCGTGCAATTGCTGTGGAAAATTCTGAGACCGTCCTGCGCTATTCCGGCGGCGAAGTTGTACTGCCCGCTGTAATCAGATTACATAAATTTGTACGAATTCCTTATCGTCATGCAGTTCCGCTTTCACGCCGCGCCATATTTGCTCGTGATGGAGGTAAGTGCGTTTACTGCACCGCACCAGCAACATCGATCGATCATGTTATGCCCCGCAGTCGTGGCGGTGCACATGCTTGGGAGAATGTGGTTTCGGCCTGCCATAAGTGCAATCATCAGAAGGCCGACAGAACGTTGAAGGAGATTGGCTGGAGGTTGCGCCAGATCCCGCGCGAACCAGTGGGAGCCGCCTGGCGAATTCTGGGGACGGGCCACCCCGATGTGCGCTGGCTCTCCTATTTACAGCCTTATGGCGTGGAGCAGATGCAATCTTCCGCAGCATCTGCGTAACTTTTATCTCGCCCGTCTAATACACTTCCGCCCATGATCGTCCACTTCTTAAACCATCTGGCCATGTCCACTCAAGAGCCGGGTTCAAATCCAGGTTCGGGCCTTAAGTGGTACCAAACCTTCTTGCTCTACTTTGTGGCGCCAGTTGGGCTCTTCCTGGGAATTACGGCGATCGTTCTTCTTTCATCACGACCAAAGAAGAACTAACAGAGATTTTTAAGAGCTATCTGGCGCTATTTATATCCTTCTCTTGAATCTTTAACGAACGGGCCAGCGAATCGCGCCCCTCTGAAACTAAACGTCGCAAGACTTCATGAGCATCTTTTCCCGCGCCATTCAACCAAGCATCGGTTTTATTCAAAGTCTCTTGAGAGATGATGTAACGCGGATAGAGAAGTTTGACGCTCTTGCTAGCCACTTCAAACGAGGTGTTGTTCCACATCTGGAGCAATGAGTCAAAGTATGGATCTACATAGGCTGACATAAGATCGATTTGGCGAACGCTCATGAAACCACTGCTCAACGCGGAACGCTTTGAAGTCGAGAGTTCATTGCCAAGAAGTAGCTTCCACGTTTCTGCTTTTATAACTGGATCAGGCAGCGCGGCTATTGCTTCGGCATGGCTTAATTCCCCTGTGATTGTTTGATCGTGAGCGAGCGTTGAATCAATTTCATCACGTGTTATGGCGCCTCGCGTTGCAAGGGTGATCACAAAGAACCAGCGCAGATCGCGGTCAACGATGAGGCCAGGCAATCCTCCATTAAGCATGCTTCGAACAAATTCGATCTGCGTTGGAGTGATAGAGAGGGCTGCAAAAATCCGAGATAGTTGCAGTTGAATATCGCTAGCTGGCGCTGCCTTTCGAAGTACCACTTCAACTTGGTCAGACATCTCTGCGCGCAGGTCATTTCTCCGAGCAGGGTCAGAGTGAATTTCCACGTTGCTTATCAAGTCAGCTCCGAGGCCAGAGATTAAGTTGATGAGAATTTCGCTCTTCAAGCCTTGCAGAATCAGTTGAGTAAAGTCGCTTGTGGAGATTTCTGCATCGCGCCACATATCCCAGACTGCGATCCAGGCCAGCGTTCTTGCGATGGGGTCGGTGATATCTCCTAAGTGGCCCTTCAAGGTGTCGATAGATCGTTGATCAAAGCGGATCTTTGTATAGGCAAGATCGCCATCATTAATCAAGAAAAGATCGGCCACTTTTTCATTGGCAAATTCATGTAGTTCAGTGTTTTCACCCAGAACATCAACTTCGGTGCGCTTACGAATAACTAAATGGCCGTCTACAAGGTCATATAGCGCTACTGCTATGCGGTGCGGACGAATTTCTTGTGATCCAGCTGGAACAGTTGGCGCGACTTGCTTAAGAGTCACCTTGGTATATAGACCATTCGACTCTTCGAGCAGTGGATGCATGGTGTTGATTCCAGCAGTTTTCAGCCAGGTCGCACTCCACGCATCTAAGTCGCGACCACTTACAGATTTAAGCTCTGTAAGCAGATCTGAAAGTTTGGTGTTCTGCCAGGCGAATTTTTCAAAGTACTGGCGCAAACCTTTAATAAAGTTATCTCGACCTACATAGGCGCTCAGCTGATGAAGTACTGCAGAGCCTTTGGCATAAGAGATTCCATCAAAGTTGGCGTCAACGGCATGGATATCAACCATATCTACTGCGATTGGATGCGTAGTTACTAATTGATCTTGGTTAAACGCCCAACTCTTGTCATCAATAATGAAACTAGTCCAACCATCTTTGAATCGCGTGCCTTCTACGAGTGCAAGAAAAGAGGTCCATTCGGCAAAGGACTCATTAAGCCAGAGATCGTCCCACCAGAACATTGTGACCATATTTCCGAACCACATATGAGCCATTTCGTGCAAGATGACGTGGGCCCTTTGTTCACGCCTGCGTTCGGTCACTCTGCTGCGAAATACCAAGAGGTCCTCGCGGAAAGTAACAACGCCAGCATTCTCCATGGCGCCCCAGTTGAAGTCGACTACTGCAACCTGGTCGTACTTTTCAAAGGGGTAAGCCAGGCCAAAGCTCTGTTCGAAATAGGCAAAGCCCTCTTTGGTCAGTTGAAAAATTTCTGCTGGATCCAAACTTTCTGCCAGGGACTTACGGCAGTAAATGCCAAGTGGCACAACATTCTGGCCTACATACTCATCGTGCACGTGGGCATAAGGCCCCGCAACCATTGCCGTGATGTAGGTAGAAATTCGCGGGGTTGTGGTGAACTGCCAAAACTTAGCATCGCCATCTAGGCGGCTATCTTTTACAGGATTGTTGGATATAACTTCCCAATTCTGTGGAGCCAAGACAGATAGCGTGAAGGTAGCCTTGAGATCGGGCTGGTCAAAGCAAGGGTACATATTTCGGATGTGGGCGGTCTCCCCCTGGGAATAGAGGTAGGTCTCGTTATCTGCTGGATCCAACGATTTCTGCAGTCCTTCACCAGTCTTGGAGTAAAGAGACTCGACTTCAACGACCAAGATATTTTCAGATTGCAGATTGGTGAGGTAGATGGTTTGACCATCAAATCCATTTGCGATCACAGGCGATCCATTAAGGGTCGCAGAAATTACGCGCACAGCCATCGTGTCTATAAAAGTGGAATATCCGATTTCGTTGGAATTAAATTTAACGGTGCTGCGGGCAAAGAAGGTTTCACCGCTTCCCGTTACATCCAAAAATACTTCGTAACTATCTACGGAAAGGTGGCTCGAACGCTCGAGGGCTTCGGAGCGTGAAATATTGATCCCAGGCATGTTCTTCTCTCAGACTCGGTGTGGTTAGGCTTGCGCTCTTGATTGTGTTTTATGTCTAAGGAAGGAGGTTACAAGATGATTGAGCGTCCCGATAATCGAAGCTACAGATTGCGGGGAGACCGCCAAACTCTCGCACAAGAGAACGCTTACAAGCGATCTTGGAGCTCCTTTGGAATTGAACTTTCAGGCACGATTAATCCAGCGGAGTTGTTCCCAACCACCTCGGTACAGATCATGGAAATTGGTACCGGAATGGGCGAGGGGACTGCTCTCATAGCGGCCGCTTTCCCTGACATTGGGTTCATCGGGGTCGAAGTGCATAAACCAGGCGTTGGAGCGCTCCTTGGTTATATAGAGCGCATGAACTTACAGAATTTACTGTTGATCAAAGAAGATGTTCATATGGTTCTTCATAACCATTTCGAGAATCAATCCTTCGATGCCTTCCACCTTTATTTTCCTGATCCGTGGCCAAAACGACATCACCATAAACGCCGGATAGTGCAACCCGAATTTTTACAGCTGATTCACGACAAGCTCAAACCAGGTGGCTATATCCATATTGCCACTGATTGGGTCCCATATGCGCAATGGATCGAAACGATTTTTGCAGCGAGCCCACTCTTTACTGGTGGCGCAATTGAGCGACCTGAGTGGCGTCCCTTAACAAAGTTCGAAGGTCAAGGGATCGACAAAGGCCATGTTGTAACCGATCTTAAATACTTTAAGAGAGATTAAAGAGCGCCCTCATCTTCGAATTTTGAAATCAACGCGATCCGACGCACGTGGCGTGGATCATTGGTAAAGGGAGTCGCTAAAAATAAGTCGACGAGAGCAAGTGCAACCTCTTCGGTATGCATTCGGCCACCAATTGCAATCACATTGGCATCGTTATGTTCTCGAGCGGCGATCGCAGTTGCTTCGTTCCAGACCAGTGCTGCACGAATACCCTTGACCTTATTTGCTGCCATCTGCTCACCGTTGCCGGAGCCACCTAGAACTATTCCAATCGAGCCTGGTTCTGCGGCGGTCGCAACAGCTGCTGGAATACAGAAGACTGGGTAATCATCAAGGGGATCAAAAGTGTGTGGACCGTGATCAACTACATCATGACCTTGCGCCGAGAGATGCGAAACGATGCGGTTCTTAAAATCTAGCCCCGCATGGTCGCTGCCAATATGAATTCGCATGGGGGTATCTTCTCAAAAAAAAGTGGATCTCCGCCTCAACTGGCGGAGATCCACGAGAGATTAATTGCTGCTAGTTGCTTTTTGGAGGAGTTTGAACTCCACCAGGCATTCCTAGTCCCATTCCATGTCCCATTCCACCCTTAAATGGTGTGGCATTTACTGCAGTCGTAACAGCAGCTGTAAGCCCTGCGATCAAGGTGGTTGCTTGTGCCTGCGTCAGCTTTCCAGCAGTTACACGAGCATTTATTTCAGTGGTCTCCGCGGCAACAAGAGCAGTGATCAGAGCAGCCGTTTTAGTTCCAGCGATTGTTGCTAGCGATTGCCCAGCAGCAAGACTGGTTTGTAATTGCGCGGTTGTAATTCCAAGAGTGGTTGTAATTACATTTAGATCTTCACCCATATTAATTCCAAGCGGCCCACCTTTTCCATGACGTCCACCCATATCACCAGGACCGTTGAAACCCCCACCGATTTGTGGGTGAGCTGCTTGAAGTGCAGCAAGAATGATTGTTGATTGTGCCTGCGTAATAGTTCCTGCGGTAACCAGCTTTGCAAGAACTGCAACGTCTGGATCTACTGGTGCAACGTTAGGCGTCGAAGATGAAACTGTGTGTGCCTTATTGGCAAAGGAAGCTGAATGGGAATCTTTCTGTGATGCGCTAGCAATGCCAACACTTCCCATTGAAATTGCAGCGATTAGTCCTGCAACCATAAACGGCTTATTTGTTTTCATTCGTTTTCTCCCTCTTTCGATTGCAGGTTTCCCTACTATCGGTTCGTTACAGATGCCCTCACATCCGTATGAGAAGAGATAACTCCTGAAGGCTTAAAGAGTTGCCCGATGTGGCTGTGAGAGAGATGGGAGTATTTTTGGATAATCGGTATGTATCTCCAAGGATATTTTCTCATTGAACGTAAAAAAGAGCCATAGCTTTTGGACTTCCAAAAACTTCTCAGATTTCTCACAATTTACCGATGTGTCCAGGTTCTGGATGCCGATATCCCGATTGGGGAGTTGATGAAAACAATAGGCAGTAAGAGAAGAATTTCCATCACAGTGTCAGCTGTACTTGTGCTCTCACTTTTAACTTTATCAACTCCCTCTTTCGCGGAGACATCCTCTAAAAAGATTCACATGGCAGGGCGCGTACCAACCGCTTCGGCTAACACAATTCGTAACGGCAAAGGTGCTCCGACAAATGCAATTGGAGTGGATGGCGACTTTTACATTGACACTCTTAAGTTTGATCTTTACGGCCCAAAAATAAATAATCATTGGCCAGCACCTGTTTCGTTACGTGGACCTGCAGGTGCCAACGGTGTTAACGGGCTTGCCGGCAAGAACGGAGCAAGTGGTGGACCAGGGTCGACTACTTCTGTAACAGGAGCTAAAGGCCCCCAAGGTACGCAAGGCCCTCAAGGTTTAACAGGAGCACAAGGCCCTCAAGGTTTAACAGGAGCACAAGGCCTGCAAGGTTTAGTAGGCCCCCAAGGCGTTCAAGGAGTACCAGGGCCCGTTGGAATCACGGGTGATACTGGAGCAGCAGGTGCAACCGGACCAATAGGTGCAACCGGACCAATGGGCGCGACAGGTGCAACTGGCGCCACGGGCCAAACCGGCTCAGTTGGCCCAACAGGCTTAACGGGAAATACCGGAGCGAGTGGAGCGGCCGGTGCTACGGGTGCAACGGGACCTTCAAATGTTCAAGTTATTGCGATTGGTTCCTGGCAATTGAGTACGACAACTGCAGGTACTGGAAATACCAGTTCTGCTTTTGGAAACCTTGCTCCGTCAAAGAGCTATGAATTCATGTTGGGAATCAATGGTCGTCTTGCGACCAATCAATCGCCTTCGTACGCATCTCAAGTTGGATTAACTCTTCACTGCTCCGATTTATCCGCAACCATTACGTATAGTGTTTCAAGCGCTTTTGGGTATTCAAATAATGGTGATTCAACTACCTATTCAAAAGAATCATTCATAGTGATTGGAACTATCACCACAAGCTCTTCAAATCCTTCATCAACATTTACGGTTACGGCAACAGATTCCGGGCCAACAACCGGTGCAGATGTCATGACACTTAGCGGATCGGCATTTATCCAACTTGTGGGATCGCTCACTTAAAGGGCTGGAGCGGGTGACCGGGATCGAACCGGCATGGCCAGCTTGGAAGGCTGGGGCTCTACCATTGAGCTACACCCGCATTATTGCCTCAGGGGA
>Ga0214165_1001045_pt1 | contig 16593 bp, 17 predicted proteins | sample TroBogypolimnion_34_FD_153004 | JGI IMG/M metagenome (GOLD analysis project Ga0214165, IMG submission 153004) | Freshwater microbial communities from Trout Bog Lake, WI - Practice 03JUN2009 hypolimnion v3 | ecosystem: Environmental > Aquatic > Freshwater > Lake > Hypolimnion/Profundal zone ... | reverse complement strand
TGGGTCTATTAAAATAATAAATATCAGTAACCTATGACACAATAAATCCCCCTCGATCCCCCTTTTACAAAGGGGGAAGCTAAAACCATAATACTTTCACAGTCTCTAACGCTTTACACCCTACGATTAAATCTTACTGATCGACATAAGCAGAGAGTGGGCAACAATTTTCCGCCTACCCGAGCTATGACAACTAGATGAGTGTTGTTTTAAAGAACTAACCTAAATAGCCTTAAAACCAATATCGGTACGATAATAAACGCCATCCCAATGTAAGCTATTGGCAAGCTTATATGCATTAGTTTGTGCGCTTTTAATATCTTCTCCTAGTGCACACGCTGATAATACACGGCCGCCGGCAGTCACTATGTTGTCATCGACCTTTTTTGTACCCGCATGAAATACTTTGCACTCAGGGTGATCTTGTTCGGGTAAGCCAGAGATAATTGCTCCTTGTTGATAGCTGTCAGGATAACCGCCAGCAGCCAAGACTACCGCTAAGGCGGCTCGCTCATCCCATTCACTATGAGCTTTATCCAACTCACCTGCCAAAGCGGCTTCACAGAGTTCAACTAGATCACTCTTCATCCTCATCATGATGGGCTGTGTTTCAGGATCGCCAAAACGACAGTTATATTCCAAAACCTTGATCGCACCCTCAGGACTAATCATTAAGCCGGCATAAAGAAAGCCAGTGTAAGGCAGGCCATCGTCAGCCATGCCTTTTAAGGTAGGGGCGATGACATCATGCATCACGCGTTCATGAATTTCTGGCGTAACAACAGGGGCGGGTGAATAAGCACCCATGCCGCCAGTGTTGGGTCCTAAATCATTATTATCACGCGCCTTGTGATCTTGTGAGGTAGCCATTGCTAGGGCATTTTTACCGTCTGCAATAACAATAAAGCTGGCTTCTTCGCCGACTAAAAATTCTTCAATAACCACTCGATTGCCAGCGCTACCAAAGACATTACCTGAAAGCATGTCGATGACTGCATCTATGGCTTCTTGTTCGCTTAGTGCAACGATAACGCCTTTACCCGCAGCCAAGCCGTCGGCTTTAACAACTATAGGCGCACCTTGTTGTTTAATATAAGCAATAGCAAGTTCAGTATCAGTAAAGCTTTGATAAGCTGCTGTGGGAATATGATGACGGATCATGAAATCTTTGCAAAAAGACTTGGAGCCTTCTAGTTGTGCTGCGAGTGCGCTGGGACCAAAGCATTTTAGGCCAGCCGCTTGAAAGCGATCAACGATACCTAAGACCAAAGGAATTTCTGGGCCAATAATGGTTAAATCAATCTGTTCTTGTTGGGCAAAAGCCAGTAATCCAGAGATGTCATCAACAGCCAATGCGATATTTTCGACGCCAGCTTCTAAGGCTGTGCCTGGATTGCCTGGTGCTACAAAGACTTGGGTCACTTTAGGGGATTGTTTAGCTTTCCAAGCGAGGGCGTGTTCACGACCACCGCTACCGACGATGAGGATTTTCATAAGGGATAGTCTCAGCAAGACGGCGTAACAGAATGTTACGCCGTGTTTAAATTAATGGCGAAAATGGCGCATACCAGTGAAGACCATAGCAATGTTGTGTTCATTAGCCGCAGCTATCACTTCGTTATCACGCATAGAACCGCCTGGTTGAATAATGGCAGTTATGCCAGCTTCTGCCGCTGCATCTATGCCATCTCTAAAGGGGAAGAAAGCATCAGAGGCTAAAGCTGAACCTGGCACAACTAAGCCTTCATCGGCGGCTTTAATGCCAGCAATTTTAGCAGAGTAAACACGACTCATTTGTCCTGCTCCCACACCAATGGTCTGGCCATTTTTGCAATATACAATGGCATTAGATTTTACAAATTTAGCGACTTTCCAAGCGAATAAGAGATCAGCTAATTCTTGTTCAGTAGGTTGACGCTGACTGACGATTTTAAGGTCGTCTAGCGATATTTCGCCGAAATCTTTGTCTTGTACTAAAAGTCCACCCGCAACCCGTTTGTAATCGAAGCTGGGTGTATTAAAAGTTGCCCATACACCGCAAGCCAATACGCGAATATTTTGTTTGGCTTCTAATGCGGCTAAGGCTGCTGGCGTTATAGTGGGTGCAATGATGACTTCAACAAATTGACGATTGATAATTTCAGTCGCGGTTTGTTCATCGAGTTCTTGATTAAAGGCGATAATGCCTCCGAAGGCTGAGGTCGGATCAGTTGCATAAGCTTTATCATAAGCATCTAAAAGACTATCAGCCTGAGCGACACCGCAAGGATTAGCATGTTTAACGATTACGCAAGTTGGTTTGTCCTTAAATGTTTTTACACATTCTAATGCCGCATCGGCATCGACAATATTGTTGTAGGATAATTCTTTACCTTGATGTTGATGAGCGGAAGCAATCGTGCCAGCAGCAGCTGCTTTTTCTCTATAAAAAGCCGCACTTTGATGAGGGTTCTCGCCATAACGCAGGGCTTGATTATGATAGAACTGTAAATTTAAGGTATCAGGAAAGGCCACGTCATTTAACTTGCCTAAGTAAGTAGCAATCGCAGTGTCATAACGAGCGGTGTGCTCAAAACTTTTTAGAGCCAGATTAAAACGAGTCTTTGCAGACAGCTTGTTATCAGCCTGTTTTAGTTCAGCTAAAATATTAGCGTAATCATCAGGATTAACAATGATAGCAACATCGGCATGATTTTTAGCAGCGGCGCGTATCATAGTGGGCCCACCGATATCGATATTTTCAATAGCGGTTTCAAAATCACACTTGGGGTTGGCAATGGTTTGTTCGAAGGGGTATAGATTAACTACCACCATATCAATAGGTTTAATGGCGTTTGCCGCCATAATGGCATCATCGATACCTCTACGACCTAAAATTCCACCATGTACTTTAGGATGTAAGGTTTTAACTCGGCCATCCATCATCTCTGGAAAGCCTGTGTAATCGGAAACTTCAGTGACAGGAATGTTATTTTCCATCAGCGTTTTAGCTGTACCACCGGTAGATAAAAGTTCGATGCCTAATTGATGTAATTCTCGGCAAAAATCGACGATACCAGATTTATCAGAAACGCTGATCAGTGCGCGAGTCATTAGTTTGTTCATGCAGACCTTATATGTGGGGTTGTGAAAATCAATTTGTAAGTTGAATTGACGTGCAGTTAAGAGATGCCGTATTGATCCAATTTCTTTCTTAATGTACTGCGACTTAAGCCCAATGCTTTGGCAGCTTTAGTTTGGTTATAGCCAGAGTGTTCTAAAGCAGTTTCTAACAAAGGTTTTTCAACTTCGCTAATAACCATGGCATGTAAGCCAACAGCATCATGACCACTCAGTTGAGAAAGATAAAGTTCGACTGTTTGTTTGACGTAAAGAGATAGCGGTAAAAGTAGAGCCTTTGTACTATCACTATTAATAATTTCATCATTATTTGATGATGCATTCATGGGCAAGCTGTTTTAGTGTAAGTGATTAAAGGCCGAATTAATCAGCGCCAATTGTCTTGTTGGAGTGATTGCTTGATTTAATTGGTATCGAGTTTCTACGCTGATAGTATCAAAATGTTTAAAATACCAGCCGATATGTTTTCGGGCTATTCTAACACCGCTGAGATCGCCATAGAAATTATATAGTTGCTCAAGGTGAATCAGCAAGGTGTTGTGTATGTCGCTAGTGCTTGGTTTATCAAGCTGTTTCCCCGTTTTAAGGAAATGATCTATTTGGCTAAATATCCACGGGTTTCCTTGAGCAGCACGACCGATCATGATGGCATCTGCGCCAGTGGTATCCAGTACATAACTTGCTTTTTGAGCGGAATCAATATCACCGTTGGCAATGATGGGAATGTTAACTGCTTGCTTAACCGCTTTTATGGTTTCATATTCAGCTTGCCCGTTAAATTTACAAGCTCTTGTACGTCCATGTAAGGTGAGTGCGGCTATACCTGAATTTTCTGCAATTTTGGCAATATCAACAGCGTTACGATTATGACTATCCCAGCCGGTGCGTATTTTTAAAGTAACTGGAATATCAACGGCATTGACGACAGCTTCTAATATTTTTTTTACTAGTGCTTCATCTCTTAATAAGGCTGAGCCTGCAGCAACTGAACAGACCTTTTTTGCTGGGCAGCCCATATTAATATCAATAATCTGTGCGCCACGTTCTGCGTTGTATCTTGCAGCATCAGCCATTTGTTCTGGATGGGTACCTAAAATTTGCACCGATCTCAGGCCCATTTCATCTTTGTGATCAGCTTTTAATAAAGTGCGTTTATGGTCTCGCAAAGCTGGATTAGAGGCGACCATTTCCGATACTGCTAAACCTGCACCCTGTTGTTTGCATAGTGATCTGAAAGGCAGATCACTAATCCCAGCCATGGGCGCTAGAATTAATTTATTTTCGAGTTGATAAGGACCAATTTTCATAAAAGACAAGGCATTAAGCTAAAAGTAAAATAGACTACCAATTTAAAACGGGACACTAGCTTAATCGTTCACTTTTAGACAGGGTTCTTTTAAGAGCAGACAAAAGGCAAAGGGCAAAAGGCAAAAGGCAAAAGATTAAGCCTAGTATCTGCGCCGCCTTAAGTTGCTAGCCGTAAAATACATGACCTTATGCCTTGTGTCTTTTATCTAAATGTTATTTCTCGACGGATTCATTCCAAATGGGGTTGTCTCTGTCTTCCTCGTGTAATTTAACGGCATCTTCAGGATAAATATGCCAGAACGATTGGTCAATTTTGGCGTTACTGTAGCCTTCTTTCTTTTCATGAGTGAAAGGACACCACCAGTTTTCAACAATTTTAACAAGATAAGCATGCCACTCAAACACAGCAACACTCACTGGGCAATACCAAGTGCAGTTCAATATCCAATACAATTTTGATTGAGACAAGCTCATTTTAAAAGAGCCATGCATGGTAATTTGATTTTTCAAATCATAGCGATGACTACTTCTTTCAGGTAGAAATTCAGAAAATGTTTTAATGTTCTTTCCACCAATCATGCGTAAGTGATAATAAGTCATATAGGCACTTAGAAATACAAAAGGTAAAGTGAATATGGGTAAATAAACAAGAACTAGGCCTATTGCTCTTTGTAGAACAGGAACTTGTCTATGATTTTTACCGATTTCAGCTCGACCGTTACAGGAGTCACATGCTTTCATAGTTGATATATCCTCTATTTTGGTTAATTATTGTTATGATTTTAATTTTAATAGTCTTTTATTAAGAGCAGGTTAAATACTAAGCTGAGCTATAAAACAGTTTTACAATGATTAATTTATTTTATATTGGCTGTATTGATAGCTCAATGCTTTTATAAACTCGAAGAAACTGAGCAAAAAAATGTTTTCAAGTATTCTGTTTCTGGTGATGCAGGATCTATAGGGTGATCGGGACCTTGACCACCGCTGGCAAAAAATACCAAATGTCGATCTATATGCTTCCCTGACGAACGTAAGATTTCATGTAAATTTTCACGGCTAAGATGAAAAGAACAAGAGGCCGAAACCAAAATACCGTTTTTGGATAATACTTGGAGTGCTAAGTGGTTTAAGCGACGATAAGCTTCATAACCTTGTTTAAAATCTTTTTTGCGCTTAATGAGGGCAGGTGGATCGAGGACGATAATATCATAAAGCTGATTATCGAGGCGGGCTTGCTTTAGAAATTCGAAAACATCGCTACGCACAAAGTGCATTTTATCAGCCACCTGATTAAGTTCGGCATTTTCTTGAGCTAGAGTTAAAGCGCCTTCAGAGGCATCGACACAAGTTACCTCAGTTGCACCCGCCATTGCAGCAGGAATGCCCCAAGCGCCTGTGTAAGAAAATAAATCTAATACCCGTTGATCTTTAGCAATGCCTGCCACCGAGGCACGACTACTACGGTGATCGTAAAACCAGCCGGTTTTTTGACCATTGAGTATATCAATCCTAAACTGCGCTCCGTTTTCTTCTATAATTATTGAATCAGGTAGCTGGCCGTAGGCGATTTCAGACTCTAAACTTAAGCCTTCTAGCTGCCTTTGGCTGTTGTCATTTTTAAGTATGATGGCGGTGGGTTCAAATAACTCTATCAGCGCCGTCAGCAATGAATCTTTGCGTTGTTCTATGCCAGCCGTAGTTATTTGCACTGAAAATACCGAGCCAAAGCGGTCAATAACTAAACCGGGCAAGCCATCGCTTTCACCAAAAACTAAACGATAATAGGGTTTAGTAAAAAGTTTTTCACGTAAGATCAGTGCGGTCGTTAAGCGTTCCTTGAAAAAATTGCTGCCGCATTTAAGATTAGGTTTTCTTGACAGCAGTCGTGCGCAAATCAGTGCTTGTGGATTGACGTAAGCGGTTCCTAATACTTTGCCATCATCACTTTTAACTTGTGCAAGGTCGCCTGCTGAAAATTGTTCCAGGGGAGAGCGTTTGGTATCCACTTCATTGCTAAAAACCCAAAGATGTCCTTTGCGTAAGCGCTTGTCTTCGTTCTTTTTTAAATAGATTTCTGGTAGGGACATAGGTGTTTGAGTTTATATAGGGTTGATGGGGAAAGATTAAAGGCTGGTGTTCATTATTTTCCTTTCTCTTTGTAACGTAGGTATATACACAAGTAAAAAATATCATTTCCACGCAAGAACGATAACATTGTGGTGATATCCGTAGGGGCGTATTGCATACGCCCTTATAAAATAAGCTCTATAACTTTTATCGTTCCCACGTAGAGCGTCATTGCCATTAGGTTAAAGTTTTTGGTAGTGTATGGGAGTGGCTTTAGTCACGAATTCGTGGCTAAAGCCACTCCCTCTAAATACGGAATTCCTATTGCCTGGTGTTGTATTGTTAACGCTTGACACCTTCTAATCTGATCCAATCTTCTTGTTGTACTAAAGGACTGAAAATGATTTGGTGTTGATAGGCATTGATAACGGATTCAGCTTGTTCGTGGAGGATGCCTGACAAAACTAACTGACCACCAGAAACCACTAGGGCGCAAATCTGTTCAGCCATATCAATTAAGGGTTTAGCTAAGATATTGGCTAAGACTATGTCTGCTTGAAAAGCTGTGAATTGTTCTGGCAGATAGGTTTTAATTTTATCTTCAACTTTATTCTTTAAAGCATTGCTTATCGTGGCTGTGATCGCTTGCGGATCAATATCCACAGCATGTGCCACTTTAGCATCTAGTAATACTGCAGCAACAGCCAGTATGCCAGAACCACAACCGTAATCGATGACGGTTTTGTTGCTTAGCTCATGACTGGCTAGCCACTCTAAACATAATGCCGTGGTCGGATGCGTGCCAGTGCCGAAAGCAAGGCCTGGATCCAGCGTCAGACAAACTGTGCCCGACTCATGCTGCTCTTGATCGGTTGGGCACACCCAAAGTCTATCGGCAAATTTCATCGGCTTATAATATTCCATCCAAGCACGTTCCCATTCTTGATCGGCAATGGCTTCATACGCCCAGTCATGCAAGTCATCGTGATTAAATTGCTTATAAACTTCAGACTTTATTAATTCGGGATCAGCATCCAATTCATAAAGTGCAATAACCTGCGTATTACTCCATATTTTGGTTTCACCGATAGCTGGTTCGTAGACGGGTTCGTCTTCGGCATCCATATAGGTAACGGATACCGCGCCTAGGTCGCTGAAAAAATCAGCTAGTTGGGGAGCGAGGTTTTCTTGGGTAATAACAGAAATTTGATGCCAGGCCATAGAGATGTGATTTGAAAGTGAGGTTTGTTTGGGCTAGAGATAGCGTAAGTTAGCATTGATGGCTAGACCAGGTGGATGCGCTACGATTCACATTGGGTCATTTTTTTCAAAAAACAGGCTATTTCATTTTGTGTATGTGGCTCCAATTTTACCCATTGTTGAGCTCCATTTGGATGTTTATAGTTGATAGGCGCTGTCAGCTTGACAGCATCCTCAAAAACCCATGCAAATTTCCATTTTTCTGTTTCTCCTGATTCCAAACGTTCTTTTGATATTTGATGTTTATCAATTGTCTCAAGTTTTTCTTGATTGCTCAGAGGGCCTTTGCTGTGAATTAATCTAGCCAAACCGACAATTTGGCCACTACCCTGTTTTATTAAAGCAATTTGTCCTCGTTGTTTTGTGTGTCTAGATCGCATTTCCCAAGTCTTGGTTCCTGCTAGAATTCTATCTATATAAGGGCTCTTTATGATCAATCCCTTAATTGGAACATTACTATCCATTGAGTATAAGGAGTTTTCTAGATTGTCATTGGTATTATATTTGCCATTAAATTTTAATGAGTTATTTTTAGCTATGCGCTTCTTTCTTGGTTTTTTCTTGTTCGATAAGGCATTTGCCACAGAAAAAATAATATAAACACCAAGTAAGAGTGCAGAGATAATAAGTATGCCCATAATTTCTTTTTTAAAATAAAAAATTGCGGCTATTAATATTATAAATTGCATAGGTATGATTTTATGAGCAAAGTTTACGATCCGAGTAAGATACGCCTCGTGTACCATTTCCAACACTACCTAAAATTCAATAAAGCTAAGCAATATCTGTCTTATCGAGTTTGAGCTTTAAGAAGTTCCTCAACGGTTAAATTAATATCCTTTGAAATTTGCCTGAGCAAAATAGGAGAAATATCACGTCCAGCATGAAATGGTACTGTTGTACATCGACCATCAGGATGGCGAAACTGCTTGTGAGAACCTCGTTGTCGAAGTTCACTAAACCCCAATACTTCAAGTAATGCAATGACTTCGCGAGGTTTAAGAACAGGTAAATGTCCCATATTTAAGCCACAATGACATTTTGCGTGCCAATAAATTCAGCTTCTAATATCGGTTCGCCATCCTCAAGCAACATTTCAACAACTTCCCGAAGATTTTTATTGAGTTCATCCAGAGTTTCCGCTTGCGTATGCGCTCCTTGGAATCCTGGAATAAAGCCTATATAAAGACCTGTATCCTGACATCGCTCAATAATTGCCGTGTAACTTTTCATACGAACCTTTTCCTAAAATAAGTAAATCAGGTATTTTGTCATTTCGGCTACCAATTTAAGACGGGACTCTCCTAAGCGCAGACAAAGGGCGAAAAGTTAAGGGCGAAGGGTTAAGCCTGGTATTTGCCCAGGCTAAGTTGCTGGCCGTCATTTCAGCTGCTGGATATACGAATGATGTTACCTTCAGCCTAATAAATCCCTAGCTTCTTTTCCAAATAATGAATGTTTTGCTGACCTAGTCCAAAAGCGCTGTCATTCATAATATCTTGCTGTAGCGGGATATTGGTTTTAATGCCATCTATGATGATTTCACTTAGAGCTGTATTCATACGGGCAATAGCGCTTTTTCTATCTTCACCGTGAGCAATCAATTTGCCTATCATAGAGTCATAATAAGGCGGTACTTTATAGCCATTGTAGATATGAGTTTCACAACGAATACCAGGGCCACCTGGCATATGGAATTGATCAATAGTGCCAGGACAAGGCATGAAAGTCTTAGGGTCTTCAGCGTTTAAACGACATTCAATAGCATGGCCAGTAAAGGTCACTTGATCTTGGGTAATAGAGAGTGGTTCACCCGCAGCGATACGCAGTTGTTCTTTCACAATATCAAAACCAGTAATCATTTCAGTGACTGGATGTTCGACTTGTACGCGGGTATTCATTTCTATGAAATAGAATTCGCCTTTTTCATATAAGAACTCAAAGGTACCTGCGCCTAAATAACCAATATCGATACAGGCTTTAGCACAACGTTCACCGATGAGTTTACGTTGTTCTGGAGTAATACCAGGGGCTGGTGCTTCTTCTACAACTTTTTGATGGCGACGTTGCATAGAGCAATCACGTTCACCTAGGTGAATGGCATTGCCGTGTGAATCTGCCATGACTTGAAACTCAATGTGTCTAGGATCTTCCAGAAATTTTTCCATGTAAACGGTTGGATTGCCAAAGGCGCTACCTGCTTCGGCTTTAGTCATTGCGATAGAATTGATGAGCGCAGATTCAGTATGTACAGTACGCATACCTCTACCGCCACCACCACCTGCAGCTTTGATAATAACTGGATAGCCGATTTCCTTTGCCATCTTCAGGTTCTTTTGATCATCGTCTGATAACGGATCATTATTACCTGGAACACAGGGGATGCCAGCAGCCAACATGGCATTTTTAGCAGAAATTTTGTCGCCCATCATGCGAATGGTTTCGGCATTGGGGCCAATAAAGACAAAACCACTTTGCTTTACTTTTTCAGAAAAATCAGCGTTTTCGGATAAGAAACCATAGCCTGGGTGGATCGCTTCTGCATCAGTGACTTCAGCAGCGCTAATAATGGCTGGAATATTCAGATAGCTGTCTGCGGAAGAGGCGGGGCCTATACACACAGATTCATCGGCTAAGCGCACATGTTTAAGATCGCGATCGGCTTCTGAATGAACTGCGACGACTTTAATGCCTAATTCTCTGCAGGCACGAAGGATACGTAAAGCAATTTCGCCGCGATTGGCAATAACAATTTTATTGAACATGGGGGCCCCGTAGATTATTCAATGATGAATAAGGGTTGACCATATTCGACCGGTTCAGCGTTTTCAGCCAGTATTTTAGTAATAACACCACTTTTATCAGCTTCAATTTGATTAAGAATTTTCATGGCTTCAATGATACATAAAGTATCACCGGTGGTAACAGACTGACCTACTTCGACAAAAACTTTACTGCCGGGTGAGGCTGAACGATAAAAAGTACCTACCATTGGAGATTTAACTACATGCCCTGTGATTTTTTCTTCTTGTGAAGTAGTAGCTGGTGCTGCGCTTATTGCAGTAGGTGCTGCGCTAATAGGTGCGGGCGCATAAGCTACTTGAGTAGGTGCAGCAGAATAGCGACTAATACGAATTGACTCTTCACCTTCTTTAATTTCTAGTTCAGCAATGTCTGATTCTTCGATAATTTCGATGAGTTTTTTTATTTTTCTAATATCCATGGTTTATGGTCTCTCGGTTAATATCTGGTTGGCGGCGTTTAAGGCCAGTTCATATCCTATTGCTCCTAACCCACAAATAACGCCTTGAGCAATATCTGAGAAATAAGAGTGTTTTCTAAAAGGTTCACGTGCATGGACGTTTGATAAATGAACCTCTATAAAGGGAATTTTGGTTGCGAGTAAAGCATCTCGTATAGCCACGCTGGTATGGGTAAATGCAGCAGGGTTAATAATGATGAAATCTGTATGCTTTTTGTATGCTAGATGTATCAAGTCAATAATTTCATGCTCAGCATTGTTTTGATGAAAGTCGAGTTGATGATTTAATGCAGCGGCTTTATTTTCTAGCGAGTCGCGTATATCAGCGAGGGTTTTGTGTCCATAAAGGCTAGGTTCACGGAGTCCCAATAGATTTAAGTTTGGACCATTTAAAACGGTAATCGACGCCATTTAGGTATTTAAGTCAGCTCAAGGATGATAACAGCCGATAATTTTACCGTTTTGTAATATTTTGTCCAGACATTCTGTTTTTAACAAAAGATAGCGACAGATTGTCGGCTATTAGTTGGCTTATCCCTCATTATTAAGTGCTGTGTTGTTTGCCACAAAATAGCCATACCAGAAAAGCCTATGCAAGTCATGAGTGTGAAGAAGTAGATATCGATCGTAATTTAGAGGTCGATCGTGCAGCTTCTACATACTTTATCCAACTACCTAATTTCACTAAGTTAATGGCAATGATCATTACGCCGCCCTCTTTTGCGCTCACAATTTAGTTTTTTACCTAGAAAACTAAGCTCAAAAAAACGCCATAGCTTACAAAACAAGCACCTAGTATAACGCTTTGATGACAGCTATTTGCTTAAAGCACAAATCAGTTGTTTCTTTCAAAAAACACTATATATTGTGTCTCAACTTTAAATATCTAACTATATATGGGTATTCAAGAGCAGCAGCTCTACTAAATACCTACTAACAACTTTTACATTATTCACCTTCATTTATTAATCCTGAGACTCATAAAACTATGCCAGCACAACTTCACGTTATCGCTAATACTGTTACGGAAATTCCTTTCCAAGATGCCTCTATGGATATTTGGGATACAAAATACCGCTTAAAAAGCAAAGATGGCTTAGCGGTAGATGACTCTATTGATGAAACTTATCAAAGGGTTGCTAGGGCGCTATCAGATGTAGAAAAAGGTCGTGCCAAACAAGAACAATACTATAAAGAATTTCTCTGGGCTTTACGTCAAGGCGCTATTCCTGCTGGACGAATCGTTTCGAATGCCGGTGCACTCGATCATAAACCCGCGACATCTACTATTAATTGTACTGTATCAGGCACGATCGCCGATTCTATGGATGATATTCTCGGTAAAGTGCATGAAGCAGGTCTTACCTTAAAAGCCGGCTGCGGTATTGGTTATGAATTCTCTACCTTAAGACCAAAAGACGCTTATGTTTCTGGTGCAGGCGCTTATACCTCTGGACCACTCTCTTTCATGGATATCTATGACAAGATGTGCTTTACGGTTTCTTCTGCGGGTGGTCGTCGTGGCGCACAAATGGCCACTTTTGATATTGGACATCCTGACGTTATTGATTTTATTAGAGCCAAACGTGAAGATGGTCGTTTACGCCAATTTAACTTGTCATTGTTGATTACCGCTGAATTTATGCAAGCGGTTAAAGGCGATCTACCTTGGTCGCTGTCTTTTCCTGTCACTGAAAAGGAAGTTCTGGTCGATAAATTAGATTTAAATGACAGCCAAAAAATTATTTGGCGTGACCTTCCAGTTACTGAAGGTTATGTGCTTAATAGCGATGGCTTAGTGGCCTGTAAAGTCTCTAAAACCTTACCTGCACGTCGCTTATGGGACATCATCATGAGTTCTACTTATGATTATGCTGAGCCTGGTTTTATTTTAATCGACAAAGTTAATGAGATGAATAACAACTGGTTTTGCGAGAAGATTCGCGCCACCAATCCTTGCGGAGAACAACCCTTACCGCCTTATGGTAGCTGTTTATTAGGCTCTATTAATTTAACTCGCTTTGTCAAAAAACCTTTCACCAGTGATGCCTATTTTGATTGGGATACTTATCGTAAAGCCATCAAAATCTTTACACGTATGCTGGATAATGTCGTCGAAATTAACGGCCTGCCTTTACCTAAACAGCGCGAAGAAATTATTAGTAAACGTCGTCATGGCATGGGCTACTTAGGCTTAGGTTCAACCGTAACTATGCTGGGTATGTGCTATGGTGACGATGCATCTTTAAGTTTTACTGAAGAAGTGACTAAAGTGTTATCAATAGAAGGCTGGAAAGCAGGCTTATCTTTAGCGAAAGAAAAAGGCCCTGCACCTATTATGGAGCAAATCTTTACCGTGACTGGTGAAATGCTGCACAAGCGCCCAGAAATGATTACCGATGGTTATAAGCTAGGCGACTCTATTTCTGGCAAAGTCTTACATGCAAAATACAGTCGTTATATGCAACAAATCGCTAAGGAAGAACCCGAGTTAATTGCTGAATTAATTGAAACTGGTGCGCGTTTTACTCATCACAGCTCTATTGCACCGACAGGCACTATCTCGCTTTCTTTAGCCAATAACGCTAGTAATGGTATCGAGCCTAGTTTTGCTCATCATTATTCACGTAATGTGATTCGTGCTGGTAAAAAATCTAAAGAAAAGATCGATGTATTTTCTTTTGAATTATTAGCCTATAGAGAAATGGTTAATCCTAAGGCTATGCCTTATAGCGAAGATCCTGAGCAAAAATTACCCGACTACTTTATTGCCGCTGATGATGTCACCCCTAAGCAACATGTTGATATACAAGCCGCTGCGCAAAAATGGATAGATTCATCTATTTCTAAAACCGCTAATGTGCCTACCGACTTTGCTTATGAAGACTTTAAGTCTATTTATGAATATGCCTACGATAAAGGCTTAAAAGGCTGCACGACCTTCCGCTTTAATCCAGAAGTATTCCAAGGCGTACTCGTTAAAGAATCTGACTTGGAAAATACCACTTATCAATTTACTTTAGAAGATGGCCATGTCGTCGAATTTAAAGGCAATGAAGATGTTGAGTACGATGGCGAAATTCATAGTGCTGCTAATTTATTTGATGCACTAAAAGAAGGTTACTACGGAAAATTCTAAGTTAACCGCAGCCTTAATACTAAACAGAGACATGAATATGACACACAAAATTGCTAAAAAAATCGTCAGCTATAAAGTGCTGAACAAAGAAACCGAGGAATCAATTAAACCTGAGTTATCCTTAGAAAGCATGCACGAAAAAGTAGAGCGCCCAGAAGTTTTATTAGGCTCAACTTATAAGATTAAAACCCCGCAGTCTGAACATGCCTTGTACATCACCATTAACGACATGGTGCTAAATCTTGGCACTTCTCATGAAGAACGCCGTCCTTATGAAATTTTCATTAACTCTAAAAACATGGAGCATTTTCAGTGGGTGCTGGCACTGACACGCGTTATTTCAGCGGTATTTCGTAAGGGTGGAGATGCCTGCTTCTTAGTAGAAGAAATGAAAGGCGTGTTTGATCCGCGTGGTGGCTATTTTAAGAAAGGCGGGGTATTTATGCCGTCATTAGTTGCTGAAATCGGCTATGCGATTGAATCGCATCTAAAGCATATAGGCATGATTAAGCCCGATGTTATGACTGATCATCAAAAAAACTTCTTAGATGAAAAACGCCGCGAGTTTGAAGCGCAACATGGTGAGTCAGGAGGTCAGGCATTCCCTGAAAAAGCCATACTTTGCCAAAAGTGCAGCACCAAAGCCATGGTCATGATGGATGGTTGTATGACTTGCTTGAATTGCGGTGATAGTAAATGCCAGTAAAGATAGAGTATTGATAGGCTTAGATTATTTGTGGGAGCAGATTTAGGCATGCAGGGACAGGTCGCGACCTGTCCGTCCCTACGATGTTTAGTGGTTTTAGGCCGGAATAAGACTTTTCGAGCGTAAGCGATTGAGCGTTTCCGGCAACCAAACCGATTATCTACCGGAAAAGACAAAAAAACCGTAAGGGCATATTGCATAGGCTCATTTATCAAACATTAAAAATTGTAGATTGCTGATAATGCTTTCAATAAAATGTATTTAGAAACGCGTTTTTAATAGGGCGTATGCAATACGCCCCTACGATCTTCACCACAATGTTATCGTTCTTGCGTGGGATTGCTAACAATTATTTGTGTAGATACCTATGAGCCAGAAGACACAACTAAGGCTTATATTTTTCTAAAGCTTCAAGTTTAACAATAGCAGCTTTTATAGTGGCTTCAATCTCTGGCTCTAGCTCGTTATTCTTATAAACTTTTTCTAAAAAACCTTCGCTAACCAAGGCATCTTTTATCCATCGTTTTGTAAAACGATAATTATTATAAGTCGTTGCTACCTCGCCAGTTTTTGGATCACGTAAACCTTTTTTAATGTCTGTACTTTTGGCTGTTGTGGTAACGGGCGTTTTTTTAACGACCTTAGTCTTAGCCTTAACTGCAGCAGGTTTTTTACTTTGATTAGACGTCTTAGGGGCAAGAACGACAGCGGGTTTGGTTGCTAGCACAGCAGAAACATCGTGTAGGGGCTTAACTACAGGATTGCTCGAGTTGGTAGGAGCTTCTTTCTGCTCATTGAACATGTGATAAACCACATAAGCTACAAAAATGACCGTAAACATAAAAAATATTTCAAACATAACCTTACTCCTACTTTTAATTTGATGGGTTGTAATTATCCCTATTCGCAATGCCCTGTCCCGTATAGCTTGTTCGCCTTATTTAGCGAGTTAAGCGGCCTTTATGCGCTAAGCTCGGTATATATACAGGTTTCTTTGGCAAATGTGAAATATTTGTTTAGTTATAACAAGTTAGTCACTGCCGACAATTGGTTGAGTTCCGATTACAGTGGGAGTGGCTTTAGCTAAGAGTGCGTGGCTAAAGTCACTCCCGCATACTTCCAAAAACCTTAACTGAAGTAGGCTACTACTTCTCGTAAATAAGAATCATTTGTATTTATGTGTTTATCAGGCTAGAATATATTAACCATAAAAAGATGAGGTTATATAAATGAACAGCCAATCATTAGTAAATAAAATATTACTTATAGTTCTGATTGTTTTAAGTGTGCCAGTTAAAGCGTTGGATAAGCCAAAAACTATGGAAGATATGTGGCAAATTATTCAGGCACAGCAAAAGCAAATAGACGAAATGAAAGCCAGCATGAATGCGGCAACAAACAAGGTGACTGTCAATAATGTACAAAATCCTGAAAATAAACTAGCGACCAACAACACAGCCAGTCCTGAAACAAACATCGCTACTAGCAATGTAAAGAGTTTGGAGCGCAAAACTGACATCTTAAGTCAGGAAGTCGAAAAATTACGTACTAATCTGGTTATTCCTGAAGAAGCCCAATATAAAAGTGCTTATGGTATGGGACCTGCTGCATCGAAAGTTTATGGTGCAGGTAAAGGTCTCTCTATTGGCGGTTATGGCGAAGGTAATTATTCGGCTAAAGTGGGTGACAAAGGTAGCAGTAATGACAGCGCTGATATGGAACGCATGG
>Ga0214165_1001037_pt1 | contig 16669 bp, 20 predicted proteins | sample TroBogypolimnion_34_FD_153004 | JGI IMG/M metagenome (GOLD analysis project Ga0214165, IMG submission 153004) | Freshwater microbial communities from Trout Bog Lake, WI - Practice 03JUN2009 hypolimnion v3 | ecosystem: Environmental > Aquatic > Freshwater > Lake > Hypolimnion/Profundal zone ... | reverse complement strand
GGCGGCGAAAGACTTAGGTTTAGAGTCGTTCTTTGAGATCATCCGTGTTCCAGCCTCTATGCCCAAGACCAAGCCTAAGGCTTGCAATTATGCATTGAATGTAAGGCCGCGCGCGATTTGGCACAGATTTGCACGGATTTTGGCACAAAGAATGTGCCGATTTTCCGTTAAAAATAGCAATTAACGCTACGAATTTAACGGAGATCACCAGCGCTTCATCGAAGCCTTAACCATACATCCCTATGCACCAACTCAAGGCTGTTACAACCCGTCTATCATGCACTGGTCATCGAGCAGGTAAACGCAGCCATCTTCTGAATTCACCAAAGGGCACGTGGGATCGCACTCTGTCAGCTTGGTGCGGTCAACAGTTTTAATATGGCATTCGCGGATAAACTGGCCGGCAGAAACCGGCCATTCATCGAACTTATCATGCGGGGCAGGATCAAGCCGAAAATAGCTTTTAACTGCCATCCACAATCTCACCATACCACCGCCAATACATCGCCAATCAAGGTTGCGTTACGCACCGTAGCCTTGAGCTGCTGAAGCTTGGCGAAAGCCGTTTGACCTTGCGCCAACATCGCAGCGGCCAGACCTTGCAGCTGCGCATAGGTCATCAAAACTGGTGCGTTATTGCTGTCCAGCCAGAAGAATCCATCCAGAACGGAGCCAACAACCAGCACCTTGGTCAGCACGATCTGACTTGCCTCATCAGCCTGGAATGTCGTTTGCATGTAGTCGACCGATGCCTGAATAGCCGCCTGATAGGACTTTTGCAGCTCGGCGATCTGAGCCGTTTGATATCCGACCAGGTCATCAACCCACGCAGCGCCATCCCATTTGCAGGGCGTCGATAGCGGTGCCTGATCGGTGTAGCCCTTATCTGTCGGCGTGATGCCAATCTCTGTGATCGATGCAGACCGCCCGGTGGCTGTGTCATACAGCACAGCGTCACGAAAATCAGCCTTCACCACCCATACACCGCCCTCGAATACAGCAGCCTGATGCGCCTCAAGCGTCGGTGGAGTTAGTTCTGTTGCGCCTTCAGGCTGCGTAAAAATATCGTCCAAAAACTCGATGCGTAGACCGGTCGTCGTGTCGTAGAGCGGCACGTTTCGATAGTCGATTTTCTTCAGCCATACTTCAGCTACCGAGTCGAACACAGCGACTTCGTTTGACATCAGATCATCCGGCTGGGCGATTTTGGTTGCATGCGCTGGAATCAGGAACTCACCCGTCTCCAGAGGCGATTCGTCCGCCTCGCACTCAGACAGAAACATAAAGGTAAGCGGATCGTAGTTGTAAATTTTCATGTGATAACCCCTGATTAGTATTTGATGAACGCGAGCAGAGCCACGTTGCGAGGACGGCCTTCAGTACCCTGTGCGGCGATGCTGATACCGGTAGCTGCTGCGGATGTCGTCGCCGTACCCGGTCCCGCAATGTTGGAAAACGCGGCATAGGACCCGCCAGACACAAAACAAGAAACGGTATGTGAGTGCCCGGGATCGGTGATGCCATGATTATGCGGGGCATTGTCTGCGGCTTGCCAGCTGCCCAGCACGCGGCCTGTGTCTATACCGCGTCCGTCATCGAAGCCGCGAATGAACTCACCGCGCAAATCGGGAAGATTGAAGGTCGTCGAGCCATCGCCGACACCAAAGCGCGTTCCGATAGCTGAATACAGGTTGGCATAGGCCGTCCGCGATACCGCCGCGCCATTGCATTTCAGGTATCCGGCAGCAGCTGTCGAGCGTGCAAAAAATGCGATATGCCCAGCCTCCTGAGCCAGGTATATGCCGCCGCCCACCATATCCAGCGCGAAGACCTTTTGCCAGACCGGTACAGCTGTAGCCACATCAGTTGGCGCATACCAGTATTCTTTCTGGCCACCGATATCGGACCAGCGCTCCAGCCAGCAAATATCCGCCACGTCACGCCCAGCCCAGACACCGGACACAGGATCAACTGCGCAGTTATACGAGATCCCGAACTCAATGTTTCCCGTTGTGGCCGCAACCGTGTCAGCCCATTCGCGAACCAATGCGCCACCTATTGGCGTTAAAGAGCGCACTTGCCCTGAGATATTGCGATTGGTTGTCAGCGCTTGAATTGCCGTTAAAAGCTGCGTAAAGCTGGCCGGATTAAGCGCGACACCAGAGGCTTCAATCACTCTCGCGATTTCCTCCTGGATGGCGTTGAGCGCCTCGGCTGACATGGTCGTGGCCGGATCATTAGTGGCGGGATTACCGGGCTTGTAGCCATGCTTTCCGATACCGAACAGGTCGGTTGCCTTGGTAAGTGTATTGATGCGTTGCATAAGATTCTCCTATAGCCCCAATTTAGATTTTTCAGCGCGACCCCACGCACGGCAGTCTTCAACAAATGCGTTGTAGGTATTGAATTCAGTCGATGGCGCGGTGCGTAGCAGTTTGATTTCATCTGCCGTGGTATAGCGCTCAGAAATGGCATCTGCTACGCGCTGGTTAATCAATCGGATGTGCGGGCTCGCCATTTTCAGCTCAACGATAATTTCAGGCGCGAGGACTGCTGGGCTGGTGATGCTGTCTGTAATCTCATCAGGTTGATCAGTAGGCAGCGTTATGCCATCTGGCAGGCATACGTACGTCAGCCCATCTGGCAGCGTAGCCAGCTCAGTCCCGATCGGGTGATGGTCGTCACCTGCCGGCAGTTTCAATGTGCGCGTGATTTGCGGGTCGATATATTTTCTGTAAGAGACGATGGTCGGCATAGTTTTGCTCCTTTGATAAGCGCAGCATGTGCTGCAAAGAATGGGTGCGCTGCGCGTGCCCAAGAATTGATATGGCTGAATCTGTTTTTCCGTTTCGCAAAGCAATACGGTAGTTATAAAGGCTATGGCGGCGGATAAAGCGCTTGCTCACCCAGGTGCGATAGCCCACGAAGTTGATGCCGCGCGACACGGGCGCGATGGTTGATTTTGATAATTCCAAATTCAGGTTATCGCGGATAAATTCGATGATGTGCGCCTGGCACTCAACGGCGTAATCATGCGTGATCCCAAATAGCACGAAGTCATCTACATACCGGCAGTAACGCTTAATACCCAGCTCACGCTTGATAAAGTGGTCGAGCGGATTCAGATAGATCAGCGCGTAAAGCTGAGATAGCAGGTTCCCGATAGGTATCCCAACCGGCTCGCCATGGTCAGCGAACGCCATCATCAGATCGATCATGCGGGCATCTTTAATCTTGCGCTCGATCAGCGTGCGCAGAATGCCGCGATCGATGCGGTAAAAAAACTTTCTGATATCGAGTTTGAGTGTGTAACTTCCGAGCGGGCTGGCCTGCAAGGCGGCCTGCGCATAATCAGCTGCTTTATGCGTTCCCTTGCCGATTCGGCACGCAAATGATTGATCGATAAATACTCGCTCAAAGATCGGTGATATCACCCGGTAAATGGCATGCTGCACCACTAGATCACGAAACGCTGGTGCATAAATGGTGCGTTTCTTTGGCTCATGCACCACAAAGGTGTAATAAGGGCGAGGGAAATAACTACCATCACCCAGCTCGCGATGTAACTCATCCAAATTACTGGCTAGATGCTTCTCAAACTTAAAGCAGGCGCGTTTGCCGTGTTTATGCCGTGCAGCCATGTGAAATGCATGCCGCAATGCTTCCAGCGTCAATGTGCGTGCATATAAATTTCCGATGCGCTTCATATCGTCTGACCTTCGAGACGATGACCTGCCCTACCAGAAAGGCGGAAGCCATCCGATTTCGCCGTGAATTTCTTCACGCGCCGGAAAGCGTCTCCCTTGATTCCACTGCGATCTACCTGCAATCCGTGAGGTGAAATCGAGTCCGCGCGAAACCCGACGTTGTTGTTCGAGTTGCCGCGCACATTGTTGAGATTCAACGCCCACACCCCGGCGGTCGTCCCGTTGCTCCAGTTGAACGCCGCGATCGGGCACATGTTAAGACGCCTCCCGTTTATCAAGCTGACGATCGGCAACTATCCAGCCGCCGATCATTCTGCCTAATTCATCTACCAGCTGAGACAAAGCGAGATAGCGATGCTCGCCCAGCTCGGTTGGTGATTTTTCTGAGCGACGACCGTCTTTAAACTCGAAATAGCCTATTGTGTATGCCAGGCGTATCAGCATGCGCAGTTGTTCATGTCGTGTATCAAGGTTGGTCATCGCTGTTTTCTTGTGATAGCGCTTTTGCGCCTCAACGATGAAGCCGTACACATCGTAAGCCGCGCGCCGAATTTCGAGCGCGAGACCATACTTTTCGTGTTTCGGAAAGTGGTTGAGGTGGATATTCATCAGTTTGGCAAACTCCATAAACTTCTGATCCAGTTTTGCTTCATCGTGCAGGCCCATCGCTATCGCTCAGGCCCTCAGAGATACAAGGCCGCGCGAAACCCGAGGCCGTCGTACGAGGTGCCGCGCACATGGCTGAGATACAACGCCCACACCCCGGCGGCCGTCCCGTAGCCCCAGTAGTACGCCGCGATCGGGCACATGTCGTTCGGCCTGTAGTCGTACAAATAATCGTTTCCGAACGCATTTGTGCCGCCAACCCCAGCCGCTAAAGGCAAGCCAGCGCCCGTTGCTGCCCAGGCATTGCCGCTGGTTGCCGCGTCAAACACCTGACTGGCAGAGCCGATAGGCGTTGCGCGATTCACGCCGGTTGCCCAGAGTGCGCCGTATGTTGTGCCTAGGTTGTCAAAGTTGTTCGATAACGCAGGTGAACCCCAGGCATCAGTTGACAACGTATTGCCTGCGGTCAGACTCTTCATTGCTACGCTGGTTTTAGGCAGGTAATAACTAGCCGGAACGATGGATACAGCAGTCGCTGCGGCTGGAATAGCGGCTTTCAGGCCTGGCGCTGCAATCACAATGGTGCCGGGTGCCGCGATACCGGTTGTGACGGCATATTGATTTGTATCACCAGCGAACGCGATCATGTCCCCAGCTGCAACCGTTCCTGTTCCAGTAATCAGCGGGATAGATGTAGCTCCGATCGCAAACCCGGTTGCAGCACTGGTATAGCCAGCACCGGTGCTGGTTGGCACCTGAGCCGTCAGACCTATGCAGACTTCAAAGATCACGCCGTTAAGGTCGGCGATCCCGCAGTTCTGTCCGTTATGTGTGGTACGAGCAAACAGATTGGCGCTGCCGGTCTTTGGTGCTGTTGGATAGGTTACGTTACCTGCTGATGTATATAGGATCGCTGCATCGTTTGCATCGCCTAGCGCGCTGTTATTGCAGCCCTTGGGGAAGTTATTCGTCGCGTGGTACCACGCGCACCACGTTGTCGATGTTGAAGCTTGCGCATGAGCCAGCGCCAACAATGCCAGCATTTTGTTGACGAACAAGCTGCCAGGGAAGAAGTTTGCACCGCGCGTCTTGGCGGCTGCGATCACGCCATAATAGGCGTTTACAGGCGCGCCCGTTAAGCCACCAATTGGATTGTTTGCAGCGGCAGTTGAAAGCGGATTCCCGCCTCGAATGCTGGATGCTGTACCGTTATTATTCGAGCACTTGTACTTATCAACAAACACCCCGGCCTGAATATTGCCACCATCGTAGAATGCGCGATGCAGCGCATATCCGGCTGTATTAGCAGCGGCGACGTTCGCGTAAAAACTGAATGGCTTTACGTCAACGACATTAATCGCCAACCCGTTTGCGCCGGTTCCAAATTTATAGAAAAAGGCTGGTATCCAAACCATGACGGAGCCATCGGAATATTGGTAATTACCATAATCATCCGAGTATGGATTGAAGGTTGCATTGCTTAATGGATACATGCCAAAAGGCGGTTGAGGGCAAATGCCAACCCCAAATCCAGCAGCGCCCGCGATCCCGATATCATTCATCGCCACTGCGTAGTTTGTTACAAGCGGGATTATAGGTGCCCAGTTTGTTGGATCATTCGCTGGATCAGTCGCTTTTACGCCAGTTGTTTTGGCGCGGTAGGTTAATAAATTTATTGGTGACCAAACTACAGCACCGATGTTGTATGAGCCACTTGCCCATGATGCCGCCCCAGCGCCGGCAAGCGCGCTGGTTGAGCTTGCTGCGGCCTCTGCTGCTTTAGTGATGGCCAGTGCAGTCTGCGTGGCTACCGTTATAGCATTCGTCCCTGTGGTGACGGCATCAGCATGCGTTGATATGACATCTGCTGCCGTCAATGCAGCTTTGGCGGTTGCAATTGCCGCCTGATTAGCTGTCGTCACAACATCAGCATGGGTTAATACGACATCTGCTGCCGTCAATGCAGCTTTGGCGGTTGCGATTCCGGCCTGCGTAGTAGCTATGCTAGCCTGATTTGTACTCTGCGCCAGGACTCCGCTCGCCGCAGTATTAATCTCGGCGTCTTTGTCCGCGATCAACTTAGCCACGCTACGCACCGGACCGCCCGCTGTGGTCACGGTTGTGCTTGCATCGCCATGCACGACCTGGTGCATCAGCACCGCATCTGCGGCGAGCTGGTCTATGTCGGTTTTTAGTGTCATGTTTATCTCCTGATTCTGTTAAAAGTGGCTAGGCAAATTGCCGACAAGGCTGTGCAGCGTGGCGCTGGCCAGTGCGAGGCTGTCAATTCCGTTCTGTACGGCCAGACGCAGATAATCGTTATCGACCGGGGCTGATTCCTGAAAACTGAGCACCGCCACACCCATCGGGCTGGCCTCAGCGAATACCAGGCGTGCGGTATTGATCGTCATGCTGTCACCCGTGCGATCACGTCGACATTGCCCTTGGCGATCACGGTGGCCGCGCCATCCGGTGCAGTCGCAAAGATGTCGTAGCGATACAGCCCGACCGGCATTGCCGCGCTGGACAGCTTGTCGATGATCACGGTGATACATCCCGTCGCCAGCGTGCTGGTATCGAAACCAAATGCGCCGACCAGCTCGTTTTGGGTGCCGCGAATCTGTCCGGCGAAGGTGTAGCCGGTCAGGTCCATCGGGATAACGCCGGTCAGTACATTGATACGCATCAGCAGCGTTTCACCGCGAACGATTTTCAGATTTTTGAGCGCTTGTGGATTCATGATTTCTTACCAGTAATTGGCTGACGACATAGTGGACAGCAGCGCGTGCAGCGCCGGTGCGCCAGACATGACATCGTCACGGCCATACGCTAGCACTACATCGATCTGTGGCTGCGTCATGGTCCAGTTCAACAGAGCAATGGTATGTGCAGGCTTGAGTTTGTTGATCCGGCACTGCAACTCAGTTGACTGCCATGAGCGCAGCGGGCTATCCGATGGATCCTCGCAGGTCATATCGTGGATCGCGATGTAATCGCCGACATTCACCTGCCAAGTAAACAGCCAGTCATCGCCATACAGCATGCCGTCACAAGGATCCTCGCAACTGATCTGGCTAAACTCGCTGATCGATACGTCGGTGTATCCCAACTTCGCGGCCAGATCGATGAAATACGCTCGGCTCTGTCCGCCGGTGCTGGTGAGCTTTTCTACCAGGCGCGAACGGCGCTGAGCAAGGGTGCTGGCCGAATCTGTGCTGCAGCAACTATCTGGCAGTCCGGCGATGCGCTCCCAGTCGGCGAACAACTGCGTTGTCGTGCGGGGGTCAGCCTCGATCAGGATTTGATCGGCAGCAAGTTGAGCCGCATCCAGCGCACGGCCTTCCGCTTCTAATTCGGCAGACAACACCGGCGCATTAAGGTCGTATGCAACCGGTGGGAGCAGGCGTTTCAGCAGCTCGCTATGTGTCATGTCAGCGTTACCGTACCCAGTGAAGCGATCTGTGAATGGACCGCATCAACCAGCGGAACGACGTTAGCTGCCGGACTGGTCAGATTCACATCGATGACACCCGCAATGCCCGTAATCAGTGATTCGATCTTGACACGGCGCACCACATCACCCACATGCAACCCGTTGAAATAGGCTTGCATTACGCTGTTGATTTGTGCCGTAGCCAACGCCTGTGTGGTTCCGGAAAGCGTCAGCACAGCGGCAATATCGACGACTAGTAATTGCGGAGCCATCACCAGCACACCTGCGCAAACTGGGCGAACGCTTTCGATATGAGCGTACACATCCGCGATCATTTGCGCAGAGGGCAGGCCGCCCGCCACCTCGATCACTACGTCTACGCTGTTGACCGAACGTCGCTGAGGGTAAATATAGGCGTCTGTCACCCCCGGTACTTCCAGCGCCCAGGCTGCATAATCATGAACCGCGCCACCGGCGGGAGGCAGGCGTATTCTTATCAGTAACCTCACCAGCAAATCCGTATCACTTTCGATATCCGCTCCGCCCGTCATACTGATAATGCTGGCTTGTGACTGCACACTCGCGGGGGCGGCGCTCAAGTTCAGCGTGGCGCCAGCAATCTGATTGCCCGCCAGACCCGCCACAATCGCTTTAGCAGGGATATCCACTGTGCCACCAGCGCCAATCAGCGCAGATACAGTCGTCACAAAAGCGATGCCGCTATTCAGTTTTCCTTCAGTACCGATCGGCACAGCGCTACCCGCTGTGCCAGTCATACGCACAACACCGCTCGCTATCGATGCGGCTTTACGATAGATGCCGTACCGACTGGCATGACGTTCCAGATAGTCACTGTCAGCGGTGTCCGGGAAAATCTGGCGAACAATCCATTGCTGGTGTTGATACAAACCCTCGATAGCCGCTCCGGTCGCATTGGCGCGGATTGCAAAATCCGAATCAGCTCCGATCGAAGCACTGGATTGCATATTGGCGATGTCGCGCAGGATAGCGGCGCGGATCTGACGGTAATCGGGGGTAATGTTGGGCATAGCGTTAAACCACCTGTACGGGATGCTTGAAAGTTAACGTTTCGCCACTGGCCGCCAGCACCTCGATCAGCAAGTTGAGACGCCCCGGCATACGCTCGGTGGATACATTGATTTGTGTGGCACGACTATCGGCGAGAATCGGTGCCAACGCCTGTTCGGCGTATTGCTTAGCCAGCATGGCCACGCGCGACAAGTCCTTTTCACGCTGCAATTCATGCAGGCGACTGCCCAGTGTTTTATCGGCCCAATAGCTGCCGAGCGGGATTTCCAAACGCATATAACAGGCGTTGGCCAAGCCATCGGCGGGGTCGCGTTGCGGTGTGCCATTAATCAGCACATAGTCGCGGGTAGTGGGGTCGATTCGGGAGTCCATGTGCGCAGGTTACGCGCGCGCATGAATGCAGTTAAGACGGAAAGGCTTCCGGGGGATTACATTTGGCTTGCAGGTGCAGCGACGCTACCACCCTGCGGATCACTGTGAGTATGGCCGTTGTAAACGATACGCATATTGGACACGCTCTTGTTACCGTGGTCGCTGATATCACCCTGGGCGACGATACTGCCACCTACATGCAGATCACCACTGGTTGTTACCAGTGGTGTGGTGATGTCCACGGCGACAGCGGAAAATACCTGCATGCGCCGGTCGGCCTTGAGAATGACGTAATCTCCCCACTGGTTGTAAAGCGCCGCCTCACCGCTGGCCAACCCTTTCAGGCGCAGGTTGCCGTTTTCGGTTGCTATGACGATTCCGTGCGCCGTTTTTCCTCCGATCGGAAGTACGATCGCCATCGTGCCAGCAGGCGGATTGCTGGTAAAACCGAAGTGCTGAAACAGCTCGGCATCCTGCAAGCGTTCTCCGCCCATCCCGTCAACCTGTATCAGCTGCACCGCGCCCGCCGCTTTGACTAGTGTCACTACACCACGAAAGGCAAGGCGGATGCCGCTCAATGCGCGCCGGATACGGTTGTCGATCTGAGCGATCATTTTGCGCTGCCCGACACATCGATAATTTGCCCAGGAGCGCTATTCTTACCTCGCCGGTGCTTGTTCTTGTGCGGATGAGCATCCATCACCCATATGCCATCTTCCTTGAGACGTAGCGTAGTGCGTTTTCCCTCGCTGCGGCTGTGCGTGAATTTGCGAGCCATCAGAAAATATACCGCCTCGATGCCGTGCGGCTCGGATATGACATTCACCCGCTGACCCGGCTTCCAGAGCTGTGGCGCTGCGTCGCTCGCGCCGACGATCCGATGTCCCTGTACCGTAGCCGTCAGCGTCAGCCCCTTTAGCCGGCTATCCGAAATCAGTTTTTTTGCGCGATCAAGACAAACCGCATAATTGTCTGTTTCATGGTCGGTGACGATCTTCGGTCGGTACCAGCTGATGCCGGTATCCTTTGCAGTCGCAGTCAGCGCATGCTTGCCCGGCTCAGTCGCTGTACCGTGGGTTTGCCCCAGCACTGTTACCTGTGAATAACGCTCGGCAATCGACTCGGTTTTATCCAGGCTAAGTACATTATTGCCACGGCCATCGCGGCGTAGCACCAGCGTGGCTACCGCTGGCTGACTATAATCAGGCCCACCAATCACCAGCGTACCGTCCGGTTCAAACCACGGCCATAGGCCATTAGCCTCTGCGGCATGTGACATGGCATCCCATGCGCTGTCTCCGGGTTCGATATTAATTTTCTCGTAAATGCGGGTACTGTCCGCATCGATGCGCGGCGTTTTGATACCGAAGTCGCGTGTCAGGGCGGTGCAGAGTTCCTTGAGGCTGACCATCTGTTTGGTAAAGATCGGTGCAGAGCAATCCAGCAGTACTGCCGCATGATCGCGCCCCGACATTGAGAAGTTACGCGCTGTTTTACTGACCTGATGACTGACTTCATCGACACGCCCGGTCAATACCGTGTCGCCACCGACCTTAACGATGACTGGTGCGCCTGGCGCGACATCGGGCGGCATCATGCCACCCGACATTCCCAGTGTGACATGCCAGGCATCGGCAGGTGTGAGCAGATCAGAATCAATCTCGTAACCAGACCAGTCGCGATGTGTCTTGCCTGCAATCAGCAGCTCGACGGACTCAGCGGGCGTAGGCATGAATATGATCTCCAGCCTGAACGAACGGACTACGCGCATCGTTCAGGCGATACAGTTCTGGCGCACGCGTGTGATCGCCGTACCATAGATGGGCTAACAGTCTGAAGTTGCCACTCACTTCCACGGTGCGCAGGATCAGCGGCGGACGCGCCGCGATAATTGCGCGTGCAGTCTCCTGCACGGCCAGCGCCTGATCCTTAAGCGGTTCAGTGATCGGGCGACTCTGTTCGATGCCGTAACAGGCACGTACCTGTTCGATAGCCACCTCAATAGCGGTGCGGGCGGTATTAGCAATCGCCTCAATCGCGACAGGTGAAAGTGTCGGTGTGGTAGCTTCAGCGGCCAGCATATAGCTGGCCGCATTCGCCAGTCCGACCGCCGTATTTACCTGGATGGTGGCGGCGGTAGCGTTCATTGCTTGCACTTCAGTCGGGTTATTCCCAGATGATGCCTGTGTTGTGGTGGAAGACGTCGCAGTTGGGGGGCTGAAGATAGAAAATGCGTTCAGATCGCTCTGGATACTCGCCCAGTCGGCGGTAAGGTTGCTGCCGAAGGCACGAATATCCAACAACCCATTTACCAGCGCAGAAATATCATTCCCCCAAGCGCGCGGGTATGCCAGTACATCCAGACCGGATAATACGACACCGGCTTGTGCAGTGATCGTCAACAAGGGGTTCATCAGCGCCGTGCGTAGCTTATCAAGAGATGACAACGGATTTGCAGCACGCAACCGGTCGATCAGTGAACCATGCGCTTCTGTCGCAGCAGCTGTAGCCAGCGAGCCATGCTGCGATATCGTTTCAGCGAGTTGTACAGGCAGCGCGAGGTTAAAAAATGGTTCGCCAGGCGTAGATTCGACGAACTCGATGCTGACAGTAGCCTGATCAACATTATCTGCATCATGGTGGACAGCGTAGCGCGCGACTTGTGCTGTTTTGAAAGACCCAAAGACAGGATGAACCAGCTCGCCACTACCAGGTAGATCAAGTTGGCCTAAAAACCACTGTAGCTGTATTTCATAATCAGCACCGTAAAATACCGCCTCGATGCTGATATGCCGCGCGCCGCGTCCCATATCTTCAACATCAGCGCCATTCCTGTACGGGTAACTCTGTTCGGCAAGGGCGCGATCTGCCGTATCGTCCGTTTTAACGATATTGAAAACGGTGCCGCGAAATGAAGCATCTTGTAGATTCTGGAACCAGCTCATGCTTTGCTTTCCAGCTGACGCTTTTGCATCATCACCAAACCAATCATGGCAAGCGTAAAGCCATCACGTTGATCGGTATTCAGTGTGAAGTAATATTGCGACAACTGTGCAGGACTTGCGTTAGCTGCTAGCATACGTTCAATTTCAACCGCTTGATGAGAAACATTAGACATGTCCACACTCTCCCTGCATTGTCCGCATTGCCATACTGAAAATACTTATTTTCACAGTGTAAAAAGTATCGTTAATCCTAAAATTGGCAGTAGATTTACGGCATTTTTTATCTGCAATAAATGTAATGGGGGTGTCGTTGTAGCAGTCAATTCCACCATGGGTAGAAATCCTGACGATCTTCCTGGTGATTTGATGAATACATCTGGCATTGAAATTGTTGATATCTATCCAAAACCTGCTATGCCGAATATCCCCGATCATGTTCCAGAGAATATTGGCAAGTTTTATTGGCAAGCAGCACGCAATGCACAGCAGGGACATTACGATGCCGCAGGTATGATGTGCCGAAAAGTATTGGAGAGTACGACTCGCGACCTGGGCGAAAAGACCGGAAATTTGTATCAACGCATTGAGGCATTGGCGACCTCGCATGTAATTACTGACGCTATGCGGAATTGGGCACACGCTATACGCCTTGATGGCAATGAATCTGCGCATGAGGATGAGCCAATGAATGAAGCTACTGTAATGGATATGCTCAGCTTTACCGAACTGATGCTGATGTATGCCTACACCTTGCCCGGCATGCTGGCGGCACGACAAGCGAAGAAAACCTGAGATTGTTAACGAGTTCATGCGCACAGGTTACGCGCGCGCATAAGGGGAGTTAAGGCGGAAAGTGTTCCGGGGGTAGGGATCAGTTACGCCGCGCAGTCGTTTTTTGTCTGGTTTCAACAGCCGTCTGGATTTGCTGTCCATCGAGATGTAAATTTATTTCAAGCGCCTGTTGAGCCTCTTGATTACCGAAACTCGCCATGATCCGTGCGATTACCCCTCCCAAAGTATTCTGTGCATCAGATCCTTCAAATCCACCGGCCTTATTGATAATCTGGTCTCCAGCAATATATCCCAATGCACCTGCTGCTGCCACCATTGCGGCGGATGCTGCCACTGCGCCTGTACCTAACGCAGCGATCTCCGGCAGAGTGGAGTAGGCCAACCATTTTGCGCCGGTTGCCACTGTCTTGAGCAGCCCAGGCGCAGTTGATGCCGCAGCAGCCGTGGCTGCCAGATCAGTTGCCACATTTGCCGCACCACCGCCCTGCATTTGCGCAAAATTGGTGACAAATACTGGCGTTACACCGGTTGCGGCTTGTATCGCCTTACCTTCGGCAATACCACCCGCCAGTGACGCACCACTACCCAAAAACCCCTTGATCGCTTTTGCCCCACTACCTAATCCTTTTAACAGGTTAAAAAGTCCGTAACCCGCCACTCCCACGGCGGCAGTAGCAACGCCACCGACAATCCAGTTATTCGCCTGCTTGTGACTATCCAACCCTTTCGCCCCGGCATCAGCAATATCATTTACTTTGTTGGCCAGTACAGTAGCTTTGTCCAATGCTGGCGTAAAAGCGGTGGCCAGCAGGGTTTGTACTGTGCCAGCAGCGGCTTTGGTTGCCATATTAAAGCCGTTCATCGTAACGGTCATCCGTTCTTCCAGGCCGAGCGATGAATCCATTTGTTTTTGCATACCGACAAACAAATCGCCTTCACCACCAACCATCAGCGCGGCGCGCATTCCTTCCTGCCCCCAGATATCATGCGCGAGACGTGCCTTGACACCCGTATCGCTAATTTTGCCAAACTGCTTATGCACCATCGCATTTTCAGCATCTAGACCAATATATTTACCGTCTTTATACAACAGGTTTTGAAACTTACCGTCTTTCTCTTTGGCTAATCCAAGCTCCACCATCGACTTGCGCTGATGGGGTGTCAGCCCCACCGAATCCAGCATATAGCGGTTTACCGCTGTGCCCGCCTCGTAGCCTAACGGTGCCATCGCCGATGCCATTGTGACTGAATCCTTGAACGATACTCCCAGCAGCGCAGCAGTTGAACCAAATTGCTTGAGTGAGTACATCAACTCTTGCAACGAGCCGGGTGAGGCGGCTTCGCCCTTCGCCAACAGGTCAGCAGCAGGTTTATACTCATCGGGTTTGAAATTGTACTGCTTGCCGATACGTGCCAACATTTCCCCAACGTCTTTTGGGTCAGTACCGGAAATGCTCGCCAAGCCTGCTGCGGAATAAGCTGCGCCGCGTGCCCCCGAGACGGCCTCTAATGGCACGCCAGCCTTGAGCATATCGCCCTGAATGTCGACCACCTCTTTGGAGGAATAGGGCATTACCTTGGATACTTCGCGTCCGGTATCTCGCACTTTCGCAAGCTTGGCAGCTAGATCATCGGCTTTATCGCCGACCTGAGCGATATTTCCCTTAACGCGGTTCATCGACTCTTCCAGATCAGCTGCGGCCTGAACACCCGGCTTCATCTTTCCGTTGATATAGGCGCTCATTGCAAACGCCGTACCTGCACGTTGCAATGATCGTGTCATCGAGTCGAAGTGGGCGGCGGTATCCTTGCTTAGCCGCCCCATATCTGATAGGCTTTTCTTCACCCCGTTAAGCACTCCCGCCGCGCCGTTGGCAGCAGTAATCTGTAACATGAGAGCGAGCGTTGTTGACATGAAAAATCCTTGGCTTCTGTTTTTATACCGCGTCTGCCAGATTGGTCAATTACTGGCTGTACTGGCGCTTTTACTGCTGGCTGCGGGGGTAGGGTTCACCCTTGCCCCACAAGGTCAAGAGGGTGCTTATGCCATCGGCCTCGCCGTACTTACAGGCGTTTTTTTGACAATGAACGCGTGGAGAGATAACGCTTCTGTGAGACATCGGATACCCCCTTCTTTTTAAGCCCGTTCAGCTGCGCAAAAGCATCCAGATAGGCACCCGCTTCAGCTTCGCTCAAGTCTAATGCCGCTTGCCATGGCACCCCGATCTTTACCAGCGCCAGATGGATATGCCGGTGAGTTTCAAGCTTCTTTTCGAAAGTTTTGTAGCCGCCCCTCCAGGCGACTGTTTGCTTCCATGATGACCGCCAAATCTGCGTCATACATAGACAACAGCAGTTCCGTCGAGATTTGTTCTGGCTTTAGGTCACCCAATTTCTCAAGCTGGCAAGCGATCAATGCCACGCCGCGATAAGCATCATTCTGCCGTGCCTTGTCATCTTCCATGACGCGGATCGAATCTCGTACCAGTCGAGGGCGTAAGGTGAATTCATAATGCAAATTGCCATCTACCTCAACGCCGACCAGCAACGAGCCAACTTCCTTGAGCGCCGAACTCATTCAATCACCTCACGTAAACTTGCCATGCTTAAATCCTGTTTGGCTTCGCCATCCACGGTATATTTACGCCCCACATCCAGCGTGAAGCAATCCAGATAAGAGGTGCGGACACCACCTGCTGCAGCCGGGAAAAGAGTTAACTTCGCGCCCTGAATTGCGCCCCAGTCAATATCTCCGGTCAGCGGAATGACTGCTGAAATCTTAAGGTCGATTTCCTCAACCCCTTTGGCGAAACCAGCTGGGCGGCCAGTGCGGTTCATAGTTTTAACCAGTTTTCGCCCGGTTTTTTTGGTAACGTCAAGGCTCTCGACTTCAATCTCAACGCCGTTCACCTCAAGCACAATCGCGCCTGCATATTCTTTGAGTGCCATATCTTTTCTCCCTGGTTACAGAATCAGATCAATGCGCCCGGCAAATACATGCAGGCCATTGACTACGTTGGTTGGAATCTTTGCATCCAGCCGGTTCGGGTCTTGCAGGTCACGTTCAACGATCAGGCCGGACTTCCACTGATCCACGTTCTGCACGATCTCCAGCTCCTCAAGCTTGTACAACACGTCGAGCAGCTCGGAACGCACCTTATCTGCGGTACGTGCCGACAATTTGTCGCGCGGGAAACGCAGGCTGATACGCTCGCGGCACGCTTTGCGCACATAGTCCAGCGTGCGGATCGTAGTCAGGTCGAGCATCGAGATATCCGGCACCCCCTGCGGATCCAGCATGTAGGTGGTGATGGCGCGCACGATCTGTACCTTTTCACCGGGGCCAACTTCGGAAGGCGATACGCCGTTGTACAGACAGTTTTCCTGTTCGACTCGTCCCAGACGGTTGACCAAAGGTATCGCCATGATGCCGGTCAGCGGCAAGGTGTTGAGCGGACGCGCCGGATCCTCTTCGCTGGCCACCACCGCACCATAAGCGGCGGCAACTTCAAAGCTTTGTTCATAGGCTGACGGCAGCAGATAACCGCTGATGCGACCACTGTTGATGCTGGCGGCCAGCGTAGTGGCTTGCGCCAGCGTTCCGGTATGTGCATAAATACCGATTGCGCCGCGCTGCTCCAGCGGGCCGGATACATTGTCCAGGTGCGTGCGCAACGCGGTCAGATTAACCGTATCGTTCCACGCGGTAATGATGACATTGTGTCCGGCGGCAAATACCGTGGCCAGCGCAGTCGCGATGGCAG
>Ga0214165_1001028_pt1 | contig 16787 bp, 20 predicted proteins | sample TroBogypolimnion_34_FD_153004 | JGI IMG/M metagenome (GOLD analysis project Ga0214165, IMG submission 153004) | Freshwater microbial communities from Trout Bog Lake, WI - Practice 03JUN2009 hypolimnion v3 | ecosystem: Environmental > Aquatic > Freshwater > Lake > Hypolimnion/Profundal zone ... | reverse complement strand
CGTCACATTCATGCCCGTGGCTTGGTTTACTAAGCTAGCAATTGTGGCCGGATTGGTAATTCCATAATTGGCGGCGGCCGCAACAATCGCTTGTTGGCCAGCGGCCGATCCAATGTTATCCGCCACATATTGCGTCCAGCCCGATGGCAAGCCCGCGGCGGCATCTGAAACGGCGTTTGATATTGCGGTTGTTGTCATTATTCCCCCATCTATATATTGTAATACGGCACTTTAAAATGTTGCCCATTTACCGTGATATTTATGAAACCAACCGGATGCGCCGGCAATGTGCCCGATCCCGTGGTTGCCGTGGTGCTTGGGGTGAAGTTCAACAAATTCAAAAAGAATTGTTGCCATGCCCGTGTAGGCCGATTTGTTACTTTATCCAAAAATTCACTTTGTGGATAAGGTTGTAACTGTGTGGTATTGGTTGTAATTGTCAATTTTCGCCTCCGCTAGCTTTCAAATTGGCCGAAACAATCACGGCTTTAACCGGATCGGTCACCACCACCTCAAACACCCGATCACGCGCTTGGCCTAATCGCCGCCAAATGGCACGGTTTTTATACTTGCCGGTTTGGCCAATTGTCACCCAATGTTCGTTAGACCAAGTGCTACCGCCGTCATCAGACCAACGCAACATTGCTTGTGGAAAATTGGTTGTGGTGTTTTGCAATTGTGCAAATCCGATCACAACCGTTTGCGTGGCCGGAACAATCAATGTAGCGGTTGGGTAAATTATATAAGGCGTGCCAAGATAGACAAATGGCGCAACGGATAGGCCCGTAAAACCCACGCCCGGTTGGAATTGAATCTGAAATTCCTCGAAATACTGCCTTTGCAAATCCGCCACCAAATGCGGTGCGCGTCTTAGCCGCCTAATGTTATTTCCATCATCGGTATAGTTGGTGCTATCCAACTCATATATCTTTCCGTTGGCGTAATCACCCACGAGCACCATGCCTTGGAATACACACGAACAATTACCGCGGTGCCGTTGGTATTGGTTGGCCGTGGTGCAATAAAGCCATTTATACCAAAGGCCCGTTGTGGCATCGAAAGCCCAAGTGATGTTAATAGTAGGGAACGAAACAACATAAACTTCATGGCCTTCCAATTGGTAAGTCCACGCAATTGCGTCATTAATGTATTGATTGACCAATGTGTTTTCTACGGCATGGGTTGAAATCCGTTGGGGCACATAGCCATTCATTTGCATGATTTGGCCTTGTCCGCGTAGATTTCGGCTTACATAGGCAAAGCTATTGGCAACGCGAGAGACGCTATTTTGTGCCGCAATGCCGTGTTGGGTTGACGTGCCTGGTATGCGCTGAAAAGGAAACGGAAAAAGCCCCGCATCCACCCACACCTCACTCGATGTTTCACCCAATAAATAAACCTCACGATGATCCACAATCAACGCCACCAATTGATCCGGTGCGCCATCTTTAGATGCAAAACTCAATTGTTGCGATATAGGGCTTAGCGCATCCGATGCCCCAAATTGCTGGCTAGATGGGCGTGAATAAACAAAATAATTGTCAATAATGTCAACCGTCGTTGCACCGCTAAACGCCCCATCGGTGCTAGGCAAAACCGTAAAATCTAGCGCATACATCGTTTCCGATGCCACCGTGGTGTTGCTACTTAGCGTGTAAGAATTAAAGCCACCGCTAGGCGTATTGATGGCGATCACCACCGAATTTACGGGCACGCTAGCGCCTTGAATTGTTTGCCCTAAATACAATGTTGATGTGGTTAACAATATTGAATTGGTTGCACCCGATGCGGTTGATCCGGTAAAACTTGCCGTTATCAATGAATTCATTAGCGTGCTTGGCACCGTTTGCGATATATCAACCGTCCACGATAAGCCCGATCCGCCTGTGATGACCGTTTCTTGCGCCACACCAACACCAAACAACACTTGCCCAATCGCGATTGTGCCGCTTTGAATGTTGGAAACCGTTAGTGTTGTGGCCGAAATTGATCCGGTAAAGATGGCCGTTGTTGGCGTTGAAATGCGCCACGAATAGCGATAGGTGCCATCAACAATATAGGCGTATAAACCATCATCCACAAGCCCTACACGGCCGCTAGCGCTGTTTAAAATACCGACAATGGTAGGTGTTAGGTTGCTAGATAAAAGATACACATAGGCACCGCAAACGGCTATGGCTTGTGATCCGCCGCTTAGTGTTCTAAGCCCGCGCACCTCCGCCCCCGCCGGCAAGACCAATTGCGTTGTTAGCCCCGGTGTTGGATATAGCGAAACAACACCCCTGTCCCCCGGTTGTTTGGTTGGATCAACCTCGGGAAAGAAATTAATACACTCCTGCGCATCCTGATAAATAGATGGTGCGGTGTAACTTGCGCCAACAAAGCCAAAGTCCGGCATCTTGCGTCCTTATCTAAAGAAACCGCCCGATAAAATCCAACCCGCATCACGCGCCCTTGATACCAATAGCGCATCTGGATATGTTGAATTTTGCACGGGTTTCATGTTTGTTCTTTTTAGCGTGGATTTGCCTTGTGCCGCAAACGCGTTAACCATTTGAATTTGCGTTGCACTTGCCTTGCCATACGATGGCATTAATCTTTCCGCCAAACACCATTCAAGGGCCATTTCATAGCCTTGGGGCAATATGATCGGATCGTTGATTGTTACATAGCTACTAAATAGCGTGTCGCAAAACAAGTGCATTTCTCCTTGCGCGGGATTTGGCCACACAAAGATGTTCCCCAATGGATCGCTTGGTTGATAATAAACCGCCTTTGGCCACGGGCCGTTTAGCGTTTTAAGACCAATCATGTTGTAGTTTTCTAGATTCAACACGGCCACCGGATAATCCAAACCGCCGTTGATAATTGGCACGCCGTTGGAATTGGTGTTGATCCTAACAAAAGCGGAATTAATGCTTAGTGGGCGTTGATAGTATGCGTTGATTGTTGTGCTTGTAACGTTTTGGCTAATGTTAAGCAAATAGGTGCCTAATTCGTTAACGTTTCCGCCCGCGCCGGTTGCAAATCCATTGATCTTTGTGCCAACGGTGATTCCGGTGCCGCTAAGTGTCATACCCAACGCAATAGCGCCGCTTGTGATGGCGGTAACCGTCAACACGTTATTAACGATTGATCCCGTGAAAACCGCACCAATTTCCCCACCCGGCCCAATGGTGTATTGCGTCTGACCCGGTGTGATCGGATAAACAATTTCGGTCTTGTAGTACACCATCATTTGTTCGTTTGACCATTGATCAATCATCCGATTCATCATCACAAACGCATCTTGCGCCGCCGCGGGATCGGGTGTTTCACCAACCGCCAATGCGCCAATATCTTTCAATGCTGATGAAATAATGTCGATTGGGGCAGTCATGTTTTGTCCTTATGCGGGTATCACAACGTGTTGATCGGGCGCAATATCTTGTTTTTGGCCTTCTTTTTGGATGGCATCAATTAGCGGTGCAACTTCTTGAAATGGCTTAGTGGCCAAATAGGCTAAGATTTGATTAACCAATGTTGTTGATAAAGTGATTGATTCCATTAAGCCGCCCAAGGTAATGCTGTTGATGTGGGTGAAACTGGAGGCGTAATCATGCTGTTAATTTGCCCCTGTACGTTTGCGTAATAGTTTTCTTGGTTGTTGGTTGCAGTATTGATCCAACCCATAACGATTTCTTCAGTAAGATTTGCATACGGAATGAAATCAACTTGGTCTTGCTCTGGTGCAAAGTTTATGTTTCCATCAATCGTTGCCGTATTAGTTCCGTCTGTTCCGCTGACTGTGAATAATACGTTAACCACATACCCTGTTGGGTTTGGTACTGTGTACATCTGATTGATGGTTGTGATGAATGTGGTTGACATTTTTATGCTCCTACTTTAGCTTCTAAAGCGGTTATTTTTGCGTTTAACTCTTTGATTGCATTAATCATGTGCCACATAACATTTGTTGTATCTACTGTTAATACACCCGTAGATTCTTCTTTAATACAATCGGGTAATATTTCTTTCAATTCTTGTGCAATAACACCCAATTGAATACCTTGAATGTTTATTGCAGAATTTTTTGGCAATTCAACTACTTCATTTTCTGTGCAATATTCAAAATTACGAACTTGAATTTGAATTATTTTATCTAAACCAATGCTGTTATCAATAATGTTCTTTTTAAGACGCCTATCAGATGAAATATCCCATGCGGCTGAATTTTTTGCATTGAATGAACTTCCACCCGCTGTTCCATAAGCATAAAAACTACCAGTTCCTTTACCTGAAACATTTGTACCAATAACAATTTCTGAACTAATACCTGATGCACTAGCATCTGCACCAGAACCAATATAAATTCCTTGATTACCAGTTGAATTTGTAGAACCAGCGTTTAATCCTATGCCAATGTTGTTTCCACCAATAGTATTTACTAATGCGTTATAACCTACCGCAGTATTAAAGTATCCATTAGTGCCAGCATTTGTATAAAGTGCTTTGTAACCCACGGCAGTATTTTTACCGCCTCCCGAACTGCCATCTGTTTGAACTGAATATAAGGCTTGATAACCAATTGCAACAATTCCTGATGTGGTTGTGACGCTATACCCCGCTTGATAACCTACTGCGGTGTTGTTAGATGCTGTGGTGTTATTTTGTAAAGCACCTTTACCTAAAGCAGTATTACTTGAACCTGTGGTATTTTGATACAAAGCAACATGACCAACGGCCGAATTATCTGAACCGCCAGTATTAAAATAAAGTGCCGCATTACCAAAAGCATTATTTGTTCCGCTTGTGGCATTTGAATACCCAGCCTGATAGCCTACATAATTATTACTTGCGCCTGTCGTATTACTATATCCAGCTTGATAACCTACAGATGTATTGCTTGTACCTGTGCTATTTGTATAAAGTGCTTGTGTTCCAAATGCAGAATTGTTTGCTCCCGTTGTACTCACACCAGCGTTATATCCAAATGCAGTTAAGTAAGGTGTGCCACCGCCGGTGGTTTGTAAAGCATAAACAGTACCCAACGCCGTAGCTGTAGCTTGCGAACCGCCACCACCACCAGATGAGTTGATAGTAATTGCAGTAGACCCGTTATAGGTTGTTCCACTACTGAAAGTGATATTTGTACCAGCTGTTAAATTAGCTAAATTGCTACCTAATGAAATTCCGGATATGGTTGAATTAGCCAATGCGCTATTTGGGATTGCGGTGAATCCTGTTCCAATTGCGCCACTTGTTAACGTGCCAACACTTGTTAAGCTAGATGTAACGACTGTAGAATTTAGCGTTGTCCCTGTTAGCGTTCCGGCGGCCGCCGTGACTGTGCCCGATCCACCCAAAGAAATTGATGTGCCATTAACTGTTACGCTACTGTTGGCTAATTGCGCGTTGCTAATTGTGCCCGATAAATTGGCGGTTGTATAGCCCGTTGTGTTTACCAAGTTACCGCTAGTTGGTGTGCCCAAAATAGGCGTTACCAATGTTGGCGATGTGGCAAATACGTTTGCGCCCGTGCCCGTTTTATCCGTCAAAGCGGCCGCTAAATTAGCACTTGATGGCGTGGCCAAAAACGTTGCAATACCCGTTGCAAGGCCCGAAACACCCGTGCTAATCGGCAAACCCGTTGCATTCGTTAATGTTGCGCTTGATGGCGTGCCCAAAGCCGGTGTAACCAACGTGGGGCTTGTGGCAAACACCAACGATCCGGTGCCGGTTTCATCGGTGACCGCGGCGGCTAGATTTGCGCTAGATGGTGTGGCCAAGAATGTTGCAACGCCCGTCCCCAACCCCGAAACGCCGGTGCTAATGGGTAGGCCCGTGGTATTCGTTAAAACCCCACTAGCGGGCGTTCCAAGGGCCGGCGCGGTGAATGTTGGGCTTGTCAAAGTCACGCCCGAAAACGTGGTAACCGTTGCCCCCAATGCAACGCTTGTTGATCCAATTGTCACCGTGGAATTGGTTAGTGCCGCATTTCCAATGTTAGTTAGTGTGTTTGTTGATCCGCTAATTGATTTGTTTGTTAGCGTATCCGTTGTTGCCCGCCCAACCAATGTATCCGTGCTTGTGGGCAATGTTAGTGTGCCGGTGTTGGATATCGTGGAAATGATTGGGCTTGTTAGCGTTTTATTCGTTAGTGTTTGCGTGCCGGTTAGCGTGGCCACCACCGATGTGTCGATTGCTATGGTTACCGCGGATGCGCCGGTGTAGGATGATCCGGTTAGGCCGGTTGAAATAGTCAAAGCATTAGGATTGGCGGCCGTCACGGTGCCACTTGCGCCCAAAGCGATGGCGGTGCCGTTAATAGTGGTTGAACTATTCACAAGCATGGTGTTCGTCACCGTGGCGGTATCGCCGGTCGTAACAAATGTGCCGTTAACCGTGGGCACCGCTATTGTGTAGCTAGATGCCGTGTTTGGCCCTGTTACCGATACTTGGCCACCCAAGGCGGCTTGAAAGACTAAAGTGCCCATTATTACCCCTAAAGCGGATGCCCCGTAGGGCACCCATCATTAACTTTGATCGCCAACGGCCGTCACATAAAGCAAACCCGCCGTGCCACTATTACTGATTGCTGTCATGTAAAAGGGCGTTGTGGGTGTTGCCAAGATGAGTGGCGATGTCATGCCCGCGGGCAAAACATAGTCACCCGGTGTCCCATCACTCGGAAACGTTGCGGCAGGGCAAGGTGAATAATTAGCGAATTTAACCGCTATTGGTGCCGCGCCGGTGTTTAGGAATGAGCAGTAGTTGATCTGATCGTTTGTCGTATCGTCCACCAAAGTGCTTGAATGGGCACTATTGGTCACGCTAAAACAATACGTCTGACCCGCATTGCGTTGAACTGTTGAACTAGCCATTTAGACCGCCGTTGTGGGCAATGGGCCTTCAACGCGTGTAATTTGAAACACATAAATACCGGCCGCAGGAACAACCGCACCGGATGTAGTGTTGGCAAATTGCACTGTCAAAACGTTTGGATTCAAAACATCGCATTCGGCAATGATGATTCCAGCGGTTTGTGCGCCTTGTAAACCAACGGCTTGAACAATGTCACTTGTTTGTAGGCCGGCAATGGTAAATGTTTGTGCGGCGCTTGTATAAGATGCCACCGAAACGGGCGTTAGGCTTGGGCCAATGTAGAAAGTTTCGTGGGAATTGCCACGCGTGACGGTTGTTGAGGACATGATGAATTCCTTTCAAGTTAATTGTATATCAAAACGAAAAAAAGCCACCCATTTTGTAGGCGGCTTTTTCCTTATTTACTCACAGATTAAGGTAAAAATGTGAGGTCATAGCCGTAAACAAATACGTCACAAGTCGCGGCAATCGTAGTTCCAACATTAACATAAATGTTTGTTGGGTTAGATATAGCGGTGTTAGGATTTGTTGCGGCGGTGATTGTCACATAAGGGCCACCGGTGTTGCTAGTTAAAGCCGCCGTAGTCAATATGGTCGAACCTGATGCGGCCGCGCCTGTATACGCGCCAACTGTGGCCGTTGCAATTGTAGTTGTTGCACCGCTAGCGTTTAGGCCATTGGTGATAACCACGCTTACGGGCACAAATTTAGATACATCCAAAACTGTCATTGCTGTGTCACCAGCGATGGCCAAGTTTACGGATTGTGCGGATGCAATCAAACGCAATGCTTGGTTTGTTCCAAGCACTTGTGGGTGATTGCTTACTGTGGTTGCTGGTCCTGGATTTGCCATGATTAATTCTCCTAATGTTTAAGATTAAGCCGCAACGCGGCAAGCCAATTCGGGATACAACGGTGCCCACCCATACAATACATCCAAGCGGGTTGGGATTGAATCATTGTTGATGGTGTACTGACGTACCACACGCATTGAAAGTCCAATTTCCTTATCGCTTGCACGGCCCGCAAAATGCACCCCCTCAGGCAATTCGAGATCCGCGACGGCCAAGCAGAAGGCGTTCCTATGGAAGATCATATTTTGGGGTGACACGGTACCGGAATTGTTAAACGGTGTGACGGCCGATGCACCGGGGCTTGTCACGCTAACGTTTTGGAATTGGCCGGCGGTGATGATAGCGGGGCTAACTGTCACGCTAGTGGTGCCGCTTGTGGCAACCGTTGCGGCCGCGGTAACAACAAAGTTTCGCAACTTGTTGGAACCATAGGCTTGGCGGTTTTGTGGGTTGACGGCGTAAACGTTTGCAATCTGAATTACATCACCAACGTTTAGGTTGCCGGCGGCCGTAGTGGCGCTTAGAGCGATCGTTGAGAATTGTGCCCATCCAGATGTCAAAAAGCCGGTTGCGGTGCTTGTGTTGCACGATAGAACGGCCGTGGGGCTATTTCCAAACGTTTGTGAGACCACATTTTGATCAAGTTTCCAATTCATCCCTGCGCTGTCCCTGCCCATCAGGCCCTTGCGGTATTGCTCGCCAATCGCCTCTTGGGGTACAAACAACCCTTTAAGTGAATCAACGATTGTTGCCGATGTGAATGGCTCCACAATACAAGCACGTCGGCCATCGCGTGGTGCGCCCTCGGCATCTAGATATGCGCCCGCGGTTAGATATGTGATCAAACCCGTGGGTGGTGTGCCGGCAACGCCAACAATATTTGCGGTATTGTTTTTAGCCATCACCAAACCATCACGGTCTATACGATTGGCTATGGCGGCGACCGCGGGTTTCAAAACCCGGTCACTAAACATATCAAGGGATAGCGCCAAATCCTGGGTAGTAAATTGGGTGTCGACATGGAACTGATTTGCAAGAGTAACCGGAACACTTGATTCGTTGAAATCTTCAACGTTAAGTGCCGGGCCCATCGTACCAATAAAGCGTCCGGGACGTCTTACATTGACCGTATTTCCTATTTTGGCCCCAACGATTGCAAACTGATCATCATAATTTCGATCGACCTCAGATGTGAACGTGAGTTCATTCTCCAGGACCATCAAAGCCTCATTAGTAATTTTTGAAATAGTCAATAAATTATTGCTCATGACAATTTCCCTTTCTTTGTTAAATTAAAAAACATTATCGAATTTTTCCCGCCCGTCTTGCCTCTTTCCACGCCTGATATGTGCCGTGAAATTCGCCACTAGAATTAATGGGAATATCCGCAACACCACCACTTGGTTTCAATCCGCGCACCGGTGCGGGTGCTTTACTTGTCTTCACCGCAGTCTCTTTTGCCGGCTCCGCCCGCTCGTATAGCTTTTCCAATTTTCCCAATTCAAGCAAGGCTTTACGGGTTGGCATGGCCGCTAGCTTTTGTGCAAATTCCAAATCCTCCGCCAAGTGATATAGGATTCGTGGCCCCACATCAGATTCCAAAATGGAATCGCGTATGTCATCGGAAACAACCACATTCGCCGTTGAAACCATTTCATCGTAATCGGGCAAATCGGCTTTGGCTTTTTCTAATTTGGATGACCAAGATTGGATAACCTTTTGTCTTTCCGCATTAGCAATTTTCTCCGCCTCTTGTCTATCCCGTTGCGCTAGTGCCGTTTCGGTTGAATATTGTGCCAACGCCTTTGCATATTCAAACGCATCCGTAAACTGCCCCGGTTGCGGCTCCTGATCAACGCTCGGCCTTTGTGGTGCCGCCTGTTGCTCAAATGACCTTAACCTTTCCTCCAACGCTTGCCTTTGTTGGCGTTCCGCTTCCGCCTCCGCCTTCGCCGCCTCGCGTTGTTTTGTCAATTCGGAAAATCTTTTTTCTAACTTTGGGTTAGCCTTCTTTTCCTCTGCGGGTTTGGCATCCTCTTGCTCCTCCGGTTCATTCTTGGCCGCCTCGGGCGATGGCTCGGGAGTTTCCTCAACCGCCACATCATCCGCGCGATCAGCTAAACCTAAACGATTCGCATAAAATTCCGCCGCATTCTCGCTTGTGAGCACTTGGCCCGCTTCTTTTTCCGACATAGGTTTCCCTAAGAATTAACCCCGTGCAACCCCACGGGTAAGGTTTGTGTAATCTTTACACGAAATTATTACTTTGTCAATTATCCCAATTTTTGTATGTTTTAAAGTGATCACCATAATCTATTACTGGCACATGGCTTATCCCTAATTCTTTTGCCGCATAAGCACGATGCCGGCCATCTTCTTTGCCATTTTTTCTAATTAATAACGGATCAAGATGTTTTCCGCTTTCTATGTGTTCTTTTAATAAATCAATATTTTCGCGGCTTTCATCATCAATTTTTAGTGGCGCAACTTTATTTATATAATCTTGTGGAGGAACTTTACGCATCACACCACCTTCTTTTTTGTATGATCCTTCGCCATACCATGTTCCTTCAGGCGCAATAGGGTATGTTTTTTTCTTTTTAATTTGTCCGCGTTTTTCCATTTCTTTGCGGTCAAATTCGGCTTTATTGTGGCTAGTTACGGTTGGCATTAAATGGCCCTTTCAATTGCCTCGGCCTTGGCCTCGCGTTCGCTAATCCTATCCAAATGCGCCAAATAAATTGCCAATTGGGCTTTGATTTGTTCCACCTCTAATTGCGTTTGTGTCTTGGCCACCGTATCTTGTGCTTGCGTGTGTGTCTTTAAGACCATATCCATGTGTCTTTCCTGATCACGCAATTCAATATCATGGGCGCGGTTGGTTTCTTTGATCAACGTGCGCTTGGTTTCCGCATCCTGTTTCATCTGTTCCACATCCGCACGATTCTTAATCATCAATTGCATTCCTTGCAACTGTTGTTGTAATTGTTGAATTGTCTGTTGGCTTTGTTTCAATTGCATTTGCACTTGTGGCGGCACGGGTGATTTATCATCAATTTGCGCCAATGGGTTGCTAGCGGCCAAACGATCCGCAATTGTTTCCGCACCGGGGAAATCCATGTTTCTAAAGATCAAATCACCGGCAACATTCATTAGGTTGGGATCGGCACTTAGCAATGGCATCATTGATTCAACCGCCTCAATCCGCTTGCTGTTGTAGCCGGGGCCCGTATCCATCACCACATCGTATTCGCCCACCGTCACATCGTTTAATATCTTTTCCACGCCTTGTTCGTCTTGGCCTTTTTTGTTGATTTCCACCAAATCCGGCTTGCCATCATCGCCAATTATCCGCATCACGCGTGCGTTATCGTAGATTTTGGGGATCAAATCAAGAATCACGCGTGCGGTGTGCTTGATGGATCGGGTTAGATTGTCGTAATAATGGTAATTACTTAGATCAATTTGTTGTTGTTGGCCATTTAGTGCCTTGCCGCTTATGTTTCCGGTTGGCATTTGATTTGGATCAAAGATACCCAAAACGGCTTGCATATCGCTATTAATCCCATCCGCGGCCGCCATAATGCCCGCGGGCGGTGATTCCGGTTGAATCCGCGTGGGTGTTGGGGCCATCACGCCCTCAATATCTTTTTGCTTATAACGCAACACCGGCATAGATTTGATGTTAGCCTGTGCCCATTCTGTTTCGTGCCCCTCATCTTGCCCCTCGGCAATCAACCATTTGGCTTTGGGCGCTAGTGCAACCGATTCGGTAATGGCCGTTTTCCAAAAGTTATACATCCTTTGTGGGTCTTTGGCCATTCGCACCAAGCCGTATTTCTTGCGTTTGTTTTCAACAACAAATTCTTCTCCGTAGACCGGAATGATGGGGATATATTTGCTAGCCCACTTGCCCTCTTCCAAAATTTCCATGCCTGTGCAAATGAATTGCTTAACCTCGCGCTTAAACGATGGCCTTTCCTCAATCACAAATAGCCCACGCGCTAGTAATTCTTCCTGATCTGGCAAATCCGTGCGGAATGCCTTTTCGCCATTGCTTAATAGGCATAGCTTATCCGGCTTGCGCTCGGTATACCAAAATTCGGCTATTCGTATATCCTCACGCATCACCCATTCGGCATTGGAATCGCCGGTGCCACGTTGTGTAAAGCCGGCACCATCATCGGCATCCGGATACATCTTACGGAATACCTCTTTACTTACAACTTGCGTAATTAGGCACTTTTCCGCATCCGATCCATCCGGCAACGTGCTATTTGGATCAAAATAAACCGTGAATGGATTGTGAATGGGCTTAATGTAGATTTCCTGATCAAAGGAATTTTCACGCACATAATCGGTTTCTATCCGCCAATAGCCAAAACCCATTCGCACGGCGTAATTGAATGCGTTGTCATAGGCGTGATCGGCATCGGATTGCACCTCGATGTGGCGACAAATGCCTGTAAGAATGTCAGCAACCTTTTCATCGGACGAACTATTCATGCCGTGAACCTTGATTCGTGGCCGTTGCTGACGTTGTTGGTTGGTTACTTGACGCACATACGCGTCAATTTTGTTGATCGTTAGGCATGGGCGCGCCTCAAGTGAACGGCTATTTTGGATTTCAACCGGCCATTGATCGCCGGCCGCAAACTTCAAATCTTCCAACGCCTCTGAACGATTAGTAGTGTCAGCATCATTGGCTAGCTTTAGAAACTTTTTCGCTAAGTCAATACGCGGATCAAATTCGGTTTGATTTTCGGCCATATTCATCCCATCCAATTAGCGGGTTCGTAAACGGGTTTTTTAACAACCATCTTTTTGGGTTCCTGAATCATTAGCCCCAACATTCTGAAAGCATCGGCACCGTGCGAATACTGATCATGTAGGGGCGTGCGGCTAAACTGTTTCGTATCCGGATCAACCTCATAGCGATAGTGTCTAAGGCATTGTAGCCCATCGGCGCAATTTATTCTATCGAAATAACAATTACTAAAAATCGTTCGTGCCGCGTTAATTGAATCCACAATGGGCGTGCGCGGTATGATTCGCGTCTTATAGCCGGCCGCCCGCACTATTTCCTCGATGGATCGACCAGCCGCGGCTAGTGTCTTGTTTTCCGCATCGTGTGGCAACCATAGTGTGTCAAACACATAACCGTGGGTCTGCATTTTGGCCAAAATGGCACTCATTGTCTCTTGGCTTGTCTCAAAATAGCGGATTAGGCGTGTTTCCATGCCCACGAATTGCACAAACCATAGCGCCGTGGCATCCGCCCATCCCAAGTCAAAGACAACGTGAACGGGTTTCATCGCGTCATAGGGCACTTTGCCAATTCTTTCTTGTAGATCGGCCAATTGGATTTCCTTGGCGAATATGGCCCCATCCACGGTTTGGCGGCAAATTCCCTCCCAAACCATGTTGTATGCTTCTGGATCACGATTCTTTAGCGCATCCTTTTCTTGCCGCAATACATCCGGAAACCACGGGTTATCAGACCAATTGATTTTTTGCACAATGGCGTTTTCGGGCGGGTGCAACACGAATCGTTGGTAAGTTTCATCACTTTCCAATTCCGGATTGAATGAAACCCATATTTCTGATTGCTCTTTTCGGATTGTTGGAATTAGCGTTGCCCATGATCGGCCACTAACCGATTGCGCCTCCTCAACCCAACAAATGTCAACGCCCTCATAGCTTTTCACGTTGGCCACATTGTTTTTTAACCCAACAAAATTAAATTCCGATCCATTCTTGCCGCGGATTGTTCTATCGGTTATTTCATAGAAATCCGTTAGCCCCATTGCGCCAATTTGATCGCAAAGTAGCTTGTGAACGGAATCCCTAATGGATGTTTGGAATTCACGCGCACACAACACGCGTGTGGCCTTATTTGCGCCAATGATCAATAGCGCCCGTGCTATACCCCAAGATTTGGCCCCTCCTCGACCTCCCCAAAGCACTTTATAACGTGCCGATTGGAATAGGCATTGCAACTTAAGAGGAAAATCTATGTTAGCTTGGGTCATTGGGCTTTACAAAAGACACCTGAATACCCGATAATAATGGCGATCCATCTTCACCAGTTAACTCTTGTTTGACCGTTTCGGACCAACGCATCTGCGCTTTAGTCCACCAGATCAAAGAAGTGGTATCTCCAGCAATCGCCTTGCTAAATAGCGTCTTGGCGATCTGGCCATTGGCTTTAGCTTTGCCTAGATCAAGCTCAGTGCGGTAATACTTACGTAGCGTTTTATCGTCTATCCCCACAAGAATTGCTATCTGTTCGTGAGGCAAGCCTAATCCGCTAGTACTTTCCACTAGCTTTTTATGCTCATCAGTTGGCACATGAGGCTCTTGAGGTATGACTGGCATTTTTATTAAGGGGAACTCGTTAATATTTAAGCATTTTCGGTTATTTTTGTCAAAATGGAGCGTATGGGTAGGTGTTGCACCTCCGCTGTGTCGAGGGAATCGACCATCGCCTGCTTCACACGCTTAGGATAAGGTTTTGCTAACTTTTGCACTTGTATCCTCATTATTTCGTCAAGTGGCATTAAGTATCTGTGTTTTCCAACTGTCTTGACTATTTTACATTCACTAGGTTTAATTGTCTTGCGTTGTTCTCCTTGTTGTATATTCCATCCTTTTTCGCTAACTTGACGAGAATGTAGACGTTTATTTTTATACCAGTATTCAACGCTTGGAGCTGTGTCTCCACAATAAATCCAATTACCAGCTTGATATACACCCCCATGATGTCCATATTGTGGATCTGCAAACGATACAACTAATCTTAAATTTGGACTATTTTTTTTCAAAAATATTAAAGCAAACTTAACTATTCTACTTACTGTGTTTTTGTGGTTTGTTAAAGCAATACGAGTTAACTCGCATCCTTCGTCTTGCTTTAGTCCATATGGAGTCATTAAATTAGATGATGCGCCCCTACTAAAAATGACTACGCCTATAAACTTTCCATTTTCCCATGCGCCTATTTTGACTAATGGTGGTACAGGAATTGATTTACTATAATGCCATGTTGTGCAAGCGTACTTAACAGCATCGTGACTAGCCCAATCAATTTTTAAATTAGGCTTGTCGTGCATCAAATTCTTTTCCACAATGAGGGCAAGCAATCCACTTTGGGTCAAGTTCGTCTAGTTTGCCTTGTTCATCTTCTGTCGCAGGCTCAAAGTTTGGTTCATCTAGCAATGTTTTCAATTCTTCAATATCAAATCCCAAAATGTCTAATGCAAAACCATCTGCCAAAAGCTCATTTAGTTCTATCGTTAATAGTTCATTATCCCATCCAGCATTTAAAGCTAATCTATTGTCAGCAATAATTAATGCTTTTTTCTGAGTTTCTGTTAAATGTGTTAACTCTATTACTGGAACTTCTGTTAGTTTGAGCTTTTTAGCGGCCAACAGTCTTCCATGACCAGCAATTATTCCTTTTGATTTATCCACCAAAATAGGATTAGTCCACCCAAATTCTTTAATACTAGATGCAATTTGTGCAATCTGTTCCTCAGAATGAGTGCGACTATTGTTGCAATAAGGAATTAAATCCTCAATTTTGTACTTCTGTACTTGCATCTGGTATTACTGGCTTAGGAGCTTGTGCTTGGGCTTCTGCAACCATTTTGTTCAATAGAGTCTGCATGTCCCTGATCTTGTGCTCTAGGCTTGCAATGATCAAGTTTAGTTCTTGGGTTTCATGGGTGAATTTAAACATTTACTTTTTTTCCTTTTTCTTTTGTGCTTCACGTTTTTCTGAGTATGCAATCGCTACACTTTGCTTTACAGGCTTGCCAGCTTTAACTTCAGTTGCTATGTTTTTTTTGAATGCTTCTGGTTTGGTTGATTTAATGAGTGGCATTTAATTCTCCATTACTGCACAAATGTCTGCTTCTTGGATGATCTGGTAGTCCTGACCATCAATCTTTTGTGTAGGCCAGTCTAAGTAGTCTCCATTGCCATATTTGATTAAATCACCAACTTGGCATTGGTCAACATCTGGACCTATTGCAACAATCACACCCTCGTTAAAGGGTTCTTTGTTGTCAATGTAAATAATATCAGAGATATTTCTGACGTGTGGCTTGACCACAACACGATCAAACAGAGGTTTTAGCATTTGGCCTACCTCTCTTTGGAGGCGTAACTACTGGTAATTCAATCAGTTTGCGACTCATGGTAGAAAAAACACCTGAATCACATGACTCAGGTGAAGTCTTGGCAACTGCCTCCAAGCTCTTTGCAAATTCACCACACCATTCGTTTTCATGCCTGTTTTGGTAAAGTGGAAATCTTCTACAACTTCCTAAATTACTGCCCATGAAATAAACGCATGTTTTACAATTGTTTTCAGCCATCGAGTGCCCTCTCACTTGTTGGTTAGAAAGCCCTTTAGTCCTACATGACTTTAGGGCTTTCGTTTTTACATGTCCTGAACGTGTGGAGTACGCTTGTGCTCATAAACATTGGCTTCTTTAGTGCCAGTGTTCATTTCACCCATACGTCCATCGTGATGACCCATGTGGCTTGCTTCACGCTCACCAATGCCATCCATTTTTCCCATGCCTACACCACCCTCGATTGGGCGGCGGCGCTCTCCGCTTGTGTCGCTAGACAATGCGCCTTTGGGGATTTTCTCGCCCGATGCGCCCGGCACAAACATTTCTCTATCTTCTTTGGGCACGCTAACTTTCTTTTGACCGGTGCGATCCAATGATTTAGCGCCCATCGGCAACTTTTCCATTTTGGGGTATCCCATGATTGATTCCTTTGTTTCTTTGCAAAAAACACTACACTTTGTAGTGCTTAAACTATATCACAAATTGAGTTTGTCAAGTGTTTTTTTCTTTCAACTTGGCTTGAATGGCTTTGGCAAAAGACTTGGCATCGACTCCATCCCAAGGGATTTCATCCTCATCCGTCAGTCCTACCCATGTGCGTTGTAGTGTGGTGTAGAGAGGAATCTTGGGTAGGTTTACTACTGTTGGTGTATCCCAACTCATGTATTTAGCCCATTCAAGTTTGCGTTGTTCAACATTGATGTAC
>Ga0214165_1001026_pt1 | contig 16809 bp, 12 predicted proteins | sample TroBogypolimnion_34_FD_153004 | JGI IMG/M metagenome (GOLD analysis project Ga0214165, IMG submission 153004) | Freshwater microbial communities from Trout Bog Lake, WI - Practice 03JUN2009 hypolimnion v3 | ecosystem: Environmental > Aquatic > Freshwater > Lake > Hypolimnion/Profundal zone ... | reverse complement strand
TCCAACGGGATCTTTAGCCTACCGTTCGCGGAACGGTCGACCCAGCTTTGCTTCAGCTTTTTAGCCCGCGACCGCCAGGCTAAAGACGCTCTGCATAATCATGACGCAAGAATAAATACAATAAATTAGGTTTCCCCAGTGTAGCGCACCCCAAAACCCGAGCCACCCATGACGCTTGAGCCTCTGTTGCAGCCCGGCGTGCCTGCGCCCAAGCGCCGGGGCCGCCCGCCCAAGACCACCAGCAAGGTGGTGCGCCAGGTGCGCTTGCTGGCCCGCCGGTAAGATTCGTGCAAATTCGGCCACTCGGATCAATTCCTATAGCGGCAGGGTTATGCAAGTCGGCATCGACTCGGGCTTTAGGTCGGTCGGATAGTCACCAAATCGCTTGAGCTTGCTGGTGGCATAGGGACTTAGGAATGCCAAATCGGCCGCACGGACATTGATTCCCTGGGATTTCAATGCGTGAAGGGCTTGAGTCTGATCCACCACGTTTTGCAACGCCACGGCATTGGTCACAAGTTCGTTGTAGACAATGGCCTTTTCTTGATCAGCGGGATTGTTTGACCGGAGGTGGCCACCAGCACCGAACGCCAAGTGCTTGGCAAATTTGTGATGCCGCTCAACTTTGGTCGTTCCCTTGTGGACCGTCCGGCGCAAGGATTCATCCATGACCCATTCCAGTAAGTACGTAGTTCGGACCGCCTGGCCAAGTTCCTTCAGGGCCAAAGCGAATCGATTTTTAGTGCTGTAGCTATTGACCCTTGCCAAAACCGCAGAGGGTGCGAGCGTACCGCTTTGGATTGCCAAAGCAAGCTGGATGAACTGAGGATAGTGCTCGTGAATCAGCGCCCAGTTCACAGTTCCAGAGAACAACGAATTGATCCTTGAATACTTGCTGCCACTGTCAGACCGGTATAAATTCAACGTGTGCCATCGCCGAATGCGTGGCATGAGCTCAATTCCGAGCAGATAGGCCAGACCAAAGACGGCCGCCGACTGGCCATGTGTATCAGCATGCACGCGGCTGGGTTGCACATCGGAGAGATTTTGAAGTAGCGCATCCAGAATGTGCGTCGCCTCATAAGTTCCGCATGCAATGAAGCGGCTAAACAGCGCAATGTAATTGTCCGCCACGTGGCGGTAGGCGATGCCACCCGTTTTGCCGTAACGGATGTGATGTTCAGCAAGCAAGTTGTCTTCGTAGGTCTCGAAATGGGTGCCATCTGCTGCGGCGGATTTTCCCGTCCCCCATTGTTGCGGTAGCTCAAACTTGGAATACAGGTTGATCAAATCCGCAGAGGCCGCGCGCAGGTCTTCGATGTCGACATGCCGACGATCGGCAAACGCCAGTTGATCTGCCGAGACCGTTCCGCCGAGATGGCGCGCCGCTTCCGTGGGCCCGAGCCCGCATCCATAAGCAAATGTGGTCAGCACGTAGCGGTGACTAGCATCCTTAATTTGTGGACCAAGTCGAGATGGCAGTCCGAAGTGCCGGCCCCATTGTGCCCAGTGCTCTGTATTTGAGATGGCCTCTAACACCGCCCGCTCGGGCATGTGCGCCATGATCTGGGTTTCAAGGTCGACAGCAGTTGCAGGGGTACCCACTGCCTGAAGCCGACTTACGACTGGCCGCCCATGTCTTCCCCGCTGAAGGTATGCCTGTTGGCCGGTGCCCACGGCGGTATCCAGGAAGTTAGCTTTTTGGTCAAGCGCCCTTTTGACTGCACGGATCAGCCCGTCGGCGCCATCGGTCCATCCACGGGACGCGGCGTATGCCGCGACGGCGGATGAGTCAGCCGCTTCGCATGGCAAGCGATCCCAGAATCTATCAAAGTTCAACGATCCGCTTACGAAAACTTCCCCCGCCTTGATCGCATTTGCCAGTTCAAGAATGGCAACGACCTCCAATTGGCGTCGGTTGAAAACTCGGGTGTCGCTGGCATGGTCATGAACGAGGGCATGCCATTCGCGCGGCAAGGCATTGGGCGCCACACCAGCAATGCTCAAATAGTCACTCTGCGATGCATCACTTTTTAGTGCCTTGGCCAAGCAGAGTAATCCATCGGAGTCAGCTGTACTTTGCAACGGCAAAATCTCGACCAGCTGTACCAAAGCGCTTCGCAATGGAACAAACATTGCGCGTGCAAAGGGACGCCAGTTTTGCTTCTCATGTTGCAGGTGTTCGTCGCAGCTTTGTACCAGTGCATGGTGACCTCCCTGTGCTTTAAACAGCGCCTGCGCCAATGACACCTTTTCCATTGGGTCGACGTCTGATCCGTGAACCACCAGCGAGTCCCGAAATGCGCGAATTAGTGCGTCTGTTTTATTGCGCCGTGTTTGATACCACTCTGTCAGGCTAAGCTCGCTTTTCCATTCGACTTTTCGGGCGAGCCTGAGCAGCATTTGTGTCAGGCCGTCGAGGACTTGACCGCGCGCATCGTGAATCACCGCCATCAGCAATGTGTGGCGTCGTGGGGTGATGTACTCCCGCAACTCCAGTGCATTGAGTCGTTTAGCCTCGTTGGCCCATTGCGAGATTTTTGAATCGGCGATTGACTGCAATGCCGTGGCTGAATTTGGGAGCCCTTGAAGCCACTGGTAGCGTTCAACCAACGCGTTGAGATTCTTGCGTGATGGTCTACCGGGTGTCGCGCACAGATTTGCAAATGGTGACTTTTGCGTCTTCGGATCGACGACCAACAGAGTTTCCAATAGAGCGTGCTGCGCTGAACTGAGACGGCCACACACTTCGGCCCATTGGGCTGTGTTTGTTTTGCTGTGCCAGGTGCCGGCTTGCCGACGTAACGTTGCAAGAGGCGGCAATTCGAAGTCATGACGAATGAGTGCGTCAATCGCCGAATTCATGATGTCAGCTGGATCGGTACGCGCACGAGCAGTTTTACACATCGTCGCTTGTGCCAAAGCACGGCCCTCGGCTCCCCAAGCAGTTACCTTTAAGCGACTGAGGATCGCCTGGCGATGCCGAAAGTGCGTTCGGATTGGGCAAATTAGAGTGGTTTCGGATTCGATGGCCATTTTTCGGGCGACGTACTCAACTGCCGCAAGCGGGACATCGCCGACAGACATAAACCGCCCGATGGTCTGGAAAATCTTCAGATGCACCAGTAATGCCACCTGGGTCTCTGGTGTCCGCGCCACGCTTGGCGCCCACTTACGCTCATCGAAACTTGGATTGAAGAGCTCCTGCAAATCGCCTGGAGTCAGCGGATCAGGTAGCTCTGGATAGATTACGCTTGCCGAGGTGGTGGTCATACGGAGCCCAAAGTGTCAGGACCGCGAACCTTAACAAGACTAAAACAGCGTCGGCGCTATGCCAAAAACTAGAAATCTAGGCTGAGTGGCCGAATTTGCACGAATCTTACCGGCGGGCCCACAAGTGAAGTCAAATGGTCTGGGGGTGGGGCCACCGGGCGGAGCCCGTAGGGGCGGGGCAGGACGCTGCACCGGGCAAGCGTGAGCGCGTCAGGCCGAAGGCGTATGCCGGGGAGCGGTGGACAACTGATGCACCGGTGGGCACCACCGGATGTCCACAGGCCCGGCCTGTGGGCAGATCAGTTATCCACGGCGGGCGAGAGAACATGCAAGCCTCACGAAGTTCTTTGTTGCTGTGTCCATTGGGGCGTCTGCTGAAGGGCCCGCCCTTGGCCTAATCTGTTGCTTTTGAATTGGGCCGCAACGATTCGCCGGTGAGGTTGAACCGATGATGCTTTTGCATAATCCGATCCAGTATCGCGTCGGCGATAGTGGGGTCTCCGATCCATGCATGCCAGTGTTCAATTGGTAATTGACTGGTAATGATGGTGGCCTTATTGGCAGCCCGGTCATCGATGATTTCCATGAGATCGGCCCGTGTCTGGCTATCGATGCCCGCCATTGCCCAATCGTCAAGCACCAGCACGTCTGTCTTGGCCAGGGCAACCAGCCACTTGCCAAACGTCCCGTTGCCGTGGCGAATGCGCAGATCCTCACCCAGGCGTGGCACCCGCTGGTACAGCGCTGTGTGTCCGCGCCTACAGGCGTACTGTGCCAAGGCACAGGCCAACCAGGTCTTGCCCGTACCAGTCAGCCCGTTGATGAGCACGCTGTGGCCATTCTTGATCCAGTTGCCCAGTGCCAGGCTCATCACCGCGCTGCGATCCAGGCCGCGCCCGGCGCGGGTGTCAATATCTTCAATGCATGCTTGGGGGAACTTCAGTTTGGCCTCTTTGAGCAAGCGCGCCCGGCGTTTGTCACTGCGCCAGTGGACCTCCCGGTCCACCAGCAGGCTGAACCTCTCCTCAAAGCTCATGGCCGTCATACCCGACTGGGTGAGTTGCTCCTGTAGGCCAGTGGCCATACCAGCGAGTTTGAGTTCGCGCAATTGCTCCAGTGTCGTGTTCATCATCATGTTGTATTCCTTGGTGTTTGGGTTTGGGTTTTTGTTGTCGTTGCTGTGTGCGCACGCGCTCGGGTGCACTGCCATCATTGGTAGTAGGCTGCACCGCGCACATTGGCGTGCGCCGGACTGACCCACTCCGGCGTTGTGCTGGGCTTCACCAGGTCACGCCCGTTGGCCAGAATGTCGCGCACATGGCTGGCCTTGGTGGTACCCAACTCCAGGGCGATCAGACATGCCGCCTCCAGTCTTGGCTTGCCAAAGCGCTTGGCCAGCGACAGCAGCGCCAGACAGGCCCGGTAGCCATGCTCCGGATGTTGGCGCGCCGCCAACATCCGCTTGACCAGGCTGGCGGTCGCTTCGCCAATGTCCAGGCCCCAATGGATCAGCCGCTCAGGACTCCATTGCATGTGTGCCCGGTAGGCCTCGGGCAGGTGCTCGGCCAAGGTGGTGAACTTGCCTTTGTGGGCACTGCGCGCATGGCTGGCAACACGCTGCCCGCGATGCAAAACCTCTACGCAGCGCTGTGTGGCGCGTACCTCCATCGACTGCCCGATCAGTGGGTGAGGCACGCTGTAGTAGTGCTCATCAAATTCGATGTGAGAGTCGATGTGTGCCTTTACCGTTTTGAATTCGGCCAGCTCCCAGGCCTGCATTGGCAGGGTCCGCAGGGCCGGTGCATCGATCTCGGCAAAGACACTGGCCCGGCTTCCGGGGAGCTTCTGGAACGCCTTGTTGTTGAGCTGCTGTAGCAGCGGAACAATGGCTTCGTTGACCTCATCGACCGTCTCAAACCGGTGGTGGCGAAGACGCATCAGGATCCAGCGCTCAACGACCTGTACGGCCGATTCGGCCTTGGCTTTATCCTGCGGCCGACGTGGACGCGCTGGCAACACCGAGGTGTTGTAGTGGCGCGCGAAATCCAGCACCGTGTCGTTGGCTCTGGGTTCGTAGCGGTCCGCATTGGCGATCAGGGCTTTGGGGTTGTCAGGCACGATGAGCTCAACACAACCGCCATAAAACCGCAGTGCCTGTGCCGTCGCACCCAGCCAGTCGGCCATGGTCTCGCGTGCTGTGGCATAGGCAAATGTGTAGCCAGATGCTCCCATTGCCGCGACAAAGATGTGGGCTCGGTTGCCGTCTGCCAGGGCCACCGTGGGGCCGGCGTAATCGATGAAGAGCTTCTCGCCAGCGCGGTGGATCTGGCGCATGGAGCGCTTGAGGGTTTTGGCGAATCGGCGGTAGTTCTCACAGAACTGCGAATAGCTGTGGATGGTCTCGTCCGGGTGGCTCTCGCTGTGCTCCTGCCACAGCAGCATTAGCGTCATGCCCTTGCGGCGTAGCTCCTGATGCATTTGGGCGAAGTCGGGGGCGACAAAGCTACTGGCGCGCTGGGGCGAGCCCAGCAAACGGTTGTGCAATTCCGTCTCACTCATCGGCTCGATCTGGGGCCAGTACAGGCCCCTGTCACCGGCAAGTTTGATGTACTTGGCAACTACCCCCTTGGAGATGCCAAGCGCGGCTGCAATGTGCTGGTGGGAGTGGCGGAGTTCGAGTTTGAGACGCAGGACGTCTTTGATCTGACGCATAGTGATCCTTCGGGTATCGGGCAAGTCGGCTCCAGCAAAAGGTGCTGAGACTAGCCTGTTCGGGTTGGGACAAATATGCGCAGCTCCTCACGCTGCTTGTCGATTCGAATGGAGCTGTGGCCTGTGCCCGCATGGGCACCGTGAAGGGGCCAATCTGGGTCGCCACCAGCCGGTCACGGTAAACCGGAATCGGCGGTCACGATAAACCAGAATGCCCGGTCACGATCGACCGGAATGAGCGGTCACGATCTACCAGAATCGCCGGTCACGATAAACCGGAATCAGTGGTCACGATCGACCGGAATACCCATAATTCCGTCGATACGGGAATGTAATGATAGGTATGAACGCTTTCCATGGATTGTTTTTGTCGTACGTCTAATTCTCAGGTCATCCAGAACGAACTCCGTTGCAGCGCGAACATGGTTTCCTGCCGCTGAAAAATCACCCCATGACGCAACAAAAGCCTCTTTGAGCTCCGCGACCACCTTGTCAGGTGTGCGGGTTGGAATATTGATTAGTGTCGGCGAAGGTAGGACGTACGATGGAAAAAACTCGTCCACATAATCAAGGTGTTCCATCCGTTCATCTGGATATTCAGCTACCCTGCCTGAGCCAGAAACGGTAACAACTTCAGAGCACTTTACGTTGTCGCACTTGAGCAATAAGATAAACCTGCTTACAACCCACTCTGGTCCGAACGCCTCATGACTCGACGCTTGCTTGGACTCCGCTGACCATGAATGTTTGAGAGTGTCTTTTTCTAATCTCAGATAGCCTGCACTGCAAGTCGGGCATTTCCAGTCAGGAGCACCGTTAGCAGTGATACAACGAGAAAATAATTTGCGATCAATTGGCATGTCAGTTTCCAGGCATCTGCAGTTGAATCCGCCAAACGATGAAGCACACCACAATAAGTTGCAACCTGTTCATTCGCCCCAACTCTCACCCAATGCCTGCGCCTGCTGCAACACCAGCTCAACAGCGGCATCTTGAAGATCAGGCGGGTACTTGTACTTGCGCAGTATGCGCTTGACCATCAGGCGCAGTTTGGCGCGCACGCTTTCGCGCTCAGACCAGTCCACGCTCAGGTTTTGCCGCAGGTTTTCGGTCAACTCGTGGGCGATCTTCTTCAACGTTTCGTCGGTGAGTTCTCGTACCGCTGATTCATTGTTTGCCAAGGCATCGTAGAACCGCACTTCGTCTTCGGTCAGGCCCAACGTTTCGCCGCGTGATGATGCTTCGCGAAACTTCTTCGCCATGGCCACCAGTTCTTCCATGACCTGCGCGGTTTCAATGGAGCGGTTCTGGTAACGGGTGATAACGTTGGTCAGCATCTCCGAGAATTTTTTATCCTGCACCACGTTGCTGGCGAATCGACTCTTGATTTCACCCTCCAGCAGCCGTTCCAGCAATTCCACTGCCAGATTCTTTTCAGGCAGGTTTCGCACTTGCGCCAGGAACTCATCATCCAGCAGGCCGATGTTGGGTTTCTCCAGACCGACCGCATCGAATATGTCCACCACACTTTCAGACACCACCGCAGAATTGATGATCTGGCGAATGGCAAGCTCACGACCTTCATCCGTGCGGCGTTGGGCAGTGATGTCCCGCTTGATCAAAATAACCTTCACGCCCTGAAAGAAAGCGACCTCTTCACGGACTGCCTTGGCATCGTCCAGTGTGCAGCACAACGTGAATGCCTTTGCCATGGACAGTGATACGTCTGCAAAACGTTTCTTGCCGTCCTTGATGCCCAAGACGTGATTAGCGGCACCGGCCAGCATGCGGTGACCAGAGGTCATGAAGGCGCTGTAATCAAACCCGTGCAGCATGGCGCGAAGCACGTCCATCTTTTCCATCAGCACGCTGTAGGCTTCATGGGCATCGACCGTCGGCCTGCCTCTGCCTTTGGACTGGGTGTACTCCTTCATAGCGGACTTCAGCTCGTTACCGATGCCGATGTAATCCACCACCAAACCGCCTTGCTTGTCCTTGAACACCCGGTTGACGCGGGCAATGGCCTGCATCAGGTTGTGGCCCTTCATGGGCTTGTCCACGTACAGTGTATGCACGCACGGTGCATCAAAGCCGGTGAGCCACATGTCCCGCACGATGACCAGACGCAGCGGGTCGACCGGGTCTTTGAAGCGCTTTTCAAGCCGTTTCTTGGTTTGAGCGCTGTAGATATGCGGGCGCAACAGGGCCTTGTCGCTGGCTGACCCGGTCATAACAATCTTGATCGCTCCCTGTTCGGGGTCAGAGTTGTGCCAGTCTGGGCGCAGTTTGATGATTTCATCGTACAGGTGGACGCATATCTCGCGGCTCATGGCGACCACCATGGCTTTGCCGGTTTGGGCCTTGTTGCGTTCCTCGAAGTGGGCAACCAGATCAGCGGCCACACTGACGACACGGGGTTGCGCCCCCACCACTTTTTCCAACGCGGCCCAACGGCTTTTGAGTTGAGACTGTGCGCTTTCCTCTTCGTCTTCGGCCAGTTCGTCCACTTCCAGGTCAATTTCGGCCATGTCCGCCGCATTCAGGCTCAGCTTGGCTAAACGTGACTCGTAGTAGATGGCGACGGTAGCCCCGTCTTCTTTGGCCTGCTGCATGTCATAGACATGGATGTAATTGCCAAACACGGCACGGGTGTCGCGGTCTTCACTGCTGACGGGTGTGCCGGTGAACGCCACAAAGGTGGCATTGGGCAGTGCATCGCGCAAGTGCTGGGCATAACCAACCTCATACCGCTCCACGTAATCAGGTGGGGCAAACTCAGCGTGGTGCGGTGTCACCAGTCCATCGCCGGTGGCGACTGCCTTCGCATTGGCTTTGCGCACCTTCAGTTTTGCCTCAAACCCGTATTGGGTACGGTGGGCTTCGTCTGCAATGACCACGATGTTGCGCCTGTCTGACAGCACCGGGAACATGTCTTCATCCTCGCCGGGCATAAACTTTTGGATGGTGGCAAACACAATGCCGCCTGACGGACGGTTTGACAACTTGGCCCGCAGGTCTTGGCGGGTGCTGACCTGCACCGGCTGTTCGCGCAGCAGATCTTGCGCCAGACTGAACACGCCAAACAGTTGACCGTCCAGATCATTGCGGTCGGTGATGACCACGATGGTGGGGTTCTCCATGGCGGGCTCTTGCATCACACGGGCAGCAAAGCAGGTCATGGTGATGCTCTTTCCGCTTCCTTGGGTGTGCCAGACCACGCCGCCTTTTTGGTTGCCACCGGGGCGCGATGCTTCTATCACCTGGATGATGGCGGCACGCACCGCATGGAACTGGTGGTAGCCAGCAATCTTCTTGACCAGTGCGCCATCATCTTCAAACAGCACAAAGTAGCGCAGGTAGTCTAGAAGGTAGGCCGGTGCCAGCACGCCGCGCACCAGGGTTTGTAGCTCGTTGAACTCACCCAAGGGATCAAGGGTGATGCCATCAATGGTGCGCCATGCCATGAAACGCTCCGCATTGGCGGACAGCGAACCCAGCAAGGCTTCCGTGCCATCCGAGATCACCAGCACCTCGTTGTACTGGAACGTATCCGCGATTTGCTCTTTGTAGGTTTGAATCTGGTCGTACGCCTTCCAAACATCGGCATTCAGATCAGCGGGGTTCTTCAGCTCGATCAGTACCAAAGGCAAGCCGTTGACGAACAGAATAATGTCTGGCCTGCGGGTGTGGTGCGGGCCACGGATGGAAAACTGATTGACCGCCAACCACTCATTGCGCTCTGGCTGCGCCCAGTCGATCAAGCGTACAAAGTCACCCCGTGTTTCACCTGCCAACTGGTACTGCACTGGCACACCCGTGACCAGCATGCGGTGAAAGTGCTGGTTCGCGGACAGCAACACGGGGTGCCCCAAGTCCAGAACCTGTTTGAAAGCATCCTCTCGGGCGGCGGTGGGTATGTCGGGGTTGAGGCGGTTGATGGCTTCGCGCAGCCGAAAAGGCAAAAGCACCTGTCGGTAGTTGGCACGCTCGGGGGTGGTTCCATCGTACGCAATGTCCGGGCCGTAGAGGTGGGTGTAGCCCACGTCTTGCAGCCAGCCAAGCGTTTCCTGTTCGAGCTGGTCTTCGGTCACGGTTTCGCTTCCTTCTCCGCTAACTTCAAAACCGCAGTGAAAAAAGTCCTCAAGTCATCTGCAATTTCGTTAGGGTTGAGTGCCTCGGCAACTTGATCACGCGTAACATTAAAATTTGACTTGATCGAGTCCCCCTCGGTCATCAACTCTTTACCCCGAGCATCACGGATTGCGGGAGCAACTTCTGACGCCGTGGTGTCGTCCGGCAAGGCCAACGCATGCTTGGCAAAGAACCCCTCAACATCAGCAAGTTCTTTGCCTGATGCTCGCACAATGGCGGCTTTACAAAGAAGGTAATTTTCAATATGACGTCGCCGCCACTTCATAACCGTAAAGCTGGTTTCTGCGTGTTTTACTCCGACGTCAATCAATTCGGCTGCTACTGAGCCATCTGTTTCATCGTCCCGATCCCTGATACTAATACCCGTCAGCGTAGGAATTTCTTTCTTTAGCTGTCGAAAAAGCTGAAGACGCTCAGAGGCCTTTCCGGTCCAAAACCAAGGTACTACATTGGTAGGCCATGTGACACCTGAACGCAAGGCGAGCGTCTTCAGGAACCTCAGATCACTTTCGGCTTCTAAGATCAGTATTCGCTGATGCTGCATCAGAGAGTGGATCGTTGGCGTGTGAACAGCGCCAATACCTGCAAGGATGCTGATGCGACGTTCAGAACTTGCAAGATATTTCGCTCCAGTCTTTTCGACGGCCAAGATCCTTTCATGATCATGGAGACGTATAAGTTCTGGCGAATGCGTCGCAAGCAGAATCTGCTTACTTTGGCCCACCGCAATGCTTTCTAAGGACTGAAGCAAATCTTTTTGTAGTGCTACGTTGAGATGGGCATCAGGCTCATCCAATAGAACCACGTTAATTTCAGGTGAAAGTGAAATTGCATAGACACTAAGCCATTGGAGGAAGCCTTGACCCTCGACCATCAAATCCCGGGAGTTGTACTTTGGATACTTCTTAAACTGCCCCTTCGCGTCAACTTCGCCCTTTACACATTCGACTTTTAGGTAGCTGTGATACCGTTCATTAAATGGCACGATACGAAGATCAGTTCCGAAAGTCTTCTGAATTGTTGAGGTCAAAATTTCCCAAGGGTCGGTTCGTCTAAGGCTCATGAGATCAGAGTTGTTTAGCTTTGCTTTACCCGCTCGAAGCCGAATACGTTCTCGCTTATTCTGTTCATTGAGATCAAACAAGACATTTCTGATAACACCTCCAGAAAGGCCTTGACCGACAAGCCTATCTCTCATGGCTGGCGAAAGTCGACCTCCCCCCGCGTCACAATAGTTGTCGCCCCAATAGAACCAAGAACCTGGGGGCGGCGATGAAGGATAGAAGTTGGCACGATACGGACAAACATTCAAGGACCGGGCGGTTGCTCGGTTGTTGCCGCCTGAAAGCGCGGCTGTGGAATTGGTTGCTAGGGAGGTTGGCGTTGGAACAGAAACACTACAGCGCTGGCGCGATGATGTTCAGTCCATGCCCGCCCGAGGGCGGGCATGGACTGCGGCGGCGCGTTTGCAGGCTGTGATCACCACGGCGGCGATGCCCGAGGCCGGCAAGAACGCCTGGTGCCGCGAGCAAGGCATCTACCCTGCCGAGTTGGAGAAATGGTGCACCAGCGCAGCGTCTGCACTGTGCGACCCGCAGGATGCCAGGGCCAGCCCACAGGCCACGCGCAAAGACCGCACGCGCATCAAGGAACTCGAACGTGAACTGCTGCGCAAAGACCGCGCCCTGGCCGAAACAGCAGCCCTGCTGGTCCTGTCAAAAAAAGTCACGGCGATCTTCAGCAGAGGCGAGGACGCATGATCCTCATCGAAGATCGCCGTAGTCTGGCAACTGACATCGCCACCGCTCACAGCGCAGGCGCCCGGTTGCGTCTGGCCTGTGAGATCGCAGGCATTGACGAGCGCACCTTGCAACGCTGGAAGGCGCACGCCGGGCTCATAGAGGGCGATGGCAGGCCGCAGGCGGTACGACCCGTGCCCAGCCATGCGCTGAGCGAGCAAGAGCGCACGCGAGTGCTGGAGGTGGCCAACGAGCCGCGTTTTGCTGCCGTGCCGCCGGCGCGCATCGTGCCCATGCTGGCCGACGAAGGCATCTACCTTGCCAGTGAATCAAGCTTCGCTCGGGTGATGCGCGCACAGGGTCAGACCGCACACCGAGGACGCGCCAAGGCGCCCCATGCGGTGCGTCCACCTACGACACACATCGCCACCGCCGTGCGCCAAGTCTGGTGCTGGGACATGACCTACCTGCCAGCGACGGTGATGGGGCGCTGGTTTCACCTGTACCTGATTCTGGATTTGTACAGCCGCAAAATCGTGGGCTGGGAGGTGCACGATAGCGACCACTCCGATCACGCCATTCACTTGGTGCGGCGAACGGCGCTGGCCGAGGGCATTGCATCCCTGCCTGTCAAACCGGTATTGCATGGCGACAACGGCTCCACGCTCAAAGCCACGACGGTGCTAGCCATGTTGAACTGGCTGGGCGTGAAGCCCTCGTACTCGCGACCGCGCGTGAGCGACGACAACGCCTACGCCGAATCTTTGTTTCGCACCGCCAAGTACCGCCCAGAGTTCCCAGCCAAGGGATTCACTGATCTGGAGGCGACGCGTGCCTGGGCCGCCGGATTCGTGCATTGGTACAACGTAGAGCACCGGCACAGTGGCATCCAGTACGTGAGTCCGGCGCAGCGCCATGAAGGACAAGATCAAGAGATTCTGGCGGCTCGTCACGAGTTGTACACCAAAGCTCGTGAGCTCAATCCGGCTCGCTGGTCAGGCAAAACACGCAACTGGTTGCCAGTTGGAGCAGTCACCCTCAACCCCGAGCGCGACAGCGTCATCCGAGACTACTCGGCCGACAAGCCTATTCAGCAGTTGGCTGCATGAATGAGGCGACAACTACCTTGACGCGCGCCGACCTTCACGATCCGTAATGCCAGCAAATGGAGGAAGGTAGGCAACTGAAGGCACATTTCCAAGAATTGGACTGCCTTTCGCGTCAATGATTTCCGCTTTTGTGAGATTCGTTGCTGTGGATTTGACAAATAGCCGATCGTTAGCAAGCGACATTCCCATTTCAAGATGTCGTTCCTGGCCCGGAGCAATGTCCCAAAAGACCTTGATTTTTAAGGTGTAACCATCGGGCTCTTTTTCCTTGTTCGTCTTTAAATTCGTCCACATGTGAGCAAGAGAGGGTACCTGCAAAGGTGTGAAGTCCACGATCCCCAAACCCACTCCGGATTTAACCTTTGTCTGGAGCCAACCCTCACGCCCCTTCTCAATTTCAGTCAGAGTCTTACAGAACTGCCATGCAGCCAAGGCTTGCAATATTGTTGACTTGCCGGAATTGTTCCCGCCGACAACGAGGGACAGATGATTCTGGAGATCAATAGACTGATCACGAAACCGCTTGAAGCGGTGCAGTTCAATTTTCTTTATGTACATCAGCAATTTCTCTGTTCGAGGCTTCTGATTCGCTACCCGACTGACGTCTGTCGCATCAAGCAAGGAAACATGTATTCATCCATTTAGAACGCCTCCGGCATGCGGATTTGTCCCGAAATCAAACGTGGGAGCAAGGAGTCACGCAGGGTGGCTAAGATTTGGGCTTGTTTTTGGTTTTCAAAAATTCTTGCGTGTATCGGACCGACGCTTAAATCAAAATACCACAGCAATTCGGCTGTTGGCATTGCAATATGTTCGCGCTTCATGTCTGCAACAGTCACATGCCCAAGGCCCGTGGTCTGCTTATTTCGTGCCAGTTCGGTAAACACCGGCTTCAAATGGCGGAGCATTTGGAGAACGAACGAGCGCTCCCTATGTTCACGTGGAATTACACGGAAGATGTGCTGATTCAGCCAAGCCGGCTCGAAGGTCCAAACAAATGTGTCGATTGACGTGTCAGGATTTCCGGACCAAGAAAATAAGATGTCACCCGTTTCAATAAGATATTTTCTGGGCATGCTCACATCTGAATAGGCCGTTTGATCGGTTACCCCAGACTTAAGTTCTGCAATCTTGATGATTGGTCGCCCCCTGCATTCGGCGTTTGGCTCGAATGCTTTGTAGGCAGCACCGTTGATGAAGGTTGCCATGTCGTAGATTGGGGCTGTGACCCAGCCCTTTGGCATCAAACCCAGCGCAGACTCCTCGAAGCTATCGGGAAACAACGCCGCTGTGGCCTCATCCATGCCTTCGGGGGCGCGGCCTTCCTGCTTGACGCGCACGGGGTCGAAATCAACAAACCACGACTTGAACAGCGCCTGGGCGATGGCTTCCAGCGTGGCGTTGGTTTCGCGCAGAAGAGTGATGCGGTCGTCGAGGGCTGCCAGAATTGCAGCAATAGCCTCTTGCTCATCAAGCGGCGGTATCGGAAGCTCAAAATTGGGAATGTCCCTGCAGCGCAGACTATCAAAGACCGCACCTACGTTGATGTACTTTCCAACTTCATCCCACCATTCAGTGCCGCGAACAAGCCACCGCAAGTATTGAGGTAGAACTTTGTTGCCATTGGCACGAAGGACTACGAGGTTTTGACCGACAGCGCACCTCAATCCTTCGGGTATGTGAGCGCTATCGCCTGAATTACAACGTCGGACCACAATCACGTCATTTGCTTTCGGGGCGAGTTTTTTTGTCCAATCGTCATAGTCTGATTGGGAAATTCTGCGAACTCCCTCCAGTGCAATGTGGCCGTTTTTCAGTTGAGGGATTGCAATGTAGGGATAGCCCGTTTCTGTAGCGGTGGGTGTACGGTGGTCGCAATCAATGAGCGTAACTCCTGCCGCTTTCAAGGACAGAGATTGCCAGCCCATTTCAGAACTCATACCCCAGCCCTCCCAGCTTCTGCCGGATCAACTGGTCAAGCTCCGCACCCTTCGCCATCTGCTCACCCAGCTTTTCAGTGAGCTGCTGCATCTTGGTGGCAAAGTCTTCGTCGTTGTCTTCCACTTCTTCCGCACCCACATAGCGGCCAGGGGTGAGAACGTGACCGTGCTGTGCGATTTCTGCCAATGGAACGCTGCGACAAAAACCTGCAATGTCTAGGTACTCACCTGCATCCGGTTCACCACGCCACGCCGCCACGGTCTTGGCAATGCGCTCAATCACCGCATCCGTGAACTCGCTTTGCACCCGGCTAATCATGGTCGCCAGCTTGCGGGCATCTACAAACAGCACTTCACCCTTGCGGTGGGTCTTCTTCTTGACCAGGAACCACAGGCAAGCCGGAATTTGTGTGTTGAAAAACAGTTGCCCCGGCAAGGCCACCATGACCTCGACTACATCCGCATCCACCATGGCGGCGCGAATGGTGCCTTCGCTGTTCTGGCTGGAACTCATGGAACCGTTGGCCAGCACGATGCCCGCACGGCCCGTGGGTTTGAGGTGGTGCAGCATGTGCTGCAACCAGGCATAGTTGGCATTGCCCTGCGGCGGGTCACCATAAACCCAGCGCGGATCACCTGTCAGGCTACCGTGCCACCAGTCACTGATATTGAACGGCGGATTCGCCAGAATGAAGTCGGCCCGCAAATCGGCATGCTGGTTGCGGGTGAATGTGTCGCCTGGTTCGCGGCCCAGGTTGAAGTCAATGCCACGAATAGCAAGGTTCATGGCCGCCAGCCGCCACGTGGTCGGGTTGGCCTCTTGCCCATAGATGGACACATCACCCAGTTTGCCGCCGTGGGCTTCAATGAATTTTTCAGACTGCACAAACATGCCACCCGAACCGCAACAGGGGTCATAGACCTTGCCGCTATGGGGGCTGAGCACAGCAACCAGCGTCTTGACGATGCTGGCCGGGGTGTAAAACTGTCCGCCGCGCTTACCCTCAGCGTTGGCAAACATGCCTAGAAAGTATTCGTAAACCTGGCCCAAGATGTCACGGGCGGCTGATGGGTTGTCACCAAAGCCGATGGTGGAGACCAAATCCACCAGCTCGCCCAACTTGCCATCAGGCAACTGAGCGCGGGCGTAACGTTTATCCAGAATGCCTTTGAGCTTTGGGTTTTCCAGCTCGATCAAGGTTAGTGCCTCATCAATGCGCTTGCCAATGTCGGGCTGCTTGGCAGCGGCACGCAAGCTTTCCCAGCGGGCGGGCTCTGGCACCCAAAAGGCGTTTACCTCTTTGTAATAGTCGCGGTCTTCCAGTTCAGCCTCAATGTCACCAGGGCCAGCGTCGTGAAAGAAGTACTCATCTGCCGGGTTGGTCAGGCGTGCGCTTAGGTCTGCACGGCGGGCGGCGAAGGTGTCGGAGATGTACTTGACGAAGATGAGGCCAAGCACCAGATGCTTGTATTCGGCCGCATCCATGTTGGCGCGCAGCTTGTCAGCCGTCGCCCAGAGTGTTTTTTTGATGTCTTCAAGCATGCGCAGAGGTCCCCTGAACCAAAGGATTTCGATTCTTTTCTGTCGATTATGACGGTCGCAAAATGGCGGGTCGAAAACCGCCTTCCGCTGGCATCGGCCGGTCAGTGTGGATCATCGAGGTGCTCTGGCTGCCAGGGCGCAAAAAGTGGCAATAGGAGGAGTCCGAAAGCTTCAAAGTTTTTCTTTTTTGACAGGGGTTGGGGGGCTTGATACCATCAACTTACGGCGCATCACGCACCGTGCCGCGCCACCAAAAAGCGCCAGCCACCACCGAAACAAACAGCCACGGTCGTGTCCCATGACGTGGTGTAAGTCCACAGCCCGGACAGGCTGAGATACAC
>Ga0214165_1001015_pt1 | contig 16936 bp, 18 predicted proteins | sample TroBogypolimnion_34_FD_153004 | JGI IMG/M metagenome (GOLD analysis project Ga0214165, IMG submission 153004) | Freshwater microbial communities from Trout Bog Lake, WI - Practice 03JUN2009 hypolimnion v3 | ecosystem: Environmental > Aquatic > Freshwater > Lake > Hypolimnion/Profundal zone ... | reverse complement strand
AAAAGTAAATGGTTATGGGGACTACAGATCTTCAGCGCCGAGCAGCATTTCGGTGATGCCCATGCCGGCCTTGACCATGGGGAACACATTTTCAGTCGGGTCGGTGCGGAAGTCCATGAACACCGTGCGGTCCTTGAGCCTGCGGGCCTCGCGCAGTGCGGGCTCCACATCTTCAGGTCGCTCGATCAGCATGCCGACATGGCCATAGGCCTCGGCCAGCTTCACAAAATTGGGCAGCGCGTCCATGTAGCTGTGGCTGTAGCGGCCTTCGTACTCCACTTCCTGCCACTGACGCACCATACCGAGGTAACGGTTGTTGAGCGAGCAGATCTTGATCGGCGTGTTGTATTGCAGGCAGGTGGAGAGTTCCTGGATGCACATCTGCACCGAACCTTCGCCGGTGATGCAGAACACTTCGCTTTCGGGCTTGGCCAGCTTGATGCCCATGGCGTAGGGAATGCCCACGCCCATGGTTCCAAGGCCGCCGGAATTGATCCAGCGGCGTGGCTCGTCAAAGCGGTAATACTGTGCGGCCCACATCTGGTGCTGGCCCACGTCGGACGTGATGTAGGTGTCCGCATCCTTGGTCATGTTCCACAGCGTTTCCACCACATACTGGGGCTTGATCACGTCGCCCTTGCCGTGGTCGTACTTCAGGCAATCCTTCTTGCGCCAGGCTTCGATCTGGTCCCACCAGGCACCCAAAGCGCCCCCATCGAGCTTGGTCGTGCTTTCCTTGATCATGGCGATCATTTCACTCAGCACGTCTTTCACGTCGCCGACGATGGGAATATCCACCTTCACCCGCTTGGAGATGCTCGACGGGTCGATGTCAATATGGATGATCTTGCGTTCGTTTTGCGCAAAGTGCTTGGGGTTTCCAATGACGCGGTCGTCAAAGCGTGCACCCACAGCCAGCAGCACATCGCAGTTTTGCATGGCGTTATTGGCTTCCACCGTGCCGTGCATGCCCAGCATGCCCAGGTACTTGCGGTCGCTGGCCGGGTATGCACCCAGGCCCATCAGGGTGTGCGTGACCGGGTAGCCCAGCATGTCCACCAGGGTGCGCAGCTCGGCCGAGGCATTGCTCAAGAGCACGCCGCCACCGGTATAAATGTAGGGTCGTTTGGCCGCCAGGAGCAATTGGAGCGCCTTGCGGATCTGACCGCCATGGCCCTTGCGCACCGGGTTGTAGGAGCGCATCTCGATGCTGCTCGGATAACCGGCGTAGGCCACCTTCTTAAAGGACACGTCCTTGGGGATGTCCACCAACACCGGCCCGGGACGGCCGCTGCGCGCGATGTGGAAGGCTTTTTTCAGGGTTTCCGCCAGATCTCTGGCGTCCTTGACCAGAAAATTGTGTTTCACCACCGGACGTGTGATGCCCACGGCGTCGCATTCCTGGAAGGCATCCTGGCCGATGGCGTGTGTTGGCACCTGTCCGCTGATGATCACCATCGGAATGCTGTCCATATAGGCGGTAGCAATACCGGTCACGGCATTGGTGACGCCGGGGCCGGAGGTAACCAATGCCACACCGACATCGCCGGTGGCGCGGGCATAACCGTCGGCCGCATGCACTGCCGCCTGTTCGTGGCGCACCAGCACATGTTGAATGCTGTCCTGCTTGAAAAAAGCGTCGTAAATGTGCAGCACGGCACCGCCTGGGTAACCCCAGACGTACTTGACGTTTTCGGCTTGTAGCGCCTTGATCAGAATCTCCGCACCGCGAAGTTCAGGAGTAGAGGCAGATTTTTGTGCGGCAGTGGCCGCTGAAGCGATTTCAGCTTTGGATATTTCCATGATGAACCTTTGTGAATTTCTCTAACGAAAAACCTTGGGTGCCCCTTCACAAACACTTTTGGCGTCGCGTCGGGACTTAAGGACCAAGACATGGACGCAGTGAATATTGCGCCGGACCAGGACCCGTTTGCCTTTTGATGAGCAATGCGGATTATGGCACTCCTGCGGCCCGCTCTGCCAAATCGCTGCGAATTTTCTGCCGTCATAGTGCGATAATTCGCGTTTTTTCAAGCGAACTTTTGTCTTGGCATCCGAATCCGAACTCAGCGATTTCCTGAAAAGCGTAGAAAGGCGGGCCTTCAAACGCTCGATTTACCACGTTCGCAACGAAGAGTCGGCTCTGGATATCGTGCAGGACAGCATGATGAAGCTGGCCGAGCATTACGGCCACAAGCCAGTGGGAGAACTGCCCATGCTGTTTCAGCGCATCCTGTCGAACTGCACGCTGGACTGGTTTCGCCGTCAAAAGGTCCAGAACGCTCTGTTTTCCAACATGAGTGACTTTGAATCATCCAATGAGGACGAAGACTTCAACCTTTTGGAGACGCTGGACGCATCCTCTGGCAACGACATGGGCGAGAGCGCCGAGAACATTGCAGACCGGGCACAAACCTTGCGTAGCATCGAAGCGGAGGTGCAGCAACTTCCAACGCGTCAACGGGAAGCCTTCCTGATGCGTTACTGGGAGGAGATGGATGTTGCGGAAACAGCCGCTGCCATGGGCTGTTCGCAGGGCAGTGTAAAAACACACTGCTCAAGGGCGGTGTCGGCACTTAGCCAGGCTTTGAGAGCAAAGGGAATTAGATTATGAACACGCGGGCAGAAAATGTTTTGGCAGCTGATGGCGATGCTTTCGGGATGGCAGTTGCAGCACGCTTGTCGGAAGGAGCGGATCTGCTTCCTCACGATTTCAGCGAACGCCTGAGAGCCGCCCGTAATCGAGCGGTTTCAAAGCGCAGAGTAGAAAGCATGCAAGTCGCCACTGCGGTTTCCGTATCTGGCGGTGAGGCCGTGCTGCAGTGGGGTGGTCACCAAGAAGGTTTCTGGAATCGACTTGCGTCCCTGTTGCCCTTGCTGGCCTTGGTGCTTGGGCTGATCACGATTGTCGTGTTGCAAGACGAGTTGCGCGCAAGGGAAGTGGCCGAAGTGGATGCCGAACTTCTCACCGATGAGCTGCCGCCTTCTGCCTATGTCGATCCAGGGTTTGCGCAGTATTTGCGAGCCAACAAAACCAATTAACCCGTCACCTTCATGCTTTCAAGGTTAGGTTCGAACTTGCCTATACGCCATTGCGCATTCGCCGGGAGTTGTTGCGCGGCCTTGCTGTGCATGGCCATGTTGCCGCTGACTGCGTGGGCTCATCCCGTGGCAACCCCGACGCCAAGTAACAACAATCCGGCTGTAGCCGACACTACCGGCGCATGGTCCTCTCTGAGCAAGGCCCAGCAGCAGGCATTGAAACCATTGAAAGAGGCCTGGGGCGGCCTGAGTGAAGGCCAGAAGCGCAAGTGGCTTGCAATAGCAAAGACTTACCCCAGTCTGGGCGCCGCGGATCAGGAAAAGCTGCACAGCCGCATGGTGGAGTGGGCTGGACTTTCCCCCAGAGACCGCGAGCTGGCACGCTTGAACTTTGCTCAAACGAAATCCCTTGCCAAGGAAGACCGCGCAGCCGATTGGAAGGCCTATCAGGCACTGAGTCCGGAAGATCGCAAAAAACTGGCGGACGGCGCAAAGGTCAAACCGGTAGGCGCTGCGGTTGCCATCAAACCGGTGGCACCTGATAAAATGGCCACGGTGCCGGTCACCAGACACACGCCTGAAACCGAGCGCGCCGCAGCAGCCAAACAGAAACCACTGAATCGCAATACGCTACTGCCGCAGAATGCGGAACCGGCGCCAGCTGCCGAGTCAGAGCCAACCCCTCCCAAACCCTGATGGCACCCGGAATCTGGCGCCGAATGGCCTGTTGGGCCTATGAAGGGATGTTGATGTTCGGCGTAGTCTTTATTGCTGGCTACCTGTTTGGCACGCTCAGCCAGACGCGCAATGCCATGGACAACCGCAATGCACTGCAGGCATTCCTGTTCGTCATCTTCGGGATTTACTTCGTCTGGTTTTGGGCCAAGGGCCAGACCTTGGCAATGAAGACCTGGAATGTCCGTGTGGTGGATCGTGTCGGCAATCCCATCAGCCAAGCGCGGGCGCTGGGGCGCTATCTCTTGGCTTGGGTCTGGTTTCTACCGCCCTTGATTGCAGCCGCACCGTTCCACCTCACGGGATCGGAGCTGGGCCTTATCGTAGGGGGCTGGATAGCGGTCTGGGCCCTGCTCAGCCGATTTCAGCCACAAGGCCAGTTCTGGCACGACGTCTGGGCCGGCACGCGGCTGGTAAGCTCGCAGCCTCGAAGCTGATAAACCAAACCCCATGCAAGCTCCAGACCCAACCGCCGTGGTGAACCCGCAAAAGGAACGCAAGGGCCTTAGCCGCGTCTGGCATGCAACTGGCTATTCAGTTGCCGGCTTGCGCGCCGGCTGGGGTGAAATCGCTTTTCGCCAAGAGGTACTAGCCGCAATGGTCTTGTTGCCGCTTTCATTTTGGCTGGGATCCAACTGGATCGAAACCGCCTTGCTGGCCGGTAGCGTGATCGCCTTGATGGTGGTTGAACTGCTGAACACGGCCGTTGAAACCGCCATCGACCGGGTTGGCCCCGAATGGCATGACCTCTCCAAGCGAGCCAAGGACATGGGCAGCGCAGCCGTGCTGCTCAGTCTGATTTTTTGCGCCTGCGTGTGGCTGGCCGCGCTCTACCAGCATCTGGCGTGAGCACAGCCAAATATCCGGCTTTGTAGAGCTTTAGACTGCAGACTCGTCCTGTTCGCCGGTACGGATACGCACCACGCGCTCCACGCTGGTCACAAAAATCTTTCCGTCGCCGATCTTGCCGGTGCGAGCAGCCTTGACAATCGCGTCCACACATTGGTCCACGTCCTCGGTCTTGACCACTGCTTCGATCTTTACCTTGGGCAAAAAGTCGACCACATATTCGGCACCCCGGTACAACTCGGTATGGCCCTTTTGGCGGCCAAAGCCCTTGACCTCGGTCACGGTCAAACCGGTCACGCCACAGGCGGCCAAGGCTTCTCGCACCTCTTCCAATTTGAATGGCTTCACGACAGCGGTAATTTGTTTCATCAATAATTCCAGGAAAAATCAGGCCCTAAAGCGGTTAGTTATAGGATACCGCCAATCCTTGCCAAAACTGCGGTGGGTAACCCGAATACCCACGGGCGATTGGCGGCGCTTGTATTCGTTGACCTTGATCAGGCGCGTCACCTTCTCCACGTCTTCCTTGGAAAAGCCGTCCGCGATGAGTGCGTCTATGCTTTCGTCGTTTTCCATGTAGCGCTCCACAATCGCATCCAAAATGTCGTAGGGCGGCAGGCTGTCCTGGTCGGTCTGATCAGGGCGCAACTCCGCGCTGGGGGGGCGCGTGATGATGCGATCCGGTATGGGATTGGCGCAGGTGTCGTAGGGATCATGGGCATTGCGCCAGCGAGCCATTCTAAAGACCTGAGTCTTGGCCAGATCCTTGATCACTGCAAAGCCGCCGGCCATATCGCCATACAGCGTGCAATAGCCCGTCGCCATCTCCGACTTGTTGCCCGTGGTCAGCACAATGCTGCCAAACTTGTTGCTCAGCGCCATCAGCAAGGTGCCACGAATGCGGGCCTGAATGTTTTCTTCGGTGGCGTCCAGCGCCAGGCCAGCGAACTCGCCCGCCAGCGAGGCCTTGAAGGCCTCAAATTCCGGCACTATGGAAATCTCGTCGTAGCGCACGCCCATGCACTGGGCCATCTCGCGTGCATCCAGCCAACTTATATCCGCCGTATAAGGTGAGGGCATCATGACGGTGCGCACTTTTGAGGCACCCAGGGCGTCCACCGCCACCGCCAGCACCAGGGCCGAGTCAATGCCACCGGACAAGCCCAGCAAGACACCCGGAAAGCCATTCTTGCCAATGTAGTCGCGCACGCCCAGCACCAGCGCGTCCCACAGATCCGCTTCCGGACTGCGCACCGGCTCCACGCCGCCCGTGAGGCGCAAACCATTCGGCCCCTGATCCAACTGCAACTCAAACAGTTGCTCCTTGAAGCTGCTGGCCCGTCCGGCAAGCGACGCATCGGAATTCAGTGCAAACGAATGGCCTTCAAACACCACCTCGTCCTGGCCACCGACCAGATGGGCGTAGACCAGGGGCAGACCGGTGGCTTGCACACGCTGCGCCATCACGGCCTCACGCTCATAGCCCTTGCCGATATGAAAGGGCGACGCGTTGATCACTGCCAGCAGCTGTGCGCCCGCTTGCCTTGCCAGTTTTGCCGGCTCTTCAAACCAGGCATCTTCGCAAATCAACAGGCCCACACGAACGCTATCGGCACCCTCACCTGCTTCAAATACGCATACGCCATCACCCGGTTGAAAATAACGGCGCTCGTCAAACACTTGGTAATTGGGCAACTCGCGCTTGGCATAGCTGGCCACCACCTGGCCTTCGCGCAACACGCTGGCCGCGTTGAAGCGGCGCTGGGTTGCAACCGAACGGGTGCGCGTCTCGGTGCCTCCCGTGGGATGCCCGACCACCACGGCCATGCCTTTTAACCCAGCCAACTGCGAGGCCAAGCGCAACAAGGCATCATCACAGGCCTGAATGAAGGCAGGACGCAAGAAAAGGTCTTCGGCGGCATAGCCGCACAGAGACAATTCGGGTGTCAGCAGCAAGCGGGCGCCGCTGGCATAGGCCTGGTGCGCCGCATCCACTATTTTGCGGACATTGCCGTCCAAATCACCAACGAAAAAATTAAGTTGCGCAACGCACAGTTTGAGAGTCATGAACCACTTTGTAAGCAGCCCCAAGAGAGATGGGACCGTCGTGCCCGGGAGCAGAGCATGAATGATTATGTCATTCAGGTCGCGACTTCGCCGCTGGAACTCGACGCGCAGGCCTGGGACGGCTTGCTTCAGGAGCAGTCTCATGCCACGCCGTTTATGCGTCATGCCTACCTGAGCGCGCTGCATACCAGCGGCAGTGCCTGCGCGCGCACCGGCTGGGAGCCCCGTTTTGTGACCTTGAGCGATGGCCAGGGTCTGGCCGCCGCTGCCGCGCTCTACGTGAAAGACCATTCCATGGGGGAGTATGTGTTTGACTGGGCCTGGGCCAACGCCTACCAGCAGCACGGCCTGCCCTACTACCCCAAAGCCGTGGTGGCCGTGCCCTTTACCCCAGTGCCAGGCAGCAGATTGCTGGCGCGTGATGCGCAGGCGCGGGCTGAACTGGTACGAACGCTGGTGGACCTGTGCCACCAATGGAGGCTATCTTCCCTGCACCTGCTGTTTGGTGCCCAGGACGATATCGCGGCCTGCGCGCAGGCCGGTTTGATGCTGCGCCACACCGTGCAGTTTCACTGGACCAACACGGCACCAGGCTATGCCGACTTCGATGCCTTCCTGGCCTCGCTGTCCCAGGAAAAGCGCAAAAAAATCCGACAGGAACGGCGCAAGGTCCTTGAGGCCGGTGTGACTTTTCGCTGCGCCGAGGGTATAGAAATCAGCCCACAAGACTGGGACTTTTTCTACCGCTGCTATGAACGCACCTACCTGGAACATGGCAATGCGCCCTACCTGAATCCTGGCTTTTTCAAGCGCATGGCCCAGGACATGCCGGAAAACTGGTTGCTATTTATTGCCCAGCGCGACGGTCAAGCGATTGCCAGCAGCCTGATTGGCATTGGCAGCTATCGCGCCAACAGCTTAGTGGCATCGGATCCCAGGCTGGAAAAAGTAGCTTATGGCCGCTACTGGGGTGCGCTGGAACGGGTGGACTGCCTTCACTTTGAAGCCTGCTATTACCAGCCGCTCGATTGGTGCATTGTCAAGGGCTACCAGCACTTTGAAGGCGGAGCACAGGGCGAGCACAAGATGGCGCGTGCACTGCTGCCGGTCAAGACCAGCAGCGCCCACTGGGTCGCCCACCCGCAATTCAGCGACGCCATCGCCAACTTCTTGGAAAGAGAAGGCAATGGCATAGCGAACTACATGGATGACCTGGACACACGCACGCCCTTTCGCAAGGACTAGCGCGCGTTGCCTATCAGGCTTGCAGCTTGTTGTAGGCAGCAATGCCGTCCATGATTTCCTTACGGGCAGCGTCTGGGCCTTCCCAACCAATGATCTTGACCCACTTGCCTTCTTCCAGGTCTTTGTAGTGCTCAAAGAAGTGGGCGATGGTCTTCAGGCGCAGGGGCTGAAGGTCTTCCGGCTTTTCCCAGCGGCTGTAGAGCGACAGAATCTTGTTGGTGGGCACGGCCAGCACCTTGCCGTCCATACCGGCCTCGTCTTCCATCATCAGAATACCGATGACGCGACAGGGCACCACGACTCCGGGAATCAGGGGCACGGGCGTAATCACCAGCACGTCCACCGGATCGCCATCGCCCGACATGGTCTTGGGTACATAGCCATAGTTGGTGGGGTAATGCATGGCCGTGCTCATGAAACGGTCCACAAAAATAGCGCCTGTAGCCTTATCCACTTCGTACTTCACCGGATCGGCATTCATCGGAATTTCGATGATCACATTGAATTCTTCGGGGCACTTGGGGCCGGGGGTCACGTTGTCTAAGGACATAGATGGTCTCTTTACTGATGAAAATCAAAAACTGTCAGGATTAACCCTGATTTTACTGACTCCGCCCTTGCGATTAGCCATAAGCGTCATTTTTTAACGCTACAGTTCGCCGGTTGGCCAATCTTCTCCTGGAGAAATGTTGAGCAGGAGCAACGAGGAAGCAACGCAGCGGGACAGCGCATGCGTTGGCCCTTTTTTGCGAATCAACAAGGAGACTTCATATGATGGGTAACTCAGCGCTGACATTGGCGCTTGTATGTGGCTTGATCGCCGTGGTGTACGGCGTTTGGGCACGCAGTTGGATTCTTTCCCAGGATGCAGGCAACGCGAGGATGCAGGAGATTGCGGCTGCTATTCAGACCGGCGCTGCCGCCTATCTTTCACGCCAATACCGCACCATTGCGATGGTCGGCGTGGTGCTGGCGATCCTGATTGCGGTGTTTCTGGACCCCATGAGTTCGGTCGGCTTTGTGCTGGGCGCGGTGCTCTCGGGCGCCTGCGGCTTTATCGGCATGAATGTGTCGGTGCGCGCCAATGTGCGTACCGCACAGGCCGCCACCAAGGGCATTGGGCCAGCGCTGGACGTGGCATTTCGCGGCGGCGCCATCACCGGCATGCTGGTGGTGGGTCTGGGCCTGCTGGGGGTGACGGGCTTTTACATGTTTCTGGTGCCGGACGGCGCGGTCACAGCCGCCAAGCTCAATCCGCTGATCGGCTTTGCCTTTGGCTCTTCGCTGATTTCCATCTTTGCCCGGCTGGGCGGCGGCATTTTCACCAAGGGCGCTGACGTAGGCGCCGATCTGGTCGGCAAGGTCGAGGCTGGCATCCCGGAAGATGACCCGCGCAACCCGGCCGTGATTGCCGACAATGTGGGCGACAACGTGGGCGACTGCGCCGGTATGGCGGCCGACCTGTTTGAAACCTATGCCGTCACGCTGATCGCCACCATGGTGCTGGGCGCCCTGCTGCTGGGCGCCGGTGGCCCCAATGCCGTGCTCTACCCCTTGAGCCTGGGCGCCGTGTCCATCGTGGCGTCCATCATCGGTTGCTTCTTCGTCAAGGCCTCGCCCGGCATGAAGAACGTGATGCCGGCCCTGTACAAGGGTCTGGCCGTGGCCGGTATCTTGTCGCTGATTGCCTTCTACTTTGTGACGCAGTCGCTATTCCCCACCGCCCTGACCCTGGCTGATGGACGCGTCATCACCTCAAGCTCTCTGTTCGGCGCCTGCGCTGTGGGCCTGATCCTGACCGGCGCCCTGGTCTGGATTACCGAGTACTACACCGGCACGCAATACGCTCCGGTGCGCCACATTGCACAAGCCTCCACCACCGGTCACGGCACCAACATCATTGCTGGCCTGGGTGTTTCCATGCGCTCCACCGCCTGGCCGGTGCTGTTTGTCTGTGCTGCGATCTACTCGGCCTTTGCGCTGGCTGGTCTTTACGGCATCGCCATCGCCGCCACCTCTATGCTGAGCATGGCCGGCATTGTGGTAGCCCTGGACGCCTACGGCCCCATCACCGACAACGCCGGCGGTATTGCTGAAATGGCCGAACTCCCGGCCAGCGTGCGTGACATCACCGACCCGCTAGACGCCGTGGGCAACACCACCAAGGCCGTGACCAAGGGCTATGCCATCGGTTCGGCAGGTCTGGCCGCCCTGGTGCTGTTTGCTGACTACACCCACAAGCTCGAGGGCCTGGGCAGCCACGTCAAGTTCGACCTGAGTGACCCCATGGTCATCATCGGCCTGTTCATTGGCGGCCTGATCCCCTACCTGTTTGGTGCCATGGCCATGGAAGCCGTGGGTCGCGCAGCCGGTGCGGTGGTGGTGGAAGTGCGCCGCCAGTTCCGCGACATCAAGGGCATCATGGACGGTACCGGCAAGCCCGAGTACGACACCGCGGTGGACATGCTCACCAGCGCTGCCATCAAGGAAATGATGATCCCCAGCCTGTTGCCCGTAGTGGCTCCTATCCTGGTCGGTCTGATCCTCGGGCCAGCGGCCCTGGGCGGCCTGCTGATGGGCACCATCGTGACCGGTCTGTTTGTAGCCATCTCCATGTGTACCGGCGGCGGCGCCTGGGACAATGCCAAGAAGTACATCGAGGATGGCAACTTTGGCGGCAAGGGCTCTGAGACTCACAAGGCTGCCGTCACCGGCGACACGGTGGGCGACCCCTACAAGGACACGGCCGGCCCGGCCGTGAACCCGCTGATCAAGATCATCAATATCGTGGCCTTGTTGATCGTGCCGCTCATGATGAAGCTCCACGGCGTTTAATTGACGCAACAATGGTTTTTGCAAGGCCCGCGCAAGCGGGCCTTGTTATTTTCACTGGCGAAAGAATTTGTATGCCTGCGGATTCAAAATGCACTAGCATTGACATGTAAACAATCAAGTCGTCCTAAAAATAAAGAGTCGCTGGTGAAAATACTCGTCGTTGATGACCACGCCTTGGTGCGAGAAGGGCTTCGCCAGGTGCTTAAAGGCCTGGATGAGGACCTAGAGGTGCTGCAGGCTGGAACCTGTGCCCAAGCCTTTGGCCTGGCTCAAACCCATGGCGATCTCGATCTGGTGTTGCTGGATTACCACTTGCCGGACATGAACGGTCTGGATGCCTTGCCCATCTTTGGCGAGCGGCATCCGGAATTGCCCGTTGTACTTTTGTCAGGCTCGGCCAATACCCATATCATGCGTCAGGTGCTGCAAGCGGGTGCAGCCGGTTTTGTCACCAAGTCCAGCGTCAGTGACGAGTTGCTGCGCGCCGTGCGCAATGTGCTCAATGGCGACATCTACCTGCCCTCCGAACTCAACGCCAGCACTTCCATTGCCGAGAAGGTGACCGAGGGGCCCGCCCTCACACAGCGACAAGAACTGGTGCTGCGCTGCCTGCTCGATGGCCAGTCCAACCGTGAAATTGCAGACCATTTGCGGGTCTCTGAAGAAACCGTTAAGAGCCATGTGGCGGCCATTCTGCGCCAGTTCGATGTACAAAACCGCACCCAAGCCGTGGTTATTGCCGCGCGCCACGGTTACCAGCCACTGAGCCGACAATAGGGCATGGCAGAAAATTCACCCCAACGCGTCATTCCCCTGATCGACCAACGTGCGCGCGCGCCCTCGGCAGGCGCGCTGACATTCGGTGCACTGACACCAGCCACCGGTTTGCTGACGGACAGGCGCGGCCGGGCGCTGCGGGACTTGCGCATCAGCGTGACCGACCGCTGCAACTTTCGCTGCAGCTACTGCATGCCCAAGGATGTTTTCACCAAGGACTATCCCTATCTGCCGCATTCCGCGCTGCTGACATTCGAGGAAATCACCCGCATTGCCGGACAATTTGCGGCGCATGGCGTGCAAAAAATCCGTCTCACAGGGGGCGAACCGCTGCTGCGCAAAAATATAGAAATATTGATTGCGCAACTGGCGGCGTTGCATACACCCGAAGGCCGAACGCTGGACCTGACGCTCACCACCAATGGCTCGCTGCTCAAGCGCAAGGCGGCGGCGCTCAAGGCAGCAGGACTCAATCGCCTTACCGTCAGTCTGGACGGGCTGGATGACGCCGTGTTCCGCGCCATGAACGATGTGAACTTTCCGGTGCAGGATGTACTGGACGGGATAGCGGCCGCACAGGCGGCGGGCCTGGGGCCCATCAAGGTCAACATGGTGGTCAAGCGGGGCACCAATGACCATCAAATTCTGCCCATGGCCAGGCACTTCCGGGGCACAGGCATAGTCCTGCGCTTTATTGAATACATGGATGTGGGCGCCACCAACGGCTGGCGCATGAACGACGTGCTGCCCTCGGCTGAGGTGATTGCCCTGTTGCAACAGGAGCTTCCACTGATTCCCCTGGAAGCGGCGCAGCCGGGTGAAACCGCCCAGCGCTGGGGCTATGCGGATGGCCGGGGCGGGCACGACGCTGTGGCCGGCGAAATTGGCGTGATCAGCAGCGTGACGCAAGCCTTTTGCTCGGATTGCAACCGCGCGCGACTGTCCACCGAGGGCCAGCTCTATCTCTGTTTGTTTGCCTCACAAGGCCACAACCTGCGCGATCTGGTGCGAGGTGAACAATCCGACGCCGAACTGGCATCGGCAATCGCCCATATTTGGGGCGAACGCAGCGACCGCTACTCCGAACTGCGCGGCTCCGAAGCTGCTGCGCCCCCCGGCGATGGCAAACGCAGGGTCGAGATGAGCTATATAGGCGGCTAGGCGTGGACACTCCACAGATTCCTGCAACATCGGTTTGCGCCGTGGTTTTGGCGGGTGGGCGGGCCACGCGCATGGGTGGCGTGGACAAGGGCCTGCAAGTTTTTTGCGGCAAGTCCCTGGTGGAAACCGCCCTGCAGCGGCTGCGTCAGCAGGCCGGGGGGGCGCCTGGACAGATCGCCATCAATGCCAACCGCAACCTGGCCCAGTACCAGTCCATGGGCGTGCCGGTGTGGATCGACAGCATGCCGGACTTTGCTGGCCCCCTGGCCGGCTTTCTGACCGCGATGCGCCAATGCCAGGGCAGTTACGAATTCCTCCTCTGCGTACCCTGCGACTCGCCCCTGTTTCCACTCGATCTGCTGGCACGCCTGTCCTGCGCCCTGACTGCGAAGCGGGCCGACATTGCCATGGCGATGGCACCCGAACTGCAGGAGAATGCCAGCACGGTGCTGCGGCCTCAACCGGTCTTCTGTCTGATGCGCACCAGTCTGGCCGACAGCCTGCAAAGCTTTATGGACGGTGGTGGCCGAAAAATTGGCGCATGGACCGCCAGCCACCGGCAGACCAAGCTGGCCTTTGACGCGGTGCACGATGAGCCGCGCGCATTCGCCAATACCAACACCCTGAGCGAGTTGCACGATCTGGAACAGATATGAAGACCCTGAAACAAGTAGCCGACAGCCTGCAGGGCTACGACCCGCAGGCCCTGCGCGCCGACACCGCTCTGGAATTTTTGCAGACCCTGGTGACGCCGGTGCTGCAGAGCGAAAGCGTCGAAATCAAGGCCGCCTTGGGGCGGGTCTTGGCCAGCGACGTGGTATCTCCCATCGACGTTCCGGCGCATGACAACTCGGCCATGGATGGCTATGCCTTTCGTGGCGAATGGCTGCAAGCGGGTACCGAACTGAACTTGGAAATAGCAGGCACCGCCTTCGCCGGCAAGGCCTGGAGCGCGCCCCTGGGGCCGCTGCAATGCCTGAAGATCATGACCGGTGCTGTCATGCCCTCGGGTCTGGACACGGTGGTGCCTCAGGAACTGGTGCAAGTCACTGGCCAGTCCATCCGCATTCCGGTGGGCGCACTACAGCGCGGCGATAACCGGCGCTTCCGGGGCGAAGACCTGAGCCTGGGCAAACCAGCCTTGCTGGCAGGTACAAGCGTGGGACCAGCAGCTCTGGGTCTGCTGGCCAGTCTGGGCCTGGCCCAAGTGGAAGTCCGGCGCAAGCTCAGGGTGGCATTTTTCTCCACCGGAGACGAAATCCTCAGCCTGGGCCAGTCGCCGCGTGAAGGTGCGGTGTACGACAGCAACCGCTACACCCTGTTTGGCCTGCTGACGCGCATGGGCGTGGAGGTGATAGACATGGGCGTGGTGCGCGATGACCCGCAGGCGCTCGAGGTCGCATTCAAACAGGCAGCAAACGAAGCGGATGCCATCATCACCAGCGGCGGTGTCAGCGTCGGCGAGGCCGATCACACCAAGGCCGTGATGCGCAAACTCGCCGGTGGCGAAAGCGGTGTCGCATTTTGGAAGATTGCCATGCGCCCGGGCCGCCCCATGGCGGTGGGCCGCATCGGCGATGCCATATTGTTTGGCCTGCCCGGCAACCCGGTGGCAGTCATGGTGACCTTTCTGGCCTTTGTGCGCCCCGCCCTGCTCACCATGATGGGCGCGGCGGCAAAAGACACGCCGCTGCTCAAGGCCCATAGCCTGGAGGCGATTCGCAAGAAGCCAGGGCGCACCGAGTTTCAGCGCGCCATTGTGGCAAACGCCAGCGACGGCAACCTGCAGGTGCGCACCACCGGTCAACAGGGTTCGGGCGTACTCAGTTCCATGGCCTCAGCCAACGGACTTTTGTTGCTACACCACGATCAGGGCAACGTAGCAATTGGCGAGGAGGTCGATGTGCTGATGTTTGACGGAGTGATTTAGGAGCCCCCACGTTCGCCCACTGCGTGTGGCTCTCTGCCCCCTCAGGGGGCCAACCCGGCTTGGGGCGGCCCGGCGCCGGGTTATCAAGGGCCTCCACGTTCGCTCAGCCCCGCCCCAGCGCCTTTTCCACGCCCAAGTTGGCCAGGGTATCGGCGCGCTCATTGCCGGGGTCGCCGGCATGGCCCTTGACCCAGCGCCAGTCAATGCTGTGACCGGCCGTCGCCACCAACGCATCCAGACGCTGCCACAGGTCCACGTTTTTTACAGGTTGCTTGGCGGCAGTCTTCCAGCCTTTGGCCTTCCAGCCGACCAGCCATTCGGTCATGCCCTTGAGCACATACTGGCTGTCCAGGTGCAGCACCACGACACAGGGCCGTTTAAGCGCGCCCAGTGCCTCGATCACCGCCATCATTTCCATGCGATTATTGGTGGTACCCAGTTCACCGCCGCACAGCTCTTTTTCAGAGCCATCGGCCGAGCGCAGCAGCGCGCCCCAACCGCCTGGCCCCGGGTTGCCCTTGCAGGCACCGTCGGTATAAATCACCACATTGTTCAATCGTATTTCTCCCCATTTAATCGATCCGTCACGCTATGGGCCACGGACACCGGCTTTGCCGCCAGCGTCGTCTTGGACTTCCAGGCCGTGCCCAGCAGGCGCATGCCGCGCACCCGCTTGACCGCCACCAAAAAATACGCAGCGCCCAGTATCGGCCACCAGCGCGCACCGGCACGGTCCATACAGTCAAAGCGCTGCAGCCATTTTTCGCTGCGCAGAGCCGGCTTGTAACAACCGAACTCACCCTGCTCCACCTCCAGGCTGAGCAGGCGCAACCAGTCGCGCAAGCGCCAATAGCCTATGAATTCACCGCCCTCGGGCAGAAACAGGTTGCCCAGGCCCAGGCGCGCCCGAACCTGCTTGAAGCCCCACAGGCTGAACGGGTTCAAGCCACAGATCACCACCCGCCCCTCGGGCACCAGCACCCGTTCCACCTCGCGCAGCGTGGCGTGCGGGTCGGCACTGTACTCCAGTGCGTGTGGCAAGACGACCAGATCCAGACTGCTGGACGGAAACGGCAAGGCGCAAAAATCGGTGAATAGGGCCGGCGACCAGGACTGCCCTTGGTGCATCTGGCCCCACTGGTCCAGCGCCAGCCACTGGTGCGACATCCGGTTAGTATGGAGCCCGTTCAGTTGCGGTAGGCCCAACTGCAGCGCATGGTAGCCAAAAATGTCTGCCACCGCGGCATCCACCCGCGAGCGCTCCCACGCCAGCAGGTACTGCCCTGCAGGCGTCTGCAACCATTCGTACAAACTTATAATGGATTCGCTCATGACCTTGATTCCGCTGCCCGCCTTTGATGACAACTACCTATGGATGCTGCACGACGGGCACAAGGCCTTGGTCGTTGACCCGGGCGATGCGCGGCCCGTGCTGGACGCCCTAGAGCGCCTGGGCCTGCAGCTCGAATCCATTTTAGTCACGCATCACCACGCCGATCACACCGGAGGTGTGGCCGAGCTTCGAAACGCCACGGGTGCACAGGTGTTCGGCCCGGCCGCTGAAGACATTCCCGAACCCCTCACTCGGCTCAGCGGCGGCCAGACCTGCAAGGCCATGGGGCTGCAGTTCACGGTGATGGACGTGCCGGGCCACACCGCGGGCCACATCGCTTATTTCTGCGCAGCCATGGACGGCGCTCCGCTGCTGTTTTGTGGCGACACCTTGTTTAGCGGTGGCTGCGGTCGGCTGTTTGAAGGCACGCCGGCGCAAATGCTGGTGTCGCTGGACAGCCTGGCAGCCCTGCCTGACGACACACGGGTCTGCTGCACCCATGAATACACCCTGAGCAACCTGAGGTTTGCTCGCGCTGTAGAGCCCGACAACGCCGACTTGCAGCAATACCAGGCCCACTGCCAGCGGCTGCGTGACCAGGGTCTGCCCACCCTGCCATCGCACCTGCTGCTGGAACGCAAAATCAACCCTTTTCTGCGCAGCCGTGAGCCTGGCGTCATCGCCGCAGCAGCAGCCCATGACGCGGCCATGACCCAAAGCGTAGGCGCCTTTGCCTGCTTGCGCCAATGGAAGAACGACTTTCGATGAACTGTTTAAAACTGCTCGGCATTTGCGCCCTGCTCTGGCTCACCGGCTGTGCCAGCACGGCTGATCACACAGCCCCCAGCGCAGATGCCGACAGCATCACGCTGGTGCCCAGTCGGACGCTGAACGCCCAGCTGCTGGAGCCCTCCGCAGGCCCCAGGTTGCCTTCCGCAGGTGCCGGGGCGGTGCCGCAAATG
>Ga0214165_1001011_pt1 | contig 16967 bp, 14 predicted proteins | sample TroBogypolimnion_34_FD_153004 | JGI IMG/M metagenome (GOLD analysis project Ga0214165, IMG submission 153004) | Freshwater microbial communities from Trout Bog Lake, WI - Practice 03JUN2009 hypolimnion v3 | ecosystem: Environmental > Aquatic > Freshwater > Lake > Hypolimnion/Profundal zone ... | reverse complement strand
GTCGAGACGAGGTCCTTGATGTCTGCTTTACTCATGCCGTAGGTGGCTAGAGCATTTTTTTGCCACCAGTCCGCATTACTTAAGGTGCGATAGAGGGATTCTTGACCCTCAGGCACCTTAGACTCATCGATGATTTGATCTGCCAGGTTGGGCAAGCTTTTTTGCAGCGTGCGCCAGCTGACTAAATCGGTGCCACCATTGTTATTGAGAACGAGCTCGGCGTTATAACTGCCTAAGAAATACCAATTACTGAACCCTAAAATTGCACCGACCACTGCTGCAATGACGAGTTTTTTCCAGGCACCTTGCAAGAAATTAACGATATCAAGGAGGGAGATTTCATTTGTCTCATTGGGTGCTTCTTTAATGCATTTATCAGACACGCTATACCTTTGCTCTATTCATCAGACTTTATTTGGGTTATTGCTTTTAAAGATCTACGTAAAGTCTAATTCTGTATTAATAATAATTATTATATAGACTTACAGCCCCTTGGAAGGTTTTTCAGATCAGTAAATGAGGCTTTGAAAACTCAGCAAAAAAGGGGCTTAAGCTGTACATTATTAATTTTTAGCGATAATACCTCGACGCTTTGATGAAAGTAAATCCAATTGATTCATCCTAAACCCTCTACAGCTGTTACACAGCTTGCCTACAGCGCCATTATTAGCTCAATCCCCATTGCCTTAGGTTTTGGGGTATACCCTTTGCTGGCTCCAGCACTGATCGCAGTGCTTTTGGGTCTATTTTTGATTGGGGCAAAGCCTTTTTTAGAAAACATTCAAAATTTACTATCTCAGCCAGGGTATCTTGCCTTCTTGCTTTGCCTTGGGCTGTTTTTAGCTGCTTATCGATGGTTCTACATCCCCTACCACCCTGAAATAATGAAAATGCCATGGGCTTATTTTCGGGTCTTAGTTGCACTAAGCATCTTTAGCGTGCTCTGGGTGGGTTTCTTTACAAAAACTACAGAACACATTGAGTTTATATGGTGCTTTTGCTTGGGCGCTCTTTTACTTGGAATTGGGACTGTTGGTACTGCCCTAGCTCTTCAATCTCCACCCTATTACGGTAATGTAATAGACATCCGCTATCTGCCATTCGGGATGGTGAAATTTATGAATACTCCAGGCATGTCCAATTTGCTGTGCTTGTTTCCAGTCGCCTTTTTGGCAGGCATCATTCTTGAGCCCAGCCAAAGGCCAAGGTGGTTTTGGGTGATAGGTATATTGGGCTTTGCCCTGTCTGTAGGAGCGGCCATAGTCTTGGGTCAGCGCTCTTATTTTATTCTTGCCCTGATTATTGAGCCGTTGATTGTGGCTCCCTTCTTATTGCTTCTTAAGTCGTGGCGCCCATTCATTACCATCTGTTCATTGCTGATTACTTACCCAATCTTAAAATGGGCTGATCAAGCAGCAGGGACGGCTTTTTTATACAGACCCTTAGATCAAAACATTTTTCATGATGCACGTTTTCAGATGCTTCAATTTTGGCTCGAACACTTCTTTGCAAATCCTTTCCAAAAACTAGAGGTTGGCCCCGCTCAATGGGCTGATCTCCAGTGGTTCCATAATTTTTTCGCTGATGTTCATCGGCTTTCAGGATTTTGGGCAGTACTTGCTGCCGCCATTCTTATGGCTTTTATTTTCTACCGAATTATCTGCGTAATTAAGTTAGATAGAAGATTTGGCCTTTTTCTGATGGCCATTGCCATCCCCTGCTTTTTAATTATGAATACCTCGATAGTCCCCGAAGGCGAAAGGCAGCCATTCTTGTTGTTGTTGGCAATTGGTGCTATTGCAGAAGTAACGATTTCGCGAGAAAAAAGACGATTGAAAATGAATACCAGCAATCCTTTGCCCGGCCCTCATTAAAAAGAGAATGAAGTAAATTTGGGCGCTGCCAACAAATTCCCCGCTCCCTACCCCAGATCACACTTACCTCCTTGTGGAAATACCAAGGGGCCCTACAAGCTTTGTACATCCATGGTGAAGTCCCCGGATATTTGTGATAATGAGCTCTCATGAATACCCCCGTCTCCGGCCACATTAGACCCTTTAGCAGTGAGCTTTCTACGCTCACTCGCATTCTAGATGCGTTGCTTATTTGGCTTTGTCTTAGAGTGCTTTGCAAGCTCTACCCAATTGATCCCGCCCAATCGAATGCGTATCAGTACTTAAGCATCATTAGCGTTGCCTTGTATTTATTGGTGGCTAACTTTCGCTCTGTCTATCGCTCAGCGAGATTGGAAGGCTACTTTCAGATTGCCCAAAAAATTATTGGCTCTTGGTCCATTGTTTTTTTCTTACTCATTGCGCTTGCCTTCCTAACCAAATCTTCTGATATTTTTTCACGTGTCATTATTAGTAGCTGGCTGATTCTGACTCCAGTACTGTTGATCGCAGAGCGCTTGGTAATATTTTTCATTTTGCGCTTCTTGCGTGCACAAGGCTCAAACGCTCGGACCTATATCGTTTTTGGCAATGAAGAAAATGCCGCTTTATTGGATCGAAAGATTTCCCAAACACCATGGACCGGACTGGTTCACTCTGGCACTACGGAAAACTATAAAGAACTCATTGCTCAAATTGGCGAAAAACATATTGACTATGTATTTATAACCAATGCAGAAAATAACCCGGAGACTACCCGTAAAGCCATTGCTGGATTATCGGATTCCACGGCCTCCGTGTATATTGTTCCCCAATTATTTTTACACAATACATTTGATGCGGGTTGGGTGACTTTAGGTAACACCCCCATGATCACAGTCATTGATCACCCTTTTTATGGAAGTCATTGGCTCCTAAAGAAGCTAGAGGATCTCATTTTGGGCTCGATCATTTTCTTGCTAACGCTTCCCTTAACGCTATTGATAGCCATAGCAATCAAGCTTGGCTCTAAAGGACCCGTTTTATTTAAGCAACGGCGCTATGGTCTTAATGGTGAAGTAATTCATGTACTGAAATTTAGAACCATGAAAACGCTAGATGATGGTGCAGTAGTGGTGCAGGCTTCAAAAGATGATCCGCGCATTACTTCCTTGGGCCGCTTTTTAAGAAAGACATCGCTAGATGAACTGCCTCAGTTTTGGAATGTACTCCAAGGAGCCATGTCCATAGTTGGGCCAAGGCCTCATGCGATTGCACACAACGAAGAGTATCGTCAATTGATTGAGGGCTATATGCTCAGACATAAGGTAAAGCCAGGGATTACTGGCTGGGCTCAAGTCAATGGCTTTCGGGGTGAGACAGAAACTTTAGATAAGATGCAATCGCGGGTCGAATATGATCTTTTCTATATCAATAACTGGACCCTGACTTTTGATCTAAAGATTATTGGGTTAACTATTCTCAAAGGATTTATTAACAAGAGTGCCTATTAAGCATTAGCTCAGTCTTTTACTGTGCGGCACAAATTTGTTAATCTTGCTTCAAAGCCTTTCAAGATCTGCTCTTGGTTTAAATGATTAAGAGCGTACTCCGAACCCGCCAAGCCCAAGGCCAGTCTTAACTTATCATCTGCAGCCAATATTGCAAGGGCTTCATAAAAGGATTTAGGATCCTCTGGAGGGACTACTAAACCACAATGCTGCACAATATTGGCCACTTCCGTTTCAGCATTGGCACAAGCTAGTACAGGTCTCGCGCTCGCTAGCATTCCGGTTAATTTGCTTGGCATTACCAGGTCTGCAGCATCTGCCCGCTGTGGCAATAAATGAATATCTGCCATGGCTAAAAATTCAGCCAAACTTTCTGCTGGTTGCAAATCGAGAAATAAGACGAAGCTTAGGTCATGACATTGCTCTTGCAAGGCCTTTCTAGAAATGCCCTCTCCACAAAAAACAAAATAGATTGCTTGCAAGGATGGATCACGCCCTTGGAATTTCTTGGCTACTTCGCCCAGGATTTCTAAGCCTTGCTTTGCCCCCATGTTTCCCGAATACAAAGCAATCACAGCATCTTGAGGAATGCCTAATCTTTTCCGATAGGCGCAGCTAGCTTGTGCCAAAGTCTCTTTGCGCTGGGGAGAATCCTGATTCTCAGATAGAGCATCCGCCCAGTTGGGAAATAAATAGACCTTTTCAGCAGGTAATCCTTTGCTTAAGGCCTTTTCAAGCATTCTTTTAGAAATAGTAGAAACCAGATCGAAATTCTTTAGCAGGTATTTTTCAATATTGAGTACTAATTTTTTGAAGCGCTCGCCCCTTAATAAACCCAGCTCAAAAGCCGCATCAACTTCATAATCTTGAATATGCAATATCGACTTTGCACCGCATAGGTGTGCTGTCAACCATGCGGTAGGCGCCGTAAAGAGTGGGGGCTCTATCGTCACAACCACATCAGGACGCCAGAAAATTTGGTAAAGCATGATGGGCAAACTACTGAGGGCAAAGCTGGCCAAATGCAGAATACGCGTCATGCCGCTAGGCTTTTCGGGAACCCAAATTGGGCAACGCCAAATCACAACATGGCGCTGCTTTTCCTTGCTCCAGAAGTACTTTTTATATTCTGGGGCAATTTTCCAAGCTGGGTAATAAGGTGGGGTGGTAATGACGCGAACTTCATGACCTTGTGATGCAAGCCAAAAGGCCATTTCCCCAGAATACTTCCCAATACCAGTCAGCTCGGGATAAAAATTGAGGCTTTGAATGAGTATTTTCATTCGACCAACTTTTGTTATGCCGCGGATCGGGATAACATGCGATGAAACAAGAAGTCGGCCTGAATCGCCTTACCGCCATCATCATAGCTAGCGTTATAAATTCCCACGAGCGCAAACCCATGGTGATATAACCAATCAATCACACTATCAACCATCTTTTGACCGGTATACAGCTCTACAAAAGAGCATTCGCAATACACCTGCTCAAAGCCATCGAGTAGTGACTTACAACCCATTAAAACCTCAAACTCATACCCTTGAACATCTATCTTTAGTAAGGCAGGGGCGAATATATCAGATGGTTTTAGAAAGTAACTAAGAGGCGCAACATCGACATTGATTGTACCCACCTCTTCAGTTCCAGGAAAGGCCTTAACTTGCTCTTTACTTATTGGTAGCAAAGAGGAGGAATCATCTCTGGCTGCTATATGCATGAGCTCTTGACCTTTGAGTGGTCCAATCGCAGCCTTAAATAGTTTTACACTTTGATCGCCTTTAAAGAATTGATCAAACTTCGTAGCAGCTTTAGGGAGGGGTTCGAATGAAATAATTTTTGAGCTAGGAGATAGGGCGCGGCAAGCTAGGGCAAATTGACCTTTATTTGCCCCAATATCAACAATCGTAGCGAACCGATTCCCGATGATCATCGCATGCTCTACAGTAGCCAATAACTGGTATTGAATTAAGGCTCTAATGAGCCTTGGATACCTCAATAAAAAAAAGAGCTTCTTAAGCCGCACGTGCAGTAAATGTAGGGACATTTCTAGACCTTTTACTCCCTATCGCGTAGATAGAAAGCTTTAATAATGAATGACTAAGTATATTCGTATACCAAAACAGATCAGCTAAAGAAGATGTGTCATTTAAATAAGTCAATTCTCAATGTTGTTCTTAGTTACTAATAGCTAATCGCTCATAAAGTCTTAAGGTTTCTTCTGCGCAGCGCTCCCATGAAAACTGCTTGATGCGCAGCCTTCCTAAAGCTTTGAGCTCCTCTTGCCTAACTGGCTGAAACAACACTTTTTCCATTGCCCGTTTGATATCCCCCACATTATTGGGATCAAAGTACTCGCCAGCATCTCCAACAACCTCTGGTATTGAGCCCCCATTACTGCAAATCACCGGGCAATGATTACTCATTGCTTCTAAAGGGGGCAGGCCAAAACCTTCATATTGTGAAGGATAAATAAATGCCGTTGCATTCTGGTACAGACAGGACAAAACCTCATCACCTCCGGAAAAATGAATCACTTTCTCAGGCGATATACCTAGCTGAATAATAAAATCCACCTCTTCTTGGCTAAGCAATCCACCGCCAAAGCACACAATATCGTACTGACTATGGATGCTGTTTAATTGCGCATACGCCTTTATAAAACCCTTAAAATTTTTATACCCACTCCTTTGGCCAACATAGAGCAAATAACTGGAGCGAAGTATTTCCTTGAACGAAGAAAAATCTTTTGGAATTTGCTCATGGGTGCTATGCCCCAAGTAAATCACCGATATCTTCTTGGAGTCCACGTGAAGGAGATCTATTAAATCTCGCTTAGTCGTTTCTGAAATACAGATAATATGATCTGCCCGCTGAACTGCGATTGCCTTGTATTCAGAGGCTTTATCCTGCGAAAAGTGAGCTACTGGAAATTTCTCATGAACCATGTCATAGACGGTCAATACCCTTGTTGCATTTCTAGGGCCTAGGGCATAAGGCAAGAAGTAAGTTTCGTGAATTATTTTAGGATTTAGGTAAAGCAGATAAAAGTGGCCAAAAACCATGCTGCACAATCGAAGAAATAATTTCAATGGTCTAATGTTGGGCGCAGGAAACCCAAAAACAATTTTTTGATTAATCGTTTTTAAATAGTTGCAAACATAAAAAGGAGCGACTATTTTTACATTGATTGCCTCTGATTTAGCAATATTCTGGGCAATCTCACAAAAATACCTTGAAACCCCTCCATAAACTTGGAAGCTAAATACTTGTGGATCATAGGCAATTTTCCCTTTCACTGATCCCTCAGCTCAATTTCTTTTAGCATCATCTGATGATCACCCATTGTTTTGGAGCCATTGAGGATGCGCACTAACACTGCAATCCATGGAGCGCTAAATTTATTAGCAGCTAGCCCAAACATTATTTTATTTACTGGTGTACGAGAAAAAAGGTGGATACCGCCTGAGCTCACAAAGTGCATGTTCAACTTATCCGCGATTTTTTTTAGGGTCTTTTTTTGAAAAAATCCAATATGTTGTCCTGTTTCAAAAGTGTAATACCACCATGATCTTGGGTCTGGTGGCGCACCCTTAAATAACTGCGTAGTAAAAATGAAGTTTTTTGCCCCCGTGCTGGCAAGGTGGGCCTCTACAAAAGATAGCGGGTCCTCCAAATGCTCCATCACTTCCATTGCGGTAATAGCGTTGCAACTACCAATTTCTTTGGAATACTCAAAACCAGGTGCAACTAAATTTTTGCAATACACATCTGCCCAATAAAAATTGAACCCGATGTCTCGCATTAATCTAGTTAACAGACCATATCCACCTGCCACATCTAGGCATGGATCATTTCTCTTGTACTTTAGAACGAAATACAAAATGCCAGCCAACTTGCTTGCAATCCAAATGTTCCGTATCACTATGCCTGTATCTGCACGAGCAATGGCATCACCATACGCTTCTTCAAGCCAAAAAGGGTTTTCAACCTTCAGGTAGCCACATTCAGGACAGGATTGATAGCTGGCCTTATATTTTGATAGCACCTTTGCATGAAAAACATGATGCATGGAATGCAGGCATATTGAGCAGTTCATTTAAAAACCCTTAGCAGCTTATTTGAAAGCTTCTTTAGAAGATCTGAAACACTAGTAGAAAAATAATTTTTTTCGGTAAATTGATCTGCCACTACATTCGCCTCTATTAGGCCGGGGTGTTTGAGTGGAAAGGAAATGTCACATGCGGGCAGGTTTGATAATTCATTTTCAACTTTTGTATGGGTTGCCCCCTGACCAAAACCAACATTAGAAATTAAATTGACATTGGGAATGATGCAAAGTCTTTTATGCAACCAATTGGCAAAAACCCATTGGTAATCCCAGGTATCTATTTCACCCTGATACACCTTTTCAAAAATTTTTTTCCAGAAGCTCTTGTTGGACTTACTTGAGGTGATATCTGAAAATTCCTTCGATCTTTTAAAACTAGGCCATTCTCTCATTTCGACATCATAATAATTGCGCCACCTATTGCTCCATGTAGCCCAACCCCAAATATGCATATATTTTGAGAAATAGTAATCTCCATCACCTCTTCTAACACCCTTTTGAAAATTGATTCCTGCAATCATCCCAACTTCAGTTTCATTACGATACTGCTCAAGCATTTCTTGGCAAAACACAAAAAAACTAGGGCTAGGCAGACAATCATCTTCCAGAATAATGGCCTTCTCTACCAATCTAAAGACCCAGTCAAGACCACTCGCCACTCGGCGTTTGCAGCCTAAATTTTCTGCAGAAAAATTGGTAAGTACCTCACAATTCCAATCTACTTTATCGATAATGGAGCGCGCCTCCAGAACCTTCTCCCCTTCTCCTGGCACATTGCTTCTTGGGCCATCCCCAATCACCAATAATTTTTTCGGCTTGACCTTCGCTATCTCAGAAAAAGTGAGCAAAGCTAAATCAGGTCTATTAAAAATAATAAACACTACGGGAATAGGAAATAATTCCTCAAGCATCTACTACGATCTTTTTAAAGTAAGCAATAGTCTGTTTGAGCCCATCTTCTAGATTGACCTTAGGCTGCCAACCGAGCTTAGCTTTAGCTAATTCAATATTAGGCTGGCGCTGCTTAGGATCATCTAATGGCAAGGGTTGGTGAATGATCTTCGATTTGCTACCTGAGAGCCTAAGTACTGTTTCGGCTAACTGCAACATGGTGAATTCGCCAGGATTACCAATATTGACGGGCCCCGTAAAACCCTCTTCCGAGCTCATCATTCTGACCATTGCATCAATCAGATCATCCACATAACAAAAGCTACGAGTTTGCTGACCACTGCCATAAATCGTGATGTCTTCACCTTGTAAGGCTTGCACAATAAAGTTGCTAACCACGCGACCATCGTTAGGGTGCATTCGAGGGCCATAGGTATTAAATATCCGTACCACTTTGATATCTAATTTGTGCTGACGGTGGTAATCAAAAAAGAGGGTTTCAGCGCAGCGCTTACCCTCGTCATAACAAGAGCGAATTCCAATGGGGTTCACTTTGCCCCAATATTCTTCTGGCTGAGGATGAACCTCGGGATCACCATACACCTCACTGGTAGATGCTTGCAAAATTCTCGCGCGGGTTCTTTTAGCGAGGCCGAGCATATTAATGGCGCCATGCACACTCGTTTTTGTGGTTTGTACCGGATCGTACTGATAGTGCACAGGAGACGCTGGGCAGGCTAAATTGTAGATTTGGTCAACTTCAACATATAGGGGAAAGGTGACGTCGTGGCGCATCACCTCCAGCTTAGGGTTACTTAAAAGATGTTCTAAATTATGCTTGGTGCCTGTGAAATAGTTATCCACCACCAAAACCTCATTCCCCTCTTTCAGCAACTTTTCAGTTAAATGCGAGCCCAGAAATCCAGCGCCGCCCGTAATGAGAATTTTACTCATGCAGTCTCCAAAATAAATATAAAGCTATATCCACTTTTTCCATACAGTTTATATCTCTTGCTCTTCAAAAAGAGATAAATAGGGTCTACATTGAGCCCCTCTAAATCTGTTATTAGGCACTCAACAATAATTACTTTTGGTAAAAATAAATTCCAATCATTTGACCTGAGGACCTCCAAGTCAAGACCCTCTACATCCACAGAAAGTAAGTCAATCTTTTGATTGATGGGAATATTTTGTTGGATAACATCGGCCAGAGAAAACGTGTTAATTTTTTTTGATTCAACAAGTTGATAGCCCTTTAAACCATCTCTTTCTTTTGCAACGATCGGATCGAACGTATTTAGGGCAGGCTCATTAAACATAAAATATTCAAGAGTATCTTGCCCAGAAGATATTCCCACCTCAAGAAATAAATCTCTTGGTCTCCACCGATTAAAGCTCTTTTTTGTTCCCGGTAGAGGATCAATACAGATACCCGACCAGCCTTTTTTATAAAAAAAATAGGTGTTTGAAAAGCGGAATGGGTGATGAGCGCCGACTTCTACATAAAACCCTTGTTTCATTCCAGAAAGCAATCTGTCAACTATTAAATCCTCCCCTTCTTGAGAGTAGGATTTGCGGGAAAAAAAAGGCGCAGGAAGGTACTCTCCAAAAATTGTTTTTAGCTTTTGTTTCATCATTGCTCAATTTTTAAATTAAAACCCAACTGCAGCATGAATAACTTTCTTGAAAGTAATAAATTAATTACTACGGCTGAAATAAAGTATGAGATTACGGCAGCAATAGCTGCGCCTTGGATGCCCCATATCGGCAAAAAAAACAGGTTAGCCAGAACGGATGATATCCCTCCTACTGAAGTCTGAGTCAATGCTAGGTACGATTTCCCCTCATTAAGAATCCAAATGTTTTGCGCCACCCCTAAAAACACCGGGATGATTGTGAGGATATAAATATTTAGAACGGGAATCGCCTCTTTATACGCATCACCATAAAAATTGGCTATAAAAAAATTAGAGAGCAGGTTGGTGAATAGAACTACTACTATTGAAATACCCCAAAAAGACCTGAAAAGATACGCTAGATATCGATTGAATTCTTCAGTGCTTTCCACTTTTTTCCTAGTCATATACGGCAATAAGACCGAACAAATAATCACTGGCACTACATTCCATATAGTTGCAAAAGGTAGGATAGCCGAAAATAAACCCAACTCGTACTCCCCTAGCATTTCCTTAATCATGACCTGATCTATTCTCATATAGATCATGATCGATATACCGCTAATTAAATAAGGCCACGATTCAGCAATTAACTGCCTTGCCACTACCCAGCTTTTAAGCCACTTATCGTTGCTGGGATAGAATCGGTAAGATAGAGACATAGCTAAAGCAACAAAAGCGGCTTCTAAGGCAACCACTATCGCAAAAGCAATTAACTTAGCACTTAAGATAATTAATATTATTTTAATAACATTAGCAATAAGGTATGCCGAGAGTTTGGCATAAACACCTCGTTTATTCTGACTTTTACCTTGAAACCATAAATCAACTACGTCCCCAGATTGAAATATAAGGCTTGCACCAACAATCCCTAAAATCCAAAGGCCTTGCTTATTTCCTGAGTCTGCAATAGCAAAACCAATGAGAATACAAACCCAGCCCATACAACCTGACAATAGTCGCATCCAAAAAACAGTGCCGAGAATGGTGCTTACGCTAGCAGGCTCTTTAGCAATTTCTCGGACTACTACTCCATCCATACCCAAAGTGGTAATAGACTGGAAAATAGCGATCAACGCCAGATAATAAGACAATTCGCCAAACTGACTTGGACCAAGATACCTTGCTACCCATGCCCCCACCAACAAACCTAAAATAGCACGTATACCCTTATCTAAAAATAACCATCCAGAGTTTTTTAGAACATCTTTTGATCCAACCCTTGAGCGCAGCTCAAAAAACAAGGCCAATGCTGTCGACTTTATAGATATGTAGTCGAGCATTTTTTTATTGTTCAATTTGAATGACGCCAATCACACTGGCCACTCTCTTGGGCACCATCATCCTGTCTGAAAGTAACTTATTTCTCAAAGTGGATGGCTAAAAAATGCTTACTTTGACTCAAGCTGTTTGAGCATATCGCCATAAGCTAACTTAAGGCCTATATTAAGTGGGATTTTTGCGTTCCAACCTAGGCGATTTAGCCTCTCAGAGCTCATCCACTTGCGAGGAGCGCCATCTGGTTTGCTGGCATCAAAAGTAATGCTACCCCGATAGCCCGTTGCAAGCGCAAGCTCTTGCGCAAGTTCAGCAATGGTGATGTCGCTACCAAAACCGACATTAATATGACTTTGCATGGGCTGCGTATGTTGGTCATAAGCATCCTTACTTAGATCCATTACAAACACTGAAGCCGCAGCCATATCGTCTACATTCAAAAATTCCCGCCTTGGCTTACCTGTTCCCCAGATCACCACTTCAGGCGCATTACTCACTTTAGCTTCATGAAAACGCCTAATGAGCGCAGGTATCACATGGCTATTTTCGGGATGGTAATTATCACCGGGACCATATAGATTAGTAGGCATTACAGAACGGTAATCCACCGCATGTGAAGCGCCGTACTGCCGGTTGTAACTCTCACACATTTTGATGCCAGCTATTTTTGCGATCGCATAAGGCTCATTAGTAGACTCCAATTTACCGGTGAGCAAAGCATCTTCACTCATTGGCTGAAGGGCCATCTTTGGATAAATACAACTAGAACCCAAGAATAAGAGCTTTTTAACGCCGCTGACAAATGCTTGATGAATGACGTTGTTTTGCACCATCAGGTTTTCATAAATAAATTCTGCTGGATAAGTATTATTCGCATAAATACCACCGACCTTAGCGGCAGCCAAATACACTTGAGCTGGCTTTTCTTGCTCAAAAAAAGCAGCTACTTGCGCCTGATTGGTTAACTCCAACTCAGCATGAGTTCTAACCACAATATTCATAAAACCTTGGGCCTGTAAATTGCGTACGATGGCTGAGCCCACCATTCCACGATGACCGGCTACATAAATTTTTTGATTCAAATCATTAGGCATACAAGTGGCGCTCTTTTTTCATTTTTCTCTGGGTTATCTGCATTAGCTTTCTTTACCAACAGCCACGGGGTAGCCATGTTTACTCAATAATGCATGTTGCTTGGCTTGGTCCAAATCATTGGCCACCATCTCGACAATCATTTGATCTAGCGTGATTTCTGGAACCCAGCCGAGTTTTTCTTTAGCTTTAGTTGGGTCACCAAGCAAGGTTTCTACCTCTGTTGGACGGTAGTAGCGTGGATCAATTTGCAAAATCACATCGCCGACCTTCAAAGCGGGTGCCTTATCACCATCAATCGCAGCAACAATCGCTTTTTCTTGCTCGGCAATACCTTCAAATCTTAGAGTAATGCCCAATTGTTTAGCGCTACGAATGATAAATTCACGGACAGTAAATTGCACACCAGTGGCAATTACAAAATCTTCAGGTTTCTCTTGTTGCAACATCAGCCATTGCATGCGTACATAGTCTTTGGCATGACCCCAGTCACGTAAGGCATCAATATTGCCCATGAATAAGCACTTCTCAAGTCCTTGAGCAATATTAGCTAATCCACGAGTTACCTTACGGGTCACAAAGGTTTCACCACGGCGCTTAGATTCATGGTTAAAGAGGATGCCATTACATGCGTAGATACCGTAAGCCTCTCGGTAGTTTACAGTAATCCAATAGGCATACATCTTGGCTACCGCATAGGGGCTACGCGGATAAAAAGGCGTGGTTTCTTTTTGGGGAATTTCTTGGACTAAACCATAAAGCTCTGAAGTGGATGCTTGATAGAAGCGAGTTTTCTTTTCCAACCCCAAGATCCGGATTGCTTCTAACATGCGAAGTGGGCCCATTGCATCGACATCGGCCGTGTACTCGGGAGACTCAAAAGAAACCGCTACATGGCTTTGAGCACCTAAGTTATAAACCTCATCAGGTTGACACTCTTGAATGATGCGCACCAAGTTACTGGTATCAGTCAAATCACCATAATGAAGAATTAAGTCCGGATGATTAACGTGTGGATCTTGATAAAGATGATCAATGCGGCTTGTGTTAAAGGAGGAGGAGCGACGCTTAATGCCATGAACAATGTAACCTTTTTCCAATAAGAACTCAGCAAGATAAGAGCCGTCTTGGCCAGTAATGCCGGTGATTAAGGCTACTTTTTGTTTTGCATTCATATTCATGTTATTGAGGTGGATTAATTGGAGTGATACATTTTTTTAACAACTTCCACACCTTGCACCAAAGCCTTCCAGCCAAGTTGATTGAGTGCTTTACTCGGATCCGCACAGCTAATCTTCAGGTCCGTTGGCCTAAATAAACTGGGGTCTTGAATTACATGCTCTTTCCAATTGAGACTAGTCTGGGCAAAAGCCGTTTTGACAAACTCTTCTAAGGTCATGGTCTTTCCTGTGGCAACAATAAAATCTTCGGGTTTTTTTTGCTGAAGTATGAGCCACATCGCTTCAACATATTCTGGGGCCCAGCCCCAATCTCTAGCAATATCCAATCTTCCGAGCGTTAACTTTTCAGTGCTGCCTGCGGCAATGCGCTTAACTGCACGAATGATTTTTTGCGTTACAAAGCGCTCTGGCCTCAAGGGGGACTCATGATTAAATAAAATACCCGTACAGGCAAATAAACCATATGCATCTCGATAATTGCTCACCAACCAAAAAGCAGACGACTTGGCCACTGCATAGGGACTCATGGGATAAAACGGTGTTTTCTCATTAGCCGGTTCGCCATGGGTATCCCCAAAACACTCACTCGAGCCTGCTTGATAAAGACGGATTTTTTTCTCCATCATGCGACAGCCCTCTAAAATATTGAGGGTCCCCAAAGTAATGCTTTGCATGGTTTCGGCTGGTTGCTCAAATGAGAGCCCAACAGACGATTGGCCGGCCAGATAATAAATTTCGTCCGGATTGCTTTTTTGTAGATTCACTAGAACACTACGAAAATCTTCCGGGGCCATGGATAAACAGTGCACCAGATCGCGAATACCCAATGTCACTAAATTTTGGAAAGAAGACCCCTGAGCATCACGCGATGTTCCAAACACGACATACCCCTTACCCAACAAGAACTGGGCTAAATAAGCGCCATCCTGGCCACTAACTCCACAAATCAGCGCTATACGTTTAGTCATCCCTTTGCCTTAACTGCGCCCGTAAGTATCTTCAAGACGCACAATGTCATCTTCACCCAAATAACTTCCTGACTGCACTTCAATAATCTCTAATGGCTCTTTTCCCGGATTCGCTAGGCGATGGGTTTGTCCTTGCGGAATATAAGTGCTTTGGTTTTCTTGTAAGGTGATTATTTGATCGCCATTATTAATTTCAGCGGTACCTTTCACCACAATCCAATGCTCAGCGCGGTGTTGATGCATCTGAAGTGATAGGCTAGCGCCAGGCTTGACCTGAATGCGCTTCACTTTAAAGCGCTCACCTTCATCGACGCTATCGTACCAACCCCAAGGTCTTGAAACTTTGCGATGCAAGTTTTTCTCTTCACGCCGTTGCCCTGCCAGAGTGGCCACTATATTTTTCACGTCTTGACTATTGGATCGATCGGCTACCAATATCGCATCTGCAGTTTCTACAATAATCAGATTTTCTACACCAACCGCACTCACCAATCTTCCGCTTGAGTGAATCAGGCAATTCTTGGTATTGCTAGTAATAACATCACCCGTGGTGACATTGTTATTTTCATCCCGCTTACCAACTTGCCATACCGCTTCCCAGGCGCCAAGATCATTCCAGCCAGCATCAAGTTCTACCATCTTGATGGGAAACTTTGATCTGGGGCACTTTTCAATGACAGCATAATCAATCGACTCACTGGGGATGCTATTGAACGCATCCTTACTAGGACGAACAAACACTGCATCTCCTGCAGTATCTTGCGCCCTAGCTTCCCAGGCTTTTTTGGTAGCCCCCAGAATGTCAGGTCGAAACTCTTGTAGGGCCGCCAACCAAGTACTGGCTCTTAGAACAAACATGCCGCCATTCCAAAAATACCCTCCTTCTTCTAGGTATTTTTTGGCTGTTGCTACATTAGGCTTTTCGACAAAGCGCTCAACAGTCAATGCTTTGCCACTTTCTTCACTACCGTTTGTTTTGATATAGCCATATCCTGTTTCAGGGGCGGTAGGTGTAATGCCCAAAATTGCAATAGCACCATCACTGGCAATGTTGATTGCTTGCTGTAATGCCATAGTAAAGGCAGCATTATTTTTGATGGTTTGATCTGCTGGCGTTACAACCAAGATTGGGTCATTGTTTAGGCCAGAACCTTGCTCTTGCGCAAAGAGCGCAGCAAGTGTTAATGCTGGAGCAGTATTTCTGCCGGTAGGTTCAAGCAATAAGCTTATGTCAATTTTTTGAGTTGCATTTTTTAATTCCCTTATTTGCTCGAGGGCCAAAAAACGATGGTCTTCATTGGTCACAACCAGAGTGTTGCCAAGCTTGTATTGTGGATTGGCAATCGTATGGATACGCTGGATAGCCTGCTGAAAAAGACTCTCGTGAGAATCGTCGCCCGATAGAACTAAAAACTGTTTTGGAAAGCCTGAGCGGGACAAGGGCCAAAGCCGAGTTCCGGAGCCTCCACACAGAATTACTGGCAACACTTGAGTCATTAATGAATGCCTATTTTTGTATGTATTTATATACGATTAGTTAATTCTCGATTTTAAAGCCTTATGACCATTCTCAAATTTATTAGAATCGTCATAAGGACTTATCATTCTTACAAAAGGTACCGCTGGGATTATTAATGCAAGCCTTATTAAAACTAAATTGAGGAGTCAATATGGCGTCTAGCAACACCCCAAAAATCAATGTGCGGAACTCAGTTTCAGATTGCGCCCAATCCCTTCGTAAAGAAAATATAGGCAAGTACCATAACTACGGCATTAAAGACTGCATAGCATCGATAGCCGCCTCAAAAATGAAGTAATTTTGAGTTTTAACAATTTTTAGGTCTTTTTGTCCATAAAAAGACCTATTTTCTCTATAAAAACTACCTCACTGGTCGATTTGGATATTTTTTCCCCGTCATATTGCTATAAATCCCCCCGGCAATCACTAGTAAGATCGAATCTACCATCACCGGGAATAGTGCATAGCGGTAATGCAGAACATGCCCTAAGACCGCAATCAGAGACACAGCTGCTGCAGGTGGATGCAAACAACGCAAGATAAACATTCCCAAAATCGATAGTGCCGCCGCGATAGGCATCGCCAGCAAAGGCTCACTAATTAGATTGGCTGTTGTTATGCCAACCAGAGCTGCCACGGTATTGCCTGCAATAACAGCCCAAGGCTGCGCCATAGGGCTGCCCGGTAAGGCAAATACCAAGAGTGCACTTGCCCCCAAGGATGCCATGAGCCATTCATCAAGTCCCCCAATTTCACCAAGGTACTTAGCAATAGTAAGTACTAACATCAAACCAAAAAAAGCACCTAGACAGGAGCGCAATCGCTCATGCCAACCCACTGCAGGCTGATCGCCTCCAAGATAAAAGGAGTAA
>Ga0214165_1001009_pt1 | contig 16999 bp, 24 predicted proteins | sample TroBogypolimnion_34_FD_153004 | JGI IMG/M metagenome (GOLD analysis project Ga0214165, IMG submission 153004) | Freshwater microbial communities from Trout Bog Lake, WI - Practice 03JUN2009 hypolimnion v3 | ecosystem: Environmental > Aquatic > Freshwater > Lake > Hypolimnion/Profundal zone ... | reverse complement strand
AGCACCACAGCAAACAAGAACGCGATGGTGGCCTGTGAGGACCAACCACCGCGTAGCGGTTTAGTTCAACGGCGATCTTCGGTCATTTGATTGACTGACCTAATCGTGGCCACGGCAGATTACAAAGCCGTACGAACACACATTTCCGACATACTCCTCGAAAATCCGCTTGCTTGGGGTCGTTCATTCCAGCAAGCAGTTCCTGCCGCCTCGTTGCCAGCGCAATCAAGTCTGCGGGCGCAATGAGCCTCACTCGATGGGATCCTGTTGGGCGACCATCCGGTCGCTCCGTCAGAATATAGGCGTGGTCAGCCATAGCCTCACCTGTTTGCCCACACAAGGCAAAGCGCTGCGCCGAAAGTTCGATGACATCTGACCAATACGGTCGATTTGCCTCCCGGGTCTTGAGTTCAACCAATACCAATTTGCCCGTCGCATTGCGATAAACCCGATCCACCCTGGCCGTGATCACTACCGGCGAAGGCGAACCAAACAAACGCTCTGCATAGATCAGGCGGACGCCACGCAATTCCTGCGGTAGCGATTTGGTCGCTTTCGCAGGAGGACTCGACCACTTCTGCCGCCAAAGGGCAGCGACAAACTCAGCAATGCGGGCTAAGGCGGCGGCTTCAAAGTTCATCCCGATTCTCCGCTGCATGAAGCCACCGTGTTACACGCAAGAGCAAGCAGTACCAAGTGCGCCAAAACCTTCTGACCTGGTGTCTGAAGTGCCCCGCGAAACCGCGTTTCCCGCGATCCGAGTCCCCGTTCCGCTCCCGATAAAACCGTCGGTGCGCCCGGCGGCCACGCTTGATAGCACTCTGCTGTTCCGCGGTCCGTAGCTTCCCGCATTGATGCTCGAAAACCACCAAGCGCTCGCACACACCCATTTGTGCCAGTTCTGATGCGCTGACTGACGCCACCAAGCGTCCACACCTCTTCACCGAAGCCATGATCAGTCCTCCCCATCGACAGTGGGCGCATCGAACGCCTGGACCACATGCCCTGCGACGGCCGGATTGACCTTCGCGGTGACCTGCAACGCCGATGCAGCCGTTTGGGATGAGGCGCCCGGCGACGGCATCAATATCCAGTTCTGTGCCAACAACCCCTCATGAGCCAGAAAGCGCAGCCGGTTCACCCGCTTCGTCCCCTTGTGGAAACGGATCAGGTCGTCATAGAGGCGCGGGTTGTCCTCCCGCGTCATCTCGAACAGCAACCGAACCGGCTCGTTGATTGTTTCTTTGTCCCGGCTCATGCGCCCTCTCCTTCCAATCGCGATGCGCGAGCAGCGCGGCCAGGACTTTGCATCGTGGTGGCGGCGTAATTCGTGCCAGCGATCTGATAGCCCCGCAGATTCGAGAACATCGGTTCCTTGACCTCCAGAATCTGGTGCGTCACGAACGCCTCCTTTACCGCTTTCTTGAACAGAAAAGCACCGCCACCCACCAGAATGACGTGCTGGACGTCATAGAACTCCCCGATGCGGCGCATCATGGCCCCCACGGCCTGCTTGGCAACGCTTTCCACCACGGGCTTCATGCGCGCCAGACTGTAGGTCCGCTGGAAGATCGTCAGGTTCTTGTTGGTGCGCAGCGCCAGGTCGATCGCATCCAACTGGTTGTAGGGTCTGCCGATCTCCGCGCTGACGTCGTCCGCGATGACCTGCAGAATGTCGGACACCCCGCGGTTGACTGAATGGCTGCGCTTGTAAGACAGCTTCATGCCGCGCGCCACCAGCCAATCAAAAGTGCGCGCTCCGGGGTCGATCACCAAGCTGTGCTCGTTCTCCATCGCCACCACCTTGTCGTGCTGCGAGGCGTAGTCGATCAGCGCCCCGTTGGGCTGAGCCATGGCCAATGCCTTGCGCACCAGAACGGACTTGCCACTGCCCACCTCGTGGGTGCCGATCATCAACTTCTCCAGCGCTGCCTTTTTCGCACCGAACATGGCCACCGGCAGTCCCACCACCAACAGATCGATGACGTCGACCCTCATCATTCGCAGTGCGCCGCGCGCCAGGGCTAGGTATTCCGGTGTGTCAATAAAGTTGTCGTGAATCTGCGTGGCGCGGAAGGCATCCGCAGCCAGCATCACATCCGGCCCCACCTCGTAAAACATACCTCCAATCGGAATGGCAACGGTTTTGCGGCGATCGGCACCCAAGGTGGTGGATGGGTCGCGCGGGAAGGGGTAGGCCAGCGACGGGAAGCTGGCGCAGCGAATCTCGTCGCCTGAAATACCAGCGACGTACTTGGTGTTGCCGTAGCCAACGTCTACGGCTCGAACGATCAATTCCATGAGAGAACTCCAAATCAGGGTTACAAGGCGATCAGCATCGGTGGCCCGATACCGTCATGCCACGCAGAAATCCGCTTCAAACCACCCGATTTCGCGATCAACTCTGGATTGAGTCCGAGTGCAAACATGTGACGTCACACCTGAACGAGAGCATTTCATCGGGTTTTCGGAGAAGTCCTGCGTGTCGAACCACGGTCTCACCGCAAACCGAGCTGTCAAGGGCGTGATTTCCACGTATCGGGCTGCTTTGCGTTCCGTCCCGTGCCCTCCTGCCCACTTGATCCATGCCCCGGTCAAGCTCCGAACGGGAACCAGAGGCGACAATTTCTCTTGTCAAGCCCGCATCCAGCCTCAGTTTCAGCTTCCCCGAAAAATAATGCCGGCTCAAAATCACATCCCGGTCTTCCAATCGCCATCAGCAATCCCCCAGAAATCGGCACCCTTGCAGACGGGCCGACTTGACCCAGGCACTTGCATGGCGTCAACTACGGGTTCCCGAGGGCATCCTGGCCCTGCTCCATCGCGGAGCGCAAGGCGTCGCAGTCGTTACCTGCCCCCCAACTCCGGTCACCGAACCGGAATAGCCATTGCCCGCTGAGGTGGTGGCCCGGTGGAATTTTTTCGTAGTGCAACCCCCTGTGGCCTTGCCAGCGTTTGTCGCTGGGCGTTCCCTGAAACGCGCCACGGTTTTCGAGCACACGGTCGGCACCTGATGCTGTACCCCTGTTCCCGCCATCCTTTTGAGCACGCGTTACGCAACGCGCGGTTGTGTTTGCCTTTTTAGGCTCCCCGCGCGTCCTCGCTCATGTACTCGGCACTGCCCTGGACTTTCGGTCAGGGGCGGACCTATGCGAGTGGATGGCGCTATGAATCCAGAACTGATCCACCAGTACGCGCAAGGCTTGACCTTGACGCAGATGCCGCATCGCCACGCCCTTGAGGCGGGTCGGCATCACAAACCCCATGGCTGCAGAAATGCACAGGTGGGACGGATCACATGTTTCATTTTTAAGAAAGACCGAGCTGATCCGAGCTGAGCACGGGTCGGCAAAACCTTGGGTAGGTGCAGCGACTGGCGGCGGTCGCGTGCTGCACCGAATTCTTTGACCACTGATCTGCCGAACGACGGAATCCGCACGGCAGGTGGCTCCCTTGAGATTCCACGTTTTTTTCAATACCTGCCCGCCGTTCGGGCGGCGGGCGGTCAACTAAGGAATGCATCATCATGACAAACCGAACTTCTAATCGCCGGCTGCAGAAGCCAGGCAGTCCCGGCCACCTGCCGGGCGGTCAACCCTTGCGGCGCCAGGAGTGGGCCAACAAGACAAATCAAGCAATCCTCGCGAGCTATCCACTCGGCAAGACACCACCCGTCAAAGTGCTGGAGGTGCTGCTGGAACTCTTCAATACCCTGCACACCGCGTTGGAAAAAACCGTGTCCCACAAGACGCGGGTTGAACGCGCCCAATTCCTGCGGCGATTCTTTCGCGATCTCAAAGCCAAGGCAGGCTTCAACACCGTTCCCGATCCGCGGAATCTGGGGCAGAAGCACATTCACGCGATGGTGCAAGTCTGGCAGCAGGAGCATCTGGCACCGGCCACGATTCAGACCTACCTGAGTTTTCTTCGGGGGTTGAGCATGTGGATGGGTAAGCACGGCTTCGTGCGGGGGCCAGCACATTACGGCTTGAACGTCGAGGAATACCAGCGGCACGAGTACGCACAGCGGGACAAGAGCTGGTCCGCAAAGGGCGTGGATATCGACGCACTGGTGGATCGGGTGTGCGCATTCGACAAATACGTGGGCGCGTCACTTCGACTGATTCAGACCATGGGGTTGCGGCGCAAGGAGTCCGTGCTATTTCGTCCATTTGAGAGCGTCATGCCGTTTGAAGCAACCAAACTGGCGCTCGAAAAGAAGGAGGCGAGCTGGTACGTGCGCATCAAGGGCAAGGGTGGACGGGTGCGCTTCATTCCTCTGGACAACCCTGCACGGCTGGCTGCGGTGGAATTTGCACAAGATGTAGTCCGCAGCCGGGATTCCCACATGGGTAATCCGGCCAATGAGTTAAAGCAGAACCTGAGGCGCTTTGACTATGTGATGGAAAAATTCGGAATCACGTTTCTCGAACTGGGCGTGACGCCACACGGGCTCCGCCATGAAGTGTTGATCCAATTCTTCGGCGGCCAATCGGGCGAACTGCCGCCGGTGCGAGGCGGTGGGCCAATGCCGCCAGGCCTGGACCGGGCGGCAAGGCAGGCGGTGGCTGAACTGGCAGGACATTCGAGAGTTAGATCGGCGGGCGCTTATTTAGGCGCGTCGCCTGTACATCGACGTGCTGCCACGCCGATCGAAGACAAAGCCCACGCACAGTGTCCACCCATGCCGGGCAATCAAATTCGATTGCAGTGATCAAGTCACATTGGCCCGCTGCTGGATGTCACGGCATCGCTTTAACAGCGCCTCAAAAGGCTCAACGTCGTCGAGGAATAATCCGTCGTCGACCATGTGCTGATAGTCGACGGCCAATATGGCCAACGCACCGGCGTCAGGTACGAGTTGAAGGCCACCGGAGACGGCACGGTGATAGTCGATGACCTCACCGTGCTGATTTTTCTCGGCAAAGAACACGCTCTTGTGATCGGCAACCGCTTGTGCAAGGGCTCTGTCCGCGATGGCAGCTTGCACGAATCCAGCGGCGTCCAATCGAGTCACGTCATGCCAGTGACGTGCGAAGCGATCCCCACCCCGGAATTCACCCTGGATACAAAAGACGTGGATGGCGGTAGCCTTCTCCCAAAATGTTCGCTCGGCGCGCATGACCTGCGGTGTTGCAGTAGGAAATTCCACCCCCAACAGATGTGCGGCAGCGTCACAGCGGATGACGCGCGGCTCGCTGGGTTCACCCGTGGAGCGTGCTCCAAACTCCAACATGACGGAAGGTGCAACATAGCCCGTACCTGCGGCAAGCGGTTCGTAGTCGATGAAAACCTTGTCGCCCTCGGCCCGCACCGTTGCTGGTAAACCTTGTCCGCGAAGCTCCTGCTTGAGCCGTGGAACTATTTCAGTGTCCACCCAGCCTGTGAGGCGCGCACGAATCTCTTTGCTCCACTTCTTTTCCTGGCTCTTGCTGGCAGGCAGTGGTGAACCCGCATCGCCCATCAAATCGCTGGCGATGGCACTGATGTCGTAAGTCAAGTCAACGTCTTCGGAGAAGCGACGGATGACGCCGTAGGCCTTTGACAAGGACGTGCCTCCCTTGAAGACCAGATGCTGAGCGTAGGGGCCGGTAAAGAGGTGGCGCAGTGCCCAGACCACCCAGATGTCCTTTTCCAGCAGGTGGGGCAGAACACCGGATGTGTTGGCCGCCGTATTGAGCGCCTCCAGGCGTTCTGCCGTGGAGAGCCGGAAAAACTCAGCCATGAGCCACCAGCGCGCTGACCTCTTGAGCCATCCACGTCGGCAGGCGCGCGCGTGCTGAGGCAACTTCTTCCAGTTCTGACGCTGGCAGTTTGGCGCTCAGTTTGCGAATCGCTTCACCGGCTTTTTCTGGACCGAGCCAGGCCAGTGCCCGCACCACTTCACCCGCAGTCCGCCCGGGGAAGATTAGTTGCCAGATTGGCGCGTGCCGGAACTCGACCATTTGCGCGCCCAGTTTCAAGTGACGACTGCGCCCGGACGTGAGATAGACCGCCCGCATTGGCACCTGCGTGGTCAAGCCCAACGCATTGGCGGCGGCGGCGCCGTGAGACACGATGGTTTCCCCGCGCTGGTTTGCCAGACCTTCGACCATCTTGATGGTTGAAGGCGCACGGGTGCCAAAACGGCTCTCGACCGGCAGGACATAGATGCCGCGCCCGGCGCGCAGCAGGGTACCGCGCCCCACAAGGCGAGACAACACTTGATCTATGGCCGCTCGATTGCCCAGGTGCAGCAGTTCTTTTGCGACCAAAGGTGTGCCCTCCGGCAACTGGGAAGCGTGCTCCAGAATTTGTTTGGCTAGGGTTTGCATGGTGATATCTTTTGATTGGTAGAATTATGACGATATTTCTGACACTTTTCAAGGCCCAGGAACGTGGAAACAGAGTCGATCTCATGGTTTTTTAGCTTAAGCATGGCAAAAAGATTGACGAATCTTTGAAATTGCACAAAAATGCGGTTGACGAAATTAAATAAGTGCACAAAATGACCTTGCCATCGCCCTCCGCCTTCAATGCCGAACTTGTATCTGACCGCCTCGAAACGGTGTCCCAAATGCTGCTGGATGAGTTGTACGCGACGGAAGACGACCTGTCGCGATCCACCGACAGCGGCTATACCCGCGGCTGCACTACCTTTGGCCGGCAGAGGAGCCGGATCATTTCGGAGGCAATGTCGGGGCGGTATGGGTGGCTAGGCCTGTCAAATGGCAGCAACGACATAGTCTTCACCATCGGCGGCGTGCCCTGTAGGTTCAGCAATGACGATCCATCGAACCCTTCGAAGGACGCCGTTTTGACGGTCAATCGCTATCAGATGGATTTCCTTGAGTTTGCTGCCGAGGGAGAGCCTGGCCGCTTCTGCTTCATCATTGATCGTGGTCAGAACGGTGCCGCCGAACCCCGGGTCGAGTTTCTTGGTTTCACGCCCAGTGGTGAAGTCGCGTGCCGCTGGATATCGAACGCTGTACGCGTCCTGCGGCTGGAAGGTCAACAGTCTTTGGTGCAACCCGTCCAAGTCGCGAAGCCACAAGTGGCTCCGAAGCGACGCGACGAAGGCGATGCCGCATCCGAAGCGGTGCAATGAGCGACTTCATTGGAACCAACCTTCGACTCATTCGCCTCTTCCATGACCTGTCGTTGACAGAGCTGGGGGAGCAAGTTGGTGTGTCAAAGCAGTTCCTGAGTCGTGTTGAAACAGGAGCCGAATCGGTTTCCGATCAGCTTGAGAACGCGCTGGCAAAGGAGCTGGAAGTCCTTCCGGAATTCTTTTATCACATCGATCTACTTCCGATAGCTGACGAACAGTGTCATTTCCGTCGGCAACTGACCACCAAGGTTGCCTTGCGCCAGGTCGCACGGGCGCGGGGCGAGATGCTCAAGCGTTTGATTGGGGTGCTCGATGAGCATGTCGAGTTACCGCCCTATCAAGTTGGTGAGGCCGACCCCGGGTCGGCTGAGATGATCGAACACGCAGCGGAGAAGTTCCGTTCACTCTTTGCTCTTGGCCTTGGACCGTTGAGCAATGTTACCCGCATCGCGGAGAACGCAGGCGCTGTAGTGATGAAGGTGGGCGGCCTGGCACCTGAAATCGATGCGGTGTCGTTCGCGACGAAGCGGCCGTTGATCGCTTTGAACGGCTCCGGTCGTTCGGCATGTCGCGAGCGGTTTGGCATTGCTCACGAGTTGGGACATTTTTCACTGCACATTGGCGTCACGACTGGGGACCGCTTAACTGAGACACAGGCAAACCGTTTCGCCAGCGCACTGTTGATGCCACGAAGCACGTTCACCAGTGAATGCCAACTGGCCATCCGTGGCACGCGTCTCAATTGGCCTGGTCTGTCTGAACTGAAGTTGCGTTGGGGTGTGTCAAAGGCGGCGATCATTTTTCGAGGTCGGCAGCTTGGGGTGTTTTCGGATGACCAGGCAAGGGCAGGGTACATCGGGCTCAAGCGCCATGGTGAAGCTATACAGGAGTCTGAGGACCATCTGATTGCAAATGAAGCGCCTGAGGTTATCGCCGAAAGTTTGAAGGTAATGAAGGAGCACTTTGGTGTACCGCAGTCTGCCGTAGCGCGTGAAATGCGCGTGCAGCCAAGTCTGTTGGAGACGCTGTTGATGTCATCTAACCCAGAGAACAGCGGCAACGTAATAAGTCTATTGAGCCCGAGCCGGATTGTTCGTGGTGATCAAGAAATGACCGTTTGATGTTGGCGGTTGCAGTGTCCCCGCTGCGGTCTAGGAGTAGCCGGTCACCTGCCCCCCGCTTTCCATAAACAAAAAACATGCATTCAGTTCTGGCCAGCCCGCTACTCCTTACTCGAACAACTCGGTGTGTGTTCCAGTGCGTACAAACACAATCAAGCCATGCTTTCCATTGTCATCGAGCTTGTACGCCAGCAAAAAGTCGCCCCCGACGTGGCACTCCCGATGCCCCTCCCAATCACCACCCAACGGGTGATCGAGCCATTCAGGCCCAAGCGGACCATCGTTGGCGATCAGCAGTAGCATGGCTTGCTTGAGTCGGTTCATGTCAAACCGACCAGCTCGCGACAAACGCTCCCAGTCCTTGAGGAATGACTTTGCATAGTCCGCCGCCCGCGGCAGTGGGGCGCGCTTACTTGCTGCTGTTCTTTTCGAGGTCATCGAACAGTTCGGCAGCAGTGCCAAAGCGAGCGCGACGCGTGCGTGCAATTTCGTCAGCCTCCGCCATCGCTGCACGCGTTTCGGCGTTGGGCGCCTTAAGTGCGAATGGCATTTGCTTATCGGCAACCACACGCATTAAAAACACACGCACGGCGTCAGAAACCGACAAACCCATTGCCGCCAGTGTTTCCGTGGCTTGCGATTTGATTTGTTCGTCCACGCGAACATGGACCATCGCGGTGGTAGCCATAGTGGCCTCCATTTTTAGTTGAGATACATTGTATCGCAACTGGCCGCAATGAGCATGGAACGTCGCTGTTTGGTTCGTGCAAAGCGTCAACTTTAGCAATGTCTCAACCTCTGTCGTCACGGCACGCCCACCGATCCACGCAGTGCCACAGAGAGGACCTCCATGGCCGTCGACCATGCAACTCGCTCCTGCTCCAAGCGAAGCTTTTGCCCCCAAGTATTTGCCTGCAGTCCGGAATAAACCACTTGCTCGTGCTCCGTTAGATGGGATAAAGTGACGTTTGCATGCTGGGCAGGTTCTTGACCCCACAAAGATCGATGCGAAAGCAGAGTAATCTCGTCCATCAGGATGGAACGCAGGCCTGGGATCACGGCTCTGGCCCGATCCAGTATGGCGAAACCGTGCGTATCAATGTCACCCCAATAGATGGCAGGCATGTCGCGTAACCACGGGAGAGCACTCAGAACGCTGACCGCGTTACCAAGCTTCATGAATGCGAGGCACCCAGGAATGTCTGGCAATGCAACGCCGGTCTCCAGGTTTTCGACGATGACGGCAGCGCTCGGGCGAATAGTCAGCGCGGCCAACTCTTCGATCGGAGCCTCAATATCTCGTAACCCACCTGCCGCTCGGCGCAACTCCGGGCACAGGAGCCTGATCCGAATTCGATGCGGTGGCCGCTGCAACCCGCATAGCGCATAGAACTCACGCTCGCCCGCGCCATCGCGAATTGCCTGCAGCAGATCCATGATCAAGCCGCGACGCTTCTCGATCCACTTGGTGTCCAGGCCCTCAACCGGCAACTGCCGCAGGTACTTGCCAGAAGCTGGATTTGCATCGAACCAGGAAAGCAGCGCGAACAGGCGCTCGAAATCGTCGTCAGCATAGTCTGCCAGCACATCGAAATTGCGCGGCAGCGCAGTCGCCGCGGCCAGCAGCGGCCACCTTTGTACAAACCGCGCATGGCGTTGTGTGGCGGCCTTCCACCGACCACCCTGGCGAACCGCTTTTGCAACTTGCACTGGCGTGGTCAGCATCATCCGTGCAGGAAGGTTTTGCTTTCCCATGCGCCCCCACTGCCGCTCTTCCCAGACCAGTTCGCCATCGCCCTTCCACGCCGCCCAAGCGTCAACCCAGGCGCGCACAGCAGCCGGGTCCTGCGTCACGTCCTTCTCCGTCGGGACACCCAACGCGACATACAGCGGCCAAACACCTGGGTCGGTCAGCCAGCTCTGATGCTGGTTGTTGAACCGCCGCGTGAGGAAGCTGCCGACGTCCTCAGGAAACAACAGCTTCTTGGACATCTTTGACGTGTTCCGGCAGCTTCAGGCGTTGGGATGCTTTGTCGTAGTCGATTTTCAGGACAGCCGATGTTTTTCGGTCTTTAATGTGCACGAAGCACGCGCCGCCGATGAAGGGTTGCCGTAAGTGATACCGCCTCGTGCGTCGTCGCGAACAGGCATCGATAGAGGGCTCCAGTTCACAAGAACCGCGGGCCTTCGTTTTCATGGCGCGCCTCTTGGTGCCGCCACCGAGCCGCTCGGCCATCTGGCCCGAGCATTCCCGAACGGGGAACCCCAAGTTCCCCACCGGGGATGGGTGTTTCCCTTCTTACCCTGAAGGAGAGCACCATGTTCGCAGTCCCTGCGACAAGAGAAATGCGCCCCATTGGCGTGCTGTTGGGAGGATCCGGGCGTGCCCGAATCCTCACCACTCAGATGCGGGTGGCCGCACTGTTGAGACCGTACCCTTGCGTTTCTGAACGAAACGGATCGATCGTAGAAATCAACGCTACGGTGGCCTGACCATGCTGGCCGGCATCTACCGCAAGCGCGTAGCCGCCTTGGCGATTCAACTCGCCAAGGATGACCCTCAGTTGGTCAAGGAAGTGATCGCCCGGCTGAGAAAGTCTGGCGAGATTGAGTCCGACGATCTGGTCTACCTGGACCGGATCGCCGACCGTTGGATCAGGATTGCCCGGGAGAACCGGCAGAAGGCTCATCGCTGACCACCAAGTCCAGCGAAGGGGGCGGTCGAACGCCCCTGGCCTTCGCCATCTCCCGGACGATCTTGTCCAACAGATCCGGACGTTCATCGGCAAGCGTTTGGGCCCACCGGTCCAGCGCCTGCTCGACTTCGTCCTGCGTTCGCGCCCCCGCGAAATCGATACCGAGAGATCGGTAGTCCTCGATTTCCTTGGGCGTGAACCGTACCGCGCTGCCTGCACGAAGCATTGTGTGGGCCTTTCATGTGTGTCGTTGAGCTTATCAGCGCCACACCGTTTCGCAAACCCTTGGGGAGTCCACCGTCTCCCCACTGGGGAAAAGGTGTTCCCTCTTTCATTCCGGAGCAACACCATGTCCCTTGAGAAACCCCACTCGCGCGCCAAGCGCTCGGGTATTGAGTACCAGGAGGAGCAAGTCTGGGTCAGCTTTTACAAGCGCGTTGGCAACGACCTTGCCCTCGCCACCGAAGTGCTGTCCCAGCTTGAATCCGACCCGGAAATAAAGCGTTCCCATCTGGCGTTGTACCTGTGCTGCAAGGAATCCTTGCACACACACAAAGCCCGACAAATACGCAATAAACGGGTCGGTCAATTCGTCCGCTGGATCGTTAGCGGATTGGTCACGCGCCTGTTCGTGCAATGGCCTCAAGCCCTGCACCGCAGTCTGCGCCGCGGCGGTGACGTCGCCATCGAATGCCTGCCCGACATCGACAAGAACCGCGGCAAGGAGCCGGCCCTGGCAAAAGCCGGGCATTTGACCCAGGAGCCCGGTTACGCCGCGGCCCAATCGGACTTCCGTCAACAGCGCTCCGCGTCTGCGGCGGACCTTGCTGATTCAACCGGTGAAGCCAAAGCTTCAACCCAGTCGCAGGCTGCCCGCAAGACGGCCTGATGCGTCAACGCGCTCGTGGGCAGCGCCTTATGCCCGTCACGTCCCTCCCGTCGACCTGTCCTGAGCAGGTCGACATCTTCATGAAAGGAGTCAATCCATGGCTTCCATTGCTGATACCCTGCGTGCCTTCGAGGCACGCGCCGAACGCGCCCTCGTCCAGGACCTGCGGCAGATGGCGAAAGATACAGGAAATATGAAGAAGCAGTTTCGGCGTGGTCCCGGTCAACCCTGACTAGGCAGACCTACTTCGACCCTGGAACGGATCCCCAAGCTGCCGCCGTTCTTGAATCTCGCCGACAGACAGGCGACAAAGTGCGGCTCGTGATGGGCAATACCTTCACTGGTGAACCCTGGTTGGACGAGTTTGATGTGGTCGGCAAGATTGGGCGTTCGAGCGGTAGTCTCAAGGTTCCTCTGCTGATAGAAGATGGCAAGTCGGGCGGCGGTGCCATCCTCACGGCTTACGTGCTGAATATCATCGACTGGAAGTCGGGGCGGACGCTGTACCGTCACCCCACCTACCGGGAGCCAGACCTCAGTTTGCGGCCGTCCGATAATCCGGGACACCCCTGGGCCGTCTATCATCGCAATGAAGTGATAGCCCAATTCAAAAACATGGGCAAGGCCTGCGCCTACATCGCGTTCATGCGGGGAGAAACGATAGAGCCGCGGGTCTTTCAGTAGACCAACTGTCCGGCACGCCGCTTGTCATCGGTCATGGTCGCGCCATGGCGCAGTTGCATCTGCGCGCTGCATTTGAGGAATGCAGCGCGCAGGGCCGCTTCATCCGGTCCCACGGAATGCGTTTGAAAACGTTCAGGCTTCAAACTGGTTACCCTGTCACTGAATTGTATGAATGGAATTGTTCCAGGCATTTTGCCAAAAGTGAAACCTCGCCTGATGTGAGGATGTCGTTTCAAACGGCCATGCACGCCGCAGAGTGCGCTGACGCCACCTGCCCATCCAGATCAATCACGACATCGGCCATGGCCGTCAGCTCCGGCGTCTGCGATACAAAAAACTCGCGCACGTAGCCACCCAGGCGCAAGACTTCCCGCTTCATCGCCATGAACATACGCTTGCGCTCGGGATCCAATGGCCCATCGGCCTCGTCGGAGAACAGAGTTTCATACTGCCGCCCGGAATGCTGGGCCAGATACAAGGCCACGGCTCGGGTCAGACACTCGTTGATCCAGACCCGTTCCCCGCCGCTCATCAATCCCACGCTTTTGCTCTCGCCCGACTCTCCGTCATGCACGATGATGTCGAAACCTTCTCGCTGTTCACCCTTGCCGGTTTCCACCAGCGTCAGAATGGACACCGTAAAACGGGGGCCATAGCAGGCCAGCAGCAGGTCGTTTGCAAGCCCCGACAGGGCCGGACCTGCATCGTCGATTGCCAGCGCGATCAAGCCATCGTTGCTCATACAACGCACGAACAGGTTCCAGCCACCCAGCTCGGCCTGCACATGGCCAATTCGGGCTTCGACCTGCATGCGTCGCGTAGCGAGGGCTTGGGACTGGTGGCACAACGTGTCAAGCTGTTGCGTCTCCCGCACAGCCGTCAGATGGGATTGCTCGGCGGTCGCGACGACCTCTTCGGATTGCATCAACGACTTCTCGGCGATCACGAGTTGCTGATCGTCATAGGTAGGCGGCAGTGCCGCCACGGCTTCCTCCAGTCGACTCAGTCCTGACCGAAAGTGCTGGGACTGCAGCTCCAGTTGCTGGGCAATCGCCCGCCGTGCCGCTCCGATTTGCTGGCGCTCGGCCTGCTCTTCGGGTGTCTCTGTCGCCTTCGAAACGGTGACGTCATTTTTGTCGAGTACGGCGAGCTCCTGCTCAACGTCATCAAGCGTGGCGCGTGCCTGTGCCATCGCGCCTGCCTTTGCGGCCAATACGGCCAGCCGTGAGGCTCGCTCCTGGGCAGCGTGACCTTTGCGCTCGGCCCCAACCAGGACCTGCGGCGCATCGGCTAACGCCGCCCGCTGCTGGCGTGCCGCAGTCAATTCCGATTGAACCTGTGCCTTTTCTTGCGCCAGCCGGGTGATCAACCCCTTCGCACTGGGGATCAAGGCGCGGGCTTCGCGCGAATCTCCCAACAATTTGCATTGGCCTTGCAGATCGGTGCCGACGCAAGGCACCTCGCCCGTCAGGCCGAATCGGTGGGTGAGGTCTTCGCCCCTAAGCACCGCCTTGCCGGCCTCCCGTTCGATACCCGCCAACTTCTGCTCTGCCATACGCATAGCCCCGTCGCATTGGGTCAAGTGCTGCGCCTGCTGGCGGCAGGCCGCAGTTCCGGCGGTACGCAGCGACAGCACGTGTTGCGCCAAGGACAATCGAGCGGTGGCTCGCCGCACAGCCCCTGAGGCAACCAGCACCGACAGACACTGGCGCCGCGTGTTTTGCAAAGCCTGCCGACGAGCGCGTTCCTGACCCACCCGGTTCGCGATGCGCTGCACCAAGCGTTCCAGTCGCTGCTGTTCGCCCTGATCCTGCACTTTGAGGGCATCGATGGCCTGCGTGCCAGCTGCAACAAGCGCCTTGCGCTCCGCCATCAATTGCGTCCGCCGCAACTCCGTGGTCCGTGACTGGTCACGCTCGGCCAACAGTTTGGCGTGCCGGGTTCTGGCAGCTTCAAGACCGCGCTGTGCCAGTTTCCGAGCCTCAAGGCCTTGCTTCACGCGATCCTGTGCCCCATCGAGCCGGCGTCGCTCACTCGCGATTCGATCGGCTTCCTCATCGAGCCCGACCAGTTCCTGCCGGATGCCTGATAGACCGGCCTTGAGCAAACGTGCCGTCTCCGCAGCCTTTTGTCCAAGGGCGCGAACCTCCTCCTGCCCCAGCAAGTCGGCCAGCAAGGTCTTGATTTCCGCATTGCGGTAATTGCTGAGCTGGCGTTTGCCCTGGGCGGAGAACACCGACGTGAAGAAGGTGTCCGCGCTGCCGCAGACCGCCTCCACGCAACGGATATAGGTTTCCACTTTGCCGTCAGAAACGCTGCCGTCATCAAGCCGCAACGGCAACCAGCCGCCGCCCTCATCGAGCACAAACAGGAAAGCTTCGGTCCGACGCCGACCGTTGAGGCGGATCACCACCTGCGAACGGTAGCTGCGCCCCTCATGGGCCCATGTCAGGTCTTTCTCGTTCTCCGGCAGACAGACCTGGTCGTAATAAGAAAACCCACCCGGCCCAGCCACGGCGGCGCGTGACGGCATGGTGAGGTAGGGATGCATGTTGTCCATGACGGTGGTCTTACCCCGTCCGTTGGCACCGGCAATGGCGACCAATTCGGCGCCATCGGTCAGGCGTTCGAAGTCCAGCGTGAGTTCATCCAGGCCAAGGCCATCGCGGATGCCACGAAAGCCTTTGAGGGTTAGCGAGAGCGGTTGCATAACAGTCCTTAAAAGTGAGGGTCAGTTCAGAATCTCATTGGGCGCGGCTTTATCAAGTCCATTGATGAAGGATTCGGGGGCTCGTGACTGCGCCGGGGTTGGGGCGCAAGCTTGTTAAAAACCTGTAAGGTGCTCCCCTCCGACTGGTCCGATTGAATCCGTCGATTGACCATCGGCCTTGCCTGTTGGCATACTTGCCAACAGGCAGGCGCAATTGATCACCAAGTTAAAGAACATCACGCCCGAAGGCGGGGTGATTGAACTGGTAGTCTGGAAGGTTGCTGCGCCGGTGCCGCCTACGGAGCATGGCTACAAATACCGGGCTGTGTATGCCCTCAATGGTGTGCGTGTTGTTGGTTTTGAAAATGAGCGCGGCAAGGGCGACCACTGTCATTTGGACGGACAGGAATTTCCTTATACCTTCGCCGGTGTAGAACAGTTGGTTGAAGACTTTATTGCGGCGATTGCCGCCCGGAGAGCACCATCATGAATCGTTACCTCACCATCACCATGCAATCGGACTGGCAAGCTGCTTTGCGCGCGTCGGGGCAGTCAGCAAAGGCCGATACCTATCAAGGCGAAGTCTTGAACTTTGAGAGCCCGGGCCATTTTTTCGGTCAGCTTTCTGAGAAGCGTTGGGAGATTGTCCGCGCTTGTCACGGTAAGGGTGAGCTAACGGTGCGGGAGCTGGCCCGTGCCGTGGGGCGCGATGTGAAGCGCGTGCATGGGGACATTCTGACACTGGCTGAACTAGGCCTGGTAGAACGTACCGAAAGTGGCGGCGTGGTGTGCCCCTTCACCTCCATGCACATCGACATGTACCTCAAGGCAGCTTGATCGGACGACCAAGACCCGGCGGACGAAGGTTACTGCTGTCAAACGACAGTTCGGGCTCCCGTTCTACATCCCCCACCGACAGTGGGCCGGGCGCAATCTCTGCGGTAACCGCCGCAGTCCCGCACAGCGTGCACTCGGCAATCATTTCGGGCGTCTGGCTTGCCAGCGCCTGCAGACAATCCAGCAGTGGCTGGGGCTTCGCCTCCAGTGTCTGCGCCCAGGCCCGGACCTTGTCCGCGAGGCTGGCGAGTTGGGAGATTCCTGCTGCCCGCGTGCGTACCACCGGCACGATGCGCCCTTCGAGCTTTGCTTCGGCTGCGCCCTTCAGAACCATCTGGATCGCGGCCCGATCCACTTCGTGTCTATCCTCATCGGCCACGGTCCAGCGTACACGAACAAAAGCCCCGGCAATGTCCGCGCGTTCAACGGCTTCCCGCAGCACGGCCAGGTCGGGCTTACCGTCAAACACGACGTCAAGGGTGCGGCGCGCAGGGGTTGGCTCCAGCGTGAAGCGCACGTCGCCTGCACCGATTTCCCACAGCAGAAAACCCTTGTCGCCCTCCTCGCCATAGTGAAAACGCCCAATGGAGCCGGCATAGGCGATGCACTGATGCGACGCCCTACCCTCCAAGCTCGTGCCGCGACACTCCCATGCCTGGTGCCGATGAATGTGGCCCAGCATGAACGCCTGGGCCTGCGCAGCGAACAGTGCTCCCGTCGTGAACTCATGGTCAAAACCCGCCATGGGAACCCCATGCTCTGAGAGACAACCAAACACCGTGCCGTGGGATACCGCTATGGTGGGCAAGCCACACATACGCGCCGCATGGTTGCTGACGGCAAACCCACGTAGCAGCACCGCCATATGCTCAGCGACCGCGTCGGCGGCCGCACTGGCACCCACGGCGGCGGCCACAACAGCCTTGTTCACCGTGGGCACGCAAGAAAACAAAGCTTGCAACCCAACTGGCA
>Ga0214165_1001007_pt1 | contig 17008 bp, 11 predicted proteins | sample TroBogypolimnion_34_FD_153004 | JGI IMG/M metagenome (GOLD analysis project Ga0214165, IMG submission 153004) | Freshwater microbial communities from Trout Bog Lake, WI - Practice 03JUN2009 hypolimnion v3 | ecosystem: Environmental > Aquatic > Freshwater > Lake > Hypolimnion/Profundal zone ... | reverse complement strand
TCCGAGAACGGTTGTCAAGGCACATTTTACACATTATGACCACATGGTGAATGACTTTACCTTTAGTAGGTTTTTTGAAGAGTGCAATTTTACACTACCTGAATCGCTTGACAACTTTGGTAAAATTCATTGTGAAAATAAAAAAGGTATCGCGATTAGGAAAAAGACAATCGAAACAGAGTTTCCAGCGAAAACCAAACGGGAAATTGTCAAGGATCTTTGTGTCCAAATGCAAAAGAGCGATCATAAAATTAGGAGCATGGCAGGTGGGACACGGAAGGTTTACAAGACTATTGATTTTATGAGTGAGCAATTGTCCAGGTTCATTATTGATACATTATTTGGTAAATGTTTTCCACATTTTGAATTTATAATGTTGTATGATGAAGGCAATTGGATATCCGATGACCACATTGTAGTTTTAGCTTCAGATGACGAGGGGAATCGATCCGTCATTTACATTGATCCGTATCGATGTATGAAGGCATGCTTTGCTCACAACAACAAGGCAACTGCAAATAAACTAGAAAAAACATGTTTAGGACGATGGATCACTTGTGCGAATTCAATTATACATCATAGAAAAATAAACATGTAAAAAGCATTTAAAGATTGTGGGAAGTACTCCCTTCATAATGGAGTCAATCTATGTCAAGATCCTCGACGAGTTCAAGCGATCCCCAGAGATTAGTGCCAAGAGCCTAGCCCATAGGCTTGGTGTCAAGCGTCCTCTCATGTTCAGCGCCCTGTTTTTCCTATACCGTGCATCACTTGTGACATCGGCCGCTAATCCTAATAAGAATCTAAATCAACGCCTCATGTGGCGCGCGATTCCTATGTAATCTTGACAATCGAGCTTGGTTTCTGAATCCACTTGATTGCTTTTCCCTTGATCAAACCCACCAGGTTCTTCATTGCAGGTTTATTTTTGAAGAAGATTCCATTCCACGCCAAATCTGTTTCAGGTGGTTGCAACTTGAATGTCTCATTTGCCAGTTCCTGGAATGCATTCTTTTGTTTCACGTCAGGATTCGCGAGGACTACAAGTTCCTGAGTCCCATCAAACAGGATGCCGAGTGACTTGTATTCGCGCACGTTCTTCACGACCTTTTTGATGGCCTTGTCGGGAACATCCTTGCCAACATCCCCTACATAATAGACAAAGCCAGCATTTGTGTAAGGCGCCTTGAAACATTGCACCTTTGTTCCGTGGACTTTCTTGTTGATCCGGCAGTCAACCGACGTATTCTTCAAAAGTTGCAAGAACTTATCATTTATAATTGATTTTTTAATTGCAATATTGTACACATACCCATCTGAAGTCAACCCAGCGTCGTGACTCTTTATTAAGGCATGTTCTTTTTGCTCTTCGTTCAAAACGGTTATGTACAAGAACGTTTCGACTTTGCGTTCTGCCTTCGGCAAAGACACATGAGACATGGCCCTAATCGCGCGACCTGCTACCTGTTGCATCCTAATGTTGTTCCAATACGGTTCGGTCACGTGGACTTGGCGCACATTCTTCAGCGAGATTCCCTCTGATCCCGACTGCGTGATCATGAGCACTTTGACAAACTCTCCGTGCAAATTCGAAGTAGCAGTGATTTGAGCACGGACGGTCGCGGGTAACCTATCGAATTCCGAGTTGAACACTGCCAATAGAATCTCAGTTTCCTCGCGATTATCAGTGAATATAATGTATTTGGGCTTGTGAAAATCGGAACACTCTAGCTTCCACCCTGTCAGTGTCTTTTTCACAGTGAGCTCAACATAATCGGATACCTCCCGAAAAGCCATTGCCAATATGGCCAACCCTTCGACGTTACGAAACATGGAATATACGAGTGTAGTCCCTGCAGATCGCCCCACATTCTCTATGATCGCTTTCATCTTGGGTCCATGTTCCTCCAAGCCATCGAGGGAAAGATAGGTCGAAGCGTCCTTTTCCAACGCAGCTAGAGACTCGGCTACTTTTTTATCATAGAGTTTCTTAAGCTCGCCCTTACCTTTTTCCTCTTTTTCGACTGCACCTTCTTCAATGTCACCGGGATCATCCACATCATACTTGAACTCACGCAATGTGCTGGGATACGGACGCTTGATTGCATTAGGGAACGCGAAGTTGCATACAGCACGTGAGAAACTCCGGTACACGTTGCCGCTCTTGATCTCGTCTTTTGTACTTGCCACCTCTGTCTTGCGGAATCGGGCAGCCTTTTGTTCCTTGGAAATCTCTTCTTGTCTAACCACCAAATATTTACCAAAGTGCGTCTTGCTCATGGGGCATGACACGACTTGTAAAGGAAGTTGCTCAGGATAGGCACTTGGATCATAAGCTTCATAATAGGAAACGAGTCCTTGTGCTCTTCTTGAAAATAATATTTCATTTTGGACAGCGACCGTGTCATAATCTACAAAGAGATTATCCCAATCTTCTTCTTTGAAAGGAAACAAAGTATTTTTCACATTGGTTTCCTTTCTAATCGACAGGCTGGATGCTTTGATCAAGGCAACCACCGATGTTCCCTTCGCCGCACTCGAAGATGCCACAACAATGTCTTCACGCTTCTTGAATCCTTCAGGCAAATAAGATACTGATATAGTATTCGCCTCGGTATCGATAAAGCAAGTGCTCACGTTTTCCACTGCGGATATGGACTTTTCCAATCGGTCAAACTCAGTATATCCGTTGTACTTGTATACCGTTGTGTAAATGTATCCATGGATCAAGTTTAGGAGGAACGAAATCTCAAGTGGCCTATTGATGATTGGCGTTCCTGACAATGCAACTATCTTTAATCCTTTCGCATTCATCAACGCTTGGTATATTTGCTTACCTATCAATCTACTTCCTGAACAACGTGAAATAAAATTATGAACTTCATCTATAATCACGAGTTTGTTGTCAAAGAATCCATCAACATATTTACCAACGTTTTTCATATTGAAACCATTGTAAGATACAAAGGTAAATCGACTTTCACCAGCTCCACTCTTTTTTATCTCGGCCATAAAGTTCTCGCGAAGGGACGCAGGGAGCATTACGACCACATCTTTCTTGTTTGCCTTGGCTATCTCGATTGCCGATCTCGTCTTTCCGACACCTAGACCGTGGTACAAGAGCAGTCCACGATAGGGACTACCGTCCTTCATGAATTCTTTTACAAATGTTTGATGTTTGAAAAGATTACCTGTACCATTTGCATCCCTGTCAAACTTGTCGAGGACCCAATCATCGAAGCCCGCTTTGTATGGCATTCTCCATGGCATTTATAAAAGCAATAGGAAAAAACCCCTGCTCCTAGTGAAAATGGCATTTATAAAAAAAATCAAAACCCCAGCGAAGCTAGCCCCTGCTAGGCGCCGTTGTGAGGGCGAGCTCACATCAGAGTTGTCCAAATGGAAATGTAAACTGTGTCCAAAGCGACTTGTTCCGCAGTTCCAACATTGTGCTAACCACCTTGATCTTTACAGTCGGAACACCTAGATGCAACACAATATTTTTGAAAAGGGACTGGTCTGACAGCGGCACGTTGCCTAGTTGTCCAACAACGTAGTAAGTCTCAGGTTGGAGCTCTTGAAGCGACAACAACCATTCCGACTTTTCCTTGATATTTCGAACATTCAAGTGTTCCACATCGACGGAAAATTTCATGGTCTCTTTAAAGTGTCGTGCCTTGATTTCTTTTTCGTTATCATTGATAGCCTCGATACTTATCCGTACATTATGTTTGCTATGCCAACATCCACACATCATTGTTCTTCGTACTTACAAGGGATAAATGAAAGCAAACCCGGAATTTATGTAAACTGCCTAGACAAAGTGTGAGTACCTGCCGAGATTCTTGCGACTCTCGAGAAGGATTTCGATCCTATGATCTACATTGTTAAAGTCGTATGGATTTCCGTAATAGTCGACAAAGCTCACCTTGAGCCTGTCTACCCTTCCAATAATAGGATTGAAATATTTCTTTATTGTATTATTCACAGACCAAAAGTTGAGCAACATGGCTTTCGAATGAACGAGGGCAGTGGTCCTGTCAATTACCGAGTTGGAGCTTGCATTGATCGAAAACATGTCGATGCTCATGACAATATAGTTGTTCACATTGAGGTTGATGCGATTGGGTGATGTACACGGAATAGTACACGAGGTGCCCGGGTTGAACCCGAGGAGTCGTGCAGTTGCCGTCGCAATCTTGTCTTTGGCCGCAAATATCAAGGTGAATGAAGCTTGTATGTTGTAATTAAAAGTGAACTTGTCAATGACAGGGTTGTAGACACAGGTATTGCTAGGGTACCATGGTCGAAGGATCTCTTGAATAGCAACAGCAAGACCAGGCGCATCATAGTTGCCGACTGGAATATACACAGATCCTAGTTCGGTTGTGATCACGTTATTGTATGCATTGACAATGTAACCCGACATGGGAATGTCCATTAGGATAATCTCACCCGTCTTGACGTCTTCAATGTCTTGCTCAAGAGGGATCCAATATTTTGTGGGTGTGGGATATTGTGAAACATCGCGATCCCTACTGTCTATAATGATACGTGTGTATTTATGCGAAACTTCTTTATTTGTTGGCTCTTCGAATGGAGGTCGGATAATGGCCGAGTTCTCAAAGTCGAAAGTTGTGCGGTCAAGGAATTTGGCTTGCATTTGATTATTTATCCATCAGATTTCTAGACTCTTATATAGTTTAATGAAATTTCAAGCAAGTGCATTATACAAAGAAAATGCAGGTATAGCTAAAGCACCTTGTCCTTCCTTCTAATGACAAGTAATGGACCATCAAAAGACATTTGAAATGTTGATATTCACGCGGGTTGCAAACAAAGCACTTGTCAAGGAAAATGCAGCCCTTATAAAAATAAATCAAGAACACGCGGCCAAGATTGCAATGTTGGAAAAGCGGATTGGAGTCAAAGACGAATACATTAGCAAGACATTGTCCTAGACAACAGTGAGCTTGTTGGCCTTGCGAATATTCTGGTTGGGTGCATCTGGCATGGTAAAGCTGAATGAAAAGTTGTCCTCGTCACACTCCTCTTGTGGGACATGGGCATGGAATACATCCTCATCCCTCGCTACATCTCCTTGTGGCAACTTGCTATGGTCAATGAGCACCCGGACATCTCCCGTACCCGCCGGAACCACTTGGCCAAGAATGATATTGGCACTCACCCCATTGATCTTGTCATACTCGGCAAAGATCCCTGCCTTGATCAACTTGTCCGTAGTCTCCTCAAAGGAGCACTTGGCCAGAGGACCAATGTCCCCACGGTTGATGCCATGGCGATCAATAGACAGGATGTAGCCCTTGTTGGTCTGCACATCCACAAGGAGCGATGTATGGCGGTAGTTGACCGTAATAGACTCCAACACCTCTTGGATCTCATTGTACAACGCCTGCCTTGCCGCCTCAATTCCCAAGACCTCGTACACCTCGATGATATTGTTCGAGTTGGTAATAGTCGAGTTGACATAGTCGATGCCAAGAATGTCACGCAGGTTGGTGCCCTCAGAGTAGACCACACACTCTGTCAGCTGCTCAAAGGTCTGAGTGGCCGGATTCCACCTATTTGACTTTTCCTCCACAATCGACACCTTTTCAATATTCTCTGTTCCCTTGATGATAATTTTTTCCATAATGTTGTGTTCAAGAGCCTTGAGCTCGGTCAACGCATCATCCAAGTTGTTGTCGGCACTCACATTCAGCTTGATTCTGAAGACCAGGTTGTCTGCGTTGTCATCGCTAAACATGCAAGAGATTGTCTCGTCCTTGTAAAAGTCCAGGAGCTTCTGGTGGATCTCGATCATGTCCAAGTTGAACTGCAGCATAGACACCTTCTTGAACTGAAGGCGGAGGAGCCAGGGCGAAGTGCGCGCCTGTGGCTCGGTCACCATGAAGGTCTTGTAGAGTCCGATGAACGCCGTGTCATCCTCGTAGCAGTCGTTGGGGTCGAAAAAGATCTTGCTGCTAGTCACAATGTCCTTGAAGCGCACAATGCGAATGTCGTTCATGAGCTCCAAGCACTTGGTGGCATCGTGCTTGTACTCATCCTTGAAGTAGATGCGCATGATAGGAGTCTTCATGTTCTTGCTCACACTGAGCAACTCCTTGAGGCGTGGCACACCACGGACAGTCTTGGATGCAGCTGATACGCCTGCCAAGTGAAAGGTGTTGAGGGTGAGCTGGGTGGCAGGCTCTCCAATACTCTGGGCTGCAATGACACCCACCATCTCGGAGGGGTGGGCGAGCGAGTCGAAGAACTTCATGCGGATCTGCGACACCACATAGTCGAATGCGGCCACACACAGCTTGTGCTTCACAATAACCTCCTTGGGGCTCAGGTATGACCTCAAAAGGATCTTGAAGAGCTGGTTGCCACGATGGTGCTTGTTAATGTACAACTCCTCGCACAAGCTGTCAATAGTCTTGAGAACCTTGCCCGGCTCCAAGTCAACCACTGGTCCAGAGTAGAGTCCGGTCGCGATCTTGATGGTGCGCATGAGGGAGACAGGGTACATGACGGATGATTCCACCTTGCCACCAAACATCCGGGTGATCATGAACAAGCGATCCTCCTCGAGCTGGTCAAGGTGCTTTGTCATGAGCGGCTCCCACTCTGCCTTGGTCGCCTTGACATGATCAAACGCCTCCTTTGTTAGGAGTCCCTTGAGCTCAGCGGCAGTGAACGAGTAGTGTGCACGAACGTTTTCCACGCTGACCAATGGAATTGGCTGGGACTCGATCTTGCTTGCATCCATTCCATCGTCACCATACAAGAACTGGACAATCACACCAGATGCCGTACGCACCGAGTAGTCGTAAAACACCTTGCAATCCTCCATTGCCTTGACCAGTTTGCGCTGGATGTAGCCTGTCTCGGACGTGTTGACGGCTGTATCAATGAGACCTTCGCGCCCTCCCATGGCCGAAAAGAAGAACTCCTGGGGCGTGAGACCGTTGATGAACGAGTTCTCCACAAAGCCACGAGCCTCCGGACCATCGTCGTACTTTGTATAGTGCGGCAAAGTCCTGTCATCAAAGCCATATGGGATGCGGCGCCCATCCACGTTTTGCTGGCCAAGACACCCAATCATCTGGGACACATTGATGGTGTTGCCCTTACTCTTCGACTTGATCATATTGATCAAGCGATTGGTGTTTTCATCGATCTGGTTGGCACCGCTATCACCCACCTTTTTGATGGCCTCGTTAAGAATGTCATTCACCTTTTTCTCAAAGTCCTGGTGGTTGCTCTTGGTGCTCGCGTTTTCATAGGTGAGCGAATGGATGTTGTTGATAATGTTGAGCACCTGGGTCTTCATGTCGTTGATAATCTTGCTAAAGTTGGCAATAGTATCGCTGTCCACCACCAGATCCGAGATGCCCACAGAGAAGCCACTGAGGACGAGCCAGTTGCAAATGAGCTTTTGCGTATTGTCGAAAAAGTCCTTGGTCTCTTCCGGACCATACTCGTTGTAGATCGAATGGATGATGCCATAGGTGCGTGCCTGGTAGGTGTCCTTGTCAAACACACCTTGCAGAACCTGGCCGTTCTTGATCTTGACAATATGATTGGGATTCGGCTTGGTCTCGTCATACTGTCCATTTGCCATTTCCATGTTGATCTTGCGTGGCATAATGGTAGTCAGGAGCTGCTGGCCGGACCACGCCTCTGCCTTGCCCACCTTGTACTTGGCATCCATGTGGTCACCGGAGCAACGCGGATTGGTCGACATGATGTTGAAGAGCTGCTTCTGCGAAATCCTCACGTAATCCTTGGTGAGACGATGGAGTCCCAACACAATGTCCTGCACCACCGATATAATCGGCTTGCATTCACGAGGCGATATGATCTGAGTGGGGACTGCTGCAAGTTGCTTGAGCTCCTCGTGGCTTTGCAGGCTCTGTGCCACATGCATATTCATCTCGTCTCCATCAAAATCCGCATTGAACGAGGGTGTGACCATGACATTGAGGCGAAAGGTGTTGAAGGGCATCACCTTGACCCTGTGGGCCATCATGGAAGAGCGGTGAAGGGACGGTTGCCTGTTGAACAAAACATAGTCTCCGTCCTTGAGGTGGCGCTCGACCACATCGCCGAACTCGAGGACAATAGTGGACCGGTTCATGTTCCTCAGCCTGATTGTCCTGGAGTCGGCTGTCTTGCGCACATACTTGGCGCCAGGAAAGGTGTCGGGACCGTTCAAGACATAGGTCATCAGCTCGTCCTTGTTGTACCGGTTGACAATCTCTGGATACGTGAGATTCATGGCAATCTTGAGAGGGACGCCGAGCTCGTCAATGGAGATGTTGGGATCGGGGGTAATGACAGAACGTGCCGAAAAGTCCACACGCTTGCCCATGAGATTTCCACGGATGCGTCCTTCCTTGCCCTTGAGCCTCTCAACCAATGAGCGAATAGGGCGGCCAGTGCGTTGTTGGGCAGGTGGAATGCCGGGAACCGTGTTGTCAATCAGGGTGGCCACCTCGTACTGGAGGAGCATGGCATACATGTCGATCTGCTCCTTGGCGCCCTTTTCAATCTTTTGCTTTAGATTATTATTGACCTTGACAATCATAGAGAGCTTGTGGGTCAGGTCGTCCTCTGAACGCTGACCAGTGTCGTTGCGAACTGATGGACGCACGGATGGTGGAGGGACGGGAAGAACGGTACAAATGAGATGCTCTGGCCTATTGTGCTTCTTGTGAAAACCGAGGATCTCGGAGTCCTTGTCGGAAATGCGGCGAAAGATGCGCAGGACGTCCTCTGCATTCAGGATTTGCTTCTTGATGTCGCCCACCTCGCCACCGAGGTCCTTCCACTCCATGGCGATCTTGAGCATACCGTCCTTGGTGACCGAAGGGAGCTTGGCACCGCAACCGTTGACAGTGCACTGGCCACACCGCTTGACCTTGGCACACATCTTGGAAATGGTCTCCCAACGCTTCTGACGCGAACACTTCTTGCTCATGAGCTGCTTGACCTCTTCTGAATCGGGATCCACAAGGAGCTTGGAGCAGCGGAAACACACCGTCTTGAGAATATTCTTGACCATATTGAAGAACTGGATGTAGAAGACGGGCTTGGCGAGGACAATGTGGCCAAAGTGGCCGGGACAAAACGTATTCTTCTGCTCGCAAGTAACGCAAACCTTGTTATGCTCGATGACACCCATGCGGGGATCAAAGAGACCATGGGGCCAGGGATCGGTGCCATTGAACGTATCGGTCCTGAAGATCTCACAAACAGAACGGGCAGTGATGGCCTCGGGACTAAGGATGTGGAACTGAACACCACGGATTTGATCAACATCATTGTCGTTGGACAACTCTTTGTAGAAAGACATGCTTGCTGGTTTATCAATAGAAATATAATTCTTTATATCATTTTGCAATCAATTTTTATCTCTTTTTTATGAATGCAAATGGTGCACTGACTTGACATATTTTATCCAGGTATATATATAATGTTTTGATTATTTGCCCCTACATATGTAGGGAGACAGAGGTGTCAGTAAAAACATGCCTGTCTTGTAGATCGCAAATTTGGGTGCAAACCGCAAACAGTTCTTTAATATAAAAGTGAACGTCTTGTATGGCTGGACGCAGTTTAGAAAAACAAATGGCGAATAGGGTGTATTTATATTTCCCATTGTCGTCCAACGATTGTGACATCGTACGTCCCCGGATTCTCCATACACAGGTAGAGCATTTTTGAATCTGCCCGTCCGAAATTGACATGCGAATTCGGCTCGTTGCTATTGATGTCGTGACAAAACGGAATATGTAGCACTTTACAGTCTTTCACCTTTGTAAATGCTCGTGAAGCCATAATAGCACTGATTGACATGTGCTTGTGTGAGTTCAGTAGCAGTTCTATACGATTGACTTGTCCGGACACCAACACTCGTAGATCTTTCATGAGTCCATTGAATGGAAGATGGACTACCAAGCGATTGTTGTACCCAGCTTTGGCGGCTTGAATTGTGTGTACTTTGGATAAACAAACAATGTTGTGTCTAATACATTTAGGATTTCTTTCACAAGTGTCCAAATACACGACCTTGTATACAAGCCGAGCAGCATATTGTGCGAATTCAGATACAAGCTTGACTTGAATTGTCGCTCCGGACTTGTATACGTTTACAAATTGCCGAGGACCTGCGCAAAAGTAAAAAGGCAGTGGCCCGATGAGCATGGCAGTGGATGACCCTTCGTCGGTATGGACAGTGGGCATCGTGACCAATTCGGTTCCTACAATCTGTATAGCCTTGTTTGTAAACTCTTCAATAATTTTACCATCTTTTGTGAATGAACACATGTCAATTACATCACTTGCTTTGACATCTTTGTCGATAAATCGGGGAAGATTCATTTCAATGTAGCATTCGCCCACCAAGTCATAGCCTGCAGGGATATCGACAAGGCCGTTTTCGTCAAGGTTTGTCTCGATAAAACTAAAAGACGAATTTGTGTTGCGCTTCCACGTGTGTGAATATTGCGACACTTCTGGGTTGCCATGTAGCGGACCACTTGCACCATTCATTATTAGTCCTATAATCCCGGTTGCCATCTTTGTTGTTGTATCTTTTTTTTGCTCTTTATATACTACGGGTATAAAGGCAAGTAATAAACACTAGCAAATGACTTATGAAATCATTCCGCATCTTTTCTTGGGTTCAGCCGCAGATGCCGCGGAAGCTCAATTTTCCACGAATATAAAACTCGTTGTGAACTGCACAAAGAATCTACCGTTTCGTTCGTCTCCCGACCAAGTCCACCAAATTCGTGTACCCGTCGACGACTTGCCCGAAGATTGCGACAATATACTCGATTACTGGTTGGATCACGAATTATTTGATGCGATCGATGATCATATTTCCCAAGAACACGACGTGCTTGTGCACTGTCAGATGGGGCGTCAACGTTCAGCCGCTACAATTGCGGCATATCTCATGAAGAGAGGTTGGCCTTTACAAAAAGCAATACAATTCATAAAAACAAAGAAAATAGATGCTTTCTTTCCAGAGGTGAATTTCATGACCTCTCTTGTGAAATATGCAAGTCACATCACAAATGCTTGACCATGAACTCGTCAATAGCCAAAGCGTATAAAGGAACACACACTCAAACCATTCCAACATGGATCAGCTTGGTATTGAAATCATTCCTGGACAAGAGCAATATAGATTGTTTGTGTTTTATTATACTAAATTGGGTCTTACAATCCCATTATAGTACCTTTCATTAGAATAAGACAGCAAGTCAATGCATTCCTCTTTTCTTTTGTTTCTCTAATTTCTTTGCTTCAGCTACAGACATTAGGTGTTTATTATAGGTAATCATCATTTTTCTACCAACCTTTGTTACAACTCGGTCGCGCCCAAGGATGCGAATCTTGTTGATTGCTCCACCATCATGGCTTGCTTGTTTTATCTTTTGTGCATTTACAGCATCCAAAAGAATATTTGCAGCTGCAATGTACATTTGAGTTCTAATATCATATTTAAAAACCGGATTCCTGTAGGACAGGTATTGTACCTCATCAAATGTAACTACTTTATATGTAGTTTGTTTTACAATGTCGAGTGTCCTTTTCACATCAATATCCGTTTTACCATTCATAGTTCCGTTGCCGTGGTTCCTAAGGAAAGAAACAGCTAATGCATTATTCGATAATTCGCCAGCAAACTCTTTATTTGTTAAATTTGTAATGAAGTTATTGTCCGGAGCTCGTTCGTTTGGGACATATTTTTGTTTTGTTGGATCAAAACCATTGTCAATATCGTATATGAAGTTTGTAAAGTTTGGATATTGTTTCACCAGCTGTTGTTTATATTTCATAAATTCTTCTTTCTTTTTATTCCACGCGTCTTCATTTTGAAACGGTACACTGTAAATATTATCATAATCATAATCATTCTGAGATGTACCTTTCTTTTCGTAATGTAATGTCCAAGATTTTTTCTTTTCCATCATCTCGTGTTCTAATGTACAACTATAGTCTGCGTCATTTGAAAATGTAACGTCAATATGTAAGCCATCAATTCTTATATTTGGGTCATTTTGTATTGATGTTACAAACAGTTTTACAATGTCTCTTGTAGAAAATGTGTCAGAGAAGTTTTGTGTTATGTTCCCTTTACTAAGTAGCACAAGTATCGCAAGATCCTTAAGCCCAGATTTATTGTGTGCAATCTTTTCCATAATTGTTCCTTTAACATCACTTACCAAATCGTCAAAAGTTGTCATTTAATCTATGCAAAGGTAAATTTTTTTAAACCAGTATAATTGCAATGGTATAAAGAGACAATCAAAACATTCAAAATGGAACAATTGGGTATTGAAACTGTACAATTACAAGAACACTACTTATTGTTTGTGTTCAATTATACTAAATTGTGTAGTGAGAGTGGGTCCAACAATCCCATTATATCATCATATTTTCCAACATTAGAAATGGCGGAAGATGTGTACCTTGCATTGGAGTATTTTATATACAATTGGGACAGAGGGTTTGATGGCGGGGAATTGGGATCAGGAGTCAGAAGAGGCGATGCATACAAGTGGTATGGGGTTGTTCCTCCAAACGCGATTGGTTCACGTCTGTTTATAAAACTAGACGAAAATACATTGATCAATGGTCAAGGTATCACACTAGATATTCCAAATTTTGTAGCCAAGACTACAGATCTAAATAAAAATAAAAGAACCAAGCCATTGCGAAATAAAGAGCAATACGACGAATATTTGTTGTCGGTCCTTCGATGGACCAAGTTTCCACCGAGAATAAAAAGACAATCATTTTCGTTCAACCCGTTCAAATACGATTTTGTAGAGACAGATGAAGCAACTGTGCGTAAAATGAGACTCGTTGTCTAGATCGCCTTGACCATGAACTCGCCAACACCCTCCAATGTGTAACCAATGCGTTCATAAAACGTCCGTGCGCCAACCCCTGCGATCACCGCCATCTTGTAATAATAACACCTCTTTGCAATTGTCTCGGCTTCTTTCATCAAACGCGTTCCAAGTCCTTTGTGTTGAACTGCCAATCCTTTTTCTCCTACAAATGTGGTTTGCGAATAAACATGCAGCTCACGTAAAAGAGCCGCTTGATTCAATTCGGGAAACACCTTGTTGAAGGCACTATCTAAACGTAAACGGGCAAAACCATATAGCGTCTTGCCATCTCTTGATTCGGCTGCAATAAAGTACTCGTCACCTTCACTCGCGTTATACTTGGTCACATGGATCACATATGAACCATCCCATGTAGCCGACTTTGGTTCCCTACATCTTGCGCAGCGGCATTCGACTACCATGTCCCTTTGTGCATCCGGGCGTAATCCGGCCATTTCCCTCCCTCCACCTGCGTAAATCGCCTCTGGGAAAAAGTCACGAATGATACGATTGATGCGAATAAACGGAAACATGAGTGATTTTACTTTGATGACCAGGTCTTTGACCAGAGCATCCGAGTAAGGCTTGTAGGATCCATCCAAGAACCACTTTTCAACTTCAGTATAGGGTAGCACAGCAGTTGGGTAAATCTTGATTTGATCCACTTGAATATCCGGATTAGCCAACACGTACTCTTCGCTACCGTCCGTCAGATGTTTGTGACTCTTTACACCCAAAAAGTTGTCGATCATCATGTCGTGATCCGCTTCCACAGTAGCACCAGGAAGATTAGGCATAAAGTGCCCATCAATCTTGAAGCCGTTTTCCTTCATGAGTTTGATGGCAGCGACCGTCTTCCAATGCGGGCATTGCCGATTGTTCTTCTTCAGGATCGCGTCATCAATGTGTTGGATGCCTAATTGAATCCGAGTGCAACCTAGCTCTCTATACAAACGCAGTTCGGCAGCATTGATCGTGTCCCCGCGTGTCTCGAATGTAATGCCAATGACCCGTGATCTAGCTACGGTATTAATTTCCTTTTCTTGTTCGAGGGACAATGGATTCCTCCTATGTCCTGCCCTTCCTTCGTCCCAAAACGTATTGGCACCATAAAAGATGTCACGTGTAAACTCCCGTCTATACTCTTCTGGATAAGATGCGAATGTTCCGCCTAGAACAAGCACCTCGAGCTTGCCAAGAGCAGTGTGACCAATTGTATACAAAGTGTTGAGCCTATCGTGCATTTGTGGAACACACTGGTGATCATTGCGAGTTGCGCGTAGCACACCTGGTTCATTGAGGATGTACGATCGAGGTTGACCAGGTTGGTTAACACAAAAATGGCAATTATAAGAACAACTAAAGGGCTGCTTCACCCTTTGTCCGTCGCTTGCCCTAGTATACTCTGGATAGGCTGTTGTAAAAACAGTTATGCTAGTGATTCCAGACCACGACTTGCAAGGCTTGATCTGAAGTGTCTTGCGCAACTTTTCTTCCTTGGCCAAATCATATGTCACCAAATCATTATCTACTAAAAGCTTGTAAACGTGGTACAAGTAAGAATTCTTGACAACCAACTTGTACCTGCGTTTGAGTTCACTAATCTTGACATCTGTATTGAGAATTTGTAAAATGATATCTTGATGGAGTTTTGCGTCATCTAGACTTGGCTTGGGAATCTTACGATTCGCCATGTCCTGACCACGCTTCTCGAGTTCTTCTATGTCCATTACGCGCACGCCCGCGTACCGGCGCCTAGCAGGGGCTAGCTTCGCTGAGTGTATAAGTTTGTTTTAGAAGTTGGTGAATCAATTTTCTTTTGAAAGATGACAAAGAGCGTGATTTGATGACAATGTATAATGGTGTAAAACAAACGTTTTTATATGCACACTACTATTTTAACAAGACTAGTTGCCTTTTCTTTATCAACAAATCTTTTAGTTTAGTTTTGGATAGTTTTCGCACTGTATACACTTTGTTTCCAACAACAACATATGGAATACTTTCAGGTGTTTTAACAGCCTTTTTGTTTTTTACATTATATTGCATGAACTTTACTTTTATGTAATCATTGAAAGAATTATATTTTGTTTTTGGATATTTACCACCCCCTTGTGGGGCAGGAGCCCATACTGCAGATATTATTTGTTTCATTAGACCATAATCATGAGGGTCTGTGGCTGTACACATACCGATGTATCCAAACTCAAAGTTGTGAATATAGTGGCGCACCTTTTCTAGATAGTAGTATTTATATAGGAACAAAGTTTGTGTGTTGAAAAAGGCATCGTCCTTATTCATACGAATAAGTGTTTGTAACTCGGGATAAAATTTGCTTACCTCGTTAAGGTTAGGATTACTATCAATAGCTCTGTTCATCAAACTTATTCGGTCTGATAATTGTGTATAAATATTTATTATACCTGTTCTAAATCCATCAGCAATTTCTAACCCATCTATGGTATATTCTATACCATTCAAAAGACTAGGGATTGGGTACTCAATGTCAGATTTCTCATTTTTGCAGAAAACTTCTGTCTCGTCCGTTAGTGCTATCTTTATCTTATCTATGTAAACATATATTTCCAGAAATACACTTATATTGAAATATACATTATTCATCCCATCTTCTACAACATCACTGCTATATACATTCGGTTGTATACATGTTATTGATGTTGGTATTAATAATTGTAATTTTTGTCTTTTTACAGTTGTGAAACGGAGGAGGGTTTCTATAGTTGGAATGTCTCGAAGTATCTGTCCAATTCTTATAGTTTCACGTTCCATATTTGCAAGAGGGGGGAGTCTACCCATGTCAGCAAGTTCTTCTTTCATACAAAATTGTAGGACAACGGATGGGTTTTCCTTCTTGTCAACTTTTGAATCAATTAATTTAGCGCGCATGATTCTGATCAAATTAACACAGTCCGTTTGAAAAGCTGGTTTGCTAAACAAACGGACCATTCCTTTGTTATCCCAATTGGTCTGTACATTAGGTATTGACGCATTTTTATAAGATATGTTTTCTATCTCAATTGAACTCAATGTATTTCGCATTGCTTTTGGGACATTCGCCAACATGCTTACAACACTAGCTTTAATTGCACTAGCATACCTTTCTTTCAAAATTCTAACACTGCCAATAGTATACATATCATGTAAACGATGTTCAACAGATGTAGACAAGTTGATCGCGTTATTTATAATCAAATGTCTATTTTCTTCGTAGCATGTTTGCAAAAATTGTAAACATATTTTGTTCAAAATTCCGTCCGGAAACTTGTTGCTAATGACCTCCAACATATCTTTGTCTACTTTGATGTTAAGCTGCATAGGTATGAGTGTTGTTGTATCATCTTCATTTGCATGGAAAGAGTGCGACTGGACTTCTTCAGGTTGCAACTGATCTTGAACTGATTGCAATTGATCTTGAACTGGTTGCATCTGATCTTGTTCAACCCATGCTTGTCTTCTTGGTTCTGCTGGTGGTACTGTGTTGTTTGTACGTGGGGCAACTTGGGTGGACGGTCTAATTCTAAAACATGTCATAAATAATGATAATAATGACTCAACTGAGCCCCCTCTGAGACCGTTACCAGATTGCGAATTGGGATTAGGAAGTGACATCTCTGCAAATAAGTACATGTCAAAAACGATGTATTGACGTGGGTCTTTTAAATTTAGTATTTGTTTTTGAAGAAAATCGGTCTCATAGGGTTCGCAATCAACCCTATGTATTTTTCATTTAACATTGTTTGGCCATTTGACTCTAATTTGACTGATAGTGTTTGCGTTGAATCCATTGTTGAATCCATTGTATATCGGTTCGTTGGATCAAATATCTGTGTTGTGTCTTTGCCGCCCTTTCGCATTTACATATTCAAAATATTTTAGTAATGCAAAATTGTATCCAACTCGTTGTTTCTTTTTTGCACAGCAATTTCAAACATTTGGTCATACAACGGTTGTTGATGTTTTGTGTTCAACTCGTATTCTTCGTCCATTTTCTTTCTTGCCAATTCTTTTTCCTCTAGACGTTTCATCCTGATCTCGTCCCGTACACGCATATTGCCCGCGTCCCTCCG
>Ga0214165_1001006_pt1 | contig 17034 bp, 16 predicted proteins | sample TroBogypolimnion_34_FD_153004 | JGI IMG/M metagenome (GOLD analysis project Ga0214165, IMG submission 153004) | Freshwater microbial communities from Trout Bog Lake, WI - Practice 03JUN2009 hypolimnion v3 | ecosystem: Environmental > Aquatic > Freshwater > Lake > Hypolimnion/Profundal zone ... | reverse complement strand
GGACGTCCTTATATGCTTTATATAAATCCATGAAAAACGAAATTGGATTTAAAGAAGTAAGAGAGCTAGCTAATGATTTGAACGTTGATGAAAAAGCGATTGCAGATGTTCAGCGTCCCGGCCATTTTGATCTCTCTTATCGCGCCGATATTTGGGGTATGAATTTTCATGAAGCGCTCGAAGGTTTTAAGGGCAAGGTAGGGCTTATCTATGGCGGTAAATCAGAAATATGTACAAAGCAAAGGGTAGATGAGGCTAAAACTTACATCCCATTGCTAAAAACTTGTGAAGTGCTGGATGCAGGGCATCCAGCACCATTTAATTTAAAGGTATGCGCCTTTGTTCAGGCACAGTTGGGCATTAGAGACTAACCGATGCGAAGTCAGAATCCTTCGCATCAGTCTTATTAATTATGTATTTCAGCTATTTGAAGAGTGTTGATTTCGCTAAAAGAGCCACTTGCATAGCCTGCCTTGTATTTCAAGCAACAACTAAAAAAGGCTCAATTAGATTACTCCTCCAATAGACTTCTTAGCATCCAAGCAGTTTTTTCATGAATATCTTGTCGTTGCGTAAGTAAATCTGCCGTAGGTTGATCGCTTGCTTTTTCTACAAGTGGAAATAGCTTTCGTGCAGTTCTTGCGGTTGCCTCTTGAGCTTTTACAAGGTGCTTTACCATTTCCATGGCTTTAGGAGTACCTTCTACTTCTTCAATTGACGTCAGCTTTGCAAATTCTTTGTAAGTTCCTGGGGCTGGCTCACCTAACGCCCGAATACGCTCTGCTATAAGGTCTAATGCAGCCCACTGTTCGGTATATTGAGCCATGAACATAATGTGAAGTGTGTTGAACATAGGGCCTTTCACATTCCAGTGAAAGTTATGAGTCATCAAGTATAGAGAATAGCTATCCGCCAAGAGTGCTGATAGGCCTTTAGCTATTGCCTTTCGATCTTTTTCATTAATGCCAATGTCAATCTTTGCGTTCATTACAGACTCCTCATATTAAGTGTGGACTTTATCAGTTCATTAAATTGCAGCTTTATGTTGCATCATCTAGCATTAAAACAATACCATCTTTGACTGGAATTCGTATCATCACTTTAATTTAAAATAGCACTTACCAATTTCATGGATGGCTTATTTAAATCGATAGGCAAGCGCGGCAAATATGTTGTCCTGGAATGGCTTACTCATTACCGGACTATTGTTGATACCACTTCCCATCCATTTTCGCTTGGCATAAACGTTGATATACCAGTTTTCCATCACTGGAATTTCAATCATCATTCCTGCCAACATGTTGTTTGTTGCTGGTGCAGTGTAGGAGCTATAGCCAGTTAACTGAGCATCACCCTGACTCAGCCCATAATAGTAGTTTGCATATTGAGATGATTGACGTTCAATACCGACTTCTGGATAAACAATAATATTTTTAACAGTTTCTATTTCACCGAAATACAGAAGTTCATAAAGTGCGCCATTGGATTTACCGAAATCATGATAAGCATTTAGAAATATTGAACCTAATGGTGTTTCTTGAAGTGTTCCGATGCCTAGTGGCACTGGATCACTTTTATTGATTGAATTTCCGTTATAAGGCGACTTAATTTTGTAGGAATCTAAATTAATTTTTCCAACAACCTCTAAATACCCATATCCAATTTTAAATGTTTTAATGCCGACCTCATCAATCCGAGCAAAAAAACGTTCGTAATCAAAATAGGCATAAGGAAGTACTAAAGTTTGAGCCCCTTCTGTGCCGATATGTAGATTCGATGTGTATATAGCTGCTCCAATATCCCCAACAATATGATCGGGGAGGGTATCGGGTATGTCACTTTGTGCGTAAGTAAAGAATGACAAACAGGCTAGTGAAAATAGCAAAAAGAATTTAATCATCATAATTTATGCTGGCACAAAAAAAAGGGGGGCTCTAAAATCCGCAACCTAACCCCATTCTTGTGCCTATAGCATTTACTTCTTCTTTGGGGTGGTGATGGAGGCAGCCATAGCGTCAAAATAAACTACCTTAACTTGCTCGCCAACATTTACATCTGCCATCAGCGTGGGATTTTTTACGTTAACAACGGTCACCTTTCCACTAGGGCCCTTGACTGATACTAAGTTTTTAACGCGATCAACATCAACAATGTCAGCAATAATGGTTGTGGTATTTGAAATACTGTGTGAGGGCTTTTGACCTGTTTTAGCAGTGGTCTCTGAGGCTGTTTCTACCTTACTTCTAATGCCATCACTCTTAGTTTTAATAAGTTCAATTGCTACGGCGAGTTGGTAGTTCACATTCAAGTGATCGCCTTTTTTAATTTGGTTAAAGTTTTTGATTTCCGGCCCAGCAACAAATATAGATTCACCGTCGTTATTTTTAAAAATGATAGTCCGCGTCTTTTTATCAATCTTCGTAACAGTACCTTCATAAAGCTGATATACGTTATCCGTAACTGCGGCATCAATTACAACTGGTTTTGCTGCATTAGGAGCTTGAGCCAATACTAGTGTGGGGGCTGTAAGCAAAATAGTAGTGGCGAGCAAAAGCGGAGTGAATTGAATTTTCATAACTTTCCTTGTTTAGAAATGGTCTATAGTTATATTAGCGCACTTTTATGGCTAATTCCCCGTAGCTACTAAGAAAAGTCAGCGAGATTAAAACCATCCGAGTCAAAAATCCAACAGCTTATGCGCCTTCAGGACCAGCTTACGTCACAAATTTTATTCCAAAGAATTTATTTTTTAGGGTTGGTGCTATTGCTACCCTAAAGCACTTTTGAATTTCTCCTTAACCAGTCAGGTCTTGATATAAAAAAGAATTTATTTTTTATTACTGCACTGCAATAAATTGTTAACAAACTTTGCACATTAGGTCTTTTTTTTGGTTTCGTTTCGGCGATTTTTTAATTTTTTACTAGGTGTTTACTCTCAAGATTGATCAATATCAATAGACAATTGATGGCAAATTGCTTTAATAAATTTTTTAAAAGTTGAGTTATCAACATAACTTAAGAAAAATATAAAAAGAGGCAAATTTTGCCATTGGGACAACAGATTTCTTCCTGCTAAAGGAAAGGTAAGTCATGAAAATATATCAAGCAATTAATAAAGTACCTGGCGGTTTAATGGTGGTGCCTTTATTTATTGGAATGTTATTAAATACATTTGCTCCAAATGCCTTAAAGATTGGTGGCTTTACTCAGGCCCTTACCAATCAAGGTTATCCAACATTTTTAGCTATGTACCTATTTACAGTGGGTACTAAGATGACATTAAATGCAGCTCCCACGATGTTAAAAAGAGGGTTTGGTATCCTATTTGCAAAAGTTGGAGTGGCCATCGCAATTGCTTTAGGTCTAGCCCACTTTTTTAATGGCGATGTTTTGGGCCTGACTACTTTGGCTGTTCTAGCTGCAATGAATGATACAAACGGTGGCATGTTTCTTGCGCTCACAAGCACTTTTGGTAATAAAGAAGATGCGGGGACTTATGTACCTCAGAGTATTGAGACGGGCCCGTTTCTAACTATGTTAGTTTTAGTTGGCGCTGGATTAGCCGTGATTCCCTGGATGACTATGTTCTCTGTTATTGCACCAATTATTGCTGGTGCTATTTTAGGAAATTTAGATGAAGATATACGTGATTTTTTTGGATCACACGAACCAATCATTATTCCTTTTATGGCATTTACATTAGGTCAAGGCATCAATTTATCAGCCGTTACAACAGCTGGGCTCCCAGGTATTTTGCTTGGCCTTTCAGTCCTAGTGATTACAGGGTTTGTTTGTATTCTTGCTGATCGTTTATTGGGTGGTTCCGGGGTGGCTGGCGCTGCTGCATCGAGCACTGCTGGCAATGCAACTGGTACACCGCAAGCAGTTGCTTTAGCTGACCCAACTTTTGCTGCTATTGCACCTCTTGCAACGGTTCAAGTTGCTGCATCAGTTATTGTTACTGCTGTTTTAACGCCAATCTTGACTGCATATATGTATCGCCGCACAAAAAAGAAAGCAGAAAGCATATAAAAATGTAAAAGTTTTTGAGGCTAGTTCTTTTAGTTTCGTTTTATCACGCGCAAGACCTCAAGTCTTGCGCATTTTCTTTTCTTAGGAGCCCAAAATGGCAAGAGCCAATGTATATATCACCCGAATGATTCCTCAGGAAACCATTGATGAATTAAAAAAACTACATGATGTAGAGGTTAACGAACTTGATAGAGCGTTAACTCGTGAGGAGCTACTTAAGGCGGTTAAAGGTCGTGATGCCATCATCAGCTTACTGACCGATACTATTGATGGTGATGTATTAGATTCTGCAGGACCACAGTGCAAAATCGTAGCCAATTATGCCGTAGGGTTTAATAACTTTGACCTTAAGGCCGCCACTGAGCGAGGGGTTGTTATGACCAATACTCCAGGCGTTCTGGATGATGCAACGGCTACTCATGCATGGGCATTGCTACTTACTACCGCACGTCGCATTTCAGAATCAGAAAGGTATGTACGCGATGGTAAATGGGAGGGGTGGGCTCCTATGGCCTTTATTGGGGTCGGCACAGAAAACGGATCGTATAGTACGCTAAGACTTCTCTAGCGGCCGTAATGGTCGGTACTTATTGGGTCCTAGCTTGGCTCCTCGCCAAACGTAATCTCCGGTCAGATTGACATGTTCCCATCCCAGAGGCGATAAATATTGGAATAATTCTTGATCATTTGCTTTGCCTTGTTTTTCCAGAGATAGGGTGGCACGCTCCAAATAGACTGTATTCCACAGCACAATGGCGGCAGTTATCAGGTTTAAACCGCTGGCTCGATAGCGCTGCTGCTCAAAACTGCGATCTCGGATTTCTCCTAAGCGGTTAAAAAAGACAGCTCGCGCCAAGGCATTTCTGGCCTCACCTTTGTTTAAGCCAGCATTGACACGGCGGCGCAATTCCACGCTTTGTAGCCATTCCAGAATAAAGATTGTCCTTTCAATGCGGCCCAGTTCGCGCAAGGCAATCGCCAGACCGTTTTGCCGTGGATAGCTGCCTAATTTTCTGAGCATTAATGAAGCAGTTACGGTGCCTTGTTTGATGGAGGTGGCTAAGCGCAAAATCTCATCCCAATGTTCACGAATATGCTCTATGTTTAAAGTGCCTCCGATTAAAGGCAGTAAAAATTCGCAGGCCTCTTTTTCAGATTTTGGGACATACAATTTGGTATCAGCCAAATCACGGATGCGCGGCGCAAATTTGAATCCCAATAGATTCATGAGAGCAAAGACATGATCGGTAAATCCTGCGGTATCCGTGTAATGCTCCTCAATCCGCAGATCAGACTCATGGTACAAAAGGCCATCGAGCACATAGGTTGAATCGCGAATGCCGACATTAATTACCTTACTATGAAATGGCATGTATTGATCGGAGATGTGGGTATAAAACAGGCGTCCCGGTTCAGATCCGTATTTTGGGTTAATGTGCCCAGTACTTAATCCCTTGCTGCCCGCCTTAAATCGCTGGCCATCTGAAGAGGATGTGCGGCCATTGCCCCAGTGCTGGGCAAAAGGATGCTTGAGTTGTGCATTAGTGAGCTCGGCTAAAGCTGCGCTATAGGTTTCATCGCGAATATGCCAAGCTTGTAGCCAAGATAATTTGGCATAAGTTGTCCCAGGGCAAGATTCCGCCATTTTGCTCAGGCCCAAGTTAATGCCGTCAGCCAAAATCGCTGTTAATAAAACCGTTTTGTCTTTGGCTAATTCTCCATTTTTAAGATGCGAGAAGTGGCGCGTAAAATTTGTCCAACGATCAACCTCTAGCAGTAGTTCAGTAATTTTGATGTGAGGCAACAACGCTGCTGCTTGAGCAATCAATACTTGAGCCGCCTGCGGCACAGAAGCATCAAGTGGTGTTATCTTTAGTCCATATTGCGTAATGCTGGCATCAGGTAAATTGTTTAGCTTGGCAAGCCCATTTACTTTGGACAGTTCATTTTTTAAGCGCGCCAATCGGTTTTCCAAATATCGATCACAACCACCCTCCAGTGGCAATGGAATTTCTTGATTTTTCTTCAGCCTGGAAAATTGATCTGAAGTCACCAAATATTCTTCGAAATCTTTAAACTGGCGCGATCCCTTGACCCAGATATCGCCAGAGCGCAAGGCATTTTTAAGTTCTGATAATAGGCATAACTCGTAATATCTGCGATCGATGCCGTCATCTGTCATGACTAATTTTTGCCAGCGACGCTTAACAAAGCCTAGTGGCGCCTTATTAGGGATTTTTCGTATGCTGTCTCGATTTAATATCCGCATTAGGTCGATGCCTTTCATGACCTCTTTAGCTGCTGGAGCTGCTTTAAACTGCATCACCTGCAAGAACTCAGGGGTATAGCGCCTTAACATGGCATAGCTATCGTTAACGCGGTGCAGAAAATCAAAATCATCAGGTTGGGCCAGTTGCTGCGCTTCTTGCACGCTACACACAAAATCATCCCAATTGATGATTGATTCAATTGCTTTAAATGGATCTTGTTTCTGCTCTCTGGCATCCACCAGAGCCTTGCCAATGCGACCATAAAGCTGAACCTTGTTATTAATCGCTTTACCTGATTCTGCAAACTGCTGGTGGTGCTTATTTTTTGCTGCGTTAAAAATACGTCCTAAGATTTTGTCGTGCAGATCAATAATTTCATCAATCACGGTTGCCGTGCTTTCAATGGCGATAGCTACCAAAGTGGCATATCGGCGAGCAGGTTCAAATTTGGCTAAATCGGCCGAACTCATTTGCCCACCTTCGCGCGCTATCTTGAGCAACCTATTTTGATGCACCTGCTTTTCAATTCCCTCGGGAAGACCCAGAAACTGCCAGGCATGCAAGCGCTCAATATGCTCTATCATCTGACGCGAATTGCTTCTTCCTGGCGATTGGCGCATCCAAGTGAGCCATGTGATAGTTGATTGGGTGCGACGTTCTAGAAGACGGTCAAGGCGCTCCTTGTGGGTGGCGGTGAGCGAGGAATGTAAGTCCTTGAAAATTTGACGATTGGCCTGCGTTAGGGCTTGAGCACAAATCCTCTCCATTGCCCCGATGGATGGCAAAAGAATCTTTTTGGAGCGCAAACTTTCAATCAAGGCCTGAGCAAGAGTGATGCCTTTATCTGTTTGCAGCGCAAGGGGGATTAGCTCTGTAACGGCAGTACGTTGATAGCCCGAAGAAAAAGATTGATACCCAAAGAGTTTTTGCAATTCTTGTAGATGTTCGCGGCGTGTCTCTGCGCGCCTCCCGTATTCCTTCCACTCGTCTGGATTTATATTTAGTTGATCGCTGACTATGTTCACGATCTTAGGATTTGGCTTATCGCTCAAAGCTAGCATCACTCCGGGGTATCGCATGTAACAAAGCTGCACTGCAAACCCCAATCGATTTACATCCCCACGATGATCTTTGATGATGGCTAGATCTGCGTTGTCAAATGAATAGCGCCAAATCAATTGATCCTCGTCATCTGGAATTAGAAGCAAGCCGTCTTTTTCGGCGGCAGATAAAATAGAGCGACGTGGCATCGAGGTTTTCCTTTAGAGAAATAGCCTGCTTTTACGATTGTGTTGAGATCACTTTTGCATATTAAGTTGAAAAATATTTCAAACTAATTCTATAACCTTAATTATGGACAGAACTATAAAATAATCATAAACTCACTTTTATGAAAACACTCTTAACACCATTCACCCCCTTTGATGCCTGCTAAGCCCAAATGAACTTCCCCAATGAAGCGCAATTGGCCGCTCTGCGCGCTTGGTATGCTGGAATGAGCTCACTGGAGGCAGTAGAGCGCTACTTGCCAGAGCAAAAGCAAAGGGGGCAATCAGCCAGAGGCATGATTGGGCAAATTCGCAAGCAGCTCATTGCTATCGCTAAAGAAAAGCGCCAAGCCGCACTACTCAAAATCCTCTCTCACCTTGATAAAGACAAGCGCAAGATGGCCGGTAAGGTAATAAATGCCATTGATCAGCTGAAGATTGCCGTAGTGCCGCAGCCCTTAATCAGTGACGCGGTCGGAATGTGGTTTTCGCAGCGAATTGCCAGAACTCTCAAGGAGCATGGCATTACTACCTTGGCGGATTTAACGGTGCGCATTCCAAGGCGCAAACGCTGGTGGCTTGCGTTGCCAGGATTGGGCGCAGCCAGCGCTAAAAAGATTGAAGCTTTTTTTGCCAATCATTCCAAGCTCACTGCCAAAGCCAGGGCGTTGGTAGTGCAAAGAGCTCCGGAGCTTACTCCTTGGGAAAATTTACCCAGCATGGGATTGCCTAGTGATCTTAATGGTACGCGCGGTGCCTTTAGAGCCCCTCGGGCGCACTGCACTTTAGATGCTGGCAATGACTATGAGGCTGTGCAAGCTTGGCTCTCTTTGCATGAAAGTAAAGTCACGCACGACTCCTACCGTAAAGAGCTCGAGAGATTAATTTTGTGGTCTATTAAAGAACGGGGACGCGCTTTATCGTCTTTGACTACCGAAGATGCCGTTGCTTATCGGCGTTTTTTGCGCCATCCCACACCAAGAGCACGCTGGATTGGGCCGGCGCGTCCCAGGTTGTCATCTGAGTGGAAACCTTTTGTAGGCCCACTATCCCCTAGATCGGTTGCCTACGCTTTGACCGTGATTACCGGTTTATTTCGCTGGCTCATGGATAAGGGCTATATGCTCTCCAATCCTTTTGCTGGAATCAAGGTCAAAGGCGCAAGCAGAGCCAATGCCATGGAAATTAGCCACACCTTCACGGCTGGAGAGTGGCAACTCATTCGCTCGATTGCCGATGGCTTGGAATGGTCTTATGGCTGGGGTGAGGCAGCGGCTCAGAGATTGCGATTTATTTTGGATTTTTCTTATGCCACCGGATTGCGGGCTAGTGAATTGGTTGGCGCCACACTAGGCGCCATTGAAAAAGATAGTCGTGGAGATTATTGGCTCCATGTGATGGGTAAGGGTCAAAAGATCGGCAAGGTGGCACTGCCACCGATGGCTAAGTTAGCTCTAGAGCAATACTTGGTCGCTAGAGAATTGCCCACCACCCCGCGATATTGGAAAGCGGATGCGCCGCTCATTGGCTCGCTTCAAAAGAATCAATCCAATACGAGTGAAAATAAAAATGAGGGTAAAGACCAGGGCAAACATGTCGCGGGGATTACTTCTGCACGCCTGCGCAAGCTCTTAGGGCGCTTTTTTGAAACCGTTGCCACTACTGTTGAAAGCGAGCAGCCCGCATTAGCAGCAAAGGTGCGCCTTGCTACTCCCCATTGGATGCGCCATACTCATGCGACACACTCGTTAGCTAAAGGGGTTGAACTTACGACCGTGCGAGATAATCTGCGTCATGCCTCGATTGCCACTACCTCCATTTATTTGCATGGGGATGACATTAAGCGGGCTAAGCAGATGCGGGAGGCTTTTGGTGCCGAGCCTTGATTAGGCGCTATGCGCATTAATTTAATGCCCAAGGCCCCGATTACCTTGCTGATAGTGTCAAAACACAGTATTTATTAGGGTTTTTGCTTATATGACATCTAGAGTGTGATGGTTGCCGTAAGTATTTCGATGAATTAATCGTCTAAAGAAAAGTGCCCCTTTCATTCATTCACTTAGCGAGAGGTCTTCTAGCTTGGTGTTTGTCTCAATCATTCTCAGGAGTTTCAATTGCAAAAATATAAATTAGCCCTTGCCTTAACTACCTTCGCATCCGCCAGTTTCATTTCCACCGCAGCTTTAGCTGAGCAGTCTGCGTTTGGCGGCTTTTATGGCCAAGCTGGCATTGGCTATGGCTCTACTTCATTAAGTTCAACTGGTGGCACCTATAACGATGGCTCTGGCAATAATTACTCGATTAGCACCAATCGCACGAATTCATTTACAGGTACAGTTGGTCTAGGCGCCTATTTTCCGGTAGCGAACTATTTTCTCTTGGGTGTTGGCGCTGAATACGCTCCTATTGCAGGCTCCCAGGCCAATTACACGCTATCGGTTCCAGCAGAAACAATTTCTAATGCTGGAACCTACAATCTCAAAAATTCGTACAACCTCTTTATTTCACCAGCCATTGCGATTAATAAAGACAGTTTGGCCTATGCCAAGATTGGCTTTACTGGCTCTAGTTTTGCTATTGGCACCAATACGCCAAACCCGGCCAATATCAACTCTTCGGGTCTCTCCTTAGGTCTTGGTTACAAGCAGATTATTCGCGGTGGTTTGTATGGATTTGGCGAGTTGAACTACGCCAGTTATTCGGCTCGACCTGATGGCCTAGGCACCGGCGGAACCATTAAACCAACGACCACTAGCGCCCTTGTTGGGGTGGGATATAAGTTTTAATTTCAAAATCATAATTAGTGTTTACCCTTATGTGTCCGATTGGGCGTTGGGGTAACCGGACCAAACTGCATGACATAGAATGCGAAATACTTTGCCGGCGGTTTGACGTTTGACCATCATCCTCATGAAATCAAATCCATGAAGGCATGTGCTATAAATTGTAGATATTTTCAGATCGGATAAATCCAATGGCCTTATTTCCTCCATGCAAACTCTCTTTTAAACGATGGCAGCAAAGCCTGCTCTTGATGGGCTCAATAGCCATGCTCTGCGCCTGCGCAAACAAGCCGCCACGTACTGAGTTTTATAACGCAGCAGGCCAATCCTCTCATGCGGTGCATTGCCCAGTAGGCGCCTATGAAAGTTGCCTGCAACAGGTGGGTGATATTTGCAATGAAGCGGGTTATACCGTTTTAGAAAAGATTCGCCAAACGCGATCAGGCACGTGGAATGATGATGGCCCTGAAACGCTATTGGTAGCCCAATGCAAAACTAATGCCAAGCCATCTGATGGAAAATAAGTCGCTCTGACTCTGTATTGTTTATATTGAGAGTCTTGATTGAGGCAATTTAACGGGGGCAATTTGAAACAATAATTGCCAGCCATCTATATGCAAATTAAGCCACATCACCGACAAGCCACGAAAGAGCAAAAGAAAAAAGAGATTACTTCTTTATTGGCCGTTGCCGGTCCCATGGAGGCAAAATCAATTATCGAGATGATTGAAGATATCAGTGAAGTCACCGCCCATCGCTATCTAGATGAGTTACTTGCTGCTGGCCACATCCGTAAAGTGCGTGCGCAAGGCAAGCGAAAAAATATCCGTGCTTATGAGTTTTTAAGCGAGTATGGGGCAAAGGCCGATATGGTGAGTCGTGCGCTGTCCCATCCGCTGCATCAGCTTACCCTGTCTTTTGCCAGAAAAGATAAGTCACCCCCAAGAAATCGCTCAATAAGGGTAGATGCTGACAAATCTCATGAGCCATGATTAGCATCATGAAAATCAAATCTCGCATATGAAAATCGATATTGATCCACTTTCCGAAATTGAGCTTACTCATCTAAACCGGCACATTGTGCAACGTTTGCAGTTTTTACAAAAGATGCGAACCCATCATCACATGCTGCAATTTTCGATCGGGCAATCCGTTTCGTTTAAGCCTTCAGGCTATCCTAGGCTATTTGGCATCATCGCTAAATACAATTGAAAACAGTTACCGTAATTACCCAAGATGGACAGCGTTGGAATGTTTCTCCTGCCTTGCTGCGAGAGGTCAAAGACTGCGACGCTGATGGCAACGACCATCGCATGGCGCTGTCCTCGACAGAAAGCGGTTGCCAAGGTAGGTAATTCTGAGCCCATTTAAAATTCACAGATCGACATTTCTCTGATTAGAAAATTTGCATGCACATCCCCAAAAATACCTTATGCCCCTGTGGCAGTGGTAAACAATATGAGCACTGCTGCTCGACCGCTTTGAATCTTTTGATGACCCAATCGCAGCCTAAGGATTATGAGGGCGCAGCGTCCAAGGCACTTGCTTGGTTATTTGATCGCCACCGTAAGGGTATGCAAGTTGCGCGCGAAAAATTGCTAAGTGAAGTCCTCACTTCAGAAGAAATCAAGGCCCTCGATGAACTAGATGCCGATACCTACACTGGCGTTGATATTAATTTAACTGAGTGGCTGTTGGCGCAAGGCAGTATTTTAGTCAAAGGCTCTTTATACAATATTGTTGATCATGTGCTGAGTGAAGGTGGCCCCATGCTCAATTTAGAGCAACGTGCCTGGATTACCCAATTGTCCCAGCAACCCCTGCGCCTATACGATGTAACCGATGTTGTTCCGGGATCGCAAGCAACACTGTGTGATGCAGTCGATTTGCAAGCGCCCCCGATCGTAGTGTTCGAACGCTCTGGAACGCGTAACCTTGAGCCGGGTATGCGCTTAGGATGCCGCGTCATGACCGTGCAAGACCATTTTGAATTATCAGGTTGTGCCTACCCTTTTTCGAGAATGATGGGGCATGCGGTTACAGAGGTTTATGAGGCCTACCTTGAGGAGTTTGGCAAAGATCGCCAGAAAGCCAAACAGAAAGAACTGAGCCTCATTATCCTATCTCAGTGGCTCAAACAATTTGTAGCACCTTTGCCAATGCCACAAATGATCGATGCCTATAGTGGCGATCTGATGTTATTTATTACAGATCACTACTTGGCCCACAGTTGGAAAACCTTAACACAGCGCCTAGAAAACGAATCGGATGTTGAAGGTAATATCGCCGATGGCTGGACTCGCCATCTTGAATGCACTGACGGGCAAATACGTCCGACTGTCAGTATTGAGCCTGATACCACCAGTAATCAAGTCGCTGTTTTTTATAAAACGCAGCGCTACGCCGATCAAGGTCGCATTTGGTTTGATGCGCTAGCAGGCGATGCAGTCAAGTTTCAAACGCGCGAAATAATCGACCAAGCAAGCCTTGCTTCAAAGCAAAACTTACCCAATCAAGGGGCCAATGCAGCTCTAAAGAAAGTCAATAATGCTCAAAATCAAATTAGCCCACAAGAGCTGACTAAAGTCATTGAAGCGACAATGCATCGCATGTATGCCAATTGGGCAGATGAGCCTATCCCCATGCTTGAGAATCAAACTCCAAGGCAAGCCATGACGACCCCTGCAGGGCTAGAGCGCGTTAAAGGCTTAATCCGCAGTTATGAAGCCTCAGAGCAGTTATCAGCAAAAGAGCAACAACGCGAACCGGTTTCATATGATTTTTTGTGGGAGGCATTAGGCCTTACGTATTGATTTGTCGCCCTTTAGTGTTGCTATGGGACTACTCCATCTTTCAGCTGCTCAGGCGAATATTCTGGGTTGGACAACTTCCGCCGGTTTGGGGTTAGAACCCCAGCTACGCAGTCACTAGATCAACCATAGCGTACTATGCGATCCGTTTTCTGTGGCGACCCCTTTATTGGGCAGGATGTGGATGGAAAAACATTAGGCGTGGCTGGTCTTGGCCGTATCGGCAAAAAATTTGCTAAAAAAGGCATCGCCTTTGATATGGATATCATTTATACAAACGAGCATCGTGACTTAGCCTTTGAAAAGGAATTTAATGCCCGATTTGTAGACAAGGAAACCTTGCTAAAAGAATCTGACTATTTATCTTTACATTTACCCTTATTGGCAGATACCAAACACTATATTGGTGAAAAAGAACTTGGCAAAATGAAGCCTACTGCTATCCTCATTAATGCCGCCCGTGGGCCCTTAATTGATGAAAAAGCCTTGGTTCAGGCCCTGAAAAATAAAGTCATTTTTGCTGCCGGTCTAGATGTGTTTGAGGATGAGCCAAAACTAGCCCCTGGTTTGGTCGAACTAGAGAATGCAGTTATTGTTCCGCACATTGCCTCTGCTACGATACAAACTCGTTTGGCAATGGGTAAGATTGCCATCAATAATGTAATTAGCGTCTTAAATTGCGAGGCTCCACAGACATGCATTAACCCTGAAGTATTAAAATAACAAGCCTTCAGCTATTTTTTACTTCCTCAACTGATTGAAAAGGTATTTAGAAATGAGTAATAAATTAAAACTTGGTTTTGTAGGCCTTGGGATTATGGGAACACCAATGGCTTGCCATTTGGTGGCTGCTGGCAATGAAGTATTTATCAATACGCGCAGCAAAATTGCCGATGAATTAGCAAAGTCAGCCGCGATTTCTTGCTCAAGCCCGCAAGAAGTTGCACAAAATGCAGACATTATTTTTATGATGGTTCCAGACACACCTGATGTAGAAAAGGTTTTGTTTGGAGACAAGGGTATTGCCTCAGGCCTTTCCAAAGGAAAGGTTGTAGTTGATATGAGCTCCATCTCCCCAATCGCCACTAAAGAATTTGCAAAACGAGTTAATGCACTAGGTTGCGATTACTTAGACGCTCCTGTTTCAGGCGGCCAATTAGGCGCTAAAAATGCAGCCTTAACCATTATGGTTGGCGGTGAAGAATCTGTATTTGAAAAGGTAAAGCCTTATTTCGAATTGATGGGCAAGAACATTACATTAGTTGGCACAAATGGGGCAGGTCAAGTAACAAAGGTTGCCAATCAGATCATTGTTGCATTAAACATTGAGGCGGTAGCTGAGGCACTGGTATTTGCCTCTAAAGCCGGGGCAGATCCTGCAAAAGTTCGCCAGGCATTAATGGGTGGGTTTGCTAGCTCCAAGATTTTAGAGGTTCATGGGGAGCGAATGATTAACCGTACCTTTGATCCTGGGTTTCGTATTGAGTTACACCAAAAGGATTTGAATTTAGCCTTAAGTAGCGCGCGTGCGCTAGGTGTTTCCTTGCCAAATACTGCAACTGCTCAAGAGTTATTTAATTCCTGCTCTGCGCATGGTGGTAACGCCTGGGATCATTCGGCGATGGTGAAGGCATTGGAAAAGTTAGCTAACTTTGAAATTGGGCAAAAGGCATAACTGATTTTTTTTAAATGATGCCTCGTACTAAATTACTTGTTTATCTTCACGGCTTTCGCTCTTCACCAAGGTCGAGCAAAGCCGTGATGACTGAGCATGCTATTAAAGCCTTTCCTGAAAGTGAAGGCCACATTGAATGGTTTTGCCCTCAATTACCAGCATCCCCCAAACAAAGCATGGAGATGGTAACCAACCATATTAATACTTCTAATATGGATGAAATTATCATTATTGGCTCTTCATTAGGTGGTTTTTACGCAAACTATTTGGCAGAAAAGTATTCTTGCAAAGCTGTTGTATTGAATCCTGCAGTTATGGCTGCTAGAGAGCTTGAGCCCCATGTTGGTCTGATGACTGCATATGATAGTGACGAGCCTTTCGATTTTCGCTCAGAATATGTGGATGAACTTCGAGTTTTACAGGTAGATAGGATCTCTCAGCCAGAGCGTTATTTTCTGATCGCTTCGAAGGGTGATGAGTTACTAAACTGGAAAGAGATGGTAGATTTTTATTCTGGCTCTCAACAACTTGTCCTTGAAGGTAGTGATCATGGCATCAGTGAGTATGCGGACTACCTTCCCTTAGTAACTGAATTTATAAAAAAATAAAAAACTTTTTTAGCACAAGGCTACCAAAGCTGAGATACTCTCGCAGAAAATCTTTTGGGATTTTGTTCTTTGCCATTGTCCTTTCTATTTTTGGACACATCCTCTTATTTTATGGCGTCCCAATTTTTCATTATGGAAGTCGAACAGAGATAGCGAATGATTTAATTATCCAAACAGAATTACGTGCAGTTCCACCAAAAAAGATTCACATAGCAACCAATCCAAAAAATCAACGATTTGTTGATAAGTTTAATTTTCTTTTAACTGCGCCTGCCGGCGATTCTGCGCAAGTAGAGCAGGGTGCCGACACTCAAGGAGGTCAGGCATTTCGTTTGCCAGAATCGAGCATTTTGTATTACGACGCTTATATAGATGGCCAGCTTTATCAAACGGGAGAATTGCATTGGTTTGTTGAAGGGAATCTTTATCGACTCTACATCACCATCCCATATCCTTTTGTTGGCCCATTTATATTTGAATCACGCGGATTAATTGATGCATATGGTATTGCTCCAACCATTTATTGGACCCAACGCGGAACCAAGTCACCGCGATTTTCTCGCTTTGATCGGGATGAAAAAGGGGCTGGAAAGATGTATTTCTCAGAAAAACCTGATTTTTCTCCCGAAATAATTCCTGGCACTCAGGATCGATTTAGTTTACTTTTTCAATTGGCGTCATTGCTCAACGGGGATAACAAAATTGATGAGGAGGGCGCTATTCGATCCCTGCCCGTAGTGGACTACAGCACCTTAGAAATGTGGCAATTTAAGAGCTATGGCGAGACCGTTTCTGATGATATTCCAACTCTAGGAAGGTCAGTTAATCGGCATTATGCTTTGATGCAGCGAGAATCCGATCCATACAAGCGTCAGGTTGATATTTGGCTCGCAAGAGATCTTGAATGGCTACCTGGCAGAATGCGCTCAATGGAGGCTAATGGTCGCGTTATAGAGCTTGTTTTTAAACAAAAAGCACCTATTTCTACGTCGATTCATTAGGGCATTGGATTGGTAGTTTTTTGGTTATTGCCATTTCGATTCAGTAAAGCGCCCATCATTGTGTATAAAGCGGCACCCGACATTGAAACGGCAAATATCCCCGTAAAAGAAATAATGATTGGAAGAATTCGCCAGTGCTCAGATAGGTTGTAATTACCATAACCCACTGTTGTATACATCTCACCAGCAAAATAAAAAGTTTGAGGATTTGTTTGAAATACCTTTGCTGCAACGCAGATATAAGCCCAAGTAATAATTTCGCCTAAGTGGCTGCTGATAATTAATAAGATCGCGACAAAATAAGACAGGAAATTTGCACCATAAACACGTTTATTTTCCAATTTTCGATCTATCCAGTGGAATGCTCCGGCAATCATCAGGACTGCCACACCGTGAATTGTGAGCATCAAACATGCGAGTATGACGATTGCCCAAATTTCACCATTACCCATGTCCGCATTAATTTCTGCAAATAGCGTATGAAAGCTGGGGAGGTTAGCATCAGATAAGAAGCTTATAAGCATGGTCTTTAGTTTTAACTATAGTTATAAAATATCTTGTTTGACATAATAATGATTATACGCAAT
>Ga0214165_1001002_pt1 | contig 17068 bp, 27 predicted proteins | sample TroBogypolimnion_34_FD_153004 | JGI IMG/M metagenome (GOLD analysis project Ga0214165, IMG submission 153004) | Freshwater microbial communities from Trout Bog Lake, WI - Practice 03JUN2009 hypolimnion v3 | ecosystem: Environmental > Aquatic > Freshwater > Lake > Hypolimnion/Profundal zone ... | reverse complement strand
GGTAAAATGTTTAATTTTATGAAAATGGAATATGACTGGGAATCAAAACAACATAAAAAAGATAAAAAATATCATAAAGCTTTAGATGAACAGAAAGAACGATTCTTGGAAGAAACAATTGAAGCTATTACTGGTTCAAAGCCTAAAGGTACCAAAAAATCTGGTGGATCAAAAAAGAAATCAGGACTATTAAAAACTGCTTTAAAAGGTGCTGCTGGTATTGGTGCATTTTTCTTGGCGGAAAAAGCATTGGCCAACGTTGATTGGAAGTCAATAGTACCTAGTTTCGAAAAAACAAAAGTGGATAATTTACCTGAATTGGATTTAGGTCAATCTAAAGATATTATCGCAGCCAGAAAATCAGCTGAAGAATATCTAGGTAAAAAGATGAGTGATAAAGAGTGGGATATGTTGTTAAGAACTACTGCAGCAGAATCTTCACAAAATACTACATCTCAAGCTATGGTTATGGGAACAATATTAAACCGAGCAAAATCCAGATTCGCTGGTCAAGAAGAACCTGTTATTGGTGCAATAACACAAAAAAATCAATTTCAAGCAGCTACTGGTACTTCTGTTAATGCTTATCAACCTTCCGAGAAATTTAAAAAAGGTCCAAGTGAAAAAGAGATTGAATCAATGGCTTACGGCGCAATTAATATTTTACCCGGTGTATCATCTAAACAAGAATATTTTACTGCTACGGACCCAAAAGCTTATGGGCCAGGAACCAATATTGAATTTTTAAATAAGATGCGCAGAGAGGGTGGTGTTGAAATTGCTGGATCAATATTTAATACACCTGCACCCATACCAAGAACTGCAACCGTTCCCGAAATTAAAGATACAACAATACCACAAAAAATTAAACCATCAAAATCCGATAAAGATTCAACAGTCGGAGTTATAAGTAACAATACCAATATTATTAATGGAGGAACTACCTATTCAGTATCACAAGAATATGTTTCACACTATCCTTCACTCATACAACAACAATACCAATTAAGTTAGTTAAAAAATGGATTATCAAAAAGCTAAACAAACTAGAAAGAAAAGTCTTTTAACCTTAATTGGTGAGAAGAAATTCGAACAAGGTAAAGGATTAGGTTCTTCAATTGGTGGAGCTATCTCCGACAAATTCAAAGCAAAAGCTGTAGGCATAAAAGAGAGTATGGATCCATTAAATTGGTTAAGTTCAATTGTTGGCCAAGGTGGATTTGGTAGAATGGTAACAACAGGTGCTGGCCGTGCTTTTGGAAGAAGTGGTGAAGATATTAAATATTTTGGTGGTTACGGTGGTGGTAAAAAGAAAAAGGGTGGTAAAAAGGATCCACAAATAACTTCTGTTAGTGCTGGTGCAGTTAAACCGTTACAGGTTGGAGATTCAATTGCTGATATATTGGGTAAGATGTATAACTTTATGGAGAAAACCCATGAGATATACAAATTAAATTATGAGATTGAAACTGCATTCCGCCAAGAGCAATTAGATGAAGATGAAAGAAGGCACAAAAAGTTAATCGAATCTATTTTAGGTAAGAAGGCCAAACCAGAAAAAGACAATGGTATGGAATCCTTTATCGAAAAATTATTGGAGGGAATAAAGAAAACATTAAGTTTTATTATGAAACCTGTTATGATGGTATTGTCGTTAATTAAGGATATAGGTTTAATGGTGGGTTCAGCCGTTTTGGGAGCAATGACTAGTCTTACAACTTTTTTAATTGGTTCAATTCTTTCCATTATAACTCCAGCTATCAGTTATTTGGCCGAATTATCAGTAAAACGAGCTCTATCTGGTATAGCAAATAATATACCGGCGCCATTTGGTACCGCACTTAAATTGGGTGTGGCTGCATGGTTTGGTGCACAAGCGGAAGACTTAGAAAGAAAACTTTTACAAAACTTAATGCCTGAGGATGTAGCAAAAGCATCAGAAAAAGGTTCTGGTTCCGATTATGATAAAGCAAGAGAAAATTATGCTAAAAATATTTCACAATATGGTGTAGGTACTGGTTCGGCTTTAGCCGCAAAGAAAAATTTTGATAAAGAAAAAGAAAAACTTCAAGAAAAACTCGATCAAAATTTTAAAGAAAATATTGAACCCATTGCTAAAGCTGCTGGATATACGGTTGATTACGAACCCGGACCGGACGGAACAAGAGATACACATCTTGGTTTAGCAGGAGGCTTAGACTTACCCGTTATATTGAATAAGGAAAAAGAACAGGTCCTTCCGGAAGGTCTTGCTTTACTTACTATGGGAGTTAAACAATCCCCTGGTGTTTTGGACGTTATTAAAGGTGATACTGAAGGTTTAAAGAAGAAATTTAAATTAGATAAAGTTCAAAGTGAAATTGAAAATAAAATTGAATCGACAAAAACACAAATTCAAAAATTATTTCCTTCTGAATTAGACAAACCTAGCATTCCACCACAATTAAGTGAAGATGAACCAATTAAAAAGTCACTATCATCAAATGAACAAATAATAACTCAAAATTCTACCAATGTTATTGGTGGAAAATCGCCTGGTGTGGTAAATGTAAATGGTGTTAAAATGAGAGATTCATGTACACAAGATGCTGTCCGTAAATCCACGGTACCTTGTTAACCAATAAAAAACCACACCGTATCTTTCGACAGAGGGTGTGGCCGTGTTAATACTATTTAGAAGAATTAGTCCTCCTCCGCCAATTTTGCAAAATAACTCAAATCATCCTCTTCGGATGTATCATCTTTAAAAGGTGAATCTTCTGCCTGTTTCTTAGGTGCAGCAAACTCTTTTGCTTTAACTTGTTCTACGGTTGTGCGTGGTGCTTCACCATTCAAACCGAGTACTTTATCAAGGCGAGCTTTCAACACATCATATGACTTGAACTCTTTATCTGCTACCAATTCTTGTAGCGAGAATTCATTCTTCCAAATCTTCTCTAATTCAGCATCATCAGATAACAATGCTGATGGAGAATCGAATTCAGACTTATCATAATTCTGATAACCTTCAACCTTACGAATCTTCAACTTAAAGTTAGCACCTTTCCACATATCAAATGGATTGATTGCTTTTTCATCTTCAAACTGAGGATTCATTGCTTCGGTAATCTTATCAAAGATTTTCTTACCGAACTTAAACAACTTAATCTTACCTTCGTTTTCTGGATGTTTAGGATCCGAAACGATATAAACGTTGGCGATATAATTCAATTTACGCTTCTGTTTACGAACTACATCTTTATTTGCTTCAATGCCAGAATTCCATAATGTAGAATTGTGTTCACATACTGGACATTGTTGATTCTTTGTGGTTAAACAATTATCAATAAGCCATCCTCCGGCACCTTGGAATCCATGAGAGAATACTTTAACCCATGGAAGACCATCTTCACCATCTTTTTCAGAAGCAGGTAAGAAACGAATAACGGCATGGCCATTGCCAGCCTTATCGGTCTCGCATTTCCAAAAGTTATCGGATTTATCGTTTGAATCAGAGGATTGATTTAGTGCCTCAATAGCTTTACTCAATTTATCGAGGTTGCCAGATTGGCGTTTTAAGTTTGCAAAACTCATTTTACTTCCTTTCGTATAACGGTATATAAATGTATAAACGGATTGTCCACAGACTACTCATAATCAACTAATATAATTGTAACAGATTGCCTAACTAAAGTCAAGCGCTTTTACAATTATTAAAATGGTATCTTGTCATATTAGAACCTTTACCTTCTAGGTTACAATGAGGACAAACTACCAATTTTAATATTTTAACTTTGCCTTTTAATGATTGGCTAATTTTTTGTTTTTGTTCTTCGGTGTGTTTTTTATTTAAGTGTGATAGTTTAAGATTTTTAATATGTTCATCACTAAACTTAATACCCATTCTACTATTACTTAATTTTTTTCTACTTTCCATACTTAAATTTCCACCTTCACCACCAGTTTTCATATTATAACCATATGGTGAAAGTGTTTTATATTCATTAATAAAAAATGTTTCCATTTCTTCTAATGTATGCATTTTATTTTTTGATTGATATAATATTTCCCAACTAAAGTTATCAAAACCATATTTTCTTATTGCATTATAAAATGGATAGTTTTTTGTGTTCTTATCTGCAATATGTTTATGCAAACGTTTTCTTGATTTCCAGTCCGATGAATAACCAATATAAGATTTACCGTTGATGGTGTTCGTAGCTTTATAGATTGAGTATATGACCATGCAATTATTTAGGCTTAGTCAAGATATATTTTCAAAATTGCCAAAGTATCTGGCCAATTTTTATGAAGTATACCAATACCGCCTGCTGCGTTCCATTGGTCAATTACCGATGGTGTATCATCAATAATGATTCTATCTGGTGCCGCATGGTGTTGTTTTAATCTTTTTCCTGGAACAAAAATAGGATTAAATGTGATGCCGTGCTTCTGTAACCAAATCATCTTCTGCTTTGAAATTTCTTCATATCTTTTTTCATTTGCAGTAGAAGAAAGTATTTGTGTAGGTACTTGTGCTTTACGGAGAAATGTAATTCCATCCATTGCACCTGGCATTAAATCTAAGTCAGCAAAACCATTATCCATAATAAATTGGTCAAAGAATTTATCAAACTTATGATTTTTTTCCGCTTCTCTTGGTTCCATACCATAAAGTTCTTTGTATCGTTTTACAAAGTCTGCAATCACCCCATCCATGTCCAAGTAGATGCAACTGATTTTAGGCTTGTTCATGTATCTTCTTCTTTAAAATATGTAAAAATTTATTCTTATCGTATTGTATAAATGGCGTATACTTTTCAATCTTTCTGTGCCAAGATGGCCAAACAATATCATCATAAATTTGTTTATTCCACATAGGAATAAATTTCATAATACCATTTAAAATAATAACTGCTTCAATTGAAATACTACCGCTCATCAAATACTGTAATAATTTTGGAAACTCATTTGACTTTACTAAAAGCAAATCATCTGGTTTATCAACCTTATCAAACAAATACATTATATCATTTTCAAAGGTATAAGTCAAGCTTTGTTGCCGTTTCTGCCACTTGGTATAATTACTTTCTCCATCTTGCAAAAGGTCTCCTACCCAATCACCTTTACCTTCAATAAAATTTGCAATGTAGAAATTCTTTAAATCTTCTAAATTGTATTTACGAGCTAACTTGTAAAACTGATACTTAGATTTGTTGGTAGTAAATGTTTGTTTCGAAACATTTGTCTTACCGTGGTATTTAAAGTAATCATAAGAATCGGATGTGAAGTGGAGTTTCAGAGCATTCCATAGAGCATATGCCGCAAAACCTGTATTTTCGGTCATATTGGCAATTTAGAACTTTTCTTCAACAAATTCAAACCTTGTGCTTCTTCACGAATCTTTGCTTTAAGTGCAGCAGAAATTAGAGTTGATGCTACTTCAATTTCTAATCCAGTTTCTTTACAATGGTGACAGATAGCATCCATCAATCCAAGTTTTTTATCAATAGCTATTTTTTCAATCAGGATACTAAATTCCTGAATTTCTGTTTTTGTAGGCATTCAATACTTCCATTAAGTTATCAATTTCATCGTCTTCCATAATAATACATTGCGATACTGTAGGACATAAACCCACACTTTTGGGTTTCTCCTGAATTCTTATCAACATAACACCTGCTTTACCATAATCTCTTATATCAAAAAAAGATTTAAATGTTTGCATTTTTTCCTATTATAATTGTTTTAATGTGTTTTGTCAAGCTTTAATACACTTCCAACCTTTATGTTGGTTGGATTTACCAGAAGCAACTCTAGACATATGAGTTTTAGTTAAATTATTGTTTCGGCAAAATTCAGCTAAATTTTTGATATAAGATACGATTCCGGCTGGAGATGTTACCATCCAGTATTCCGACCTAGATATACTTTCCAAAACTTCTTTAGAATATATTCCTGTTTTACCTTTATTCCAAGGTATATTTCCAGTTAGTCCTTTATTCCATGGTATTTGACCGGTAATTCCTTTATTCCATGGAACCCTACCTTTGGTAGATTTTGAAATTTTATTCCGGTGTTCTGTTGAATTTGTTGTCTGCCATCTCGGATGATTTTCTTTTTTAACATCACGACCATGGAAACCATTAACTCTAGCATAAGATTCATTCACATAAAATGTAGATTTAACCACATTCAATAATTTTTGCAATTGCAGTTCTTTTTCTCTAGATTCAATATCATTTTGATGAAGTGAAATAATTTTAGTTTTAAATAATTGTGGATTATTTTTTAATTCTTCTTGCCAGATTGATTTGAATTTTTTGGAAGAAACAGAACCATGGTAACCATTATTTACTTTATCAACAGAGGATGAACCAATATAAAACATGGGCATCTTATTTCCAAAATAAGTAGTTAAATAAGTGCAATAATCATTCATTAGTTTAAGTTTCTGAATAAAATATATGATGTCCGATTTGTGTCGTTCTTTTTAATTTCCAACCAGGACTAACTGAAGTATTATGGTAATATAAAGATTTTGTTTTATAAACCACGTCATGCAAATAAGGTTCCATTAAAGCTTTACGAGCAATGATGTTACTCTCTTGCCATACATATTTATCCTTATTTGATGTGTTCGAAACCAATCCAACCCAGCTGAATTGATATACCCCATTATTTTTCTGATATACTACTGAACAGATATCCTTTGGAAATTTATAATTATTTACTCTATTAAGTACTACTTGGGCTACAGATAATTTTCCCTCATAAGATTCGGATCCTGCTTCATAATATATTGTTTCAGCTAAACATTCAACTTGCTGATTGTAACTTTCAGCTACTTGGCGCTTCACGACAATATCCATTACATTACTGGATAATGTAGGCGTCATAAAGACTACTGTTAATATACTTAATACGGTTGCTGCTATTTTGGATTTGTGTTTTTTAAACATCATATCTCCTTGTGATTACGACCGATAATTTGGTCTTGGTCTCCAATTACGAATTTGATTTTATTATTGTGGAGTGTTAAACATTCGGTGAGCGTCACCGGCGAATTGGCAGAATCCTTATTGCATCGGATTCAGAATTGTAGTTTTATAAGCGAGTCCTCTTTTATCTAATATGTATCTATTATATAGGCTCCGAGGCGATTTGTCAACCTTATTGTGGTAATAAATCGTCTAATAATACTTGGTGTTTTTCTACCACAGGTGCGTTATCTGCGTTATCCGCATAATAATAGTGTGTCATTCCGTCAACGATAACTATCTTCCAGTATCCAGTTGGTATTGGAATACCATTCATACTATTATTGCCATTATAGATGGCAACATTAATTACAAACATATCAGATTTGGATTTGGACAATAAGGTTCTGGTGTGTTCTTCCAACATTCTCCAAGCCATCCTATTCAATAAAGGTTTCTGTGGTGTCATGTTAGTCATTAGGAAGGTTTCATACATCTCCTTGATACTGGACGCATCTCCAGCAGGCGCCATATGTCCTTTGTCGTAACCGGTATTTGCATATTGAGATGGGTTGGGTTGATGGCCAATTCTTGCATCGGAATGAAATTGGTCATTTCTTGGTACCGAATTTTTATTTGGTCGTAAATGTTCAGCAACCAATATTACTCTTTGATTTTGTTTATCATACAATGAAACAAAAAAAGTATTACAAAGTTCTACTGTACCTTGTACTTCAATGGGTTTATTGGGATATAATTCAGGACAATTAGACGCTTGAACAGCACAAGATCCTACACCTGCACTAATCACTAAAAAGGCCAATAGTAATTTTTTCATTTTTGTTCCTTGGTTGATATAAATAGGTGTATGTCGCCGGATTGGCTTCCGCACATACTCTAATACTTTCTAGGAGCATCAGCATGAATATATATACAATCTATAAAGCAGTCAATACAATTAACGGTAAAGTTTATATTGGATTTGATTCCAAATGGCCTAGAAGAAAAAGTACACACAAATACAGTTCTAAAAAAATAAAAAATAAGTTTTATGATGCTATAAAAAAATATGGCTGGGATAATTTTGAGTGGTCTGTAATATATCAATCAAAAGATCGTGACGACACTCTAAAGGTTATGGAACCATATTTTATAAAAGAACATAATTCTTTTACTGATGAAGGTTACAATTTAACTTCTGGTGGTGAAGGTGTTTTTGGATTACAAGCTAATAGGGGTAAAAAAGTTCATACCGAAGAATTTAAAAAACGACTATCCGATAATCGTAAAGGTGAAAATAATCCTATGTACGGTAAAAAACATACACTGGAACACACCAAAAAAGTATCTGCGAAATTAAAAGGCAGAAAACTTTCAAAAGAAACCTTACTTAAAATGAGTTCTTCACAAAAAGGAAGAAAAAAAACAGAAGAACAGAAAAGAAAAATTCAAGAATCATTAAAACTTTTTTGGAAAAATAAAAAAAATCAAGAATTTTCTTTATAGAAGTTTATCGCTTTCACCAATCCTTCAATATGATCTTCTGTTTTTTCAATAAACACCTGTGGTGGTCCATTTTCAACAGCAATTAGTGTGACCAACTGGTGAATAGGATGTCCGATCATTTCCTCCAACATTAATGCATATGCACATTCTTGTTGAAAATAAGACTCAATATAATCTCTTGTTTTTATTTTATTGGATGTTTTAAAATCAATTATAGATAATACTCCATTCCATTCCGATATCAAGTCAACCCTACCAGCAAGACCTAAAGTTCGAGAATACAATGCACATTCTTGATACCATATATTAGACACATTTTCATCGATGAGTGGTTTAATACTCAAAAACATTTCTTTCACATCGGGGAAATGATCCTTTAGATAATTAATATCATTGTTCAGGTAATCCTCGGCAATTTTGTGAACATTAGTACCACGACCTGTAGCTTGCTTAGATACACGATTGGCTTCTTCTTCGCCAACTCGCTTGCGCCATTTCATAATGGCTTCTTTCTTTTGTGCACCAAGAACGGTAGTCACAGAAGGTAAACGAGTACCATCTTCTAATGTGTAATACCTTTTACCATCGGGAAAGGTTTCGGATTTTAAGTCAGCAAGGACTTTTGGTGGGCAGAATTTAAACATGATGTATCATAACATAAATTAAAAAGAAAGGCAAGACAATTAGTTTTGTGGAGTGTCCCAAGCAATATCACCATCCGGATTGGTAACTTTTTGCATGATATTTAAATGAGCATCTGTGAATTTTTTGGACAATTCAAAAATTCTATCTTTAGCGGATTGTAAATTTCTGTGAGGTTCATTGACTCCAGTTTCATGATTATAAACCAAAAAAGTTCCTTCTTCAGTTTCACTTTCAATATCTACAGGAATTGTAGTAACTATGCATTGGTCATTTTCAACGGTTCTTACTACACTAAAACGATTTTTACAATTTTTAATACAATCTACTTCGGCTTGTTTTATATAGTTAAGAGCACCATCATAATTTGTGAAATACACTTCTTGATTATTTAATGTTGCGTCAATTATTCGGTATTCGGGTAAATATGTATAGTCATTATAATATTTAACTGCAGTTGGGTTTGTCAATAAACCATCATACCAACGCAACCAACCGTTTGATGTATCTTCGTCTAAATTTTTTAGATAAGGTAAAAGTTCAGTTCTACCTTCAATGAAATCGGCAGATTCTCTGTTATTCAAATGTAATGCTCTGGTTGTCCAAATTAATGCATCACCACATACACCACAAGCTTTTAATAGGCCAATAGTTATTTTCATGATATTGCTCCCCATACTCTTGTTGTATCACCTGACACAAAACTGACAGAATAACCATTCAATTGAACTGAATTTCCTCCAGCACCACCAGCAACACCAGAGCCAGATCCACCTGATGCTCCCCAACCACCTCCACCGCCGCCACCACTACCGAAATTGTTAATACCTGAACCATTTGCTCCAGGATTATTAGCAGAACCTCCGGCACCGGAAGTTCCGGTTTCACCATTACCGCCACCACAAGCTGAGCCTCCTCCACCTGCAGTACCTGCACCACCATAAGAGATTCCAAGCTTAGCACTACTTGAAGTACCAGCACCACCAACTCCTGGAAATGCACGGCCGCCTGCGCCACCATAAGTCCCTGCACCACCTAAAGGTGCAGATTTTCCTCCAGCACCTTCACCACCGGGAGTAAACAACGATCCAGCATATCCACCACCATAACCACCACCGCCACCAATATAAGCATTACCATAGGTGTTATCAATCGTTACATTACTACCTAAACTAATTGCTGCTGTCGCTGCGCCGGACGAAAATACGTTTCCGGATGTGCCCATGATGTAACCTTGATTGATAATAGTGAGACCGGTTGGAAAATTTCCAGTAGTCATAGCTGGAATATTATCAGTATTGGACCAAATATAAACTCCAGGTGAAATAGTTATTGTTGCTAAATCTACTCCGTTCCATCCGTTTGTTGAAGCCCAATTTGCTAGATTCAATTCTTGTTGATTAGTAGGAATAGTTGCAGTAAACAATCCAGTTAATGAACCCAAAGAATCTCTTAACCCGTAAGTGCCATCAAAATTGAGTTCAGGTATGTTTGATTTTAATGAAACGGCTCCACCAGACATAGATATGTCAGGTAGATATGCATTTGTATTTGCCGGAGAAAGGATAGAACCATTCGGGAAAGTTATGCCGGTTGAACCGTTAATTGAGATAGTCATGTTTAATAATGTTGAGAGAAATATGAATAAGAAACATAACCAGAAACACCACCATTACTAGAAGTGCCACTACATACACCGCCTGCAGATCCAGTATAACCCGCATTAGTAAGTCCTGAAGGAGTTAAAAATCCTCCAGCATATCCACCTGTTGCTGAAACTGTCTGGTCATCTGCCGCAGCGCCACCTGCGCCTCCATTATAACCGCCAGCACCACCGCCACCACCCGCACCATCATTGCCATCATCTTGACCTGCAGCGCCAGAAATAGAACCACTACTAGAATATCCTTGGCCGCCAGTACCGCTGTGTCCATCGGAACCACCACCGCCACCTCCACCACCTGGAGCGACTGCCCAAAGTGAACCATTTTTATAAATTACTGTTGCGGCACCACCACCGCCACCGCCGCCAGAAGTACCACCACCGAGTGAAGGTGCTCCACCTTGTCCTCCATTATATCCTGCTGGATTTGATCCGCCAGATGCGTTTCCTCCAGCAGCTTCACTAGGTCCGGCAAAACCACCACTACCAACATAAAATGTATATACATCGCCTGGTGTAACAGTAAATGTTCCTGTCAATTTGCCAGCAGTACCTCCAGATCCTCCGATTGCACCACCACCATCGTCAGAACCTCCTGAACCTCCACCAGCACCAGATGCTGTCAAGGTTAGAGATGTTATGCCTGCAGGTATAGTAAGTGAATATGTGCCGTATGAAGAATATGTTACACTTGAGCTTGTTGTTATTAAAGCAGAACTTGCATTTGCAAAAGTTTTTCCTAATCCTTCAGATAATCCCTTAGAACCATCAAAAGTAATTCTGTTCAATCTTGTGTTGAGTGCAACTACACCACCAGAAATATTAAAGTCGGAAGAAAATCGTGAGTTCACATTCGCAACAGTCATATTACTGTTGTCGGGAAAAGTGAGTCCTGAAGAACCGGAAATGCTAATGGTCATTATGAAACCACAGGTTTGGGAGGCAATTCTGGCATGTTGGCTAAAAATGTTGCTGGAGTTTCGCCTGGAGTTACATTTGCTAGAGCTGGTATTGCCCAAGCCCACACGGTATCTCGCCAATGAATTAATGCATTAGCATCTGCAACATATTGAGGATTTGTACTAGTAACATATGAAACCGCAGAAACTATATCATCATAACCCCATTGTTGCGCACCATCATTAATGGCGGAAGTTAATGAGGCAGATAATACTGTTTGTGTTTGGGATTGTGTAGTTGCAGGAGGCCAAGAACCGGTCACTTCAATATCACCAGCATCAATTGCTTTTTGCATGTAAGGTAATTGATTTGGGTTTTTTTCATCAAATCCACTAACAACACCTTTTGAATCTTTAAAATATCTCATTTTTTATCCTTAATATAATTCTACCCAATTATAAACACCTTGGCCTGAATTTAATTGATATGTGGCTCCGGGAGGAACAATAATAAATGCACCGCCATAAGAACCACAACCATTAAATTGCCATTGGAAGAAAGATACCAATTGACCATTCACATATGCATAAATCTGAGATCCTGACGAACATGTAGATGTAGCAGAAACGGCGATAGGGTAGCTATATGAGTTAGTATATTGAGTATTAAATCCACGGCTTCCTGATACGTTATTCCAATTTTCACCACCAAAACCCAACCCTTTAAATGTGACTGCGCCAGTAGGAGTTACTACTGCTGTACCTGATGTGGCCGGTAATGTAATTGTTGTTGTTCCAGCGACAGCAGGAGCTGCTAGTGTGACTGAACCGCTTGTATCGCCTAGTAGATTGACTGATGACATGATGTTCCTTTAAAGAATGACCCAGCGTGAACCTGAAGGTACGGTCACGGTGACTCCATTATTAAGGGTTAATGGACCAACACTAAATCCATTTTTACCTGAAGTGATTGTGTAACTGGAAGTTATTGTTGAATTTAACTCCAAGATTGTGCCATTAGCAACGGATATTACACCAGCACTAGATTGTGTTGTTCCGTCACCAAAAACAACTGTTCCTGTTCCTAACTGTGTTTGGCCTGCCATTTTATACCTCTGTTGTTATTATTTTTATATTTATGTTAGTTATAATATGAGTTTCTGTGTGGGTCAAAAGTTGATATTGCCGTAGATTTTCGTTCTATTTCAATGGATTGTTTCGCCATTTCTTCTAATTCTTGTCTAACCTTTTCTTTGTTATTTTGTTCGTAATATAATCGTTGTTGTTTAGATTGCATCCTTTTGGTACTCATAAGTGATTTCCTTTTTCCATCCTTTATGCGTTTTTCTTTTACCTAAAGATAGTTTAGAAATAGCTCCAAGATCCAATCCATATTGTTGACTAAACTTAGATAAATTGAATGTTGATACTTTTAACCCATCCGGTGATACAAAATGATATTCTTTTGTTCTATCTTTTTTAGGCTTTGGTATACCTTTTTGTGATTCAGATAACTTATTTTTCCATGTAATTTTTCTACCTTTCATGGCATTTGATATTTTTTTTCTGTATTCCTCAGACCTAACAGTTTTTAATTTTCTCCCCGTTTGTTTTATTGATTGGTTTTTTCTCCATTCGTCAGTTCTAACTACACCAGAACAACCATCGCCACCATCAGTTCTATTTCTTAATATACCAGTATTCAAATCTTTTCTGCCGTACCATCTAATTAATCTTCTCTCTAAAGCCAAAGCACCAACATTAGTTAAATTTTTTTCTACGATTATAATTCGGCTTTTATTTTTAGGGGGTTTTATTTCATTTTTATGTTTAGTTAGTATTCTGTTGCCTGTGCCTTTTCCTATGTAATAAGGAGTTCCATTTTCTCTCAGATAGGCATAGACATAACAGTTCATTTTACCACTCCCTTGGTGCTTTGGTCTTGTGGCCATCTTTGATTGTATTTTGGCCGACCTGTTCTTTCATTCGGCCTATCACATACTTCTCAAATGTTGAATCGGCTCTACCCATTCCTGGAACGGATAGTCGAGAACCATCTGAATAGACTGGAAAGTTCTCTACAAAAATATGTTGTTCTAAGTGTGGATTATCGACCTTGAACTGGTCTAAAACCGTATAGGACATACGGTGTTCTTCTACTTCGTTAGTGTTTTTGTTTACAAAAGTATATGTTGGCAATTTAATTCTCCATTATCCAATTGGGCTTCATTCTACTATTTATCTTACCTTTCCATGACCAGAGGTGTTGTTTGTTCATAGAATAATAATTATGGTAAGATTTCAAAGGGTCACCTGGTACTTTACATTCGTCAGGCATAGCAGGTGTAGGACCTGTAAATGGTTTATCAGCAATGTTTTTTGGAAAGTTATTCTTCAATACTTGCATCAAACCAGAAGATTCTACTTTGTGTATTTTACCATAACGATAAGTGTATTCTTTACAACATTCTTCTAGCAGTTCAGCCAGCCACATATAGTTCGCAGATGATGCTCGGCACCACACAGCAGAAGGATGATTATTATGAGTAGCAGAATATAAAATGCTGTCACGAATATCAGGTAAAACATATCGAGTTTGTTTGCGGCCTGCTTTACTGAGACCAACAACTGGTATACCATCAAGCAAACGATGAGCAGTAGAAAGAAGTTGAGCATATTCGAGGATCATCTTCACGCAATGTTTATCAACGTGCATTTGTGCACAAATTTGGGGGTTTTTGTCTAGATAAAATATATTCATAATGTAATTATAACACAATTAAAGGTTAATGTCAATACTTCCAGTCGGTACAATACCCATGTTTCTTTAGTTTTTGTAGACCTTTTTCACAGCGTTCACCAATGTCGGTACGATACTGTGGATCGTTACCTAACTTTACCATTTTGACGTGTTTATAGGCCATGTTTTTGGCCTCACTAATTGTTTTGCCGGTTCCGGTTAACACTATAATGTAGGACCCAGCCGACCCAAGTTCAGGAACATTTTCACATAATTCACCATCAATCATCTTCATTGTTTTAGATAATTTCATTTCACATGGATGGAGATTTTCTGCTGGAATATCATCAGTCAATACGGGGAAATCCAAGTAATCTTCTTCTTCACGCTTATTGAATGGGAAATCGGCATTGGCCATTACCACACCAACACAAGTGTCGTAATTTACTTCTAATGTATTGTGACCTTTAACGCAATCAAGCATCCATTCTGCTGGGTCACCTTTCATTAAAGGTTGCATAATGTTCCACATTGGATAACCTGGTCGTGCAGTCCATTCCATCGGCCATGGTGTACCATCTTTTTCATCAATGATACAATTCATATCGAGCATACCAACATAACCAATTTTCTTCAATTCTTTTTCCATCGGTTTCATTAGAATGTCGGCAATCTTAGATTGTTGGGTTGTACGGACTACTGTACCCATTTCACCTGTGTTTACACCTAGGTCGCCATTCATTTGTTTCTTAAATTCCCAACCTTCGAACCAGAAATCCATCCATCCATCAGGACCAAAAATACCGGTACAAGCAATTTCTGTACCTGCTTTAAATTCTTGGAGAATAAAATATGGTGAACCACCTTTACCTGACTCTTTACGTTTTGTTAAGAATCCAATTAAATCTGCTTCATCTTTAGCAACATAAGAAAGAGTTTTATCTTCTTCTTCGCCGCAGGGTTTGCAGACATAACGCTTTGGATTCTGCTTAACAAAATTGATAGCAGCATCATAGTTTTTAAATTCGTGGGAAGGAATAATTGGACCACCAAATGCTTTGATGACATTTTGACCATACATGCGGTCTAATTCTAATTTAGCAGATTTTTTACCTGGTCCAAATACAGGATAACCTTGATTGATTAATTCTTGGATATCATCCATGAACTCAAGATTGTCCGCAGAGAAAATTAGGTCTGCAATCTTCACATATTGTTTCCAGTTGGTGATTTTATCTACCAAACCTTGGCCAATGTGTGAAGAGCGAGAACCTTTGGTGTATAGTTTAACGGTATGTCCTGCTGCCAAACAGCGGAGGCACCAGTCTAAAGTGAGTCCTGACGGGTCAATAACTAGAATAAACATGGGATTCCTGTAGAAAGGTTGAAGATTATCCCTTTATTTATTCTTTTGGGATTGGTGTTCCTGTGACTATTGTACCACTAATTGCACCAATATTATCAATAGAAACACCTCCACCAACACCTGCAGCAGTAAATAAAGATTCAGTATAATCATCCAAATCCGCAGGTTCAAACAAATTTACAATTCTTTCAAAAGTTAATTGTTTATTGTTATCCAAATACCCTGCTGTATGTAAGAATTTGGTCATATTACTAAGAATATGGTTCAACTCATCAGTTTCAAACTCATGGCGAATTTTAGATGGTCCAAATCCTGCAACATCATCATCTTCGCATACTAACTTAAACTTACTCATAATGTTGGAATTTCAATCGGTGCTTTTTCTTTCTTAACACCAGTAGAAACACGGCCATTTAATTTAGCAATGTCGTCCGCAGATACAGTTTGCATAGCAAATTGTTTGAACATGGAATATGAATCACGAACCTTCATTGCACGCTTACCACCAACGGCAGCACCATCAGTAAAGAATAAATCACAACCATCATCAGTTACTTTACCACCAACCAATTTTTGTTTTGGTGCAACTTCAAGTAACGTATCCAAATTAATAATAACTTGACAATTTTTTTCCACATCAAATACTTCCACAAATAAAGACATTATGCTTCTCCTTTAGGTTCACGAACTTTAGCCAACTTGGCATTCTTTTCAGCAACTTCTGCTTGTATTAACATTTTTTTCCATTGATTACGTTTTTCCGTAGATAATACGGCGAGCGCTCTCTTGGATGATTTACTTAGGCGAAAATCTTTACTGGTCATTTTTTATCACAATCTTCAACACGAATTAAATAAGTGGTACTCGTAGTGTGTGGTCTAACAAAATAACATTCACCTTTATTATTCCAAACTAAATGGTTTTGAATCCCACCTTTAAACTGTTGTAACTCAGGCGGACTTACTAATGATTGAAATTGGGTATATGCAGTAAAAGCAATCAATAACAATCCAATAATAATAACAATATGCTTCTTAACAAATTCAATCAATTTACTAAACATTAATAATTCCTTTTATATAGAGATAATACAGGCTAACACAAAATACTACCAAAGTCAATAGAAAAATGGTACACTTAATGGAACTTTCTCGGTAATATTCCACTTCCAGCTGCCGCATATCTCTTTGTGCTTCCAACATATAATTGTCGGGGTCATTCATCATGCGAATAGTTTCTTCAGCCATAGCCAAGGACTTTTTTGCATTCATATAGTCAATATAAGGTATCATA
>Ga0214165_1000999_pt1 | contig 17109 bp, 21 predicted proteins | sample TroBogypolimnion_34_FD_153004 | JGI IMG/M metagenome (GOLD analysis project Ga0214165, IMG submission 153004) | Freshwater microbial communities from Trout Bog Lake, WI - Practice 03JUN2009 hypolimnion v3 | ecosystem: Environmental > Aquatic > Freshwater > Lake > Hypolimnion/Profundal zone ... | reverse complement strand
CTGCCAATACTGGTGGAACGATTACCCATCCAACACCAACCAAATATGATTCTTTAAATTCTGCCCCTACGGCAGTGGTGAATCAATATTCTGCAAATCCAACCACTTTGGGTACTGGCACTTTGTTTGCTGCTACTCAATTTGTTTGCCCTTCAGCTTTGACTGGAAGTGGAATCCCCATTTTCCCTATTGATACCTCTTTTGGAATAAGAAACAATCAAGCTCTTATATTACGAGGGGTTAATGAAAGCATTAGTATTTCTTTGGGTGGTAATGCAATTCCCGATGGTCTTACGATCTATTTAACGATTGAATGGACAGAAGAATAATATGTCAGTTATTTTGGACATCAATGACCAAGATATTTTTAAGGCTATGAGAGTCTTTATTCAGAGCTTTGTGCCGTCTACTGTTCAGGTGGTTCAAGCTCAGGATAATAGAGTCCCAATGCCTAAAGGTGGATTTATCACCATGAATAATACCGGTATGGATCGTTTATCCTTTAATATTGATAATTATGAATCAGTATTAGAAGGAAAAACCATTCTTACCCCAACAAGATATTCAATGCAGTTAGATTTTTATGGTCCCGATTCTCAAGTTTGGGCTATGCAAACTATGGCATTGTTTAGGGATGAGTATGCAACGGAGTTATTCCCGCCTAATATTCAACCTTTGTATGCAGACGATCCAGTTCAAATTCCGCTTATTGATGGCGAAGCCCAATATGAGCAACGATGGAAATTGGTGGCGAGTTTACAATACAACCCAATACTTTCAACTACACATCAATCTATGATTGCTGTGGACATTGAACTGGCTCCAATCGACCAGACCTTTAAACCCTAGGAGAATTTATGAGCACCATTCCTTTTTCAGAAGTAGTACAGGTAGTTCCATCGGTCTTGTCGGCTGGTGGACAGGCAGTAGACTTAAATGGCTTGTTTTTGACTCAAAATGCTTATGCCCCTAATGGTCAGATTTTAGAATTCTCTGATGCTGCTGGAGTTCAAAGCTATTTTGGAGCTAGTTCAACAGAAGCCCAATTAGCTACTATTTACTTTAATGGCTATACAAACGGTACTCAACTGCCCGGCTCATTGCTAATGACTCGTTATCCTGAGACAGCTATTGCTGGCTTTATGCGTGGCGGATCTGTAGCTTCTATGACTTTAGGCGAATTACAGGCTCTTTCAGGCACTTTAGCTTTGACTGTTGGCGGTACATTATTTGCTTCTGCAACAATCAATTTGGCTACTGCTACAAGCCCTAGCGATGCTGCAACTAAGATTCAGGCTGGATTTACAGCCCCAACCTTTACAGTAACCTATGATTCAGTTCACGGTGCTTATGTATTTACTACAAGCACTACTGGTGCTGCTGAAACCATTACTGTATGCGGTACAGACTCATTTGCTACTAGTTTGGCTTTGACAGCAGCTACAGGCGCAATTACCTCCCAAGGTTCTGACGCTACAAACCCTACAGACTTTATGACTGGTATTTTGACTAAAAATCAAAACTGGGCAACATTTATGACTGTTTGGGAAGCTACTCTTGCTGATAAAAAGGCTTTTGCTGACTGGTCCAATTCTGCTGCTCCTCGCTGGTTATATGTTGCTCAGGACACAAGCATTGCCGTATTAACTGCGAATAATACCGTTACCTTTGGTAACTATTTGCAAGTCAATGATCTAGTAGGCACTTGTGCTATTTATGGTGATTCAACATTAGCTGCATTTGTTTGCGGATTTGCTGCTTCTTTGAATTTCACCCGCTTAAATGGTCGTGCGACCCTTTGCTTTAAATCACAATCAGGTTTAGTTGCTTCTGTAAGCAATTCAACTGATTATGCAGCCGTATTAAGCAATGGTTACAACTGCTATGGTGCTTTTGGCTCTAATAACCCAGCTAACAATGCTAACTGGTTTACACCGGGCTCAGTCTCAGGTAATTGGTTATGGGCTGATACCTACTTAAATCAAATTTGGCTTAATGCAAATCTCCAATTAGCTATGGTCAATCTTTTGGAGCAAGTAGGCGCAGTTCCTTATAACGCACAAGGCAATAGCTTGATTTACTCTGCTGCTCTTGATCCAATCAATGCAGGTTTAAACTTTGGCGCAATCCGCAAAGGTATTCAAGTTTCTTCTGCTCAAGCTGCTGAAATCCAATATGCGCTAGGATTTAACGCTGCTCCTACGATTGCTGCTCAAGGCTTTTATTTGCAGATTCTTCCTGCGACTGCTCAGACTCGTGTTGCTCGTCAATCCCCTCCAATTACTCTATTTTATCAGGATGGAGAAGCGGTACAGCAGATTGTCATGGCTTCTATAGCAATTCAGTAATGTTAGAAAAATATTGTCCTTTATGTAATAAAACTCTTTCTTTTGAGTTTTTTACTAAAGCTACCAGTGAAAAACATGGTTTGGCTCCTTATTGCAAACCATGTAATTCATTCAAAAATAAAGCTCAATATTTAAAAAACAAAGAATTAAGGATGGCAAAAGCACAAGAAATTAGAAATGCTGACAAAGAAAAGGCACGATCTATTTCAAGAAATAGCTATCAAAAAAATAAAGAAAAGATTTCTGAGCGAAATAAGTTAAGAAAAGAAAAAATTTATGCGGCTGGTAAAGCGTATAGAGAAAGAAATATTGAAAAAATGAGAGAAAAATATGCTTTAAGAAGGTCTATAAAGCAAAAATGCTTTCATTTGGCAGATAGAAGTAAAATCCTTGATTTTTATAAGAAAGCAGAATTTCTTTCTAAAAAAACTGGGATTCCTCATGAAGTAGATCATATAATTCCTTTAAAGGGTGAAAAGGTATGTGGTTTGCATTGGGAGGGTAATTTGCAAGTAATAACTCGTTCAGAAAATCGCTCTAAATCAAATCATTTTATTATTCAATAAGGATAAATCATGGCAACAATTACCTCAGCAAACTCGGTTCTAACCCTAGCGGTTAATGGACTTTTTCCTGTCCCACAAGTAATTCAGGGATATGCAGTAGATGATGCCTTTGAAGGCGAGGCGGTCCAACAAGCAGAAATCTTGATGGGTGTAGATGGTGTTCTATCTGCTGGTAAGGTATTCGTGCCTTACAAAATGACTATTCATTTGCAAGCAGATAGCCCTTCTGTATTCTTGTTCGATACTTTGCGTAATGCTCAAAATGCTGATGTTGATGTATTCGCTCTAAGCGGTTCGATTACTCTTCCCGGTACAAGCATGGTATATACTTTGCAAAATGGCTTTTTAACAATGGCGACTCCGTTCCCTGCTGTTAAAAAGACATTACAGCCTCTCGTATATGAGATTACTTGGCAGCAAATCATTGGTGGTCAAATCTAAAAATGGCAAGAAAAGAAACGACATTTATAGCCGAAGTTGGTCGTGATAAGGGCAAACAATTCCTTATCACTGAAATGTCGGCTTCTCAAGCTGAAGCATGGGCTATTCAGGTAATTCTCGCTGTCGGCAATGCTGGCATCGAGATTTCCGAAGACCAAGCTGCACAAGGTATGTCAGGGTTAATGGCAGTCGGATATATGGGTTTATTAAAAATCCCTTTTGAAGCTGCCAAACCTCTTTTAGATGAAATGATGACTTGTGTTCAATTCAATCCATCATCCAACATTAAGCGTCCTTTAATAGAAGATGACATTGAAGAAGTAAAAACTCGTTTAGCGTTACGAAAAGCCATTTGGAATTTGCACATGGATTTTTTTTTAGGCGAAAACGAATCGACTTCGGAATCAGAAACGCAAGCAGTAGCACAGTCAAGTTCATTGAGTATCAAGCCACTCCGCAAACGCTCGCAACAGTAATATCGGCTAGATTGGCTACTCTCCATGAACTCGATACTGTCTATGGTGTTGAAGATTTGTGGAAACTTCTTGAAATTCATGCTGTTGATCGGCATAACGCATATTTAGCGAGTAAAAAATAATGGCAACTGTGATCGACAGCCTCCTCATAGAATTAGGTCTTGATACCTCTAAGTTCGACCAAAATCAAAAGAAATCCGTAGAACAATTACGAAAGCTAGACGAGCAAGCTCAAAAAACAGGCAAAAACATTCAAAAATCTGCCGATGACATTGGCGATGGGTTTAATTTTGCGAAAGATGCTTTGATGGCTTTTGGTTCAGTTTTAAGTTTTAGTGCCATGAAAAATTTTTTGGCAGATACTACCAAAACTAATATTGCCATTGGAAATACCAGTCAATTACTGGGAATGTCTGCTGCTGAACTTAAAGCATGGGGTCAAATGGCGGAGTTAGTCGGTGGAGATTTAGGCTCTATAACCGACACCTTTAAAAATCTTCAAAGTAATCTTGCTCAAGTAAAAATGGGTGGTGGTCAAGAATTTCTTAAAAACATAGCCTATATTCAACAGGCTACAGGAAAAGACCTTGGATTTGATTTTACTAAAGGTACTTTTGACGTTTATAAGTTATCAGATGCCCTTGCCTCTTTAAAATCTCAAGTAACTTCAGGTCAATATTTACAATTTACACAAGCAATCGGTGTAACACCTGAATCATTGGTTTTATTGGAAAAAGGATCTGATTATCTTCACAAGAATGAAGATGAATTTAGAAAACTTACCGATGCAATGGATTCCAATGCCAAAAAAGCAGAATTATTAAATGACCAATGGGTAAAAGTAAAAAATACTTTTGAAAGTATTAAACAATCAGTTTATGGTGGTATTGTCGATTTTTTATTAAAACCCTCTAATCCTGAAGATCAAGCTGCTTGGGATAGATATGACGCTATTCGCAAAGAACAAGAAGAAAAGAAATCAAAATCTACTTCAGCAGTTTCCTCTTCAAAAACTGGCGAAACAAACAAAGAAAATACTAAAAAGTTAATGGGTTATTTTCAATCCGTTGGCTGGACTAAAGAGCAATCTGCTGGAATTGTAGGCAATCTTCAGCAAGAAAGCTCATTAAATCCAACAGCTAAAAACATTGATAAATTTGGAAAATCTCATCTTGGTATAGCGCAATGGGATCCTGAGCGACAAGCTGATTTTAAAACTTGGGCTGGATTTGATATTGCCGACCCAAGAGCCAATGATTTAATGCTACAAGCTGCTTTTGTAAATTTTGAGCTTCAAAAAGGCAAAAAAATAGCGGTTGGAAATGCTCTTAAACAAATGAAAACCACTGAATCTTCATCCAATCTTGTAAGTCAAAAGTACGAGATTGCTGGAGATACTTCTGATATTAAAAGAGCTGCTTATGCCAATTCTGCTTACAATGAATCAGCTAACATGATTGGAGCTCAAAATACTGCTCCAGTAGCTTCAGGTGGCAATAAAAATGAAGTCAACACTAACATTCAAAGCATTGTGGTTAACACTCAAGCCACCGATGCTAATGGAATTAGCAGAGACATGGGTAAAGCATTGCAACAAAATACTTTGATTAACGCTGGCATAGTGGGGAATTTCTAATGTCATTAATACCCTATCCAAATATACCCCCATTACCGGGTGTTCCTGCCATTAATCGCAATTCTGCTGGCTATGTAGGCGCAGCCTTAAATGTCGTTGCACAGCTCCTTCCTGATGGCTTGTTTGGCACTAAATGGGCTATTCTTGATGCGACTACAGGATCACCTATATTGATTCCTGATAATTTCGTTTCTTATGAAAGAGTTTCTGAATCAAAGATTCCTGTTTATCCTTTAGAGCAAGGTGCTTTTGCAAGCTACAACAAAGTTAGGTTGCCAAAAACCTATAAGCTCACAGTTTCATGTAATGGCAATAAATCGACTTCAAAAATCAATTTCTTAACTGCCATTCAAAAAATGGAAACTGGAAAAAATAGCGATCAATCTCCTGTTACCGTTAAGATTGTTACTCCCGAATCTACTTCTCCAGCAGTCTGTTTAATCCATACAGATCAACGCAGGGAAGCTAGAAGCGGTGCAACTTTATTGATTTTTCAGCTTACTTTTCAAGAAGTGATTTCTATTCCTTCGCCTACGACTCCTACTGCCGAACCTTCGGGGACGGCTACACAAAGTTTTGGTCAGCTTTCGCCTACCACTACTCCAACGGGTAATTTTGGCTCTATAAATCCAAATGCAAGAGGGGCGACTGGGCTAAATCCAGCAATACAATGACAATTCAATTTATCCCTATTTCGGCTGTTCCATCGCAGACTTTTACAATTCAACTTGGAACTCAAAATTGCACAATTAATCTAAATCAGAAAAGCACAGGTCTTTTCTTTGATTTATTTATAGATGGAAGCCCTATTGTTCAATCTATGATTTGTTTAAATTTAGTGGGATTGGTTAGAGAAGCCTATTTAGGCTTTATTGGACAACTTGCTTTTATTGATATGCAAGGCACTTCTGACCCTTATTACACTGGTCTTGGGTCACAATATTTGATGATTTATAAATCATGAGCTTTGTATTAAGACAGATCAATCTCGAATTTTCCAAGAATGGCGAAGTCCTTTTGCCTCTTGAAGGGTTGAAATGTACGGCTTTGATTAGCAATCCCGGGGGGTCTAATGCCTTTGCAACTCTTCAACTGCGTGTATACGGCATGACATTAGACCAAATGAATCAATTTTCATCGGGTGGCGCAAATTTAATTATTAACGAGAATATTGACATAACTGTTTTGGCTGGTGATGTTGGCGGGACAATCGGTCAAATCTTCTTTGGGGGCATATTTTCAAGTTATATTGATTTTTCAGCCGTTCCTGAAGTTGCTTTTGTGTGCTCTGCACAATCCGGCATATTCCAAAAAGCCTCACCTTCTGCTGCTAATAGCTGGAAAGGCTCTCAAAATGTCGAAGACATCGTGAAGTCTTTGGCTGAGTCCATTGGAATGGGCTTTAGCAATAACGGAGCTCATGCCATTGTTCAAAATCAATACGCTTATGGATCAGTATTTGATCAAGTAAAACGAGTTTGTGGTGCTGCAAGCATTCCATTTTCTATTGAAGGCAATACTATTTCTATATGGGCAAATGATGGAACTAAGAATAAGACAGTCGTTTCATTAAGCAAAGAAATGGGATTAGTTGGTTATCCAAGCTATTACCAGTCAGGGCTTATCGTGAAATCAATATATAACCCTGATATTTCTATTGGCTGCACTATAGACCTTACATCGATTATTCCTAAAGCCAATGGTAAATTCCCTATTTTGGGATCAACTCATGAATTAAGCACTTTGACCCCCGATGGTCCTTGGTTTACAACGGCTCAACTAGCTCCAACAGGAACATTTAATGTCCCAAAAAACTAGCGTACCAAGTGGAATAACTCCTTCAGCATTTAATTCTGAAGTTGCTCAAATCCAGCTAATTATTAAGGCTGCAATGGCTGGAATGAGAACTTCTATGCCTGTTTCGGTAGTAGCCGTTACAAACAATGGCGGTCTTTCTGCGATTGGATATGTTGATTTGCAGCCATTGGTTAGTACAGTAGACGCTTCAGGGGTAGCTTGGGAACATGGAATTATTCACAATGTCCCTTATATGAGAATTCAAGGGGGTGAAAATGGAATTATTCTTGACCCTGTGGTTGGCGATATTGGTATTGCTCTTGTTTGTGATCGAGATATTTCGACAGTAAAAAATACCAGCGCAATATCCGCACCCGGCTCAAATAGAAAATTTGATATGTCTGATATGGTTTATTTGGCTACCATCATCGGGCAAGCACCTACGCAATACATTCAATTTAATAGCTCAGGCATTACCATTCATTCCCCTACTAAGGTTACAATTACTGCACCGAATGTAGAAGTGGATGCGACAACTTCAGTAAAAGTATCATCCCCTAATGTTGAAATAGATGCTTCTACAGCTTGCACTATAAATGCCCCTAGTATTGTGTTAAATGGGGCTATATCGCAAGGTGGAGGCTCTTATGGTGGCAATGCAACAATGGCTGGAAGTTTAACTGTAACAGGCGATGTAACGGCTGAGGGAACAAGTGTTCATACTCATAAGCATGGTGGAGTTCAAACAGGTGGTGGACAGACGGGAGTGCCAGTTTAATGACTATTATTCAAACTTCTTTACTGCTCGATCAGTCGGCTTGGGATCTCGTTCTCGACATTAATGGCAATATCGCTTTAGGCAGTGCTCCTTATTCAATAGCGCAGGATGTAGCTTCAGCCACTAGAACCTTTCTAGGAGAATGCTGGTACAACACCGATTTAGGCATTCCATATTGGCAAGAAATACTTGGCGAAATGCCTCCCCTGTCTTATATTAAACAACAAATTATTGAACAATCTTTTACGATCCCCAATGTGGTTGCATCGGAAGTGACGTTTCAATCTTTTGCAAATCGTCAACTTTCAGGTCAAATTCAAATAATAGATACAGATGGAGCGATAAACAATATCGCTTTTGGAGGGTAAATGAGCACTAGCGTTCCACAAATTACATGGGTTAACGGAAGCCCCGTTCTTCCAGCCGAACTAGACATTTTGGCGGGTGTTCAGGCAGACATTAATGCTGCTTTTGGCGGTGGAGTTAATCCTTCCCTACAAACCCCACAGGGTCAAATTGCACAGTCTGAAACAGCCATTATTGGAGATAAAAACAGCGAAATTGCCTATATTGCCAATCAAGTTAATCCTGCAATGGCTTCGGGCATTTGGCAAGATGCCATTGGCTACATTTATTTCATTACCCGAATTCCCGGTGCTGGCACAGTCGTACAAGCTACTTTAACTGGCGCAGTCGGAACAGTAATTCCTGCCGGAGCAGTAGCCAAAGATACCAGTGGGTATCTTTACAACTTAACCGATACAGTTACGATTCCTTCTTCGGGTTCAATTACAGGTCAATTTCAAAATCAAACTGAAGGTGCGATAGCTTGCAATATTGGCGCATTGACCATCATTTATACAGCGATCGCCGGATGGAATACTGTCTATAACTCTACTGCTGGTGTCTTGGGTAACACTGTAGAGTCTCGAGCAGCCTTTGAAGCCCGTAGAGCTGCCTCTGTTGCCGGAAACTCTGTGAATTCATTACAGTCTATTTTTGCTGCAGTTTCAGAGGTTTCAGGAGTTCTTCAAGTATTGACCATTGATAACGCTACGAATGCACCTGTGGCTTATGGATCCACTTCATATACGATTGATGCTCATTCAATGGTAGTAAGCGTCTATGGCGGTTTGGCAACAGATATTGCTCAAGCCATTTGGAGCAAGAAACCACCGGGCTGTTCATATAATGGAAATACGACTGTAGTTGTTTATGACACCAATTATGCGACTCCAGTTCCTTATGATGTGACTTTTTTGACACCTACGGCTACTCCTGTTTATTTCAACATTGAAATTAAAAACAGTTCATTTTTGCCTTTCAATATCATTACATTGGTTCAAAATGCAGTTATTCAATCATTTAATGGTCAAGATGGTGGGACAGCCGTTCAGATTGGCAGCACGTCTTATTCGGGTCGTTACTATGCCAATATCAACGCAATTAGCCCTAGCGTCAACGTGATTGAAGTCTATCTTGGGTTCTCTGCGAATCCTACGACTTTGTTGGTTGATCTTGGAATAGACCAAGCCCCTACATTATCTGCAAGCAATATCATGGTGACATTGGTTTAATCATGCTAAATTGGGATAAAACTCTATTAAGCCAGTATTGTGATTCCCCCACTTTAAAAGGGATGCTTGAATCATTTAATGAAGCAGTCGATCCAAGTGTCGATATTGCTTTGTTTTATGCAAACATTTGGGATGTCAATACTGCCGTAGGAAATGGGTTAGATATTTGGGGTTTGATCGTTGGATGCTCAAGATACCTACAAGTCAATGAAACCCCTTATTTAGGGTTTGATGAAGCCTTTACCGTATCAACTGACCCAACAGGTCCACAGCCATTTGACCAAGCTCCATTCTATGATGGTGAGCCCACTACTTTTACTTACGCAATGAGCGATACGCAATATCGTCAGCTCATCATGGTTAAAGCTGCTGCAAATATTTCCAATCTATCTATTCCGTCTATTAATGCCTTGCTAAGAGCAGAGTTTGGAGTGAATAATGGAATTGATCCATACGGACCAGCTTATGTCCAAGATTTAGGTAATATGGAATTTAATTACTATTTAGATTTTGTTCCAAGCCCAGCTCAAATTGCTATTATTACTAACTCGGGGGTATTTCCTCGACCAGCAGGTGTTAAAGCAAATCTAATTTACATTTAGGATCAAATATGCAAAGTACCAATATCCCTTCAAAGATTCCGCTTCCATTTGGCTATGCTGCTGGATCAAGTTATATCAATCCAATTCCTGCAGCTTCGCAAATAGGAATTAATGATGGACGTGCCTCATTGCATGATGGCTTCCCACCCGATACCTTTACCCCTGTAGCTGCTGGCGGTATTCCTCCATTTGGCGGTGACTTTAATGGTATTTTGAATGAAATTACATCCATTACCCAATGGCAAGAAGCTGGTGGTTTCTTTGTTTATGATGCAACTTTTTCTACTGCGGTAGGTGGATACCCTAAAGGGGCTATTCTTCAAAGCACTTCATTTGATGGTCTTTGGACTAGCTCAGTAGAAAACAACACCTCCAATCCCGATGCCAATGGCGCAGGATGGACTCCTACTGCGTTTAATAATCTCAAATCCATTGCTCTATCAGGATCTAGCGTTACCTTAACTCAAGTTCAAGCAGCCTATCCAATTTTGATTTTTACTGGAACTTTGACTGCAAATTGCACTGTCAATATTCCAGCACAAGTCGGAAAATGGATTGTCGTTAATAGAACTACTGGTTCTTTTACTGTTCAATTTAAAACTCCATCCGGCACTGGTGTCTACGCTCCTCAAGGTTACGCTGTTTACACTTATGGCGATGCAACAAATATCTATTATGTTTCTTCAGGATTTAGCACTCAAGAAGGTTATTTAACAGCCACCCAAGGACAGACTTTATTTCCTTTAACTGGCTTTAATTATGTACCAAATACCAATAATATTGCCATATTTGTAAACGGCAGCAAACAGCTTAGCGGAGTCAATTTTTCAGAAACTAGTTCAACTGCAATTTCTTTTTTAAGCGGTTTAAATGCTGGTGATATTGTTGAATTTGTTATTGGAGCCAGCTTTGGGTCTCCTTCAATTTGGGCAAGCAATGTTTATTACAACGAGCAAGGAACTGGCGCAGTTACTAGAACTTTAGAATCTAAACTTCAAGAAACTATTTCTGTTTTAGATTTTGGTGCTGTAGGTGATGGTGTAGCTGATGATACTGATGCTTTACAAAATGCTATAAATGCTGCCGAAAATAATAAATTGTATATTCCAGCAGGAACATATATTATCCAAACGCTATCTTTGTTAGTTCCTAGCAACATTACTATTTATGGCAATGGCATTGGAAGAACTATTCTTAAAGCTGGTAATAGCGCTTCAGTTCCGACAAGTGGAGCAATATTTAACAACTCCAATATTCCATCAAATGTATTAACAGTAAATTCAACAACGTTAAACACCAATATCACAATTAGTGATATGACGTTAGATGGAAATAAAGCAAACAACGTAGGCGGTTATTTGTATGCTTTATATTTTGTTGGTGTGTCTAATATAACCCTTACAAATGTAAGAGCGCAAAATACGACTGGTCAAGGATTGCAATTAAACTTTACTGATAAAGTTCAAATACTTAATTGCGAATCTGATTCCACCAATGCTGATGGCATCCAGCTTGCTGATAGCATGGAATACTTGATTGATGGATGCAAAGTAACCAATAGCGGTGATTATGGAATTGAAGTAGACCATGGCTTGTTTCCCGTAACCTCTACTTATTCAACTGGTAGCGGGACAATTTCTAATAATGTGGTCAGCGGTTGCGTAAATTTTGGTATTGCAGTTAGAGGGCAAATCAATACAGAAAACCCAAATAACAATCCAATTAAAGGCGCAGTTATTATTGGAAATCATGTAACTACATCATCTTCTGGTATTTGTTTGCAAGAAGCCGTAGATAGTTGCGTAGTAGAAGCTAATGAAAGTTATGCAAACTCAGGCTCAGGTATTGTTTGCTCTCCCGGCACTATAGCTGGAATTACACAAAATACTACAATTAAAAACAATATTTCTCGTGATAATGCAAATATGGGTATTTTTGCTGATTCAGCCGTACAAATGGTAATTGAAGGAAATATTATTGTCCGTAATCAATATTACGGCATTAAAGGTTCTTTTGGATATAGCCTTATTAAAGGCAACAATGTTTCAGGAAATTGCTTAAGTTCATCTTTTAGCTTTAGCGGAATCGCTGTTCAAGATTGCACAAACGCAACTATTGAAGGTAACTTTATTTACAATGAAGCATCTACTTGTGCCTACGCTATTGCTGAATTAACTTCAAATTGTGCAAACAATAGTTTTATCAATAATTATCATGGCTCTAAAGGTTTTGGTTTTCAATCCACTCAGAGATTCTTTAGTGACCCGCAAACGGTTTCAGTAGGTCCTACAGGGGCTATTGTTCCTACTATAACAAGTACAGTTCCTACTACATCAAGTGCTGGCGGAACTGTAGGAAACATGGCTATTAGTGGCACTTATTTATATATTAATAATGGTGGGCAATGGTATCGTGTTCCAGTATCTACATTCTAAGGATAACTAATGCCTAATATGTTATTCGCTAAAAACTGTAATACTACTTTAAATGGTGGTAATTAATGTCATTGAACTTATTTGATAGGGTTAAAGAAACTTGTTTTGCACCGGGAACAGGAACAGTCACCCTATTAGGAGCTGTAACAGGTTTTCAATCGTTTGCCATTATTGGTAATGCCAATACTTGTTATTATACGATTGCCGATCAATATGGTGCTAATTGGGAAGTGGGCATTGGAACTTACACCTTGTCAGGCACGACATTAGCTCGTACAACAGTTTTATCCTCTAGTGCTGGTGGCACAACTAAAGCCAATTTTTCTACTGGTATTCAAGACGTATTTGTTACTTATCCAGCAGAAAAAGCATTTTCTACCGATATGATATTAGGAGTTCCTAATGGAGGCACAGGATTAACTACTCTTACTACTGGTTACATTCCATTTGGCAATGGAACAAGTGCTTTTGGTTCTAGTTCTAATTTATTTTGGGATTCTGTAAATAGCCGTTTAGGTGTTGGTTTTAGCTCTCCTACGGCTCAAATAGAAATAGCTGGTTATCCAAACGCTACATTTAAGATTGGTGATGGTGGTTCAGGAACATATACATTTAGTAGACAAGCTGGTGATGGTTATTTTCATAGCGTAGATAACATAGGAAGTTACGGATTTATTTGGACTACTGGTAGTACCGAAATAATGAGGACTTCTAGCGGTAATTTGCTAGTTGGTAATTCATCAGTTTCTGGAGTAATTACTTCTGGTGGAATTTGTGTGGCTCCTGGAGCAGGAATTGGCTCTATTTTAATAGGCCATACATCTGGAACAGCAAGTGGAGAATCTTATGCAAGTTTTTGGTATAACAACACAGTTATTGGAACTATTACTCAAGCAGGAACTACAGGAGTTCTTTACAATGTAACATCTGACTATCGTTTAAAAGATGTAGTTGGCAGTATTTCTGATTCAGGCAGTCGCATTGATGCTTTGCAACCTATCAATTACACAATGAAAGCGGATGGCTCTGCTCAAAGAGGATTTTTAGCACATCAATTTCAAGCTATTTATCCAAACAGTGTAAGCGGTGAAAAAGATGCTGTAGATGCAGAAGGAAAACCAATTTATCAAGCTATGCAAGCATCTAGCCCTGAAGTAATGGCTGATTTAATTGCAGAAATCCAATCTCTTCGCGCTCGTTTAAAAGCGGCAAATATTGCATAAGGCAAACTATGACTACATTAATTCCAAAATATGACCAAGGCTCTACTGGTGCGGTAAATAGGCCATTTAATCAAAAACTTGCTGAAACAGTAAGTGTAAAAGATTTTGGTGCTGTTGGTGATGGAACTACCGATGATACAGCAGCTATTCAAGCTGCGCTTACTTATGGTGGGCCAGCAGGAAAAACTATTTTTTTTCCAGCAGGACAATATAAAATTACTTCAGGTCTTACATTTACTCCTAATGGTGGCGGTATTGACATGGAATCTGTTGATTATGGTGTAGGTGCTACATCTTCAGATTATGGAATTTATGCACATGGAACAGGCTATACAGCTTTAACAGTAAATCCTTCAAGATTTACAACATTTAATATTTGTATTGGCGGATTAAGCAACACATTAAATGGCATTTATTTTAATAATCCCCAACAAGCCGTTGCTGGAAAAATACAAGTTTCTAATTTTGACGGTTTTGGCGTAAAAATAGACAAATGTTATGATTGTTTATTTGATACGATTGCTATTCAATATTGCGGAAATACAAGTGAATACGCTTTTTCAATGAATGATGCAGGTCAAACTTGCAATCATACAACCATTAATAGACTTCAAGCTGAGTTATGTCTTGCTCAAGTTATTTACATTAGTCCAAATACTTTATCTTGTTTTATCAATAATATTCATTCGGAAAGAGCAACTGCATCATCAGGCTACACAACTTGGCTTCTTGGAATGGCTCGTGGTCGTTATGATGTTATAAGGCTTAATTCAGTAAATCCTACTGATGCTACGGCACAAATTGTTGGTGGTAATGCTACTTATGCCAACTTATTAACAGAAGATGCAATTACTGTTTCTGTTGAAACAACAACAACAACAAATTCAGTAACAATAGAAACTCCTGAAATTGCTGGAACATTACAAGCGGTTTCTGGAAATACTGGTTTAATTAATTTGTTCGGTGGAACTGTTAATGTTTTGATTGGACAATCTGAATTTTGGAATATATTCGGTACTGAAATTACTTCATTAACTGTTGGAACTGCAACTGGTGTTCCTACCAATTTTAAATTATTTGGCTCAAATATTGGAACATTAACTGCTGGAACTGCTGATTCTGCTGCAACATTTAATAATTGTGTTATTAATGCAGTTACATCTTTTTTGTCAAATGGTGTTTATAACGATTGCATTATTTCAAATGGTTCTGCTATTACAGCAAGTTATGTAGCTTGTGTATTTAATAACACAATTATTAATGCTTCTGTAAATATTAGTCAAGTTGGCGCACAAAGAATGTCATTTATTGGACAAACCTATGTAAACGGAACATTAAGTTTAAATAGTGGTAGCACAAGTGCTTGTGTTTTTGGGCCTGAATTTAGAGTCAATAGTCAATCAGGATTAAATACACCACCAAATGGGTCTGCTTGGTTAGTTGGCGATACCACTAAAAATATTGCTCCTGCTGTAGGCTCTCCTAAAGGATGGATATGCACAGTAGCTGGAACTCCTGGAACTTGGGTATCAATGGGTAATCTATAATAAGGAAGCGTATGAAAACATTTACATTAGAAGATAAAAAATTAGAGTTTGTTAAAATTAAACGCAATGCAATTAAATATCTAAAATAAGGATAAACAATGTTCTCCATTAAACAATTTGTTATTAATCTTTCTTCAGAAGCTCGTCAAGAACTTCGTAATCTAATTGATGAAATCGAAGGAAACGCTCCCGTTGAAACCCCAGCAAATCCCGTTGTAGAACAAGACCAATTAGATTCTGCAGAAGAAAATCAAGCCAGCGATGCGTCAGCTCCCGTTGAAACCCCTGCTGAGGAGTAAGTGACATGGATTGGTCAGCAATAGTTGCATCAATAGCAATTTTAGCTACTGCAGCCTCGGGAGTTATTGGCTGGTGGTCAAAAGAGCTATCTAAGAATCAGGATAAGATTGTTTCAGACCAATCTACCTTAGCAAGACAGATCAATAATCTTGAAGTTAAGGTTTCAGAGCATTATGTTAAACGTGAAGACCTCCAAAACGTTACAGCTCAGATATTTCAAAAGCTGGATAAGATTCTTGATAAACTCGATACAAAGGCAGATAAATGATGTTTACAAAACTTTGTGCATTGCTTCGCAGAAAGCCTGTTGAATCAGCCAGCATCACAGGATTGACTCAAGCTCCTATTCCTCCAAAGAAAAAAATTGCGGTTAAAAAAATAGTCGCAAAAAAAGTAATCTCAAAAGTGACAAAACCAGCATTTAAAAAGTTAGCAACAAAGAAAGCTGCGTTAAAGAAAAAATGAAACTTTTTAAAGACGTTCTAACAGAAGACGATGGGCAGACATATTGCGCTGCTCGTTTATGCGCTGTAGCTGCTCTTTTTGGTTTTTTGGCTATTGCCATTATTCATGTTTTACATGGTAAGGATATTGATTTTTCACAGCTTGGGGTGGGTTTTGGTACAGTTCTTGGAGGGTCAGGGGTTATGATCGGAGCTAAAGCTGCCACCCAAAAAACTGAAAGCCAATAATGTTCAAAAATCTTTTTAGCAATATTGCTGGATTTTTAACCAATGGATCTTCGCTCTATATTTATGTCGGTGTATTTGTAACTGGTCTTGCTTTAGGTATTTACCCTACATATAGATTAACTTCAGATCATTATGAAGCTAAGATCGCCAAAGTCAATCAAGATGCTTTTGAGCACACTACTAAAGTGATAGAAGAACAAGCAGCCATATCTCAGAATACGCAAAAGGAAAAAGATGAACTACAAAATCGTTACGATACTGTCGTTGATATGCTTAGGGGGATGCGCAAGCCCGGTGTATCAGCAGACTCCAACTCCATCGTCCCAATACCAAGTCAAGGACTCCGATTACTTGGGTCAAATGCAGAGTTTCTTTTTAGATTTGCAAGAGAATGCTCCAATACAGAAATAGAGCGTAATGATGTTATTCAAAAATACAACGCACTAACAGTTAAATAATGGAATACTCAAAAAATGGGCTTCATCTTACTGAGTCTTTTGAAGGATTAAGCCTTGTTTCTTATCCTGATCCCGCTACAGGTGGAGAGCCTTGGACGATTGCTTATGGACATACTGGACCGGATGTTCACCCGGGCATGACTATTACTCAAGAGCAAGCTGAAGAATTCCTTATGCAAGACGTTCAAAAAGCCGTACAAACTGTTAATTCAAAAGTACATACAGACCTAACC
>Ga0214165_1000998_pt1 | contig 17109 bp, 16 predicted proteins | sample TroBogypolimnion_34_FD_153004 | JGI IMG/M metagenome (GOLD analysis project Ga0214165, IMG submission 153004) | Freshwater microbial communities from Trout Bog Lake, WI - Practice 03JUN2009 hypolimnion v3 | ecosystem: Environmental > Aquatic > Freshwater > Lake > Hypolimnion/Profundal zone ... | reverse complement strand
GAATGATGATTGATTTAGTGGATAGCGGGGAGATCTGTGAGTTTGAAAAACGAGAGTCCAAGCGCCTTGTGAGAGAGTGGAGAATCTTGGCTAGGGAGAGTTTCGAGTAATCCAAAATGGTGGGCAGCGAGGGTTTCGAACCCCCGACATCTTCGGTGTAAACGAAGCGCTCTACCGCTGAGCTAGCCGCCCGGTATTGAGTGCCCCACTGTACCTGAGTAAGTGGGGCAGACCAAAAATCACACCAATATGGCGCTAATTGCTACAGGGCAGCGAGCGCAGCCTTGTAATCGGCGATATTACGGGCATCGCCCATTCCGTTGATAACCTGCCAACGGAGAATTCCCTCTTTGTCGATGATGAATGTGCCACGGAGGGCGCATCCACGATCTGCATTAAATACTCCGAAGGCCTCTGCCACTGCACCATGAGGCCAGAAATCAGAGAGAACTGGGAAGTTGTAGTTCTCTTGGGTTGCAAAAACCTTTTGGGTAAATGGTGAATCACAAGATACCGCGAGAAGTTCAACGCCCTCATTTTGGAATCCCGACAGGTCATCGCGTAGTGCACAGAGCTCGCCGGTGCATGTTCCGGTAAATGAGAATGGGTAGAAAACTATGACGACGTTCTTATGTCCCTTGAATGCGGACAAGGTAACTTTCTCGCCGAATTGGTTGGTGAGGGTGAAATCTGGAGCCGCTTGGCCTATTGCTAGAGTCATTTCATCTACTTTCTTAACGTTTGGCACTCTTTCGAGCAACTAATTTTGTTGCGGTCCAATTCGGTGCAACTAAAAATGAGACTGTCTGTGTGAGGCCAGCCGTTGGAGCGGAATCTTGAATATCGCTCGGCTCAACATGTCCTGCGATGCCAACTTTAGGGGTTAATAACCAGATCGGCCCGTTTTCGCTTAAGTAGGTCAGCGCATCAACGAGATCATCAACGAGATCTCCATCACCTTCGCGCCACCAGACGATTACAGCATCGACGACTTCATCCAGATGCCCACTGCGCAGATTTGATCCGATCTTCGCCTCAATGGCATGGCGCAATTGATCATCGCAGTCGCTGTCATAGCCGACTTCAAGGATTAACTCCCCGGGAACCAGCCCAAGGCGTTCAACACTTACCGCCAACCCCTGTGGGGAGTTCACTTGAACCCAACCTCCAAACTTCTCCTGTGGGATACGGGCACCTATCCCCTGGCCCCACCCCAGGAGGGGCGAGTAGGAGTAGTCCACTCAACTTCTGGCGTGAGCGCAAGCCTTTTGATATGAATAAACTCCTCCCATGAGCGAAGCAAGCGGATTCAACCAATTCATCGATACCCCGAACAACCTCATTGACCAGCTGGTCGATCTGGACCCTCAGGAGACCGCTGAATGGAAGGCATCCCTCGACTCACTGCTTGCCAGCGCCGGGCCTACTCGCGCCCGTTACATCATGCTCTCGCTCCTACAGCACGCCCAAGAGAATAAGTTGGGCGTAGGTGCGCTTCGCACCACCGATTACATCAACACGATTCCCACCCACCGTGAGCCAGATTTTCCTGGCGATGAAGCGATCGAGCGTCGAATCCGAGCAATCGTCCGTTGGAATGCAGCAATCATGGTGCACCGCGCACAGCGTCCAGGTGTCGGCGTCGGTGGACACATCTCCACCTTTGCATCATCAGCTTCGCTTTATGAGGTTGGCTTCAACCATTTCTTCCGCGGCCAAGAACACCCCGGTGGCGGAGATCAGATCTTCTTCCAAGGACATGCCAGCCCAGGGATGTATGCCCGCGCTTTTGTCGAAGGGCGATTGACCGAACATCAGATGGATGGCTTCCGCCAAGAACTTTCACATTCAGGTGGCGGACTATCTTCTTATCCGCATCCACGTTTGATGCCTGAGTTCTGGCAGTTCCCTACCGTTTCAATGGGACTCGGTCCGATCAATGCAATCTATCAAGCGCGATACAACCGTTACCTACAGGGACGGGGAATTAAAGATACCTCGGATCAAAATGTATGGGCCTTCTTGGGTGATGGTGAGTGCGATGAACCAGAGACACTTGGTGCAATCAGCCTTGCTGCGCGTGAAGGACTCGATAACCTCAACTTTGTCATTAACTGCAACTTGCAACGCTTGGATGGTCCTGTCCGCGGAAATGGAAAGATCATTCAAGAACTTGAATCAATATTCCGTGGAGCTGGATGGAACGTCATCAAGGTAGTTTGGGGGCGCGAGTGGGACGAGCTCCTTGCCAACGATCGTGAAGGTGCTCTCGTTGATTTAATGAACCGCACTCCTGATGGCGATTACCAAACATTTAAGGCCGAAAGCGGTGCATATGTCCGCGAGAACTTCTTTGGTCGCGACCCACGTACCGCTGCACTTGTTGCCAACTGGAGCGATGAAAAGATCTGGGGTCTTAAGCGTGGTGGCCACGATTACCGCAAACTCTTCGCTGCCTACAAAGCTGCTACCGAGAAGAATGGTAAGCCAACTGTAATTTTGGCAAAGACCATCAAGGGTTGGACTTTGGGCTCGCACTTCGAAGCGCGCAATTCAACGCACCAAATGAAGAAGATGACCCACGAGGATCTCATTCAATTCCGTGACACGCTACATATTCCACTTCCTGATTCAGCTATCGATGCCAAGGTTCCTGCTTATTATCATCCCGGCGCTGAATCCCCTGAATACAAGTACATGATGGAACGCCGGCGCGAACTCGGTGGAGCTGTTCCATCCCGTCGCAAGATTTCTCGTCCGTTGCCTCAACCGGTTGATTCCACCTATGACTCTGTCAAGCGGGGTTCAGGGCAACAAGAAGTTGCTACAACTATGGCCTTTGTCCGCTTGCTAAAAGATCTTGTTAAAGATCCCGAAATCGGCAAGCGCTTTGTTCCCATCATCCCCGACGAGGCTCGTACCTTTGGTTTAGATAGCCTCTTCCCAACGCTCAAGATTTATTCACCACTTGGTCAGACATATGCCGCAGTGGACCGCGAATTGATGTTGTCCTATAAGGAATCCACCTCTGGTGTTATTTTGCACGAAGGAATCAACGAAGCTGGATCCACGGCATCATTCACCGCCGTTGGTTCTTCGTATTCAACTCATGATGAACCGATGATTCCGATCTACATCTTCTATTCTATGTTTGGATTCCAACGCACCGGAGATGCCTTCTGGGCAGCATCTGATCAATTGTGTCGTGGCTTCGTAGTTGGAGCTACTGCTGGGCGAACTACGCTCAATGGTGAAGGTCTGCAGCATGAAGATGGCCATTCGCCTTTGCTCGCTTCTACAAACCCAGCAGTCGTCGCTTACGACCCTGCATTTGGCTATGAAGTCGGACATATCGTCAAAGATGGACTACGCCGCATGTATGGCGAGAACAGCGAAAACATTTATTACTATCTGACCGTCTACAACGAGCCATATATGCAACCAGCAGAACCTGAGAACCTTGATGTTGAAGGTCTGCTTAAGGGTATGTACCTGTATTCGCCAGCATCCAAGAAGGGCAAGAACGAAGTCAATCTCTTGGCTTCGGGAGTTGCTCTCAACTGGGCGGTTAAGGCACAAGAGTTGCTCATGGATGATTTTGGTATCAAAGCTGACGTCTGGTCAGTTACCTCATGGAACGAGCTGCGTCGCGATGGCCTAGAAACTGATCGCCACAATCTGCTTAATCCCCACGATCAACGCGTTGCATATGTAACCCAGAAGCTCGAAGTATTTGATGGTCCAGTAATTGCCGTCAGTGACTTTATGCGGGCAGTGCAGGATCAGATCGCCCCGTGGGTACCACAGGATTTCTGCTCACTTGGTACTGATGGCTTTGGAATGTCAGATACCCGCGGAGCGCTACGTCGCCACTTTAAAGTTGATGCTGAATCAATCGTGGTGGCCACCCTGGCCCAACTTGCCAAGAATGGCGAAATCAAGGCAAAGGTAGTTAAAGAGGCGATAGACAAGTATCAAATCAACGACGTTACTGCGGCAGATGCTGGGAACACCGAAGGTTCTGGTTGATCCTTAAGCGTTAACTTTCTTAGCCCCAAGTTTCTTGAAGAATGAGAGCGCGATCATGAGCGCTCCAGGGATCATGAGACCATAGGTAATAGATGAAATTTGCACGACCAATGAAATCAAAAGCTTTACAAAGAAGGTCAGAACTGCAAGAGCAAGACTCATCTGTGCAACTACCACTCCCCCAGGGTAATGAGAACGTTGGCTGGCGATCTGGGTCAAGATGCCGGCGAAGAATGATCCACCTAGCCCGCCGATAAAGAAGCCAATAATTTCACAGGTGAAGGCCAGGCCGAAGTTATGACCCGCAAAGTATTTTGCCAAGAGTAAGAACACAATGAAACCCGTACCGCCAGATCGGGAAAAAATACGTATCCAATAAGTTTCAGGCTTAATCGTGAGCAGTCTATGAATTCCTAGTCGACCTATGACCATGCCGATCATAAAGATTAAATAGGGGATGATGCTGAGCGTGGTGCTTGCCTTGATATCTTGGTGTGACGAGAGCGTGACCCAGTCATTGGTTGAGAACTCAACCATCACGGCACAAACATAAGCAAATGCAATATAGCGATCGGTCGTGAGCATCGACCAGATTTCTCTAATTTTTATTGAGTCACCTTCAGAATGATCCTCTAAGCCTCGTATCAAATATGGACGCATTCGAAAAATTGAAAACATCGTTGCTAGGAAGAGAATGACCATCAAAGTATCAATGTGCCAGGCAAAAGAAACCCGTGATGTAATTGAAATTGAAAGAATCGTTGTGAGTAAAGTTCCAATGCTCCAGGCCCCATGCAAACGTGGAATAACCTTCTCGCCACTCAATAATTGACGTTTCAAAGCTTGATCGTGAATCGCAATGTTGTAACCGTTGAACCCTAGACCCAGCACCGTATTCATAACCATGAACATCCACGGCGAGTGAATATGTGGAATTGCCGCGACAGAGCCATAAAGGCAGATTGCAGTTGCGATTAGTACCGGACCCACGCCTATGCGATGGACCAACTGACCTACAAACATGAAGGCCAAGATGGCACCAATCGCGCCCAAGCTAAGGAGTACCCCATAAGTTCCGTTGTTAACATTGAGGTTGTGTTTCAAATCTGGGGAACGCGAAGCCAAGCTGAGGGCAGCAACCCCGAAATAGAAGAAAAATAGGAGCTGATTGCGACGTTCTCGAGCGGTGACGATCAAGGTCAAAAGAGGGCGCTCGCTAACTGTTGTCGTGCACGAATCAGAATTGGATCAGCAGGATCGACCAATGCGAACAACCCTACAAGATGTTCACGGAGTTCTTTACGCTCATCACCACTCGCCAGCTTTACCGCTGCGATTAGCCGAGCAAAAGATGCTTCAAAATTTCCTTGGGCGATCTCGCAATCTGCGGCTTGTTGTGCAAGAGCGATATCTGAAGGGCTGGAGTTTGCCTGCGAGATAATTTCGGCGGAATCTAAGCCATTGATTCGAAATAGCAGTTCGACTTGAGCAAATCCAAGAAGAGCTAGAGGATTGCTGGGAGCGCGATTCAGCCACTCTTGATAAGCCGCCTTGGCGCCAGCAAAATCGCCTTTATCTAGCGCCTCCAGAGCCTTAACCTCTTCGGGTTCTAGCTTCTCTTCAACGACTCCTTCGGCTTCGGCCACTGCCGATCCGACACCTCGCTCTGCAGCCAATGACAGAACCTTGTCGATCACTGCGCGCAGTTGGGGCATCGTCGGTACCGTTTCAAAGAGAGGAACAACTTGCTCTTGAATAATGGCCAGCGCCAGTGGCACTGTTTGAACCTGTAGCGCTTGAGCGACCTCTGGCTCCAGATCTACATTCACATTACCAAGCAACCACCCTGCACCTTCGGGTTTAGTGGAATCATCCTCATGCATCTTACCCAGTGCTGTCATGACCGATTGAGATTGGGCGGAGCGGGATGACCAACAGATCAAAATAACTACCTGCGCATGCGATGCCGGCAATACATCTTGCATTAAATTTGCCTGCGAGATAGAAATCCCCGATAACTCTTCAGCTTTGATCGGGTTTTTTAGCGCGCTTAAGTCAAAAGCCGAACCGAAATTTTTAGGAAGAGAACTCATTTACCACTACCGCTTCCTCGTGTTTAGGTACATTTCTAAAAGGCAGGATAGAACGAATGTAATCCTCAGTAGCAAATGTTATGCCCAGATCCTTGCCCGCTTGTTCACCTAGATACCAACGGTGCTCGAGGATCTCGTGGAACATCTGCGCCGGCTCAACTCGTCCGCGTAGCTCTTCTGGAACCATATCAATGACGCGATGGTAGGTCTCGGCCAACCAACGCCTGGCGCTATCTTCAATCGGAGGCAGTGGCTTCTTCTCGCGTCCCCGGAAACGATCAAAGGAGGCGAGCAGGCGTTTGGCTTGTAGCTCTTCGGCATGCAGCCCCATCAATTCATAGAGACGGTTCTGGTGATACCCCGCTGCTACTAACTTTGGCGAGAACTTAAGTGCGCCCTTATCTCCATCGAGAGTGACTTCGACCTCTTCAACAGCAAAGCCCAGATCCTGAACTGCACGCATCGCCTTTTCGACCGCATGGCGATCGGTGGGATCTAAAACCTGTGGCTCTTTAAGCATCGCCCAGAGTCGGCGGTAACGAGATATGACGCGATCGGCGGCGCGAATGGGATCCATCCCAGGGTGTAATAAGCCCGCAATAGCCAGGTCCTCGAGCTCGGCAGCCACATTGAACTGTGCAATATCAAGGTCGTGCTCGCGCTGACCATTGCTCAATCCCGGTTGAAACTCTCCAGTTTCGGCATCAACGAGGTAAGCAGCATATTCATTGGCATCTTGTCGGAAGAGCGTGTTGGAGAGTGAGCAGTCACCCCACCAAAAGCCGAGAAGGTGGAGGCGCACGAGCAGGAGAGCGAGCGCATTAGCCATGTTGTTGATCTCATGCGGAGTGACCTGACTACTCATGATGACGCGGTAGGGCAGAGAGAAGGGCAGGTAGCGGGTCACAAGCGCCACTGGAAGCGGATTTGCCTGGTTATCCAGGCGATTCTCCACAATCGCTACTGGTTCCACGCAGGGAGCGCTCCGGTTGTTTAGCTCGCGCAGAATTGCATACTCACGTGTGGCAAACTCTTCGACAGTCTCCTTCACGGCAAAGACATCCCGATCGCCCGGACCTGTACGTATCAAGCGGACGATGTGGCGGGAGATGCCGCGCATACTGGTCAGGCCTGGGTCCTCCGGCCAATCTTCGAGCTCTTTACGCCAGGGAAGCGAGGCGAGGGCAAGCATGTCCTCGCTCAGACCGGTAATTCGCAGCTCGCTCACTGGCCTATCTTCTCGTATTATCAAACTATGGCGCTCAAGAAACCCTGGATGCAATTTGGCAATAAGGCGAGCGATTCATCACAGCCAGAACCAACTGCATCGCTCGGGACTCCAGGCCTCCCCGTCGATAGAGGCCATCCTTTCTATTTCGGCTTTTTGGCAGCTTCTGGGGCGGTCATCGCGATCACCTTGCTCAGGGCCTTTGCCAGCGCTGGACAGGTCTTTGTCCTCATCATCATTTCGCTCTTCTTGGCGGCGGGCTTAAATCCATCGGTGGAATTCTTTCGTCGTCGCGGATTGAAGCGCTCCCATGCCGTGATGGCAGTGGTCTTCCTTGTTCTGGTCTTTGTGGGAATCTTCTCAGCAGTCGTTATTCCACCCGCAATTACCCAGGTGGGTAATCTCTTTAAGAATGCCCCCAAAATTCTGCAAGATCTCAAATCCAATCGTTTTCTGGGAGATCTCAATAAACATTACGGGATCATCGATTCATTACAAGCCAAGTTCAATTCTTCGATTCACAATGGCCAATATGTAATTTCCGCATTTGGAGGAGTAATCGGTGTCGGTAAAGCCGTTATCTCTGGTGCCGTTGCTGCCCTCACTATCTTAGTTTTGACGTTGTATTTCTTGGCATCGCTCCCTAGCGTTACCGGAGCTGCTTACCGTTTTGTGCCAGCATCCCGCCGTGACAGAGTCTCTAAAATTACCGAGGCAATTATTCTTAGAATCGGTGGATTCGTTAGCGGGCAGGCGACCGTCGCATTTATCGCATCAATCTTTGGACTGATTCTCGCGCTCTCGCTGGGTCTGCCATATCCATCAGCTATCGCAGTTTTGGTCTTTGTCTGCGGTGCCATCCCCCTGATCGGACACTTGCTAGGCGTCACCGTCATATCACTCATTGCGCTCAGCAAATCTCCGACCGATGCGATTATTACATTTGTCTTATATATTGCCTATATCCAAATAGAGAATTACCTGATCATGCCACGCATTATGCGCAAGTCATTATCGATGCCGGGCATAGTTACCATCATCGCTGCCTTGGTCGGCGTCAGTCTTCTCGGTATTGTTGGTGGAATTTTGGCTGTACCAATCGCAGCTGCGATCTTGCTCATTATCGATGAGGTTGTTTACCCAAAGGCTGACAACTCTTAAATTTCGATAGGCAGTGGCAAGCGATCTGGCGCAAGCTGCTTGGTGATTTCACTTAATATCAAATGCACAAAGGGCTCGCCAACCCAGAGATGTTTGGCGCCCGAAATTGGAACCAAGGTTAAACGTGGAAATATCTTGAATCGTTCGATTGCTTGCTCCGGATTTAAGTACTCATCGTGCTCTGGGACATACGCGATCACCGGTCGAGAATCGTTCTGCCAAAATTCCAAATCACTATCCGATGTGCGCTGCATGGGTGGGCTGAGCAGAATCAGACCGGCGACTCGAAGATCTTTTGCATGGCACAAGGCCAGATCAGTTCCAAAGGACCAACCAACTACCCATAATGTCTTGACCTTTAAAGTATCAAAGCAGTAATCGATTGCCGCGATTACATCGGCAACTTCACCCACACCGTGGTCGTATTCGCCCTGCGAAGTGCCAGCTTCACTCGAGGTTCCGCGGGTATTGAAGCGAATGACCTGGATGCCGGCCATTGCCGGGAGTCGGTTCGCCGCTTTCTTGTAGATGTGGCTATCCATCATTCCGCCACCAGTGGGATTTGGGTGCAGGCAGAGCAGGGAAGCAGTTATCTCCCCAAGCGGGGTTGCAACCTCACCGACCAATGTGAGTCCATCGGAGGTCATAAATGTGAATGGGTGGCGCTTTGCTGGCAGAATTGTGCTTGGCCTAATTAACTCGCTCACAAAAGGAGTTTACTCTTAGCCTATGAGCCAACTGACCGAACTTATCAGCTACTCCCCTGCCACGGGCACAGAAGTCGGGCGATACCCAAACACCTCAGCTGAAACTATCGACCAGCTAGTTGCTCGGGCTAATCTCGCTTCTGCGGCTTGGCGCGCTTTAGGATTTAAGGGGCGCAAGGCGATTCTCCGATCCTGGGCACATTACATATCGCTCCATATCGATGAGCTCGCAGAACTCGTTTCCCAAGAGACCGGTAAGCCCGCAAGTGATGCCGCTCTGGAAATATCCATTGCTATTGAACATATCTCTTGGGCGGCACGAAAAGCCAGGCGGTATCTGCGTAACTCGCACCGTGCACCTGGTTTGTTGATGGCAAATATGTCTACCCACGTGGAGTACCAACCGCTGGGAGTAATCGGAGTCATCGGTCCCTGGAACTACCCAGTCTTTACCCCGATGGGATCAATCGCATATGCCCTGGCCGCCGGAAACGCCGTGATCTTTAAGCCCAGTGAATACACACCAGGTGTTGGGCATTGGCTTGGAGAGTCCTTTAACGCTATCGCTCCAGGTGCAAATATATTCTTCGTCGCTACTGGTGGGGCTGAGACAGGAGCGGCGTTAACAAAGAGCGCAGTAAACAAGATTGCCTTCACGGGATCCAGCGCTACCGGAAAGAAGATTGCGGCAATCTGTGCCCAGACATTGACTCCGGTTTTAATGGAATGCGGCGGAACTGATCCTGCAATCATCGATCGCGATGTCGATGTGGATCGAGCAGCAAGCGCGGTGCTCTGGGCTGCTATGGCCAACGCGGGACAGACCTGCGTGGGAATTGAACGCATATATGTTCATGAAGAGATTGCCGATCGCTTCACTGAAAAGATTTCTGCTCTCGCCTCCGAACTTGTTGCTGGACGCGACTATGGTGCAGCTACCATGCCAAAACAACTTGCCATTATTGATTCCCATATCAAAGATGCAGCGCAACGAGGTGCCAAATTCTTGGTCGGAAGCATCGACTCGGTACAGCCTCCGTTTGTTCTTCCAACAATCATGACCAATGTTCCAGAAGATAGCCTCGCTGTTGCAGAGGAAACTTTTGGGCCAACGATCACCATTCGCAGCGTCACGTCAATGGGCGAAGCGATCGCGCTAGCCAATGCCTCGCAATATGGATTAGCGGCATCTGTCTGGTCAAAACGACAAGGCAAGGCGATTGCTAGCCAGTTGCACTGTGGAATGGTCTCGGTCAATTCAGTCATTGCATTCACCGCAACTCCATCGATGCCATTTGGCGGGGTGAAGCAGAGTGGATCGGGCCGCATTCATGGAGCAGAAGGCCTTCGAGAATTTACTTACACTCGGGCAGTTGTTGCAACAAGATTTAGAATCCCACTCAATTTCGCTACCTTTAAACGGAGCGCAGCAGTCGATTCATTTATTAAGCGGCTAATCCGATTACTTAACCGCTAGAAGCGTGGGGCGTTGCGCGAGCGCTCGGTTCGAGGCTTGCGCTGATCCTTCTTGGTCCAACATGCCGTATGCCAGTGGCGCCTGCTATCAAGATCGTCATCGATCCAGGCAACGATATGAGGCGTTGCTGTCGGTATTAACTGGTCACAACCTGGACAGCGATATGGTTTGGAAGAACTCGAACCGGTGATCTTTCGTACCGTATAGATACCTTCAGCGTGCTCCTCGACAGTATGAAAAGATGCCGTCACATCACGATCTTCCGGCCTTGGCCCAGCACCACGTTTCCCTTTGGGGTGATTTCGGCGCGGGCTCATGGCCCTATTCTATGGAAAGATGCAACCATGAGCGCAGCCATCGAAGTACTCGATCTACATAAGAGTTACGGTGGCCAAGAAGCGGTTGCTGGAATATCGCTGACGATTAAACATGGCGAGATATATGCCATCCTCGGCCCCAATGGGGCGGGCAAGACCACGACTGTAGAAATCTTGGAAGGTTTCCGTACCCGTGATAGCGGCAGCGTCTCAGTGCTTGGAGCCGACCCGAGCTCCCTCGGTATCCACGGCTCCGCCTGGCGCAACCGAATTGGAATTGTTCTGCAATCCACCAGTGATGCCGCTGAACTAACGGTTGCCGAAACCGTTCACCACTTCTCCCATTACTACACCAAGCCTAAAGATCCAGATTCGGTAATCGAACTAGTTGGGCTAACCGAGAAGAGAGATGCAAAGATCCGTACCCTTTCGGGTGGACAGCGCCGTCGCCTAGATGTAGCTCTAGGGATAATCGGATCACCTGAAATCCTCTTCCTCGATGAGCCCACAACCGGCTTCGACCCAGAAGCGCGTCGCGCCTTTTGGGAGTTGATTCTTGCGCTCAAAGCCGAAGGCACAACAATTCTTTTAACTACCCACTATCTTGATGAGGCGGAAGCGCTTGCCGATCGGGTAGCGGTTATCAACGCCGGAAAGATCGTTGAAATTGCCACTCCCGAAACCCTCGGCGGACGTCACCTGGCAAAAGCCACAATTAGTTGGCATGAAAATGGAATAACACAGAGGAAGCTCTCAGATAATCCGACGCAGGATGTCATTGAAATCGCAGCCCGATTCAGCGGGAATATTCCAGAGTTAATCGTGAGTCGTCCATCGCTAGAAGATATTTACCTGATGATGATTGAAGGCAAATAATGAAAACCTTCAGACTCGGAGTTCTCCGTGGCGCTATCGAAATCAAGCAGTTTCTACGACAACGTGAATCAGTTGTCTTCACCCTCTTCTTTCCAGTTCTGCTCCTCTTCATATTCGGTAGCGTTTTTAAGAACACCATCGCCCCAGGAGTCACTTTTAGCCAGTATTTTGTCGCGGGAATGATTGCCTCTGGGTTGGTAAACAGCGGATTCCAACAACTAGCAATTAATATTCCCATTGAACGTGACAATGGGGCGCTCAAGCGCTTGCGTGGAACTCCAATGTCACCAATCTCTTTCTTTATCGGAAAGGCCATTCTGGTCTTTCTCTCTATGATCATCCAAGTAATCATGCTCCTAACCTTTGGAGCGCTCTTCTTTCATCTGCACCTTCCACATAGCGGCGCGCTCTGGTTGCGCTTTACCTGGCTCGTATTGCTGGGCTCGGCCTGTTCAACTGTGTTAGGAATCGCTCTAGCCGGAATTATTAAGAGCGGTCGCGGGGCACCTGCCGTCGTCTCTCCCTTTGTCATCGTGCTGCAATTCATCAGCGGCGTTTTCTTTGTTTTCTCCAGTTTGCCTAGTTGGATGCAGCAATTTTCAGCTCTCTTCCCCTTAAAGTGGCTCACTCAGGGGATGCGTTCAGTCTTTCTCCCCGCAAATTTTGCCTCACAAGAAGTAGCCCATTCCTGGGAGATCGGCAAGATCTCTCTGATACTTATCGCTTGGCTGGTCGCTGGAACTTTCTTGGCTATGCGTTCCTTTAAGTGGTCTCGGCAGTGAATGTGCGCAAAGTTGCCCTTGCCCTGATTGCGCTCCAATGCCTGAGCGCTCCGACCTCCTTTGCCGCGACAACAAAGCCAACGCCTAGGGCGACGGTGAGCAAGGCGCCAGCGAAGAAGGCAACGACCGTTAAGAAAAAGGCGGTCGTTAAGAAGGCAACGACCGTTAAGAAAAAGGCGGTCGTTAAGAAAAAGGTACCTGTTCGCAAATATATTTATCACAAACGAGTGCGCAAGCCAGTACCTCCTTCTCCATCACCTGCTTGGCCTCCCCATGGATTTACCTCAGTGGGTTCGGCTTATGCCCGTATCCCTACTGGAACAGAGCTAGTTGGAATCCTCTCGGCAATGAAGAACTCTTCTGTTGCCATTAATTCGTGCTCTGTGGATCCCAATAAACCCACTGCGCCAGCATTCTCCTGTGCTGCAATTCTCGTCGGCTCGCAGATTCAATGCACCTGGTGGAAAATCTCTTCGACGATCACGGGTAATGATCCCGCCACTCCCGCTAACCGTATTACCTTAGGAAATATCACTGTCCTGCAGTCGGGAGCAGCGGCGAAGACCATTCAAACAATCTTTCTGGTCAGCCCTATTCCATTGCAAACAGGAGTGAAGTTCACGGCCATTCAAGCAACCTGCGGAATCGGTGCAACGACCGAGACCTTGCCGAGCACCACATTTGTGCCTGCAACCCCAGGAAGCCCTGCTCCAATCGCTACAGAAAGCGCAACGGCTTCTCCCACTCCTTCACCAACAACTCCGTAAAGATGAGTTAGCGATTAGCACCCGGAACCCAGAGCACATCGCCAACTTCGCGATTTTCATAACGCGCTAAAACGAAGAAGAGATCAGATAGGCGATTGAGATATTTTGCGGTGAGTGGATTGACTCCACCCCCGAAAGAGTGGATGGCGTGCCAGGTAGATCGTTCAGCACGGCGAGTCACTGTTCGTGCTACATGCAAGAGCGCGGCAGCTGCTGTGCCCGATGGCAAAACAAATGAACGAAGCTCCGTGAGATTCTTGTTATATGAATCTATCTCGCTCTCGAGGTAGGTGATCTGTTCCTCGGTAACTCGAAGTGGCTCTACCTTTGGATCATCGATAACAGGAGTGCAGAGATCTGCTCCTACGTCGAAGAGATCATTTTGCACCCGGATGAGAAGTGTCATAACCGACTGATCTGAAATTGCACCCAGAGCGAGCACAACCCCAATTGCCGAGTTTGCTTCATCGACATCGGCATAGGCCTCGAGCCGAGGATCGTTCTTCGAGGTGCGACTCATATCCCCCAGTGAGGTAGTTCCGTCATCGCCTGTTTTCGTGTAAATACGCGTCAAATTAACCATGAGATGAGCCTATTAGAGCAAGTAGAATGAGACCACTCAAATTTAGTTCTGACTCGGCGTGGAGGTGATGTGTGGCGGAGAATTCGTCTGCGCTTCGCATCCAAGGCCCGGCTCGTTTATCTGGCGAGGTAACCGTCATGGGCGCCAAGAACTCGGCGCTTAAGTTGATGGCCGCCTCGCTCTTGGCCCCTGGCAAGAACACCCTCTATAACGTTCCGCAGATCGCCGATGTAGACATCATGTCCGACCTACTCACTCGCATGGGATGTGCCATCACCTTTGACCGCGAGAACCACATCCTGGTTATTGATGTGCCGCTGACTCCGGGACATAAAGCTGAATATGAGCTAGTTCGAAAGATGCGGGCGTCGATCAATGTTCTCGGACCTTTGCTCACGCGCGTTGGGATCGCCGAAATTTCGCTCCCTGGTGGAGATGCCATTGGTTCACGTGGTTTAGATTTTCATATAGCTGGACTCGAAGCACTCGGCGCCACCATCACATTTGAACATGGTTACATTATTGCTACCGCACCTGATGGCCTTGTTGGTTCAACCTTTGAACTCACATTCCCAAGCGTTGGCGCTACAGAAAATCTCATGACTGCAGCGGTCTTGGCTAAAGGAACAACTACGTTACATAACGTCGCTCGCGAACCTGACATTATTGACCTTGGTGAATACCTGATCGCGATGGGCGCCACAATAACTGGTTTGGGAACGTCGACACTCGTCATCGAAGGTGTCGATCAATTGCACGCTGCATCCCATTCAACGCTACCCGACCGTATCGTCACTGGGACCTGGGCATTTGCTGCCGTCATGACGCAGGGTGATATCACTATCAAAGGTGGCAGAGCAGACCATCTAGAAATTCCCTTAGACAAGTTGGTTGCCGCAGGCGCCGTAGTTACATCAACCCCCGATGGCTTTAGAGTGAAGATGGATAAGCGTCCCATTGCCTTTGATGTTGCCACACTCCCCTACCCCGGATTTCCCACCGACTTGCAACCGATGGCGATCTCTCTCAATGCAATCGCACAGGGCAGTGCAATAGTGACTGAAAATGTCTTTGAGGCGCGCTTTATGTTCGTGAACGAGTTGCGCAGACTGGGTGCAAATATCACCGTAGATGGCCACCACGCCGCAATCACGGGTATTCCACTGCTCTCGGGAGCCCCAGTTTTAGCTACCGATATTAGAGCTGGAGCTGGATTGGTCTTGGCCGCACTTGTGGCAGAAGGTACAACGATTGTTGAAGATGCTTTCCATATCGAACGTGGGTATCCAAACCTCGCCGCCGATCTGCGCTCACTTGGCGCAGATGTCGAAATTATCTAAAGGCTATTTGACTGCTTCTTGGCCTAAAATCGCCACTTGATTCTTATTTACTGAAAGAAAACCACCGGCCATATCAAATTCAACGACCGTTCCATCTGCTGATTTGATACTTACGACGCCTGGAACCAGCACTCCGAGAAGTGAGATGTGATCAGCGAGAATTCCTAGATCTCCATCCAGCGTCCGAGCTGATACCAAAGTTGCCTCACCCGACCAGATACGCCTTTCGGGTGAGACTACTTCTACGTTTAGTTTCGAGTTAGCCATGAATTAGCCCTGAGCCAACTCTGCTGCTCGACGCTCTACATCTGCAAGACCGCCGCACATGAAGAAGGCCTGCTCTGGAACGTGGTCATACTTTCCATCCGCAAGTGCTTCAAAGGCTTCGATGGTCTCTGAAAGTGGAACGAAGGATCCATCAAGTCCGGTGAATACCTTCGCAACGAAGGTATTTTGTGACAAGAAGCGCTGGATGCGGCGGGCGCGTCCAACCAAGATGCGATCTTCTTCAGAGAGTTCATCAATACCAAGGATGGCAATGATGTCTTGAAGATCCTTGTAACGCTGCAAGATCTGCTTTACGCGGTTTGCAACACGGAAGTGGTGCTCACCGATATAGCGTGGATCCAAGATACGAGAGGTCGAGTCCAGAGGATCCACTGCTGGGTAAATACCAAGCTCTGAGATCGGACGGGATAGAACTGTCGTTGCATCTAGATGCGCGAAAGTTGTGTGTGGAGCTGGGTCGGTAATGTCATCGGCAGGAACATAAATAGCCTGCATCGATGTGATCGAGTGACCACGAGTTGATGTGATTCGCTCTTGGAGCTGACCCATCTCATCTGCCAACGTTGGCTGATATCCCACGGCTGATGGCATACGGCCGAGTAGCGTTGATACTTCAGATCCAGCTTGAGTAAAGCGGAAGATATTATCGATGAACAAGAGCACATCTTGGTTCTGTACATCGCGGAAATATTCCGCCATGGTCAGAGCTGAAAGTGCAACGCGCAGACGCGTCCCAGGTGGTTCATCCATCTGGCCGAAGACCAATGCGGTCTTATTGATAACGCCAGTTTCGGTCATTTCCAGGAAGAGGTCGTTACCTTCACGAGTACGCTCGCCGACACCGGCGAATACAGATACTCCACCAAAGTTTTCAGCTACGCGATAGATCATCTCTTGGATCAAAACAGTCTTGCCCACTCCGGCGCCACCGAAGAGGCCAATCTTTCCGCCCTTTACGTAAGGAGTCAGAAGATCAATAACTTTAATACCGGTCTCGAACATCTCGGTCTTGGACTCAAGTTGATCGAAGGCAGGCGCGGTACGGTGAATAGGCCAACGCTCCTTGATATCAAGGGAAGAAGTTGGAACATCGAGTGACTCTCCAAGAGTATTGAAGACGTGACCTTTGGTGACATCACCGACGGGAACCATGATGGGAGAACCTGAATCTGTGACTTCAGCGCCACGGACCATTCCATCTGTTGGCTGCATCGAGATGGCACGGATGACATTGTCGCCAATGTGCTGTGCGACCTCCATGGTCAACATGCGCTTCTCACCAGAGAGAGTGACATCAACTGTCAATGCATTGAAAATAGATGGCATGGCATCTGCTGGAAATTCAATGTCTACGACCGGACCGATTACTCGGACCACGCGACCTTGCTTTCCTGCCATCTGAGTTGTCTCTGACATCATTCGCTCCCTGCGCTAGCTGAGGCAAGCGCATCTGCGCCGCCG
>Ga0214165_1000989_pt1 | contig 17211 bp, 17 predicted proteins | sample TroBogypolimnion_34_FD_153004 | JGI IMG/M metagenome (GOLD analysis project Ga0214165, IMG submission 153004) | Freshwater microbial communities from Trout Bog Lake, WI - Practice 03JUN2009 hypolimnion v3 | ecosystem: Environmental > Aquatic > Freshwater > Lake > Hypolimnion/Profundal zone ... | reverse complement strand
CTGAAGTCCGTCAGGCGTCTCCGTTGTGCCCATTGTTGACGTTCAGTTCAGCTTCGTGGACTTCGGTAGTGCCGCGTTAGCTGTCATAAAGCAGTTCAGCCTGCTAGCCCGATACCTGACATTAGCCCCTGGCGAGAGACGGTCAGCTGATTCAATACAAGTTCATGCAAATAGGCACCCGGCTAGACCAAGAGAGGTACCAGAAATTGAACTTCTATGTGACTTCTACAGGCTGGCTACCGACATAGTGCCCAACGAATTACCGGCGCCTATTCGGCAACACTATTTGCAGATTTCCGGACTGACTTACGGAAATATTTCAAAGAACGAAGTAACCAAAAAAATTCCAATCAAATGAATTCATCCCAATATGACTCTAATCGTGCACGAATCGACCATTGAGCAGTCTTCATAACTTGACCCAGACGCTGCCCGCAACACTGCTCTTCAAGGTCGATTCGATGAATACCATGCCACGGCAACCGTCCGCAATGTTTGGGTAGTTTGTAGTTTGGGACGAACTCGACTGGTGTTGCTGCCAACTCGCGGCGAACTCACGGTAGAGGTTGGCAAAGGCCTCAAAGTAACCTTCTGGGTGGCCGGGCGGCAAGCGCGTGGCGGCAGCGGCCGCGCTTTCAGCAGCTACGCTTCCACGGTAAATGGTTTGCTCTGGTGTGCCGAGTTTTGAAAAAACCAATTGGTCTTGCTTGGCGTGGTCAAAATGCAAACCACCCTTACTGCCATAGATGCGCAACTGAAGCCGGTTGCTATTGCCAACGGCCACCTGGCTGGCCCACAACATGCCACGCGCGCCGCCTTGAAAACGCAGCATAACCTGTACATCATCATCGAGCGTGCGCCCTGGCACAAAAGTGTTCAGTCCGGCACACAGTGCTTCTGTGCGAAGCCCCGTGACATACTCAGCCAAGTGAAACGCATGGGTTCCAATGTCACCCAATGCACCGGCCGGGCCTGCGAGTGCGGGGTTGGAACGCCAGGAAGCCTGTTTGTGACCGGTCAACTCCAGCGACTCCGCGAGCCAATCCTGCGCGTACTCAACCTGTACCACCCGCACATCGCCAACGGCGCCTTGCTGCACCAATTCACGGGCATGGCGCACCATGGGGTAACCGCTGTAAGTATGGGTAACCATAAACATCAGGCCACTGCGTTGCACCTGCTGGCGTAAGTCTTCCACCTCCGCAACCGAAATACCCAGCGGCTTATCGCAGATGACGTGGATGCCCTGCTCCAAAAAGCATCGGGCCACGGGCACATGCAAATAATTGGGTGTGACGATGGCCACCACATCAATACCGTCAGAACGGGCCCGCTCCGCCTTGGCCATCTCACGATAATCCGCGTAGCAACGCTCCGGAGCGAGATGCAAGGCGGCGCCACTACTTTGGGCGCGCGCCGGGTTGGATGACAGCGCTGCGGCCACCAATTCATAGCCGTCGTCCATGCGCGCAGCCACGCGGTGCGCAGCACCAATAAAGCTGCCCTCGCCACCACCGACCATGCCTAAGCGAATGCGGCGGCTCATGGGGCTATGGCTAATGTGGGTGCGTCAAAGCCCATCAGGTTGGCGAGCTGTTGGCGGTTCGCACCAGCGGATGCAAAGTCATCAAAGGCACGGTCTGCCACACGAATGATGTGTTTGTTGATGAACTGTGCACCTTCCCGTGCGCCATCTTCAGCGTTCTTCAAGCAGCATTCCCATTCCAGTACAGCCCAACCTGCGTAGTCGTACTGGGCCAACTTGGAGAAAATTTCACCAAACGCCACCTGACCATCTCCGAGTGAACGGAAGCGTCCGGCGCGCTGCAACCAGCCCTCAAAACCGCCATACACACCCTGTCGTCCATTGCCCTTGAACTCAGCGTCCTTCACATGAAAGGCGCGAATGCGCTCGTGGTAGATGTCGATGAAGGCGAGGTAGTCGAGCTGCTGCAACAGGAAGTGGCTGGGGTCGTAGAGAATGTTGACACGGGGGTGGTTATGCGTAGCATCCAGAAAGCGTTCAAACGTGACGCCATCGAATAAGTCTTCCCCCGGATGCAACTCGTAGCAAACGTCGACGCCGGCTTCATCAAAGGCATTGAGAATCGGTAGCCAGCGGCGCGCCAATTCTTCAAAAGCCAGTTCCACCAAACCGCTGGGGCGCTGGGGCCAGGGGTACAGGTATGGCCAAGCCAAGGCGCCCGAAAAGGTGGCATGCGCCCGCAGGCCCATACGCTGCGAGGCTTTAGCCGCCAAAAGCATTTGCTGAACCGCCCACTCCTGCTTGGCAGCACCCCTGCCGCGCAACGCAAGGGGAGCGAAGCCATCGAAAAGACTTTCATAGGCCGGATGAACGGCGACTTGTTGACCCTGAAGATGGGTAGAAAGCTCGGTGGCGACCATGCCGTGAGAGTCCAGCATGCCAATGATGTCGTCACAATAGGTCTGACTGACGGCCGCTATCTCCAAATCGAAGATGTCCGGATTAGTGGTGGGAATCTGGACTCCGCGATAGCCCAGCGATGCCGCCCAGCAGGCCATGTTTTCCAGCGTGTCAAACGGTTGCTTGCTCCCGCAGAACTGGGCCAGGAACAGGCCGGGTCCTTGTATGGTTTTCATAGTGTCTTTCGTTGCTTGTGCGGCGTTCAGGCTGATTGGCGCAGCACCAACTCATGCTTGAGCAAGATACCGCCCGTTTTGGCTAGAGGGTTGCGCAGCCGGTCTATCAGCAGACGTGCCGCCGTCTCGCCCAGTTCGCGCATCGGTTGGGCAACCGTGGAGAGCTGCGGCTCCATGATGGTTCCGATGGGGATGTTGTCAAAGCCCATCACGCGCACGTCATGTGGCACTGACAGTCCGGCGTCTCGCACGGCACGCATTGCTCCAATCGCCAGCGTGTCAGACACCGCAAAAATGGCATCGGGCTTGCGGCCGCCTTTTAGAAGTTCGGTGGCTGCCCTGTAGCCGTTCTCAAACTCAAGGCCTCGGGTGAACTTTTGTTGCATTTTCTTCAAGCCTGCCTTGGAGAGCGCTGCTTCGTAGCCCTTGTTGCGGTCGCGTGCATAGCGATAACGCTCATCGCTGTTTATTAACGCGATGTTTTTGCAACCCTGCCCAATGAGGTAAGTCACTGCGTCAAATGCTGCCTTTTCGTTGTCAATTCCTACATAGGGAATGTTTGCATCCGGATCGTATTCACAGCACGCTACCCAGTTCAGACCTTTCATCTCAGCAGACATCGCATGCTGTATCGAATCCGGGTCCAGGCAGATGGCACCATCAGCCAGCCGGTGGCGCACCATATCGAAATAGGTTCCCTCTTCTGAAGCGTTGGCACCTGTGTCGCATAACAACACATGGTAGCCCTTGCTTCGTGCATAGGCGTCAATGCCGCGCACGATTTCGGCATAAAACGGGTTGCCAAAGTCCGGCACCATGGTCAGCAGCATGCGACTCTCGGCGGTGCGCAGATTGCGTGCCAGCGCATTGGGCTGGTAACCGAACTCTGCAATAACCGCCTCCACTTTGGCGCGGGTTTTGGGTCGCACCAACTCACTTTGGTTGAGTACGCGTGAAACTGTTGCAGTTGACACACCGGCCCGCTCGGCAATGTCCTGAACTGAGACGCTGAGGTTTGCGGATTCAGTCATCACTCACTCCGCGCACGACCTGATAAGGCGCCAGATGCGTATATTTTTTGAGCACCGGTGGTGCTGCCAACAACTCGTCATGGCGCTCGAAGATGGGGCGAATATAGGGCATGCCCAGGTGCAGGTCCAATGCTTCCTGATTGACCCAGTTTTCGTAAAACATGAAGGTGTTTGGCTCGTCATTGCATTCGTGAAATTGGTACTCGACGCAACCAGCTTCGGCTCGTGTGGGCGCTACGAACGAACGCATCAGCGCAATTAGTTCCTCACGCTTTTCGGGGCGCCCGTAGATGGTGCCGGTGATTGTGCAGCCGGGGGTGAAATGGTCGTTCATGGTGTTCCTTGTGTAGAGCGGTGCGACAGGTCTGTGAATATTTTTCTTGGTAGAGACCTTGGACTGCAATCGGGCTTACTTGCGAACCTGGCTGATCGCCACGGCAATGATGATGATGGCTCCGCGCGCAATCAATTGTTGGCTAAATTCCAGACCCATGAGCAGCAAACCATTGTTGATCAGCCCGATCATCAGCGCGCCCATGATGGAACCTATCACCGTACCCTTGCCGCCAAACAGGCTGGTTCCCCCCAGCACGGCGGCAGCAATGACGGACAGCTCGTCGCCCTCACCCAGTTGGAAGCGACCCGATTGCAGGCGACCCGCGTAGAGCATGCCAGCCACGGCTGCGGCCATACTGGAAACCAACAGCACTTTGGTGCGTATGCTCTTGGTATCCACACCGGTGTAGTGTGCTGCCGTGGCGTTACCACCAGTAGCCAGCACTCGGCGTCCAAATGTTGTCTTGCGCAGGGCCATATGTCCAGCAAAACCGGCTACCACAATCCACACCATCAATACCGGCACAGGGCCCAGGTTGCCACCGCCGAAGACATAGGAATAGCCATCGTTCAAGATGGGAATGGCACCGGTGCCGCTGATCCACATGGCAACGCCTTTGGCAATGCCCATCATGGCCAATGTGGTGAGAAATGACGGAATACCTAAGCGCGTGGTCAGGGCTGCATTCACCAGACCTACCGCCAGCCCGGTAGCAATACCTACTCCAACGCCCAGTGCGGGTCCACCCGCGGCAATGGACATGGCTGTGGTTACCGACACGAGACCAGCAACGGCTCCAACCGACAGGTCGATCTCACCAGCGCACAGGACAAAGGTCATGGCCGTGGCCATAATGGCGATCATCGCGGTTTGGCGAACGATGTTGAGCAGGTTGTTCACATCCAGAAAGCCCTGCTCGCTCAATGTCAGCGAGAAGATGACAAAGATGGCGCAGAAGCCGAAATAGATAATGTTCTGTCGCCAGTTCGTGGCAAAGTGGCGGAATGCAGAAGGCATTCTGGGCGCGGTGGCCGCTGTATTCGTGATTGCGGTTTTCATGGTGTTCCTCGGGTCTGAATAGCCAATTGGAGTGCTTGCTCGGCTATTTGTAGCCGGTCGGTGGGGTCTTCAATGTGTTCTGCACCAGCATCTAGCGCGGCGCGAGGCATGTCCTGCACCAGCACGCCGTCGGACATGACAATGATGCGGTCACTGGCCACCAGTAGTTCGGCCAGCTCGGACGCAACAATCAGCACTGCCTTGCCCTGACGCGCCAGGTCACGGATCAGTGTCACGATTTCGGCCTTGCTTCCGATATCGATACCGGCAGTAGGCTCATCCAGCACCAGCAGTTCAGGTTCGGTGGCCAGCCATTTGGCGATTACCACCTTTTGCGCATTGCCCCCCGACAGGGTGCTCACGGCGTTGTCGGCGGACTCCGTTTTGACGCGCAGGCGTTTGATCAGCTCGTCGGCCAGCTGGCGTGCACTGTCGGACTTGATCCAGGAGAAGCGGCTGAATTTGTCAAGCACCGGCAGGCAAATGTTGTCGGCCAGGCTGTGATCGGCTACAAAGCCCTGGCGGCGGCGATCTTCGGGGATCAGTGCGATTTTGTTGGCAATCGCATCGCGGGGATTGCGCATTTTCACGACATTGCCTGCGATGCGCATTTCGCCCGAGACGATGGGATCGATGCCGCAGATGATGCGCGCCAGTGCGCTGCGCCCACTGCCCAGCAGGCCCGCCACACCCACCACCTCACCGCGGTACAGCGTGAGGTTGATGTTGCGCGGCTTTAGCGCTCCGCTCACATTGCGCAACTCCACCAGTGCGTCAGAGCGCTGGTTAGGATGCCGCTCAATGCCGTGAAATCCACTGCCCTTACTGGAGCCCTTGCCCACAATATGCTCCACCACGGAGTGCATGGTGAAGTCATCTACTGGGCCCGTCACCACATGCTTACCGTCACGCAGGATGGTAATGACGTCCGCGATACGAAAGATTTCGTCCATGCGGTGGGATACATACACAATCGCAACCCCTTGGGACTTCAACTTTTTGATGAAGGCGAATAGACGCTCCACATCGTTGTTCGAAAGGGCCGTACTCGGCTCGTCAAGGATCAACACTTTGGCTTGGCGCGAGGTGGCCTTCACAATTTCTGTGAGTTGTTGCTGTCCCGCGCTCAGCTCTTCCACCAGACTCCTGGGATTGATGTCCACGCCGAGTTCCTCAAACAGCGCACGCGCATGGTTTTCCGCTGCTGCGTCATCAATCAGGCCCATCCCGTCACGTATTTCATGCGTCAGGAAAATGTTCTGCGCCACGCTCAGCGTGGGAATCAGACTCATCTCCTGGAAAATCATGGTGATACCGGCACGCCGTGAAGCGTGCGGAGAGTGTTCGGTCAAAGGCACACCGTCAACTTCAATGCTGCCACCGTCCGGCACGTGCACGCCGTTGAGGATTTTGAGAATGGTGGACTTGCCTGCTCCGTTTCCGCCCAGCAACGCGTGCACTTCCCCGGCGTGGATTTCCAGATTGACCTTGTCCAGAGCGCGGTTCCCTCCAAAGGATTTGGAGACAGCCGTCATACGCACCGCAACAGATTGCGGGGCAGAGTCCGTCACTTGCGGACCTCCGTCCAGTTGCCGGTTTCGGCCGACTTCAGAATGGCGTCAGCAATGCATTCCGTAATGTAGCCATCTACAAAATTGGGCGAAGGCTGCACGCCGCTGGCAATGGCCTTGAAGAAGTCGTAGCACTCCACGATCTTGGTTTCGGTGTAGCCAATGCCCAGACCGGGTATGGGCCACAGACCTTCGCCATAGGGGTGTGCCGGTCCGGTGTACACCGTACGAAAGCCACGTGCGTCTGCCGGGTCGTCGGCGAACATCACCTGCAGCTCATCGCGGCGTTCGTAGTTGAACAGGATGGAGCCCTTGTCGCCATGGATTTCGAAAGTCAGGTAGTTGTTGCGCCCGTAGGCATTGCGGGTAGCTTCAAGGGAGCCAATGGCACCATTCTCGAAACGCATCATGGTCAGCACTTCATCGTCCACATCCACTTCACCGCGCTCGCCGGTACCGGACTTGTCCGACGCACCGAGCTTATCCACTCCACCGCTTTGTAGCGGTCGGGTCTTGATGTAGGTTTGGGTCATGGCATTGACGGAAGCCACTTCGCCCACCAGATAGCGCGCCATGTCCACCACGTGTGTACCGATGTCCCCCACGGCGCCAGAGCCTGCAATCTTCTTGCTGAAGCGCCAGGACAACGGGCCATTGGAATCCGCACTCCAGTCCTGCAAATAGGTGCCGCGGAAGTTGAGTATCCGACCGATGCGACCCTCTTCGATGTACTTGCGAGCCAGGGCCACTGCCGGTGTGCGACGGTAGTTGAAGGCCACCATATGAATGACGTTGGCGGCTTGTACGGCATCGAGCATGGCCTTGGCTTCTTCCACGGTACGTGCAAGGGGCTTTTCGCAGATGACGTGCTTGCCGGCCTTTGCAGCCGCGATGGCGATTTCGGCATGGCTGTCGTTGGGGGTGACGATGTCGACAATGTCAATATCGGGGCGTGCCACGACGGCGCGCCAGTCGGTTGATGCCTCTTCAAAGCCAAATCGTTTGCGGCCCTCTTCGGCAGATGCGGCGTTCAAGTCCACCAGTACCTTGCGGTGCGGGATTCCCGGCGCAGGCCAGAAAAACATGGGCATCGCGGCATAGGCTGCTGCGTGTGCCTTGCCCATAAAGCCGCCACCAATCATGGCTATGTTGTAAGTCTTGCTCATTTTTTTCACTCCAATACAGGGGGGCGCCAGCACTACGCTGGCGCAGTTTTCTTCGATGGATTACTTCAGGCTGCTGCTCACGGAGGCTGGTGCATCGGTGTGGTACACCGCTTTCCAGGCATCGAGCAGATTGGCGCGGTTGACCGGCAACGCAGGCAGGGCCACGTATGCGGGGGCGGGTTTTCCCAACAGGCCATAGCCCGCTAACAGCGCTTCAGTCACGCCCTGGTCATAGGGTCGCTGCGCACCCAAACCCTTTACGAAGCCGTTTTTGGCTATGGAGATGGCCACGTTCTGGCCCAGATCCACCGTGGTAATGATGAGATCGTCACGTCCTGCTGCACGTGCTGCAGCCATCACGCCTTCAGCCGGCACATCCCACACCGCCCAGATGCCCTTGATCTTGCGGTTTTTAGTCAACATGGCTCCAGCAGCCTTCTCGGCGTCACCGGTAAAGTCCGGGCCACCAATGCCTTGTTCGGCAGCGATGTGGATCTTGGGGTAGTTGTCCTGAATAGTCTTTTTGAAGGCGTCATAGCGCTGACGGGTCACGAAGAAATCAGCTGCGTGGAATACGATGCCAATTTCGCCCTCACCCTTGAGCGACGCTGCCATCAAGTGCGCTGCCGCCACGCCATTGCCGTAGTTGTCGGCAGACACCACGCTCACGTAGTCCTTGCCGGCTTTCAGGCCCTTGGGAACGTTGTCCATGAAGACCATCTTCACACCGGCGGCTGCAGCTTTGGCGTAAGCAGATGCGGTAGACACAGGGTCCGCAGGAATGGAGATGATGATGTTGGGCTTCTGGGCCAGCACCGTCTCCAGATCCGCTACCTGCTTTTCAGGCTTGAAGCCAGCGTCGGTCGTGGCAATAACCTTGATGTTCATGGCAGCGAATTGCGCTTTCAAACCGGCGATCTGGGCCTGCGACCAGTCATTGCCACTGTAGTGCAGCACAATGGCGGCGCTTGCGTTCATGCCCTTAATTTTCTCCAGCTCGGCGGCGCTCAGTTTCACGACCGAGGCAGGCTCGGGCTTCTCGCCATTGGGGCCCAGGCTCAGTACCTGCGTACTGAGTTTCGCTAGTTCGGCCGCAGGGTCAGCGGCCAGAGCCATGGTGGCGAAACCGATGCAGACTGCAGCGGCAACTTTGGTTTTGAGGGATATCAGCATAGGTGTCTCCAAAAAATTTATACGGATGCTTTCGCGTCCGCAGTGGCAAGGGGTTGATGTTTTTGTCGTACGAATCAGGCCGCGAGGTGATTGCGCAAAAACGCAAGGCTGCGACGTGCGCCGTCCTTGGGGTCATGCCAAGCATCGAGCTCGGTGGCCATCCATCCTGTGTACCCATCGGCCTGCAGTCCTTTGAGTACATCGGAGATATTCAAGTCGCCCTCGTCCAGAGGGGTGAACTTGAATGGATTTGCCTGCCAGCCTTTGAGGTGCACGAAGGCGATTCGCTCCTTCAGGCTGTGCAGTAGTTCAGGTACCTTTGCGCCACCGGCGCACAGGTGCGCGGTATCGGGACAGAAGCCAATGCCTGTCATGCTGAATATCTTTTGAACCTGCTCGGGTGTTTCGATCATTGTGCTCAGGTGCGGGTGGTACAAGGCTGTGAGTCCATGCTTCCGAGCAGCTGCTTCCACCTGATCTAGACCGCGTGCCAGCAGTTCGTAGTCACCGGCTTGCACACCCATGGCGCGGGTAGCGCCGCCACCGACCACCAGAAACTCGGTGCCCACCTGGGCTGCAGCCGCAGCCACGCGCTCAATCTTGGCGAGTTCGTCAGGCAGCAGGTCGGGGTATATGAGATTGGCGCCACTGTAGACCGAGATCATCTGCACACCGGAGGTGTCGAGTACTTTCTGCAGATCGCCATAGCGGCCTTCGTAGTCCATCAGGTTCGCATCGAACATTTCGATGCCGTCGTAACCCAACTCACCGATTTCCCGAATAGCCAGCTCCATGTCGGCAAAGGTGCGATAAGTCAGGCGCGTGTTGGAGGTCACGCCCACGGCGTCGCCCCCCATAGGGCCCCAGCAGTTGGTCTGGTATGCCAGCTTGTGTTTAGCCATGTCCGTATTCCTTGAAAAGTTTTCTTGAAAAAGTTGAGCTTATTTTAAAAATGTTATCGATTACATTTATTAGAAAAACAAAGGCGCCGTAGCGCTGAAGTCAAATGTAATTGATTACATTTGACTTCGTTATTAGGACAAACCCTATGGCAACAGCAGGAAAGGGCATGCGGGAATGACGCCTTGAACGCAGTCTAAGACCACTTTGAGCACTATGCCGAATGCAAGAATCGGCTCCAGTTTGGCGTTGAACTGGGCGACCCTATTTCTGACATTCCGAATGTCAGCAAGCAGCCCACTGTTGAATTTCGAGCCCAGGCATTTTTGAGGGTAATCGCGCCGGAAGGAAAGCTCCGTCAGCGCCGGACACAGTGAGATTTGGATCCAGTTGGAACTTGCATCGGTGCAACTTTACAATGTGTCCTTGTAGGGGGATGGGCTCATTTGGCCTATGTCTCGCGCGCCAAACTGTTCTCATCTTAGGCTTGGTCTTACACGCCCAATTTACGGAAAAAGCACTATGAAAATCATCGCCACCAACATGGCTTGAGAAGCTCTGCCCTACGACGAGCAACTGCAGTGCGAGGTACCGCCTAAGTCAAAGTACTCATCCCGCTTCTTGGTGTAATACAGCGCGGCGAGCTCTGGCGACTGTTCGCTGTAGGGGTCTGCCAGCACGGCGTGCAGGCGCCGTACCAGCGTGAAGTCCCCAGCGTCCGTGGCGCTGCGGTAGGCCTGCACCAGCATCCACTCCCTTGCGATGTACTTGGGGTTGACCTGCTTCATGGCCACCGACACCTCCAATGGATCGCGCCCGTCTTGCGCCAAGGCCATGTGCCAATTGTGCAGCCACGCGCCCCAGCGAGTCTCCATCACCGCCGGGTTCTGGCCATAGGCCCCACGGCTTGCGTAGAAGCTGGGACGTAAGTCCGCCACCTGATGGGGCAGGCTGGAAAGCTCCCGCCAGAAAATGGTGTAGTCCACCGGGGTTTGTGCCATGAGGGTGTGCAACTCGGCAAATAGTTCCGAACGAAATTTGATCAAGCCCATTTTTTGTGCCCACATGGCATGAAGCGTGCCCGCCATGCTGTCCGGCAGCGCCTGTACCACCGCCTCCATTGCCTCAATGGCGGGGGTGTCATGTCCCAGCAAGGGGAGCATGGCGGTGCAGAACATCCTGAAATTGACCACTGCGGCCATGGGCTGGTTCAAAAACGAAAAATGCACCCCGCCACCGATCCACATTTGAAACGCGGGGTCATAGGCTTCCATAAATCCAAAGGGGCCGTAGTCCAGCGTCCGCCCCCCGATTGCACAGTTGTCGCTGTTGAAGTTGCCTTGGCAGTACCCCACCCGAATCCAATGGGCCACCAAATGCGACAGACGCACGCCAAACTCACGTGCCATGGCGACGACCTTGTCCGCTAGCGTCACCTCAGGGCCGTGCAGGGAGGCGGCCAAGTCCGGATATTCGCGGTGGAGGGCATGCAGAAAAATCGTCTCCAGTTCGGCCATCGCACGCGGGTGCGCGTTGTGCCTAGCCCGCCGACCAAACAATTCGACTTGACCAACCCGCAAGAAAGAAGGGGCCGCACGGGTCGTGATGGCGGCCGGTTCGTCCACCATGCGGTCGGGCTCCTTGGTTTTGGCACTGGGTGAATACCACGGACGTGTGACCGTTTCACTGTCCGAGACAAAGAGGCACAGGGCGCGCGCGCTGGGCACTCGCAGGGCCGCCATGGCTTCCGAGGCCAAAAACTCACGGATGCTGGAGCGCAGCACTGCACGGCCGTCGCCACCGCGGCAATAGGGGGTGGTGCCGCCGCCTTTGAGCTGGAACTCCCAATGCTGCCCGTCGGCGAGCAGCACCTCAAGCACTGAAATGGCGCGCCCATCGCCGTAGCCATTGCCGGTTCTGAAAGGGCAGTTGTTCACCATTTCCTGCCCGTAAATGCTGAGTGCGTAGCCGGTCGCCCAGCCACTGGCGCGCAGGGTGGGGAAAACCCCGGCGGCGTTGGCTGCCACCACGCTTGAGTCCAGATCACCCGTAAAGAACTGCATAAACGTCGGGTCACTGGCGACCTCGTCTGCCAACCCCAATGCCTGGAAGAAGGCTCGGCTGTGAATGACGTAGCGGGGCGCTGGCAGCGGGGTCGGGCGCACCTCAACGTAATGACCGGACTTCACCTGGCGTGCGGTCTTATTGGGCGCATGGCGGGCCTGCTCCGGGTCCGGGGCAAGATTTCGCAGCAAAGTGTGGTGCGCCTGTTGCATCAGGGCGGTGAAGGAGAGAGCAGGGGTGCTATTCATAAATGGAGGAAGGTAAATGTGTCAGTGCGCCGTTAAAAACCGGTAAGGAGTAACGGGTGAAAGTCCCCTACAGCAAAGAAGTAGCGTTTCATGTTGTCCCCGAGTCATGCGTGTTGCACCGCGAGGTGCAGGGCGAAGCGTTGACAGGGGTACGCATAGGCCAGCCATTGAGCCGCGATAGTTTACTTATCCTGGGTGCCCACGCCGTTGACACTGCGGAAGGCAATATGACAGGGCGCGTTATCGCAAGTGCGCTGTCAACCCGGCGTGGTCGTAGACCCTGGCATGTGCGCACGCTCCTTACACGGGAAACGGGAGATCTCCATTCTGACCGCCAGCGCAACTTTAGGCTGGCGGCCCGCATCGGGAAGGCGAGGAGCCGAAGCCGATGATGTACGGAATGGAGAAGTCAGACTCTGCCATAGTAGCTATGAAGCCTGCGAACAAAGCCGAACCGACGGCTGCGGAGTGGGTGGAGCCAAGGGCGGGGACCAAGGGGAACACGGAGCAGCCGACCAAGCAACGGACTCAGAGCCGAGAAAGCGTGTCCCAAAGGCTGAGACGTGTACGCAAAGCAGCGAGAACGCGAAAGAAGGAAAGGTTCACTTCACTGCTGCACCATGTCACTGAAGATTTGCTATGGGAGGCCTTTCTGGCGCTTAAACGCCAAGCAGCATCCGGCGCAGACGGTGTGACATGGGAGGACTACGAGCTGGGACTGGAGGACAACCTCAAGGACCTGCATGCACGAGTCCAGAGTGGCAGATACCGGGCGATGCCTGTCAAGCGACGGTTCATACCGAAGGCTGATGGCAAGCTGCGCCCGTTAGGGGTTACTGCATTGGAAGACAAAATAGTGCAGAGGGCAGTGGTCATGGTGCTGAACCAGATATACGAGGAAGATTTCCTTGGGATCTCGTACGGCTTCAGACCCGGGCGCGGTCAGCATGATGCGCTGGATGCTCTGTCAGTGGGAATCGACACAACCCGTGTGAACTGGATCCTGGACGCAGACATCCGGAGCTTCTTTGACCGAATTGACCAGAAATGGCTAGTTCTGTTTCTGGAGCATCGGATTGGGGATGAACGCATCATCCGTCTTGTGCGCAAATGGCTCAAGGCGGGCGTTCTGGACGATGGGGTATGGAGCGTAAGTGAAACGGGGACCCCGCAAGGGGCGGTGATATCACCGCTGCTGGCAAACGTCTTCCTGCACTACGTATTTGACCTCTGGGCTGTACAGTGGCGACGCAGAGAGGCTACAGGCAACGCAATCTTCGTGCGCTACGCCGACGACATTGTTGCCGGCTTTGAATACGAAGCTGATGCACGGCGATTCTGGGATGCGATGCGGGAGAGGTTCGAAAAGTTTGGACTCGAACTTCATGGGGAAAAGACCCGTTTGCTGGAATTCGGTAGGAATGCAGCCGGACGCCGCAAACGGCAAGGGTTGGGAAAGCCAGAGACATTCACGTTTCTTGGATTTGTCTTCATTTGCGCAAGGAGCCGACGCGGAGCCTTTCAGCTCCAGCGTAAGACAAGGGCAGACCGTATGAGGGCGAGGCTCAAGGAAATAAAGATGCAGTTGTGGGTCCGAATGCATGAGTCCATCCCAGAGCTTGGGAAGTGGCTCCGCTCAGTAGTTACTGGATTCTTTGCGTACCACGCGGTCCCAACGAACTTCAGAGCACTGGGGGCTTTTAGGCACCATGTCACTAACCTTTGGTTACGCACGCTAAGGCGACGAAGCCAGAAGGACGACATGACCTGGGAGCGCATAAAGCGTATAGCAACAGCGTGGCTACCCAATCCCAAAATTATTCACCCATGGCCCGGAGAACGCTTTGCCGTCAAACAGAGCCTCTGGTCATGCGCTCAGCCGGTGGCAAGCATGGAGGTGGCACCGCGCTCACTGCCTTTGCCCGACGCCTGATTGCCTTCTACCGCGCACTGGAAAAGGAATCGCAACTGGCCCTGGAAAAGTTGACCAGCAATTTGGAACAAAGTGGCGTCTGCGATGTGGACGACTTTCGGCAAGTGTTAAGGAGAATGTCCATGAAGACCAGTGCACGCAACCAGTTTGCCGGCCCGGTGACGGCCATCAAGGAAGGCGTGGTGGACACAGAAATCACCGTTCAATTGGCGCCAGGCCTGGAATTGACCGCCATTGTCACCCGCGAATCGGCAGAGAACATGAACCTCACCATGGGGCGCGATGTACTGGCCTTTGTAAAAGCTTCGTCCATTCTGCTTCTGGTTGGTGAAGGCGGCAGTATTTCCGCCCGCAACCGCTTTACTGGAATCGTTACATCCATTCACCACGGTCCGGTAAATGCTGAAGTCACCATTTCCATGCCAGGTGGGCGTCATGTGGTGACGGCCGTTATTACCGACGACAGCGTGAAACGGCTCGGACTTGTGGAAGGAAATTCCGCCACCGCAGTGTTTAAGGCATCCAGTGTGTTTCTGGCCGCCGTCGATTGATTTTCTTTTTTTCCAAGGAGTCCCCAATGAAAGTTTCCCCATTGCTTAACGGCCTGCTGGCTTGCATCTTGGTCGCAGCCGCGCCCGCATTTGCTGACGAAATCTCTATCGCCGTGGCAGCCAACTTCACGGCACCCATGAAACTCATCGCCGCCGAGTTTGAAAAGGAAAGTGGCCACAAGGTCGTGGCCTCCTTTGGTGCCACGGGCAAGTTCTACGCGCAGATTAAGAATGGCGCTCCCTTTGAGATTCTGCTTGCGGCCGACGATGAGACGCCGACCAAGCTCGTCAAAGAAAACGCGGGTGTTGTCGGAAGCCAGTTCACATACGCTGTCGGCAAGTTGGTGCTCTGGTCTGCCAAGCCCGGCCTGGTCGACGGCGCTGGTGCCGTGCTGAAGAAGGGTGACTTTGCGCATCTCTCCGTGGCAGACCCCAAGCTTGCGCCCTATGGTGCAGCCGGTGTGGAAACCATGAAGGCGCTTGGAGTTTATGAAAGCGTGCAGCCCAAAGTTGTCACAGCTGAGAACATTACCCAGGCCTACCAGTTCATCAGCAGCGGCAACGCCGAACTGGGATTTGTGGCGCTGTCCCAGGTACTCAAGGACGGCAAGATTGAAGGCTCTTCATGGCTAGTGCCTGCCAACCTTTATTCGCCTATCCGCCAGGATGCGGTGGTTTTGGACAAGGGTAAAGGACAACCTGCAGTTGATGCCTTGATGAAATTCCTGAAGGGTGACAAGGCTAAAGCCATCATCAAGTCCTTTGGCTACGAGCTCTCCTGAAAACCCATGCCGGGTGCCTGGCTTGGATGTTCTGCCACTACTTCGATTAGGCTGACGTATGCAAACTTTGAGTGACATCCACTTGCTGGCCCTGCTGGCTGACGATGTGCCCAATGGCGACCTGACAACGCAGGCCCTGGGCATAGCGGCCCAGGCTGCGCAACTGGAATTTCGTGCGCGTCAGTCCATGACCGTTGCCGCTGTCGAGGAGGCAGCACGCTTGTTTGAGCTAGCCGGTGCCCAGTGCATGGAAGGCTGCACAAACACTTGTGGAGTGGGCTAGCGGCATCGCCACTGCTACCTCAGCCATCGTCGCTGCGGCGGATGGAGTTGCTGTGGCGTGCACGCGCAAGACTGTTCCTGGCACCAAGGCCCTGTCAATAAAAGCCGTGCTGGCCGGTGGCGGTGTAATGCACCGGCTAGGATTATCGGAAACCCTGCTTGTGTTCGCTGAACACCGGCTCTACTTGAGCGAAACACCGGCACAAACTATTGCGCGCCTGCGCCGCAGCCAGCCCGAAAAGAAAATCGTTGTGGAGGTCGCCGACGGAGCGGAAGCGCTAATCTGGGCGGAGGCCGGTGCCGATGTGCTGCAGCTCGAAAAATTCACTCCCGAAGCAGTGAGCGCATGTCGCCGCTCAGTGCATGCGACACCCGCGGCTGGACGTCCGTTGCTTGCGGCTGCAGGTGGCGTACGAGCTGACAATGCGTCTGCCTATGTGACAGCAGGGGCGGATTTCCTGGTCACATCAGCGCCCTACACTGCCGCCCCGAAGGACGTGCAAGTCAACTTTACGCATAGTCCATGAATCCATCCCACGACTGTCGCGAACACCTGCAAGGCGAACTAATGGGAAGGCCTGCGTCTGCTGAAGCGCTGTCTGACCCATTGCGACCGGTTTTGGCCAGCATGCTGACCGGGCGTGCGCTCGGCCAGGGCGTGTTGACATCGACACTTGACTTACCAGAGGCTACCTTCCTGGCACTGTGGGATGGCTACTTCCCAGGGGACACGGTACAGCTTCATAACGGGCCCGGCGAAGACATCGTGGAATTCGAGGACTTGTTAAATTTGCTGTTGGAATACCGCGCCGGTGTGCGCGAATCAGAGGTTTGGATGGCACACATCGTGGCGTATGCCTGCTGTGGCCGCAATCACCTTTGGCAGGACCTGGGATTGGAAAATCGCGCCGAACTGTCGCTGTTGATGAACACCGCATTCCCAACACTTGGGACCCTGAATTCCGGTGACATGAAGTGGAAAAAGTTCATCTACCGCCACTACTGCTCTCGCGAGGGAATCTATGTCTGTCCGGCGCCATCCTGCGGCGAATGTGCGGATTACAACAAGTGCTTTTCAAAAGAAGAGTAGGCTCGCCAATCGGCGCTTTCGAGTGAAAGTGCTCATTTTGAACGACTGCTTACCGCGAAATTGTTAGTCAGCTTTCAACAAATCACTGTGGTTCCATCCGATTCTGTGAGCGGCGCTTCAGCCCGAACCTGTAGCACCGACGATCAGATCGTATGACCGCAGTTGGTCGTCCCGACCTAACGAAACCCAGCAATCGATGATGAACCAAAAATTCAGCGATGTTCGTCCTTCGGCCTGTATGACTGCTTCCGAGAAGTTCCGTTGTGACAGGCAACGACTGCAATGGAGCGGCAAACATTTCTGGCTACATTTCCCGAACGGCTCCTAACGAATAGCGTTTATCGGACGTCGCGAGGATGTTTGCGGATAGCGATGAAGACGGCCGACGTCAGATAAACCATG
>Ga0214165_1000986_pt1 | contig 17234 bp, 15 predicted proteins | sample TroBogypolimnion_34_FD_153004 | JGI IMG/M metagenome (GOLD analysis project Ga0214165, IMG submission 153004) | Freshwater microbial communities from Trout Bog Lake, WI - Practice 03JUN2009 hypolimnion v3 | ecosystem: Environmental > Aquatic > Freshwater > Lake > Hypolimnion/Profundal zone ... | reverse complement strand
GAAGGCGGTGACCAAGGAACTCGCCAAGGCTGCCAAGGCCCCGAAGCCCAAGCAGGAGGTGGCCATGCAGCCGCTTCCCGCCGCCATGCCGCAGACCGCGACCGTAGCGACCGCGGGTCGCCGTACCCGCCGCCACCGCCGCCGTCGGTATTAGACAGAATTCCCCCTAAGAAGTAATGGCGGGCATCACCCCTCGTCCGACCATTGATGTGGACGACGACAAGGACATGGCGGTGATCTGCGCGCGGCGAGCTCGGCTCAATGCTCTCATTCCCAAGGCAACCCAACGAGAACGTGCCCTCATAGCCCTTTTCCGTTACCTTCAGTTCCGCAGGTTGCGAAACAATACACCCGACCTTCGCGGAGACCTAAAGGATCCCGACCCCTACACTCCGCTGTACGTCTTCTACTGCATGCGGCTTAAGGGTTGTTCGGTTTAGAGAGGTATGTTGCCAGCGATTGTCCCACTTCTACGCGACCTCGTCAACAATGAGACGCGGATCTTCCGAGACGCGATTGAGCTTCCTGATGCGCTTCGGAATCGTGTCCTCGCGAATCACCATCGCGAGACAATGATGCTGCTACACATTATCCGGGCCATCACAGACCCTCCACCACGCCCGCGGCTCATTCCCCGTGCCAACTTTACCATTGACCTCACGCAGGACCTGCTGCGGAGTTTCCACGAGCCCGTCGCGGTTGTGCCCACGCCCGCACAGATTGCAGCGGCCATGGAGCTGAATGCCACACCACCTCTGGAGGGTCTGTGCGCCATCTGCCAGGAGACCATGACGACGTCGGCGCGGCTGAGTCGTTGCAATCACCATTTTCATCAGGCCTGTATCACGCAGTGGTTCGGAAGCAGTGTGCGATGTCCCGTTTGCAGAAACGATATACGCGGAGAGGAAGAGGAAGAGGAATGATATGCGCCTGCACGCCAACACGCAACCGAGGGTGGACCCAGACGTTCTCTGAAGCCTGCATGCGAGCACAGACCGTGCAGCCCAACCATTGGATTGTGCTTGACAATAGCCCAGAGGATGCAGGGTGGAGGCCAAGTGATCTGATTACGCTCCATACGCACAAGGAACCGCTCACCATCGCCCAGATGCGGAACAAGTGCCTAGAGCTGGCGATAGAGACTGGGTGTGATTTCATCGTGTTCTGGGATGACGATGACTACTATCCACCCAAGCGAATCCAGATTGGCGTCGACGCGCTGAAGGCAAAACCATCGGCTGACATTGCTGGGAGTTCGTTCATGTACATGATGTTGACCGAACTCAATGCACTCATGTCGGTCGGTCCGTATCAGGACAAGCACGCAACTGCAGCCACGTGGACTCTGCGCCGCCGCTACGCCTTGAACAATACGTTCGATGCCACTCGGACGTTTGGCGAGGAGGCGTCCTTTACACATGACTGGAGGGCCAACTTGGTTCAAGTGAATGCAGAGAACACCATCGTGGTGATGGGACACAAGGGTAATACGGTGAGCAAGACCGATGTGTTCTGGAATCCCGACAAGTACCTAGCCAAGGTGGTGAATACCGTCAACGGGAAGCAGGCGTTCCGGTCGCGGTGGGGGTTAACGCCTGAACTATGGGGTCTGTGGAAAACCACGTTTTCTGTCGAAGAATCTCATTGACCTCTGGACTCTGCTTGAAGACTGGGCACGGAGGAGGAAGCGCTTCTGACTGCCCGTACTGCAGGGAATGTAGCATGCGCCTCACATCGTACTGACACGTCTTAGCCAGGGCCTGAAGGTCATGCTTGGGAAACAGCGGTTTCAAGTCGGACACGGACGGAGGAAAACAACGCAGGATTTCAATGCGCGAACACGCCTTGAAAATACGCGGGACCTCATTACACGTCAGCAGAATGGGAAGCGACCGCTCTGCAGACCCGAACCACTCGATGAGTTTCCGCTGTGCATGAGAATCGGAACCGTCCACTTCGTCCAGCACCAGACACGAAGCCTTATTGTCGCCGCGAATCATGGACGTGATGCTCCGTGTGTGACGGTAGGATGCAATCAAACGGGCGACATCCTCGTGGGACCGCATGCACTGAGTCGCATTGATTTCCAGTGGCTCCATACCGCACGAACGAATGGATGCCAGAGCCATGGTCGTCTTGCCGATCCCGGGCGGGCCGTGAAGCAGCACAACGTTTGAATGCGGTTTTGTGGACAGGTAGGTCTGTAGCAATGCCTTGACTTCGCGATGCCCAACGACCTCATCCAAAAATTGAGGTCTGCGAACTTCGCTCCACATAGTCGTGGTTAGCTGTGGTTGAGAAAATGCTTGCGAACTACTAATGGATGTTCCGCAGCATGTCTTGCGGTCGTTGTTTCGAGACACGGCCTTCCCGCTCATCCAGCACCACGTGGATTCCTACAACGACATGCTCGATGCTCGCATACCCACCTTTCTCCGCGCCTCGAATCCCTTTGAGTTGGAGATGCCCGATAAGCGGTACATTCGTATCTGGATCGGCGGCAAGGGTGCTGATAAGCTCAAGTGGGTAGCTCCGACAGACGAAATGGGAAATGCAGTACTTCCCCACGGATGCCGCCTGGACAACACCACGTACGCCGTCACGCTGATTGCGGATCTCGAGGTGGACTACGTGTTTCCCGAAGGGCGCACAGTCACCAAGGTCTTCGCCGACTTTGAACTGGGCAAGATTCCGCTCATGTTGCGGAGTCGGCTGTGCTACCTCACGGGTATGGACGGGTACTCGGTCGGCGAGTGCAAGTTCGAGCTGGGAGGCTACTTTATCATCGACGGATCTGAGAAGGTGCTCCTGACGCAAGAGAAGTTGGGCAATAACCTATTCTACTGCGGCAAGAGGCGTCAGGCGGTGAACCCTGCTCGACCTGCGGGCCCGGTGGAAAAGGCCGACGAGATTGAGGTTGAGGGTGTCCACTACGAGACCAAGGAGGAGTACTATGCAGCCGTGCGCTCCGTGTCCGAGGATGCGAGCCGCGGTCCCTTTTCCCATTTCCTGATCATTCCACCGCCAACGGAAACCACAACGGACCGTCTGGCGCTGGTTACGCTTCCTGGATTTGAGAACCCCGTGCCCGTGTTCAGCGTGTTCCGTGCGCTGGGTCTGACCACCGACAAGGATGTCTACGATACCCTGCTCGCAGGCATGAATGACCATGACCGCGTGTCCTACGACACCCTGTTCTATCAGCTGGTTCTGAGCCACGTTAAGCAAGTGCCCAACGACATGGAGGCACTGGTCGCACAGACACGCACTCGGTCTCGTCCCGAAGTGGTCCGATGCCTTCATGACCTGCTGTTTCCTCACGTAGAACCCGACGAAGATGTCGGAGGTCTGTTCCGTCGCAAGGGCTACCAGCTGGGGCGTATGTTGCGTATGGCCATGGACATGGCACTGGGACTGGCTCAGCCCACGGACCGTGACCACTTCAAGTACAAGCGCCTCCAGACCTCGGGTGACCTGTGTTTTGGCGAGTTCCGCCGCATCTTCCGCGACACGGCTCGCAACATGCTGCTAGAGTTGGACAAGAAGGTTAACCAGTTCGAGCGGGCGAACTATGCGGGCGACAAGTTGGTCAATGTGCTGCAGCCCATCAACCTCGGCTTCTACTGGAAAAAGTACAAGTTGCTGGGCGAGTTCCTGAAGTCCTTCAAGGGTGCATGGGGAGGTGCTGAGGGCATTGCGCAGGAACTGAGCCGTGTCTCCTACGCAGGTGTCATTTCCCACTTGCGTCGCACCAACTTGGCGATGGACCGCACGTCGAACAAGAAGGAACCCCGCCGCTTTCACGCGTCGCAGATGGGTATCATATGCCCTGTAGACTCCCCGGACGGTCGTAACATTGGCTACATCAAGGCACTGGCCATCATGGCGCGTATCTCCACTCCCATGTCCATGGATGCGGTTCGGAATATGATCAAGTCGTACGTGCGTCCCATTACCTCCGTGCACCCGTCGACGTGGCAGCCGACGTGGACCCCTGTGTTTCTGAATGCGGATTTGGTAGGAGTATGCATCGGTAGGACCGAGGAACTGCACGCCCATCTGGTGAAGGAACGCAGAACCCGCAAACTTGCACTGTCGCTCGGATGGGATCGAGTGGCGAACGTGTACACGCTCACCTGTGATGGAGGTCGGCCGATTCGCCCCGTGTACCGCGAGGGTGTGACGGCCGACAAGGTCCGCGCCGCCAAGGACTGGTCTGAGATTGCCGAGTTGATTGACTACCTGGATGCAGAGGAGCAGGATATCACCCGCTTGTCGATTGAGCCCTTCCACCCCAAGTTGCAGTCAGAGATTCACGCACTCTTTGCTCTGTCGGCACTGACTGGACTCATTCCCTTCTCGGACCACAACCCGGGCACGCGTAACGCCTTTGCAATTGCGCAGACCAAACAGACCTGTTCGTGGTTCCACACCAACTACCTCAAGCGCTTTGATACGATTGCGGTCATGGCGGTCCTGCCGCAGATTCCGCTGACGCAGACATGGGTGTATCGCGAAATCATGGGCGCAGGTGGATGCATGCCGCACGGTGAGAACGCCCTCGTGGCCATCACGACGTATGCGGGCTTCAACCAGGAGGACTCCGTGATGATTAATGCGGCCTCCATGAAGCGCGGTATGTTCCAGACCGTCTACTACCACTCCTACGATTTCATGGAGGACATGACGGACCCTGCGACGCAGATCCACACCGAGTTCGCCAACCCCGCCGTGAATCCGCTGTACAAGGAATCGGTGAAGCGCAAGGAGGGACTGAACTACGACAAGCTGGATGCGGAAGGTATCATTGCCGTTGGAACCGAGATGACGGAAGATACGGTGCTGGTGGGTATCGTAGCTCCAATCCAGGACATGAACGGCAAGATTGTGGGATACCGCGATGTCTCGGAGAAGCCGAAGCGTGGACAGCACGGTCGTGTCGAGTCTGTGTACCGCTACGCCACGCGCGATGGACTGAAGGGTGTCAAGATTCGTGTGGCCGAAGAACGCTACCCGGTGCTCGGCGACAAGCTGGGCTCTCGTCACTCGCAGAAGGGAACCTTGGGTATGATTCTCCCCGAAGAGGACATGCCCTTCACGTCTCGTGGTGTGCGCCCCGATGTGTTGTTCAATCCTCACGCTTTGCCTACGCGCATGACCATCGGCCACTGGATGGAGAGTTCGTGGAGCCGTCTGGCTCTGAAGTTGGGTGCCTTTGTGGACGCCACGCCATTCACCACGTCGGAGAGCCTGCCGACCCTCAAGCGCATCATGATGGAGCAGGGGTTTGAGCCGTATGGCACGGAAACCCTGTACAATGGACAGACGGGCGAGATGATGGAAGCCGATATCTTCATGGGTCCCACGTACTACCAGCGCATGAAGCACATGGTGGAGGACAAGGTGAATGCCCGTGCCACGGGCCCTCGCAAGTTGCTGACGCATCAGCCGCTGGAAGGCAGGGCAGACGAGGGTGGTCTGCGCATCGGTGAGATGGAGCGCGATGCCCTGATTGGACACGGCATGGCCAAGTTCACGCAGGAGAGCATGATGGACCGCTCGGATGCACACACGTTCCAAATCAACCGGAAAACCGAGCAGCTGGACACCAGCCGCGACATGATCAACATGCCCTACTGCATGGGTCTGTACACGCGAGAGTTGGAGTCCATGCATATTACAGTCAAGATGAAAACGGAGTGATTGGCTGGAAAGGCTTCTTAGCCTCATACAAAATGCTTCGTTTACTTGTGAGCGCACTCTCTGCAGTCTTCGTGGGAGGACAATCACCATCTGCCGCACCAAGCCGCGCTCCCACACAGCTGTCGTTTATGGACACAACCAAGATTGTACCCATGGGCAACTTCACACTGGGATACCTGAACAACACTGCGGAAAACGACTGCCGTATCGGAGTCACTCGGTTTCAAGCCATTGCGACAGGACAGGTGTCGCAGTTCTCCTTCGGTGCCTTCTCGCAAACTGCAAACGAGACATGCGGAATCGGGTTCGTTCTGCGGTCCCTCCCGAATGCAACTCAGGTGGGTCTTGCCGTGTCGGCTCTGTTCTCCGACGTGGTCCAGCCTGTAGTTGGAACGAGTGAGATGATTCCCTTTCCCGTGCCATCCACGGCTGTCTGGAACTTGGAGGCAGGGGGGAACTACACCATCACAATCCAGCCGTTCACGTGGGCATCTGGAAACACGGCGGGTGGTGGGTCAGTTGGCTCTGCGACTCACTGCACATTTGATGTGCCCTATGGACTTGCGGGTCCGCAGTACGGACTTGTTGGATACCGTGGACCAACTGGACTTCCCTGCGGCTCTACGCCCCTGACTCTGATGTCGGCCGCAGATAAGATGGCTCTCCTGATGAAGCTGAAGGGCGTGCCGATTCCGAGTGCGACTCCGACTCCGACTCCAAGTCCTACAACCTCAAGTACGTCGACGCCGTCTCCTACTGGGACTCCTACGGGAACTCCGACACCAACGGGAACTCCTACGATTACGGACACACCTACGCCGACTCTGTCGTCGGGAGCTACCTCGTCGAACAGTGCGACGAATACGCGCACTCCGTCACGCACTCCTTCAGTCAGTTATTCCCCTACTCCCACGCCGGTTTCGACACCTAGCCCGTCTTCTTCCTCCACGCCTACTCCTACACCAAGTCTGTCGTTCCGTGCGACTGCTTCTGTGACGCCGACTGAGACACCTGGACCCACAGATTCTCCGTCCCCTAGGCCCGTTGCGGGAATTGCTGCGCCTGCGGTTGTTCATGTCGATGCGCCGTCGAATACAGGGGCATTGGTTGGAGCAGCCGTTGGCGGTGGACTGGCTGTGGTGGCGCTCATTGCACTTGCGGCGCGATACCGCGCAGTGTCCATCCAAATCAATGGACCCCGTCGTATCAAGTCATGGAAGCACATGCCAACGCTGGAACTCAATCACAACCCGCTGGTCGTGACCAAGAAGTCGAAATTTGAGACGGTGAACGGAGTTTAAAGGGTGTGTATCCACACTAACAAAATGAGCTTGTATCTCTACGTTGCCGACAATAACCTGCGGAACATGCTCGACAGGCACTCTCAGTCCGATTTCTGGGACTCCCAGTAAATCTCGCTTACATACAATGCAGGAGGTATACTTAATGGCTGACCATCTTTACGTCACAAAGCGCAATGGCGAGCGCGCCCCCGTGTCCTTCAACGAGGTGCTGACTCGCATTCAGCGTCTCGCAGACGGACTTGAGCATGTGAACCCTGATTTGGTCGCACAGAAGGTCTGCAACCAGATTCAGGACGGCATCAAGACCTCGGAGCTGGACGAGTTTGCCGCCGAGACCTGTGCGATGATGCAGGCCCGCTACCACCCGAACTACGGTAAGCTGGCTGCGCGTATCCTCATCGACAACCACCACAAGAACACCCCTGGGCGACTGATTGATTCGGCACAGGTGCTGTTTGACGAGAGCATTGCGTCTGAGTCGTACTACACTGTCGCACAGGACCTGGCGCTCGAGACGATGATTGACTACTCTCGGGACTTTATGTTCGACTACTTTGGCTACAAGACGCTGGAGAAGGGCTACCTCCTTCGGCGCCGCGACGGACGTGTGTGGGAGCGCCCGCAGCACCTGTGGATGCGTGTGGCCATTCAGTTGCACGGAAACAACTGTGATCGGGTGAAGGAGACCTACGATGCGCTGTCGCAGGGCTACTTTATCCATGCGACTCCTACCCTGTTCAACTCGGGTACGAAGCACCCGCAGTTGTCGTCGTGCTTCCTGGTCCAGATGCAGGACGACAGCATCAAGGGCATCTACGACACGCTGGGCGAGTGTGCGCAGATCAGCAAGTGGGCGGGCGGCATTGGGCTGTCCATTCACAACATCCGTGCCCGGGGCGCAGAGATCAAGGGCACCAACGGACAGTCGACGGGCATTGTGCCGATGCTGAAGGTGTTTAACGATACGGCGAAGTATGTGAACCAAGGAGGAAAGCGCAATGGGTCTTTTGCTATCTACATGGAACCTTGGCATGCGGATATTGAGGAATTCCTGCGTCTCAAGCTCAACACGGGCAATGACGATGAGCGGGCTCGTGATCTGTTTTATGGTCTTTGGATTCCCGACCTCTTCATGCAGCGCGTGGAGCAGGATGCGTATTGGTCCATGTTCAGCCCCGATACCTGCCCCGGGCTCTCCGATTGCTGGGGAGACGAGTTCACAGAGCTGTATTGCCACTACGAGCGCAAGAACCTCGCCATGAAGGAGATTCCAGCCAAGAAGCTGTGGCAGATGATTGTGGACGCCCAGATTCAGACTGGGACTCCGTACTTGCTGTACAAGGACGCGTGCAACAGCAAGTCCAATCAGCAGAACCTGGGAACCATCAAGTCCAGCAATCTGTGCACGGAGATTATCGAGTACACCTCGCCCGACGAGACGGCAGTGTGTAATCTCGGGTCTCTGGCTCTTCCCAAGTTCGTGAAGGACGGGCGGTTTGACTTTGAGCTACTGCGGTCTTACACGTCCATTCTGGCCCGCAACCTGGACATTGTCATCGACAAGACCTACTACCCCACAGACAAGTGTAAGCGCTCCAATCTGCGCCACCGCCCCATTGGAATCGGCGTTCAGGGACTGGCCGACGTGTTCGCCATTCTCCGCATCCCTTGGGGGTCGCAGAAGGCGGCCGACCTGAACCGCGAGATCTTTGAGAACATCTATTACGCTGCAGCCACGACCAGCATGCTGGGTTCGTCGTCCGATTACTGGCGGGGCGTGTCCCTGAACTCCGAGCGGACGTATCCCTCCTTTGACGGGTCACCCATGAGCCGAGGCAAGATGCAGGTTGACCTGTGGGGAGAGACGCCCAAGTCCACCTACCTGGACTGGGACAATCTGCGGAAGATGTGCCAGGGCGGTATGCGCAACTCCCTGCTGGTGGCGCCGATGCCGACCGCGTCCACGTCTCAGATTCTTGGGAACAACGAGTGCTTTGAACCCTTCACGTCCAACCTGTACTCTCGCCGCGTCCTGTCTGGTGAGTTCATGGTCGTGAACAAGTACCTCGTGGAGGATCTGGTCAAGCTGGGGCTGTGGACCGCCGAGGTGCGGACGGAGATTATCGCGAACAACGGCTCGATTCAGACCATGAACCTCCCTGCCGAGCTGCGCGAGCTCTACAAGACGGTCTGGGAGATTCCGATGAAGACGTTGATCAACATGGCCCGCGACCGCGCTCCGTTCATCTGCCAGTCGCAGTCCCTCAACCTGTTCCTTTCGGAGCCGACTGCGTCCAAGGTGTCGTCCATGCACTTTTACGCGTGGAAGCAGGGACTGAAGACGGGCTGCTACTACCTCCGCACCAAGGCGGCCGCAAAGGCCCAGCAGTTCACGGTCGAGCCTTCCAATTGTCTGACGTGCAGTGCCTGAGGAGCACTGGCAACGAGCCTGATTTTCGCGGGTAAAGGTAAATGCCCCAAGGTGGAACTGCAACAGCAATGGGCGGCCGTCGTCGCACGCGTCGCTCCCTCAAGGCCAAGACTCTCCGTCGCATGCTGAAGAAGAAGGGCATGAAGACCACGGGTCGTAAGGCGACCCTGATGCGTCGCCTCAAGATGCGCGGGGGTGGGTCGGACCACACGGTCGCGCCAGCCAACACGAACGCCAGGGCCGACCCCCATGGATACACCGGGTCGGGGTACGTCGGATCCTTGGCGTCTGCGTAAATTCTCTGGAGTAGTAAACAAAATGCCTGCACTCTCTCCTCTTGATGTAGGTGGTATGGATGGTGGTCGTCGTCGCACGCGCCGCGGAAAGGTCCACCCGGGCCTCAAGGCGTCAACTCTGCGCCGCATGCTGAAGAAGAAGGGCATGAAGACCACGGGCAAGAAGGCGACGTTGCTCAAGCGCCTGAAGGAATAAATCTCAGCTTGAGATAAATGTCCCGCAGCAGCGTTCCAGTTGTAGCAGAATGGACACCTCCGAGTGGCCCGATTACTGTTAATGGTACCAGGTACTGGAGTCTAGAGGAAATGCGGCGCGGAACGACGGGTAATGTCGACGAGGGACAAATCCCTCCCGACATCCTCTCCGGCAAGGTCAAGATGCGTGGACCCGGCGGCGGACGTCGGCGCACCCTCAAGGCCTCGACTCTGCGTCGGATGCTGAAGAAGAAGGGCAAGAAGACCACCGGCAAGAAGGCGACGTTGCTCAAGCGCCTGAAGGAATAGACGACGCACCCATACCCCCTCCGAACCACAACACCACAGAAAGACCGCGACGACCGCGTTTTTTCTGCGGAGTTAACATACGAACTGAAATGACTCTTCTTGGCGGTGCAGCATCATATGAAGGCGGTCGTCGTCGCTCTAGCGGACTCAAGACCAAGACCCTGCGTCGCATGCTGAAGAAGAAGGGCATGAAGACGACGGGCAAGAAGGCAACCCTGATGAAGCGGTTGCATATGCGGGGTGGCGTTGGTAGCGATGACGTTGCACCGGGGACGTCGGAGGCGGACAAGGCCTTGGATGCTCCTGCCGAATTTGAAAATGAAGCCGCGTCTGGTTCTTCGGGTACCTCCGTGCAGGAGGAGGGAGGCAAGCGCCGCCGCCGCCGTTCCCGCCGCCGTCGCGAGGAGGAGGGTGGCGGGCGTCGCAAGTCCCGTCGCGGCAAGGAGATGCTCGGATACTAAATCGCCTCCGCAATCTCGGACACCAACGTAAACAACTCGTCCGTGAATCCGTAGTGGCATCCGTTCGTCTCCGTCGCAGGGGGCTTGCGGGCACTCGTGTTCTTCTTGTGGACCAAACTCACAATCACATCCTGAGGAGACAACTCCCGACACATGTGTTCGCGGCCGCGAATGAATGCGTCGCCCTCCGCCACCTGGATATCCGGGAACGGATGGGCCTTCCAGAAGTCGCGCGTAAAGCACAGCGTCGCCTCCGAGACACGCTGGCTCATGGGCAGTGTCGCAGGCGGCACGTTCATGAAGGATACGTGCTTGTGAATCTCGTAGCACGGCAGGACAGTGGAGAACAGGCACTCCTTGCGGGGCTCGGCCAGCATGTGCGCCACACGCTTCAGGACCGAGTTCGTGGGATAGACGTCATCGTCGTCCATCATGACCAGCACGTCGTGCGTCGCATACTCCACGGCCAAGTTGCGCTTGGCTCCAATGGTTAGCGGCGTGTCCACCAGAATGTACTTGACGTTGGGCATGTCGGTAATCAGGTCCTTGATGGGGTCGGTGCCGTCGTCCACAATCACCCACTCCACTCTGGACTCGGGATACGACTGGGCCACCCTGCAGTACTTCAACAGCGGAATAAAGGCACGACGATCACGGGTCAACGTGATGATGGACACTGGGGGCAGGTAGTCCTCCTTCGGAAGAGTCTCCTGAATCGCATAGTGCAGAGTGCCCTTCAGAGTATCGATGCGCTTCGCCAGCCGCTCTACGAACTCGGCGTGGCGGTCCTCGTACTGCTTGCGCGAGTAGTCCGAGACGCTCCGCAAGTCCTCGTGCGTCGTCTTGACGTAGCACTCCAGGGCCTCGATGACCGACTCCACATCGGTATCCTCCAACGTCCCCATGCACTGCGGGTGAGGCACCGACTTGGACGTGGACGACCAGAAGGCAGACTTGGTCAGTTCCAGAAAGGGCGTGATGGGCGACACTACCAATGCACATCCACTGGACATGGCTTCGTTGACGGCATGCCCGAATCCCTCGGTCACCGACAGGCACACTGCGAGTCCACACTCCTTCATCAACGCATCATACTCCTCCTCCTTCATCACCTCCGACACCAACGTGAGTTTGTCGGCGACCGTTGCGGGCATCGGGGCGATCTTGACGTGATCGGGGGAATGGACGATGGTGAGGGCAGGCAGTTCAGCGTACAGTGCAGGCTTCTGCTGCTGAATCCGCATGTACGCCTGCACCAGCGGCTTCGGGTGCCGCCACACGTTCCTACCCACGGGCACGATGCCCTTGTCGTAGTTCTTCTCGGGATTGTACTTCTTGTCTATGGACGTCCAGCCCACGTAGTGGACAGGCGCGCACCCGGGAATGGCCTTGAACATGTCTACGGCCTCATGCGTCTTCACCCAGATCTGGTCCACCATTGCGGCATACGGAAACCAGGTTTGGTAGGTCCACTCGGGATTAGGGACCCAGATGTTTACTGCCGCGAACGGAAACAGAGCGGGGTTGATGACCTCAATGAACACATTGATCTCGGCTTCGGGGGCGTGAGGCTGGAAATGCGGAACGTGTCGGATCTGAGAGTCAGGTCCCAACACGTGTGCAAACAGGGCATGAAGGATGGATGTGTCTTGCGCCAGTCCCGTTAGGGGTGTCGCGGTACCGATTAGATTCACTCGCATTGTCTTACACTTGATTGCGTTTCGTAAATGTCTTCCGCGGAGAACGACGCAGTACACGCAGTGATTTCCGCTGGAGTCCCATGGCCCTCCACGAGTCCTTGGTGCGGGAAGCACAGGGCGTCAGAACCATCGGGCGGTCAAAGAACCACTCGTTCTTGCCTATGCTCAGCACCTTGGCTACGGGCGCATCGGCTACCGTGTCGGCCCATGTCTCCGACAGTTTGGTGCAGACCTGGTACATCTCTTCGGACCCAAACCCATACTGGCGGTCGGTGATGTCTGCGCAGTACGCCGCATCGTCCAGCACGAACTTGGTGCCATTCCACGCCAGACCGTCGACGGGGCGAAAGAGGCTCCACGCGGGTTCCCAGATAAACCAACGGGACCCCACATGCAGGTATGCGCGGTCATGGAAGCGGGTGATCATTACCTGCTTAGAAGAAACTCTTGAGCTCGCCTGTCCGCGAGCCGTAGACCTGAGTGGCCACGGGGTTCGCAATCGGGTCGGGGAAGTCCATGATGTCCTTGCGGTACTGCTTGTAGGCCTCCACCTCCGACATGATGCTGTTGCCGCAGTACGTCACCACGCGCGTGTTCAGGTCCTCCAGCGACTCGGCCACGCGGTCGGGGGAATTGTCGCCATACTGCAGGTAGTAACTGCGCATGATAATGAGCAGGTCCGATTCGGACTGGTTGTCGATGACGTGCCGTCCCATGCTGCGGGCCAGAACATCGGCCTTAATCTTGGACTGGAGGTTGTCCACATTCCCCTGACTGAAGAAGGTCGTGTTCAGCGGCGTGCACGAGTGACGGTAATTGATCCGCTCCATGATTGTCGACGTCGGAACCAGACCGGGTTCGGACGAGTAAATCATCACGGCAGGCACACTGTTCTTCTCTTGGTCACCCGAGAGCGGCAGGCGCCCCGTGTGCTTAGGAGCTGCCTGAATTGCAGTGCCCGTGTAAAAGTCCGCCAGAGTCTTGACTGAGTAGTCGAGATTGAACTGCATTGTGAGTTGGCTATACAATATTCCGCCCAAACCCCGCAGTGTCTGGCGTGGCACACGTCAGTTCCAGGGTGTAGATGGGTTGAAGGCTTGTGTTCAGAAACGGTATGTTAGAACCCACCAAATTCGTGGGCTGCAAGACGTTCGAGCCATTGGCTGCCCCGTCAATGGCTTCGGGGTACGTGGGCGTTGCATTGCCGGTTTCGTCCTCCGTGTAGAAGTTCGGAATCAGGAACCCGTTGTAGCTGTTCACATACGGCAGGGTTCGTTGGGTGTTCGATGTACGGGGAACGTAGGACCCGCCGATTCCTACAGGCACGTAATCGAGCAGTCCGACAACCAAGAAGGGTGACCCGACCATCTTCTTGACAAACTCGAGTTTTTTAGATGGAGTGAGTGGAGACAGCTCGATGTTGCTGAGCGTCAGGGGGTCAAAGACGACGCGGTCTCCCACTCGGAGGTCGTTGGAGCTGAAGTATTGATACCCAGCCGTAAAGCACTTCAGAAACAGACCACTGGATGCGTCGGCCTGAATAAGGGACACTGCGAGGGTATCCTGTTGATTAAAGGAGAACCCAATGGGGTCGGTGAGTGTCAGTATCAGTTTCTGCAGACTGGGAATCGGGGCCTGCAGCACATGCGATTCCGCTCCCCACGGCTCGTAGTCGTAGTGCTGAACACCGAGGTCGAGTGCAAAGTTCGTCTGGGTGCGAGTCCGTTGCGTCAAGGCGGAAAACGCCGCACGGGTGCTCTCATTGGCCCCGTAGTAGTCACCTGTGTACGTGTCCAACTTGAGAAGCAGATACGGGTAGGTCGAGAACGCAGAGTACGTCTTTCCAGACACCTGGACTTGGATTCCCGACGAATCGGTGTTTCCAGGAATGATGGGGATTCCAAGAAACTGCTTCTGAGGGAGAATGACGCGCACCACGCGAATCGACGTGACGTTCATTGCCTGATCCACGGTTCCAAATCCCTTGCCAGAGGGTTGAACGTAGTACCTGTCCGCGGGGAGATTGCAGTTGGGGAAGGGTCCGAGCGCGCCCGGGGAGTACGGTGGGTAATTGCAGCCCAGGTACGACCACCCGCCCGTATTCGACAGACCAGGCATGGTGTTCTTCTCTCCGAGAACGTTGGAGGCGTACAATGGCACAAATGGGTTGTTGTACGTCACGACATTTGATACGTACTGCGTTGTCTGGCTTCCAAAGGAAAAGAGTAGATTTGAATACGGATTGGGCTGTTGAACCCAGTTACGCTGGGCCGTGTCAATCACGACGTAACGTTTTGACGACATGGTTTGCGGAAGATCCTGCACCGCAACGGATGCGGCTGTGTTTGACCAACCTCCGCGGTTCCAACTCATAGTTTCCCTTATCCTAGGGCCTGTAAATCAGCGAGCCAGAGTCCCGCAGCAGTCGCTGCCTGCAAACGCGCAATCTCTGCCTTGAGTGTCTCCATCTCCGCCACGTGCTTGTCGCTCACCTCCTTGGTGAAGGACGACACGGGCAGCCGCATGATGTAGTCGTATGACCCCTTGATGGTCTGGTAGCCATGCTGCTCCAGCAGAGAGTCGCACTCCATCCGCGTCTTGCGCCTCAGCTCGGGCACCGGTGTGTCCTCGCACTGCGCAACGATGAACCGCACCACATTGGTGTGAAACGGCAGCTGCTCCTCCAGCGCCTTGATTTGGTGGTTGCGGCGTGTCTCGTACAGCTCAAGCCGCACACTCCAGAAGGCGGACATGATGGCGTTCAGGGTATCGTACTTGGTGATGATCCCCTTCTCATTGAAGGCGTGCATGTTGGTGGTCTTGATCTTGGTAGTCAGCGACTTGACCAATGCAGCCTCCTCGATGCCCTTGATACGGATATTGATGTCCTGGTCCGTGGAGGTGTCCACAAAGTCCTTGATGCGACCCTCAGCCAACTCCTTCTCCAGCCACTCGCGGTAGTCGGCCGTCCAAGTCCCAGGCGGGAGTTCCGTCACCACAAACTCATCGCCCACCTTCTTGTACACGCCCACGGCGCCCTCCTCCGTGTAGGTGCCCTTGAAGCCCTCGTAGTAGGGGACGAGCTTCGTGCTGGACAGCGGGTGTCCTGCGGTGATCTTGCTGATCAGCATCTTCTTGAGGACCTTCGGATCGCACGGCGGAATGTTGGTCGAGTACCCAGTGCCGATACCGCGGGCGCCATTCACCAGCAGCATCGGGAGCACGGGCGCATACCACTCGGGCTCAACGGGCAGTCCGTCGTCGTCGCGGTACTTCAGCACCTCAAAGTCCGCCTCGGGGACCAGCTTGCGAACCCCAGGTTGGAGGTAAGTGTGGATATAACGGGGAGAGGCAGAGTCCTTGCCACCCTGCAGGCGCGTACCGAACTGCCCCTGCGGCACTAGCCACGCAATGTTATTGGCGCCCATGAAGGTCTGCGCCATACCCACGATGGTCTCGTTCAGCGAGGCCTCGCCGTGGTGGTATCCCGTGTGCTCCGACACGTACCCTGCGAACTGGGCCACGCGAATCTCTTGGGTGAGGTTCCGCTTGAAGGCCGCGTACAGAATCTTGCGCTGCGACGTCTTCAGTCCGTCCATCATGGAGGGAATGGAGCGCTCCAGATTGTAGTACGAGAAGTGAATGAGGTCCTTGTGGATAAAGTCGCTGTAAGGCACTCGGTTGCCGCTGGGAATCAGGGCAGCGCGGTCATAGCCCTTGAGCCAGTCCTTGCGGTCATCGGCGCGTGCCTTGTTGAAGGCCAGGTCAATGGCAGGGTCCGATTCCTCGGTATAGTCAAACTTGACGGCATTGACCTTGGCGAAGTAGTCCTTGGCCTCGTCGCGTGTGGACGTGCCCAGTCCCTTGTAGTACTTGACCTTCCAGCCCACGCGGCCCTCGCCCTCGCGCCACTGCTCGTACTCGTACTGCGAGTAGAACATGCGCGTCTCCTTACCCTTGTGCGCCTTCACGATGGGCGTGGCCATGTAGGTCAGGAACCCAGGGATGGCGATGAGCTCGTGCCAGAGCTCGTGGAACAGATTGACCAGCAGGCCGCGAATGTGGCTGCCGTCCAAATCCTGGTCGGTCATGATCATCACTGAGCCGTAGCGCAAGTCTGCGGTGTTGGTGTACTTCTTGCCTGACGTCAGGCCGATAATCTTCTTCAGCTCTGCAATCTCCTTGGTCTGCTCGACCTTGGAGTCGCTTGTGTCCTTGACGTTCAGCACCTTGCCCTTGAGCGGGTAGACACCGAAGGTCTTGCGCTGCTCTTGGCTCAGGCCCGACAACGCCATGGCCTTGGCTGAATCTCCCTCCGTCAGAATGAGCGTGCACTTGGCCGAGTCCTTCGTGCCCGCTAGCACAGCGTCATCCAGCTTGGGAATGCCCGTGATACGGGACTGCTTCTTGCCGTCCGTCTTGCTATTGTCCTTGGCGTCCTTGGCGGACTGCGCCTCCACAATGGTCGAGACCAGGTTGAGCTTGGACACCACCTTCTTCAAGGTGTCATCGGAGAGCTTGGGGCTGGACCCGAATGCCGACTGCTTGGTCGTGAGCGTCTCCTTGGTCTGGCTTGTGAAGCTCGGGTTCTCAATCATCGCGGTCACGAACACTGCAAGGTTGTCGCGCACCAGACCCGGCTTGACCTTGATCTTCTTCTTCGTCTCCAGATACTCCACCACGTGGTTCACCACCTGGCTGGTGACCGCGTCCACGTGGGTGCCGTTCTTGGAGGTCCAGATGCCATTCACAAAGGACATGGCGAACTGCTTGTCCGTCGGGCTGTCCGCAATGGCAATGTGCCAGCGCTCATTGGGGGACTCGTAGACGACACC
>Ga0214165_1000985_pt1 | contig 17260 bp, 17 predicted proteins | sample TroBogypolimnion_34_FD_153004 | JGI IMG/M metagenome (GOLD analysis project Ga0214165, IMG submission 153004) | Freshwater microbial communities from Trout Bog Lake, WI - Practice 03JUN2009 hypolimnion v3 | ecosystem: Environmental > Aquatic > Freshwater > Lake > Hypolimnion/Profundal zone ... | reverse complement strand
GCGCTGCGCTTGCGGTCGCGGCCCCGTGGTGGACGATGCCCATGGCGTCGGTCTCGGCGTAGCGCACCCGGAGTTTGGTCAGGGATTCCATGCCTTCAGCGTACACGAAGAAGCCCCGCCGAGGCGGGGCCTGACGTTACACGGGGGGCTCCCGGCTACTCGACGGTGACGCGGATGTGATCGCCCTTGTCCGTGGTGATTTCCAGGAGCAGGTCGCCCGGCTTCGCGTCGGACAGCAGCTTCTGGAACTGTTCTGCCTTGATGCCCTTCCGGGTCTCTCCATGGACCTTGATCTCGCTCTCCCCGGCCATGTCCAGGATGCCCTTGGCCAGGCCCACGGGCATGCGGATGTGGACCTCGGTGGGGCCGTCCGCATCCTTGTGCCTACTGTGGTGCTGCATCATGTCCTTGGACACGATATCCACCTTGATGAACCGTGCGTTCTGGGCTGCCAGGGGAAGGACAAGGCTGGCCGCCAGGGCCAGCGGAATCAGGACGGGGCGCATGAGTGATCTCCTCGGTGGGGATGGGTTCGGCACTCGCCGGATCGCTAGGGATTACGGGCTGTCGGCGTCCGGGATTAGCCGGTTATGCTGGAACCTTCGATGCAACCCGGGCTTCCCAGTACCCGTCCCAGTTCGTGCCATCCACTCGCCCTTCGGAGTCCCCGCATGAAGCCTCTTGCCGCTCTGCTCCTCGTCGCCACGTCCCTGTCCGCGCAGGGGGTACCCCAATGGGAACACGATTACCAGTCCGCGCTCCGGCGCGCCAAGGCTGAGCACAAGGTCATCTTCATGGACCTCTGGACCGAGTGGTGCGGTCCCTGCCAGTACCTCCAGAAGAACGTGTTCCCCAGTGCCGAGGGCCAGGCGGCCCTCGCCAAGGTGATTCCTTTCTCCGCTCTGGTCCAGAAGCGTGACGGAACCCCCGTTCCCGAGGGCACCAGGCTGGCCGACCAGTTCCAGCTGAACGCCTTCCCCACCATGGTGATCCTGGACGCGAATGGCAAGGAACTCCGGCGCCAAGTGGGCACCTTCCGAACGGGCGCCGAGTTCGCGACTTGGCTGAACGCCAGGTAGCCGGCAATCAAACCATCACTCAAACGACGTGGCGGCCCTCGGGCCGCCACGTCGTTTGAGGACGGTAGAACAGCCCCTCGCCCCTGTTCACAGATCCCTCACCCCGCCGGCGGTCCTGGGCGGCTTCGGAAGGCGCTGCCTCAGTCCCTCCAACTCGTCCTGCTGGGCGCCCAGGCTGGGACGGGGCGGGGGTGGTGGCGGAGGCCGCTTCGGGTTGGGCGGTGGGGGCGGTGGGGAATCCTTCACCAGGGTCTGGAGATTGTGGATGGCCTCCCGCTGGCCCGGCTGCTCCAGGAGAAGGCGTTCCAGCAGGGCGCGAGCTTCCTCCGGTTGTCGGGCTTCCAGATGGGCCCTCGCCGCCAGGAGGAGGGCCGGGGCGCGCCAGGCGGGCAGGGGTCGGGGGGAGCCCTGGCCCACCAGGGGCTCCAGGGCCTTCAGGGCTTCCTCGGGAAAGCCCGTCCGCAGGTCGATCAGGGCGGCCAGCAGGCGATGGGCCGGTTTGGCATCGCCGGGCCGCCAACGCCGGGCACCGGCCAGGTCCCCGCCCTCGATGGCCCGCTGGGCGAGCCAGGCCTTCACACTGGGTGGTGCCCAGAGCCTTCCGGATCCCTGCGCCCCGAGGGACGATGAGGCCAACCCGGCCATGAGCATGAGGATGGGTCGCCACTTGGCGAGGGGCTTCCCGGCAAATAGGAGCCAGAGGGCCAGGCCCGCCAGGGCCAGCCAGGCACCCACCTCGGGATGCGCAGGCTGGAGGGAGCGCCTGGTGGGCAGGGGCCGCTTCCCGGCGGCCAGGGCCTGGAGCCCCTCGGCGGCAGCCTCGCCATCCCCGAAGACCTGGCCCCCGGTGCCCTGGGCCAGGTGGGCGAGGAACTCCGGATGGGCCCTGCTGACGGCAGGTTCGGCCCCGCTCTGGGTGCCCCCAGCCTGGGGGGGGACCCCGTGAGGTTCCCCGTCACCGAAGGCCAGCACGCACACCGGGAGCCGGGCCTTCCTGAGGGCGGCCTCGGCGCGCTGGAGGGCCTCGGCTGGAGTCTCCCAGGTTTCCTCTCCGTCGCTCAGGAGCAGCAGGACGGCGGGGGCATCCGCGTCCGCCTGGGCAGCCACCTGGGGCAGTCCGCGACCCAGGCTCGTGCCCGGGGACCCCACTTCCCCTGGCACCACGGCCCGCAGGGCCTCCCGGAGCAGGGTGCGGTCCTCGCCCGGCGGCAGCACGGGGATGGCATCCCCGGTGAGCAGGTCCAGGCTCCAGCGGATCCCCGGCTGGGGCCGGGACCAGAGGCGGTCGAGGGCGGCCACGGCGGCGTCCCAGCGGGTCCGGCCCGCTCCAGCATCAGTGGCCTGCATCGAGCGGCTGGCATCCAGCACGACATGCACGGTGAGGCGCGGGAACTCGGGCAGGCCCCAGCGGGGCTCCGCCAGTCCCAGCCCCAGTCCCGCCAGCACCATCACCAGGCCGAGTCCCTGCCAGAGAGACTGCTGCCCCACCACCTGCACGCCCAACCCCGGCCGGAGGTGGGCTCGCAGGGCCAGCCCCAGCGTTGCCAGGGCCGCCGCAGCAAAGGGAACCAACAGCATGGGATGGGCGAAGGAGAGGTTCATGTCCCCTCCACCCAGGCAGGCCGGCGCTTGCCGCGCTTGAAGGCCAGGTCCGCCGCCAGCGGCAGGACCAGGAGGGTCGCGGCCAGCAGGCACCAAGCAGCCAGGGGGCGGCCTTCGGTGGGCGGGTCCACGGGCAGGAGAGTCTTTTCCAGCCGGTCCACCGAGGCCAGGCTGTGTTCGAGGCCTGCGGGGTCCTCGGCGCTGAAGGACTCACCGCCGGTGGCGTGGGCCACCTGCTGCAGGGTGGCATGGTCCACTTCCACCCGGAGGCGGGCGTAGCCGCCGCCTTCCAGAGGCACCAGGCTCTCGCCGTTGACACCGATGGCGACGGCATGAATGCGGATGCCGTTGCGGCGGGCTTCCTCGGCGGCCTCCATGGGCAGCACCAGGCCCCGGTTCTGGACGCCGTCGGTGAGGAGCAGGATCACCCGGCTACGGGCCGGGCTGTTCTCCAGCCGCCGCACGGCGGTCATGAGGGCCGAGCCGATGGCGGTGCCGTCGTCGCGGCTGTCTATATCCAGCCGGGCCAGCATGTGGAGGAGCCGCCTGTGGTCGGAGGTGAGGGGGCTCAGGGTCACCGGATGGGCACTGAACAGGATGAGGGCGAAGCGGTCGTCGGGCCGGCGCAGGATGAACTGGGCCAGGGTCCGCCGGGCGGCGTGCCAGCGGTCCTCATGGGGCTGGTCCAGGATCCGCATGCTGCTGCTGCCGTCCAGCACCACGGCGAAGTCCACCACGGGCGCCACGCCGCGGATGGGCGAACGCCACTCCGGACCGGCGGCCGCGAAGCCGAGGACGAGAGCCAGCAGGACAGGGATCCAATGGGAGCTGCTCCGGGCCAGGGCGCCGGAGGGCCGGGAGGAGGGGATGCCCCAGCGGTAGCTCGTGCGCCAGGCCCAGATCACCAGGGGGACGGCCACCAGCAGCAGCAGGGGGTGACGGAGGACCATCATGGCGGGGGACCCCCGCCGTTCTTGGCCTCGAGCGCCGCGAGCAGGGTATCCAGGGACGGGAAGGGGGGATCCATCAGGCCGAAGCGCGCGGCATCGAGGCTCTCGATCCACTGGTCCCAGGGCCCGAGGCCCTGGGCCTGGAAGTCCGCCGGCCCCCAGGCCCGGGCGGCCTCGCCGAATCGCGCCGCCAGCAGGTCCCGCCCATGGCCATGGGAGGCGTCCAGGGAGCCCCGCGACCGTTCCCTGGGCGGCCACTGCTTCTGGAACACATGAAGCGCATGGTGCAGGCGCCGCCCGGCGGAACCTTTCCGCCAACGGGAGACCCCCCAGGCGAGGAGGCCCAGGGGCGGCACCAGAAGCCCACAGGCCCAGACCCAGGGGAAGGGGCTGGCCGGCAGGCGATCCTCGTTCCCGCCGCCCACGCCCACCCAGGGGCCACCGTAGGGCACGTCGCGCGGAACCCACAACCGAAGTTCCGGGCTGCGCTGCCCATTGCCGAGATCCAAGGCTGGGATCACGGCCAGGCCCGGCGCCAGCGCCTGCACCTGGAAGCGCCAGCCCCGACCGTCCGGAAGGGGCTCCATGGCGCGCAGGTGGAGGGGCCCCAGGCGCTCCTCCACGGCGGGACGCGGCAGCGAGGGATTCGCAGGGTCCGCTTCGCGAAGTTCCAGCGACAGCAATTCGCCCAGTTTCATCTGGGCGGGGGCCCGCCAGGCCGGGGAAGCCGAGGCGCAGAGGCTCCACAGGCCGCAGCCCATGGCCCACAGCCGGGGCGTTCTCATGCTCCCCCCGCCCGCAACCACGCGTTCAGTTTCAGCACGGGGTCTTCCTTCAGGTCCCAGCACTGCCGTTCGATGGTGGGGCTGAACCCGGGGTCCGGCCAGTCCATGTCCCGGCGTTCCTCGGGGTCCTCGGGCCTGAACCACACCAGCCTATGGCGGGTGGCCAGGGGTTTCAGCAACGGCGCCAGTCCCTGCAATCCCGAACCGTTGCTGAAGAGCCAGAGCCGGTGTCCCCTTCCGTGCTCGCCCCAGTGTCCCAGGGCCTCGCGCCAGGAGGCCTCGGTGGGGAGGGCGGGTCCTCGCTCCGCCAGGGTCTCCAGGATGCGCAGCCCATGGATGCGGCCCCGCCTGGGGGCGATGCGCAGAGCGGGCAGGTGGCTGTCGCCCGGCACGATCAGGCCCAGCCGGTCCCCCGTGGCCTGGAGGGTAGCGAAGGCTGCCCCGCAGAGTTCCAGGGCCCAGCGCAGGGGCGAGACCGGATCGCCGAGAAACATGGAGGGGGAGGGGTCCACCACCAGCCACAGCACCAGGTCCCGGCTGCTCTCGAAACGCTTCATGACCGGTTCACCGGTGCGGGCCGTCAGGGGCCAGTTGATGAAGCGCGGGTCATCGCCAGGCACATAGGGCCGGTTCTCCACGAAGGTGAGGCCCGCGCCTTTCAGCTTGGAGGGATGCAGGCCCTCGGTGCCCCCACCCAGACGCCCCCTCAGCCGCAGCGGCAGGCGCCGCAGGCGGGCGAGAAAGCGGGCGGGCAGGGGCATGACCCCAGTATGGATCAGTTGCGCGGATCCTTTCCTGCCGCCAGCATCGTGGGCGAGAACCGCAGGCACAGGGAGGCACTGGTGTCGTGGTAACTCACCCCTTCGAAGCGGTGGGAACTGGTCTCGAATTGGGCCTCGACAGCCGCGCTGGCGAACAGCCGCAGGCCGAAGAAGACCCTGCCCGCAGGGGACCAGGTCGACGTTTCCGCGTCCGGTGGCAAGCCCGGTGTCATCAGGTAGCCCTGGTCGCTCCGTGTGTGCCAGGTCTGCGCCAGGCCTACTCCAGTCCCTCCGTAGAAGTAGGGGCGTTCGAAGCTCCAGGCCTGGGCGCCCGGGGCGTACAAAAAATCGAGGCTCAGCTTCCGGATCTTTACTTCGGTGTCGGCCGTGGCGTGGTAATAGCCAGACTCATAGGCTCGACTGCCCGAGAACAGATTGTCGTCATAGCGCAGCCGCAGCTGCTGCTTCTGACCGATCCAAAATGGGAAGGCGACGCCGAAGGTTCGGCGGCTTCCATCCGTGGTCAAGTGCTTCAGGTCCGGGGGGGCCGTCGCGAGTCCCACCTGCCACTCTCCCAGCACGATGAGGCCCGGTGGGGGGCCGATGTACTGGGCCTGGAGGTTGGCTGGAATGGAGAGGAGGAGGGTGGCCAGGACAAGGTGGAACCGTCCTTTGAAAGCTCCTAGGCGCAGGTCCATCACCATCGCACCCTCACTCGATAGGTCAGTATCGCACTGTCCCCGGCGGGTACCGTGACCTTGAATCTCGCGGCGCCTGCCGCCTCTTTTGTGTAAGGTTGGCTGCTCTGCAGCACCTCCCAGTCGCCGGGCATGGGCTCCAGAACACCTACGGTGACCGGTTCCTGCTTGGCGTTCTTCAGCTCGATCTCGAAGGCGGATTCGTGCACGCTGCCGAACTTCCCCTGCCGCCCCAGGCTCTTGTAATCCGTTTGCCTGCGCTTGGCCGTCACGTCGAACGCCTCCCCGAGTTTCAGGCGGACCAGCTCGTTTTTCGGCGTGTGATCCACGTTGTCCTCGCCCACGAACTGGGCGCGGCCTTCGCTGTCCCGCTTGTAGACCCGGATGATGCCCCTGGGCAGGGGCATGCCCAGCCGGGCCGACTCCCTGTTGTCGAACGCCACGAAGACGCCCACCTTCTGCTTCTGGCCCGGGTCGCCGTAGCTGCCGGAGTAGTAGTAGCTCTGGCCCTGGAGGAGGTATTCCTTGCGGACGGGCACGGAGCTGGCACTGAGCAGGGCCACCTGCTTGGTCTGGTTGACCGCCAGGGTGGTCGGCCGGTCCAGGGTGTAGAGGTGGTACTCGAAGAGGCTCTCCTCGGCCAGCTGGGGGGCCGCAGCCTTCGCGCGGTCCATCATGGCCCCGGCGGCGAAGGCCCGCCCGGGCCGCTCCCCGGCTCGGTTCAGGTCGCCCGCCACCAGCTGCAGGGTGGCGTTGGGATAGGGGGCTCCGCTCTGGTTGGTGAGGGTCACCCAGCCGCTGAGGTCCAGGGTCTTTTCATCGGGCGCGAGATTGGCCACGTAATCGGCGCGCCAGGAGAGGCCGCCCGTGAGGTAGCTCAGCTCCAGGTCCTGGGTCTGGTCCACGGCGCTGTTGAGGCTGATGACCAGGGTGGGCCGGGCCCGGAGGTTCTCGGGCACCTTCGGGAAGACGAGCCGGCCCGGGACGCTGGTCTCGATGCGGTCGGCGAACTGCAGGACGGTGCCACTGCCGGTGGCGAGCACCGTGGCCTCCTCGCGGACCTCCTTCGTCCCGGCCCCGTCGGCGTTGGGCGCGCTGCGCACGACCAGCACCTTCTCACCCACGTACTTGTCCAGCAGCTTCTGGGGCGTGAGCAGGTCGAAGTCGAAGTTCTGCTCGCTCACCCAGAACCCCCTGGGATGGGTGAGATCGCGCAAGAGCGCTGTCTCGGGCCGGATCTGGGCCGAGACCTCCTGGAAGGCCAGGCGCGCCTCGCCCCTGGACAGGCGCACCGCCCGCAGGTCCTTCACCAGGGCCAGATTGTCGTTGTAGATCGTGACCGCCAGGGCCTTCTGGTCCTTCAGGGTGGTGGTGGTCTCCTGGGCGGCCAGCAGGGCCGGAAGGGCGGCGAGCAGCAGGGTGGGGCGCATGGGACCTCCTGGTGGGTGGCGGGCGGTAGAACCCTCTACCTCGTCATGCCGTGAACAGGGCGGTCCTTTCAGGGAAGATCAAAAGCATGGAAATGAGCGAAGGTGAGCAGAGGAAAGCTGTCCTTTCCTTGCTCCGCGCTCCTCTTTTTCTGCCTTCCACCGCTTCCCCAACTCCAATTCTGTTCATTCCACTCAGGCCAGCTTGCCCTCGCCTGCCAGCTCCTGGATCCGCGCCAGGGCCTGGTCCAATTGCCCCTGGAGCAGCTTTTCGGCGCCCATCATGGCCATCATCATCGGGATGTCGGCCTCATCCACCAGGCGGAGGGTGCAGCCCTCGCCCGTGGCGGCGAGTTCGAAGCGCAACTCGTGGTCGAACAGCTTCCTGGTCCCGGGCACCAGACTCACCAGCTGGCCGGGGATGCGGGTCTTGGCGACCAGTTCCTGGGGCATTTTCATCCCCATGACCTCAAGGAGATAGCTGTGCCGGTCGGGTTCGCCCTGGAAGTTCATGGCTCCGGGCTCGAGAAAGGCCCGGTGGTTCGACAGGTCGGCAAGGAACGCGTAGAGGGCGTCTGCGGAGACGGGCAGGTCGGCGGTGGCGGTCAGGATCGTGGTCATGTCTACCGGGCTCCAAAGAAGGCAGTGCCGATACGGACCTGGTCGGATCCGGCGGCGATGGCGGCCTCCAGGTCGCCGCTCATGCCCATGCTGAGGCGGAGGGGTCGACCGAGTTCCTGCTGCAGGCGCTCCCGCAGGGCGGCCATGAGGCCAAAGGCGGCTTGGTCATCGGGAGGGGGGATGGCCATGAGGCCCCGCAGGGGCAGCCGGGGGTCCTCCCCCAGGGATTCGATCAGGGCCGGCAGCTCCCGGTCCGTGCATCCGCCGAGTTTGCTGGCTTCCTCCCAGAGGTCCACCTGGATCCAGACCGGGCGCACCAGGTCCTGTTCCTCGGCCAGGCGCCGGAGACGTTCCGCGAGTTCCGGGCGATCCAGGCTCTGGATCTCCTCGAAGTGCTGGAGGGCAGGCTTGGCCTTGTTCCGCTGGAGGGGGCCCAGCAGCACGAACTGCAGTTCAGGCGCGGCCATGGCCTTGTCGGCGCCCTCCTGCACGTAGTTTTCGCCGAAACGGGTGAACCCCAGGGCCGCCGCCTCCTGGATGAGGGACAGGGGCTGCCGCTTTGAGACCGGCAACAGCTCGATGCCGGAAGGGTCGCGATCGGCCGCCTCGCAGGCGCGCTGGATGCGGGCCCGCAGGCCCTCGACGCGATCCTCGAGGCTCACGACAGGAAGAGGATCCGCTGGCAGGACTCGCAGGTGATGAGGTCCTTTCCCTCCTTCAGCTGGAAGAGGATGGGGCCGCGGAGCTTCACGTTGCATCCGGAACAGGCCCCGTTCTCCACGGCCACCACGACCCGCCCCTGGCGGGCGGCGGCCAGGCGATGGAAGCGGGCCACCTCGGCCGCCGTGAGCTTGGTCTCCAACGCAGCCTGCTTCGCCTTGAGGACTTTCCGACCTTCCACCTGGTTGGCATGTTCATCCAGGAAGATCGTGTGGAGCTCGTCGAACTGGGCCTGGGCCACGGCGCGCTCCTCCTCGAGGCCGGCGAGGGCCTGCTCGAGGGTCTGGACAGCGGTCTCGAGGACCTTGAGGGGCCTGGCCACGGAAGCCTTGAGGCGCTCCTTTTCATCCAATTCGCGGATGGCCGCGGTGTAGTGCACCTTCTGGCTGGTGGATTTCACGGCGGCGCGGGCACGGTCCTCGTCCTTCTGGGCCTGGATCATCTCCTTCGACTTGACCAGGATCTGCGCCCGGGCCGTCTCCAGGGCCTTGGTCTTCTCCGCGATCTGCTTCTCAGCCGCCTTCACCCTGGCGTCCAGGACGGCGAGGTCCGGGGGAAGCGCCGACAATTCTCTGTGGATGGTCGCCAGATAGTCCAGGGTCGATTGCAGGTCGCGCAGGGTGATCAGTGGTTCCATGAATAAAGGCTACACCTCAATCCATAAAGCGCAGGCGCTTTCCATTCGCATAAAATATTGAAGAAAATCTTCGTTCAAAAACTAAGATATTATACTTCGGTGGCTAATCCTCCTTGACGGGGGATTCCTCGGGTGCCAGAATTGGCACTCGCTGTTGCTGAGTGCTAACAGCCCCGTTCGTTCCTTTCCATCCCCACATAGGAGGTCTCATGGCCATCAAGCCCCTGTCTGACCGCGTCGTGCTGAAGCGCGTCGACGCCGCCGAAACCGTCAAGGGCGGCATCATCATCCCCGATACCGCCAAGGAAAAGCCCATGGAGGCCGAGGTGGTGGCCGTCGGCGACGGCAAGATCAACGAGAATGGCACCCGCAATCCCATGTCCGTGAAGCCTGGCCAGAAGGTCCTGATCGGCAAGTACAGCGGCACGGAAGTGAAGATCGAAGGCGTCGATCACGTGATCGTGCGCGAGGACGAAATCCTGGCAATCGTCAGCTAACGACATCCAAGAGACCAAGGAGACATACATGGCCAAGTCCATCATTTATGCCGAAGATGCCCGCCAGGCGATCCTGCGCGGCGTGAACAAGCTCGCCGATGCGGTGCAGGTCACCCTCGGCCCCAAAGGCCGCAACGTCCTCATCGAGAAGAAGTTCGGCTCCCCGCTCATGACCAAGGACGGCGTCACCGTCGCCAAGGAGATCGAGCTCAAGGACAAGCACGAGAACATGGGCGCCCAGCTGGTGCGTGAGGTCGCTTCCAAGACCTCCGACATCGCCGGCGACGGCACCACCACCGCCACCGTGCTGGCCCGGGCCATCTACAAGGAAGGCATCAAGGCGGTCGTGAGCGGCGCCAACACCATGGAGATCAAGAAGGGCATCGACCTCGCAGTCGACGCCGTCGTGAAGGCCATCGACGAGATCAAGAAGCCCGTCGAAGGCAACGCCATCGCCCAGGTCGGCACCATCTCGGCCAACGGCGACGAAGAGATCGGCCGCATCATTGCCGAGGCCATGGGCAAGGTCGGCAAGGACGGCGTCATCACCGTGGAAGAAGCCAAGGGTCGGGAGACCGAGCTGACCGTGGTCGAGGGCATGCAGTTCGATCGTGGCTACCTCAGTCCCTACTTCGTGACCAACCCCGACCAGATGAAGGTCGAGCTGGAGAACCCCTACATTCTCGCCTACGAGAAGAAGGTCTCCAACATGCGCGATCTCCTGCCCCTCCTGGAGCAGGTCGTCAACAGCCGCCGCCCCCTGCTGATCATCGCCGAGGACGTGGACGGCGAGGCGCTGGCCACCCTGGTGGTGAACAAGATCCGCGGCACCCTGAACGTGGCCGCCGTGAAGGCCCCCGGCTTCGGCGATCGCCGCAAGGCCATGCTGGAAGACATCGCCACTCTGACCGGCGGCAAGGCCATCAGCGAGGACCTCGGCCTCAAGCTCGAGAACCTCACGCTGGTTGATCTCGGCAGCGCCAAGAAGATTGTCATCGACAAGGAGAACACCACCATCGTCGAGGGCGCTGGCAGCACCGAGGCCATCCAGGGCCGCGTGAAGCAGATCCGCTCGCAGGTTGAGGCCTCCACCAGCGACTACGACAAGGAAAAGCTCCAGGAGCGTCTGGCCAAGCTCGTGGGTGGCGTCGCCGTCATCAAGGTGGGCGCGGCTTCCGAGACCGAAATGAAGGAGAAGAAGGCTCGCGTCGAAGATGCGATGCACGCCACCAAGGCCGCCGTCGAGGATGGCATCGTGGCTGGCGGCGGCGTCGCCCTGCTGCGCGCCCTCACTTCCCTGACCGAACTGAACGCCACCGGTGACCAGAAGACGGGCATCGAGATCGTCCGCAAGTCCCTGGAGGAGCCCCTCCGCCAGATCGCCAACAATGCCGGCGTCGAGGGTTCCGTGGTCGTCAACACCGTCCGCGAGGGCAAGGGCAACTTCGGCTACAACGCCGCGACCAATGCCTATGGCGACATGGTCGGCTTCGGCGTGGTCGATCCCGCCAAGGTGACCAAGTCCGCCCTGCGCAATGCCGCCTCTGTGGCCTCCATGATGCTGACCACCGAAGCCATCATCACCGAGCTCCCCGAGCCAAAGTCCGCGGCCCCCGCGGCCCCCGGCATGGGCGGCATGGAAGACATGTATTAATCCCTGACGGCTCCAGCCTTCAGGCACGGCGAAGGCCCCGCATCTGCGGGGCCTTCCTCGTTTCCGGGGCGGTGTGGAAGCTGACACTTCGTAAAGAGCCCCGGGTCCTGGCACCGGTGAATCCACGGGACAGGTGGGCAAATTCCACTTCTCCATCCCCAAATCTGAGGGACCAGGAGGGGGTTTGTCTTAATGGTGACAACAAAGTCATTTTTAATTGCTACCAAAGGGTTGACTATGCTCGTCGCGAGGCGGATGCTTCCCTCTGACGCCTCTGGATTCGCTCGGAGACGATCAGCAGGGTAGGAAGCCATGTGCACGGATGATCCGGCGGGCCTTTTCCAAAACCATCACCCTGGGTGGCATGAGTCTCCTCTGTCCTGCTGTACTCGCCAGCCACTCCGGAAGCCCTGTCCTGCCATTGGTCCCTGCCGGGGGCTGGGCTTCGCCTGCCCCTCCTGAATACCCACCAATGATTCCCCCTTCCATGTCCGGAGCGATCCATGAATCAAAAAAGAGCGATGTTGATCGATATCACGCAATGCATCGGCTGTAACGCCTGCCAAGACGCGTGCAAGGTTGAGAATAAGCTCGCGACTGGGGAGGAGAAGCGGCTCTCTCCCACGGCTTACACGGCCCTGAGCGAGCATGACGGAGTTTTTGTCCGCCACATGTGCCAGCACTGCGAAGTGCCCACCTGCGTGTCCGTTTGCCCTGTGGCAGCCTTCACCAAGACCGCCGAAGGCCCCGTTCTCTATGATGCCAACAAGTGCATCGGTTGCCGCTACTGCATGCAGGCCTGCCCCTTCCGGGTGCCGCGCTACGAGTGGGCCAGCACCAAGCCCCGGGTGCAGAAGTGCATCTTCTGTGCTCCACGGCTCGCGAAGGGGCTGCAGCCCGCATGTGCCGAGGCCTGCCCCACAGGTGCCACGAAGTTTGGGATCCGGAGCGAGCTGCTTGAAGAAGCCGCGGGCCGCATCGAGGCGGAGCCGGACAAGTACGTGGCAAGGATCTACGGCAGCGACACCGTCGGTGGCACCTCGATCCTTTACATCACCCATGTGCCTTTCGAGAAACTGGGCTTCGATACCCGGCTGGACAAGTTCCCCATGCCCCTGCTGACCAACAACGCCATGTCCAAGATCCCCAATGTGGTCACGGTCGGGAGTGTCCTCCTGGCGGGCATCTGGTGGATCACGAACCGGCGCGCCGAAGTGCAGCAGTTCGAAGCCTCCCAGAAGCAAAACGGCCACTCCCAGAACGAGGATAAGTGATGAAACCCTATCCCATCTTCCGCATCACCATCTGGAAGGTCATCGCCATCCTTCTGATCGGAGCGGGCGTGGTTTCCGCCATTGCCCGGTTCCGCCTGGGGTTGGGTGCCACCACGCACCTCAATGACCTCTTCCCCTGGGGCCTCTGGATCGGCTTCGATTTCCTGGGTATCGGCCTGGCTGCGGCTGGCTTCACCATCGTGGCCGCCGTGAACCTCTTTCACGCCCACGAATACGAACCCATTGTCCGGCCCGCCATTCTCACAGCTTTCATTGGCTACCTGCTGGTGGTGCTGGTGCTGGTCATCGACCTCGGCCGCCCCGAAAACTTCTGGCACCCACTGGTCATGTGGAACCCCCATTCCGTCATGTTCGAGATCACCTGGTGCGTGATCCTCTACACGACGGTGCTGAGCCTGGAATTCGCGCCCATCGTGCTTGAGAAGTTCAATATGCATGCACCCATCAAAATGATCCACGACGTCTCGCTGCCTTTCATGATCGTGGGCGTGCTGCTATCGACGCTGCACCAGTCCTCCTTCGGCTCCCTCTACCTGATCGTCCCCACCCGCCTGCACGCCCTCTGGTACACGCCGCTGCTGCCGGTGCTCTTCTTCATCTCCTGCATCGCCTCGGGTATCTCCATGGTCATCGTGGAGACCCTCATCCTGTCCCGGAACGGCCGCGTCCTCCTGTCCCCGGTGCTGATGGCCAACCTGGCCAAGATGAGCGCCGTGGCCCTGGCCATCTACCTGGTGGTACGTATTCAGGATCTCCTCTCCCGGGGCGCCTGGCATGAAATGCGCAGCCTCAGCTACCACAGCCTGGCCTTCTGGGCCGAAATCCTCATCGGCTTTGTGATGCCCCTCATCCTGCTCATGTTCGAGCGCGTCCGTTTCTCCCGGCGGGGCCTCTACGTGGCTTCCCTCCTGGTCCTGGCGGGCTTCGCCGCCAACCGCATGAACACCGCCATCACTGGCATGGAGACCTGGCCCACCCAGACCTACTTCCCCTCCCTGATGGAAATCCTCATCACCACCGGCATCGCGGCCATTGGCTTCACAGCCTTCACCCTCATCGCCCGGTACCTGCCCATTTTCGCGCCGACCAACGCCACGTCCACGCATTCTTGAAAATGACAACATCGGCCTCAATAATTAAACACCTTTGGGTTGACTATGCTTCAGGCAGGGTGGATCCTTCAACCAGGAACATCCTTTTTGGGTGCGCCTTTTCCGGTCAACGGGGAGCCTGAGCCATGAGAACCCGAATCGGCACCCGCCTGATTGTCGGAGCAGGGCTTGCCACCGCTCTGGCCATCGGCGGGATGGCCGTGGCCGTGCTCCGGACTCACACGACCCAGTTGCTGACGGAGCGCACGCGCAGTGCCGACCAGCTTAGTGAGACCATCAAGAGCAGTACCCACTACGACATGCTGGAAAATCGCCGGGACAACCTGCACCGGGACATCCGCAACCTGGGCAGCCTCCAGGAGCAAGGCATTCGGAAGGTCCGGGTCTTCAACAAGGAGGGGCAGATCATGTTCTCCTCCTCGAAGGAGGAAATCGGCACACGGCTGGATACCCGCGGCGAGGCCTGCTATGCCTGCCACGCCGAGGGACGCCCACTGGAACATCTGGAGATCAACGCCCGCGCCCGCATTTTCAAGGCGTCGGATGGCACCCGGGTCCTGGGGGTCATCAAGCCGATTCCCAATGAGAGTTCCTGTTCCACGGCGGACTGTCACGCGCATTCCTCCAAGCAGAGCGTCCTGGGCGTTTTGGACGTGAATGTTTCACTGTCGGAAGTGGACCTCGAAATCGCCCGCAGCCGCAATGTGATCATCTCCTCGGCTATCCTCGCCATCCTGGCCGGGAGCGCCATGCTCTGGTGGCTCAACAACCGTCTGGTGGTCGTCCCGGTGGCGGCCCTGCTGGCAGGTACCCGCCGCGTCAGTGAGGGTGACCTCACGGCCACCATCCAGGTGAGCGGCCGGCACGAGCTGAGCAAACTGGCCACGGCCTTCAACGATATGATCAAGAACCTGGCAGACACCCAGCGGCAATTGACCCAGGCCGACAAGTTGGCCTCCGTGGGCCGTCTGGCTGCAGGGGTGGCCCACGAGATCAACAACCCGCTCACTGGTGTGCTGAGCTACGCCTCCCTGCTGCGGAAGCGCCTGGATGGCGATGCCGAGACCTGCGACGACCTGGACGTCATCGTCCGGGAGACCGTTCGCTGCCGGGGCATCATCCGGGGCCTCCTGGACTTCGCCCGTCCCGCCGCCCCGGCCCGGAAGCCCATGGACCTCAACGAAGTGGTCCGGCGCTCGGTCTCCGTGGTGATGACCCAACTGTCCCTGAACCAGGTTCAGCTCTCCTTGGATCTGGCCACAGACCTGCCCCTGGTCAACGCTGATGTGAACCAGATCGAGCAGGTGGTGGTGAACCTCATGCTGAACGCCGCAGATGCCATCGGCACCGAGGGCGGGAATATCCGGGCCATTACACGGCTGGGTTCCACCAACACCATCGAGTTCCTCCTGGTGGACAGCGGCCGGGGCATCGCGGCCGAGGATCTGCCGCGCATCTTCGAACCCTTCTTCACCACCAAGGGCAACCAGGGCACGGGCCTGGGCCTGGCCGTCAGCTGGGGCATCGTGGAGGCCCATGGCGGCACCCTCGAAGTCCAGAGCGAGCTCGGCCAGGGCACCACATTCACCCTTCAGCTGCCCACCAACGCTACGATTGAAGACGCCTCACCTTCCCATTCCACGCTCACCTAGGAGGTGGTCATGACCGCCGTGCTGATTCTCTTCATGTTCCTGGCCTTTGTCGGCACGGACTACCTGGTTCGGACGACCCTGCGCAAGGCCCGTGAGAAGCAGGAGCGCGAGGCCCGCGAGGCCGTGCTGAATACCTCCATTCGCCTGGACTTCACCCACGAGGCCAAGAGCCTCAAGCGGGTCGAAGTGCCCAATCCCAAGGCCCGCATCCTGGCCGTGGACGATGAGGGTGTGGTACTGGATTCCTTCCGTCGCATCCTGGTTCTGGAAGGCTTCAGCGTGGACACAGTGGAGCACGGACCCGAGGCCCTGGGCCTGGTGCAGCGCCACGACTATGACTTCCTCTTCACCGACCTCAAGATGCCCGACATGGACGGCGTGGACGTGGTGAAGGCTGTGAAGCACCTGCGCCCGGACGTGGACGTGGTCGTCATCACCGGCTATGGCAGCATCGAGACCGCCGTCCAGGCGCTCCAGTTCGGCGCCTGCGAGTACGTGCAGAAGCCCTTCACCGCCGACGAGTTGGGAGAGTTCGCCAAGAAGCTGCTCATCAAGCGTCAGGCCCGCATCGAGGCCGCCAAGCGCCCCAGTGTCCGGGTGGTGGCTCCTGAGATGGCCGATGTGATCCCCAGTGGCGAGTTCTGCGTTCCCGGTGGTGCCTTCATCTCCCCCGGCCACGCCTGGGTGCGCATCGAGCCCGAGGGCCAGGTCCGCATCGGCATCGATGACTTCATCCGCAAGGCGCTGGGCACGATCACCAGCGTGACCCTGCCCCAGCGGGGTACTGTCATCAAGCGGGGCGACACGCTCTTCACCCTCAAGGGCGCCACCGGCACCGTGCAGGTGGCCTCCCCCATGTCTGGGAAGGTGGATCATGACAATGGCAGCCTGGTGTCAAATCCTGGCGAGTTGACCCACAGCCCCTACGACCGCGGCTGGGTCTGCCTGCTGACTCCCAGCGATCTGGCTGGGGAACTGTCCACCCTGAAGATCGGCCAGCCTGTCATCGACTGGTACCAGGACGAGATCACCCGCCTGCGGGCTGAAAACGGGCCTCAGGCCACGGGTAGCCTGGACTGGAGTGCCTTCGAGCAGCAGTTCCTGGGCGCCAAGACTGCCGCCCACGCCTGATCTGAGTGCAGTGTGATGGAACATCGGGGGCAGCTAGCTGCCCCCGATTCCTTTTCCGAAGCCATCTCCGGCATGGTAGCTGGAGCGCACCAGGGGCGCAGACTCCACCCGCAGGAAGCCCATCTCTAGGCCTCGTTGGCGGTAGCTATCGAACTCTGCAGGATCCACGTAACGGTCCAGGGGCAGGTGCAGGGCCGAAGGCGGAAGATACTGGCCGATGGTGGCGATGTCCACGCGACTCTCCCGCCAGTGGCCCATGAGCTCGAGCACTTGGTCCGGGGTCTCGCCCAGGCCCACCATGATCCCGCTCTTTACCTTCATATTGGGGGCATGCTCATCCCGCCACTGGGCGGTTCGGCGCAGCAGTTCCAGGCTCTGGGCATAGTCCGCATCGGGCCGCACCCGCTTGTAGAGGTGAGCCACGGTCTCCACATTGTGGTTGAGCACATCGGGGTGGGCTTCCAGCACCGTGAGCAGGTCCGCCTCCCGGCCCCGGAAGTCGGGGATGAGCACCTCCACGCCGCTTTGGGGCGACAGGGTGCGGATCCAGCGGATGGTCTCCGCGAAATGCGCGGAACCGCCGTCCTCCAGGTCGTCGCGGTTCACGGAGGTGACCACGGCGAACTTCAGACCCAGCTT
>Ga0214165_1000979_pt1 | contig 17310 bp, 22 predicted proteins | sample TroBogypolimnion_34_FD_153004 | JGI IMG/M metagenome (GOLD analysis project Ga0214165, IMG submission 153004) | Freshwater microbial communities from Trout Bog Lake, WI - Practice 03JUN2009 hypolimnion v3 | ecosystem: Environmental > Aquatic > Freshwater > Lake > Hypolimnion/Profundal zone ... | reverse complement strand
TCGTAACAATGACCAAACTATTGAGATGGTCGCAAACGAATTAAATATCAACGTAACTACATTAAAAGATTGGATGAGACAAAGTAAAAAGACCGGCAATCAGATTGCATCACCGACCTCAAAACGCCCCAAAGATTGGGGTCTAGAAGAACGGCTTACCGCATTACAGCAAAGTTATAGTTTAACGGGTGACGACTTAAATGCCTGGTGTCGTGAGCGTGGTGTTTTTACTCATCAACTGGAGCAATGGAAAATAGAGTTTTGTAGTCAGGCTGAAGTAGGGGGTTCGCGTGAAGAAGCGCAAAGCTTACGTGCCTTGAAAATAGAAAAACAAAACCTTGAGCGTGAATTATTACGCAAAGACAAAGCGTTAGCAGAAGCCGCAGCGCTATTGGTACTGCAAAAAAAGTTCCGAGCGCTCTTGGGGGGAGAGGTCGAATGACTAGCCACGAAGAGCGCAAACATGTGATTATTCTACTCAATGAGTCAGTTAAAGCCGGTGCACGTCAAGCTAAAGCCTGTGAAGTCTTAGGTCTAAGTGAGCGTACCCTGCAGCGTTGGCGGACCCATGGTGATGTTCGTTGTGATCAACGCGCTTTACGCCAATATCAACCTTCACATAAGCTAACTGCCATCGAGCGTGCCGAAGTACTAGCCGTAGCAAATTCCGATGAGTTCGGTCACCTGCCACCGAGTCAGATTGTACCGCGACTGGCTGATCAAGGGACTTATGTGGCGTCTGAGTCTACATTCTATCGTATCTTGCGAGAGGAAAAGCAGTTGACCCATCGACGCTGCGAACGTCCGGCTCAAGCACGCACTAAACCACGCGCCATAAGTGCCACAGCGCCTAATCAACTGTATAGCTGGGACATTACTTATTTACCGTCACTCATTCGTGGACAGTTTTTTTATCTGTATTTATTTGTTGATATTTTTAGTCGGAAGATCGTGGGCTGGCAGGTTTATGAACAAGAAAGTAGCGCATTGGCTGGCGAACTATTAAGAGACCTTTGTCATCATGAAGGCATACCGTTAAACCAATTGACTTTACATTCGGATAATGGCAGTTCCATGAAAGGATCAACCATGCTAGCGACCATGCAGCAACTGGGTGTCATGCCTTCTTTTAGTCGACCATCGGTTAGTAACGACAATCCGTACTCAGAATCATTATTTAAGACCTTGAAATATCGTCCTCAATACCCCTTAAGGCACTTTGCTGATGTCACAGAAGCACGTCAATGGGTCACGGAACTGGTTAAGTGGTATAACCATGAACATCGCCACAGTGCTATCGGCTTTGTCACTCCAGCACAACGACATGAAGGCTTAGATGAACAACTTCTAACTAACCGCAGAGCGGTCTACGAGGCTGCTTATGCCAGAAATCCAGAGCGTTGGAGTGGTAATACTCGGAGTTGGCAAAGAACCGAGGAAGTTCATCTTAACCCTGATAAAGCGAAAGAAGGTGAAGCAAAAGATAAAGATATTCAAATAAGAAAAGTAGCGTAAGTTTTTCCCTTGAGGCGACAACTAGATTGACAATTTCCGACAGATACGAAATGCGTATGGGACGGTTAAAAAGTTAGAGATGCAAAGTGTTTTTGATAATAAAGCTTATCGCGAGTTGTTGTTATTGAAACCTAAGTTGGCCTATGCACGCGGTCGGACAGATGCGAAGAAAAAAGATAACTTTAAAAAACTTGAAGACGCTTTATCAGCCGCTATTGATGCTGTTGATGTAAAAGAACCCGAAACTTTTAAACGGTTTTGTAATTTCTTTGAAGCAATTCTTGCTTATCACAAAGCACATGGCGGCAAATAGAATAAGGTAAGGTGAAAAAAATGAGCGAACAAAACAATTTAAAACTAAGCAGCAAGATCTTCATCAAAGGCACTATTAAAGCTTTAACAGGCATGCACATAGGTGGTAATTCTATTGGTATGGCAATTGGTGGTGCAGACAAAGTGGTAGTCCGAAATCCACTGACAAACGAGCCCTATATTCCCGGCTCTTCGTTACGTGGAAAAATGCGTTCATTGTTAGAAAGAGCGAGAGGAGATGAAAAGCATAATCCAGAGGGTGGTTTTAGTTTAAAGGACGGTAAATTAGAGTCAGCGGCTGGTACTCGCTCCGATACATTATTAGGGCAACTTTTTGGAGTTTCTGCTTCTGAAAGTAATAAGCAACCTACACGATTAATTGTACGTGATGCTCATTTAACTGAAATCAGTAAAAATGAATTGATTAACGCTCCTAATACCGATATGCCAATGACCGAGGTTAAAACGGAGGTTAATATTGATCGCATTACCTCGGCTGCAAATCCTAGGCAATTTGAACGAGTTCCCGCAGGAGCAGTATTTAACTTTGAATTAGTGCTGACCTTAATGGATGGAGATAACGAGGAAAAACTTCTGGGTCTGGTGCGTGAAGGACTGGAGTTGGTACAGCATGATAGCTTAGGCGGGCATGGTTCACGGGGTTATGGTGCTGTAAAGTTTAGTATTACAACTCTTCAAGAAAGAACTATGCAACACTATCACGATGGAAAGCCTGCTGAAGATGTTAAAGATAATTTGAAAGAGTTATTTGCAGATTTTACTACTGGTGAAGCAGTCGCTGGGGCTTAAGATGGAATGTTATCGGCTTTCGTTTAAGGCAGCTTTTCATGTGGATAGTCGTGGCAATGACTTCTATGAGGAAAGCAATACTTTTATTCATTCAGATACATTGAGTGCGGCTATTTTGGCAACTTTGGCTACAGTAAGTCCAGAGGATGTTACCAAACAAGCTCAATCACCCTCGTTTAGGATTAGTTCAGCTTTTCCTTTTTATAAAGAAGTTTACTTTTTGCCGAGAGTATTGAGTAGTCAAGCAATTAAATTACCTGTAGATCGATTAAGGGAAGCAAAAAAACTAAAGAAGATTCAATGGCTAGATACTGATTTATGGAAAGCTTCGTTAAGTAACCCTCAATGGGCAGAACAAATCAATTTATCTGGTGGGGTTTGCCAAGGTGTTATAGCGAGTAAATCAGACCATTTACCAGAGAGGCTTTGGGTTGAGGAAGAACGTCCCCGTTTAGCAATTGATAGAGCGACCAATCAATCATCGGACGGAAAGCTATTTAACTTTAGTCGTATTTGGTTTCATCCAGAGGGTGGCTTGTATTTTTTGGCTGTGTTTACTGATGAAGCTAGTCAGCAGCAATTCGAGACTATGTTGAGTATATTAGGTGATAGTGGTATCGGTGCAGACCGAACAAATGGTAATGGTCACTTTACATGGCAACGAGGTAAAAATCCTGGTCTACAATTGGCTGATCATCATAAATCGGTTGCCTTATCACTGGTTAATCCAACACCAAGTGATTGTCAAAATGGGTGGTTGGATGAATCTGCCTATAAATTAATTTCACGCGGTGGATGGGTTGGTGGCAGTGGACTTCGTAAACAACGTTTACGAATGTTTACCGAAGGCAGCGTTTTCTCAAAACCTTTACAAGGTCGGGTCGTGGATGTTTCGATTGATGGAATGCAACAGAAAGTCTATCGCGATGGGCGTGGATTTTTCGTCAAGGCGGGTTAAATTATGAACATGAAAGGGATAAATCAAACAGTTAAGTTAGGCTTAGAAATATTAACACCGACACAAGCGGGTTCAGGTGAGGAACTGCTTAAAGATTTTGATTATATAGATCGAGCCGGTGAAGTTTTTATTGTGGATCAAGAACAAAGTTTTAATGTGGTTGCATCCGGTAATTTAGCGTTGGATAGTTTGATGGTATCTGGTTTTAAATTGAATGATCTAGTTAAGGCCGCTGGTCAAGATTTTGGATATCGAATACCTTGGCTTTCGAATAAGCAAAAAATACCGGATAAATTACGTGAACAGGTAAAAGACGCTTTTAACCGTCCTTATTTACCAGGGTCTGCGTTAAAAGGAGCGATACGCACAGCATTGATTGCCGAATGGTTACGCTCTGTTATGCAATCTAAAGACATTTTAAAACATATAGAAAGCTTACTTCCTAGTAGAGATCGATATGGAAGGGCGCCTAAAGCCAAATCAGCCTCATCAGCCTCGAATAATTTAATGGAAGCTTTAACTGGTAAAGATGCCCAACAAGATATTTTTCGTCCCTTCAAAACCACAGATGCGCTGTTTAATTCTAGCGATCTTTGTCTTGCTGATATTCGGTGGCTTAATGAAAATCGCTGGCGCAGCATGGTACAAAAGAAGAGTTTTGAAGATTGGAAAGATGCGGATGGTATCTGTGCTGAGGTATTAAAACCAGGCTCTATAACATTGGCTACTTTACAATGGGATGGTTTTTTACTCAGTGATTCTTGTTGGCAACAGAAAGGGACTATCGCGAATATTTTGCCAAAAGACTTTGCTGGTCTTAAAGAGCTGCTTAATAAACATGCGAAATATCGTTTAGGTAAAGAAATTGAGTTTTACCAAACTCAAGGCAAACAGCAGCCAAAAGATGAATGTCAGCGAATCTTGACGCAACTGGAAAAAGACCCAGATGCGGCTTATTTACAACTCTCTTGGGGAAGTGGTTGGCGTGGCATGACTGGTGACTGGGCTTCAGAAGATCAAATAAAGTCTTTTAGGGAATTATTCGGTTTAGGTAAACCGGGAAGACCATTTCCAAAAACTCGACGATTAGTTGTAAATGGCGAACCAAAGTTACCACTAGGTTGGATTAGATTGTTACCTTATGAAACGGTAGCTGATCGCCTTGAGCAACAACAAGTGCGTCAAGAAGTCACAGCAAACCAATCACAATGGGTAACTCAAAAGATCTCACAAATTGCTCAACAAAATCGTAGTTCAGAAAAAGACGCGTTGCGTGGCAAGGCTTTAGCTGAAGCATGGAGTACACTTCCTGATGGCAGTGAAAAGACTGCGGCCTTAGCTGATATTAAAAAACGTTGGCAAGCTGAAAACTGGTGGGATGAACCTAATGGAAAGTCAGCTAAACAAGCTAAGGCTATTTATGACCAATAACAGATAACAACATATTCTGTTGAGACAACAATCTTTAAGTTTTACAAAAGGCAAACAAATGCAACCAATTCGTCAGATTTATCAAGATGCACCCAATGGAAGTGATTGTCAGAGCTTTAGACGATACGTTAATACAGAAATCAAAGAAACCGATGCCAAAGGTTGTCCAATTGGCTTTTTTGAACAGATTGCTGGTTCTATTCCCGACTTGCCATAACGTGAGCATCAAGGCGAATATGAAGCAAGACTTGAGCTAGATGACGGATTCTAAAATCCCCCCGAATCCCCATTTTTCAGAGGGGGGAGGGAGCAAAATGTTACTTGATTACATTATTATATGCACAATCTTTAATGGATTATAGATAACTTTATAATTAATGCCAATTTCACAAGCTCGCTAGTTTATTTATTTCAAAAATAAATCAGCCTTTCCTGTTTGAAAGAGGGATTTCAAAGCAACTTGAGACTATAGCTGAAATGGACTTTAATGTCAGTAATGCTCAATATTCAAAACTGAATTTACATCCCACTTTTATTTATATTGTTAAGCAATAATAGGATTTTATGTCACATACATTGATTAGTTTTTTAGGTAAATCACAAAGAACAGATGGTCGTTATAGAACGGCTACTTATGATTTCGGTGAAGGCGTTGCTCGAACAACAAGTTTCTTTTCCTTAGGTTTGAAGGAAGTTATTAACCCCGATAAATTAATAATATTGGGTACATCGGGCAGTATGTGGGATGTTTTGTGTGGTGAACTCTCACAAGACGGGAACAATTTAGAGGCGTTAATGGCGGCCGTAGATACTAATACGGTGACACAGGTATTATTAGATACTTATCAAGTTTTAATTTCTGAACATTTGGCGGTTGATTGTCAATTACGCCTAATTTCATACGGTGACAGTGCAGATGGGCAGGTGCAAATACTTCAAGCAATGGCTAAGGATGTTAAGCAGGGTGAGCAAGTCTCTTTAGATTTAACACACGGCTTAAGACATTTACCCATGCTCGGCTTATTGAGTGCTATGTATTTACAGATTGCAAAAAAAGTAACGATTGAGGGTATTTATTATGGTGCTTTTGATTTGATACCAAAGTCAGATATCAATCAATTTGCTCCGGTATTAAGATTAGATGGCTTGTTAAAAATAGCGGATTGGATTAATGCGCTTCAGGGGCTTGATAAAACGGGTGATATAGCACCTTTTAGTGAGTTGTTACAGCGAGAGGGGCTTAATTCTGAAACTGCTGGCTTATTAAAGAAAGCGGCTTTTTTCGAGAATAATTTAAATATTACGCAGGCGCGTGGTCCGCTAAGAAAATTCAAAGATGAAACTAAATCCAAAGGATTGCCAGGTATTGCAAGTTTATTTGAAGAAAGTTTAAAAGAACGTATCAGTTGGGTAGAACAGGATAATATTTATTTGCGTCAGCGTGAGAAAGCTCTGTTTTATTTACAACAAGGTGATTATGTTAGATCCGCCTCTTTGGGGTATGAAGCATTAATTACTAGACATATAAAATTAAATTCTCCCTCTGCTGATACTGAAGATTACGGTTTCCGTGATCAAATTAAAAAAGACCTACAAAGTCAATCAGACGGTGGGGGCGTAGATTATAAATTATTGCGCAACATTAGAAATGCCTTAGCACACGCAAGTCGGTCAAATATAGGAAATGTACAAGCAGCGATGGCTAATGAAGATGAACTTGTTAAAACGTTAAATAGGTTGTTTTCTTCGTTGCTTCCTAACAGTTTGTAAATTAAATTCTATTATTAAATGAAAAACTCAAGCAAAGACCATGAATATCAACGTACACGGCAAGTATTAAAACATTTAGAGAAATAACTATGCAAACAATACAACTTGATGAAGAACCCGTGCCAGAAACTGCAGTTGACGAGTATGGTTGGCCAATAGGTTTTTTTGAAGAGACCGCAGGAGCTTTTCAGGGCGAGCCATTGGTCAGAGAGCATCATGGTGAGTATGAGGTGCGATTAGAGTTAGACGACTGAATTAACAAAATTGATGTTTACTATGATGTGTTTAGTGAATGTAGGTCTATATCGCAATTTAATTTGCGTTCAAAGTCACTGCAAAAAAAACATATACAATTACCTGCCCACTTATGCAACAGACCTGTCAACTATGAATACCATTAATTATTCGACATTATGTAATAATCTGGCTAGTGTCTTAGATAAAGTCAATGACGATCATGTGTCGGTATTAGTAACAAGGAAAAAGGGTAAACGAGCTGTTATTTTGTCCTTAGAAGACTATAACGCTTACCAGGAAGTTGCTCGTTTAATGGCATGTCCTATTAAGGGTATTCGTTAACTACTAAAATTGAATCAGCTTATTAACAGAGGCAAACTATGCAAGCAATTCGCCAGATTTATCAAAACACACCCAGTATTATTCATATTAATATTCCTGAAGAACTTCAGCATCATTCCGTGGAAGTGATTATTAGAGCTTTAGACGATTCGGTTAATAAAGGAATTAAAGAAACGGATGCCAACGGCTGGCCAATTGGCTTTTTTGAGAAAACCTTTGGCTCTATCCCGGACTTGCCTGAAAGAGAATCCTAAGGTGAATAAGTCTTTTTAAAAGAGAATTAATTTAATGAAAGTCATCTATTTAGATGTATGCACTTATTGCCGACCCTTCGATAACCAAGATGCACTCCGCATACGTTTAGAAACGGAAGCTTTTTATCTCATTTTGCAACATATCCAACACAATCATTATCAATCAGTTGTTTCGCCTGTTCATCTTAAAGAAATCGAAGCGATTAGCGTAATCGAAGAACGTCTTTTATTAAAAGCTCAATTAGAAAAGTTCTTTTGTCCCGTCGTCGATGATAAACAAGCCATTCGCACTCGTGCAGACTATTTGTATCAACTGGGATTTGGCATTGCTGATGCCGCTCATTTAGCTTATGCTGAAGTTTTAGCCGATGTTTTTATCTCTTGTGATGATAAGCTTCTGAAAAAATATAAAAAAGAAGTCACTGCAAAAATAATTGCTGTGAACCCACTTGAATTCGTCTCATCTGAGGAGTTGCAATAATGGAACCAGCCGTTTTAACTAATGAAACTCAACTTATTCAACAAGCCGTTCAGATTTTGCTTGAAAAACTAGGCACAACTGATACCAACCGTTTCTTAGCGCTTAAATCCACAGAGCGATTGGATTCAGTTCTAAGGCATCAAACGTGGCAAAAAGATTTAGATAAGGATAGTTTTTTTGATGAAGTTTTCTAAAATTTTAATTTGTACCGTTGGCGGTAGCCATCAACCGATAGTTACCGCGATCACTGTTGAAAAACCTGACCATGTTTATTTTATTTGTACCGATAGAGATCCGGCAACTAATACGCCGGGCTCTAATCTGCAAATTACCGGTAAAGGCTGTTGTATTAAAGCAAAGTTTGGTGACGTTGCGCCAAACTTGCCTAATATTCCGACCCAAGCAGGCTTAAACGAGGATCAATTTAGTGTGTATATCACTTCCTCTGATGAATTGGATCAAATTTATAGCGATTGCAACAAAGCCATCAAGGCAGCCTTAAGTCAATTTCCCTCAGCTAAGATTATTGCTGATTACACGGGCGGTACTAAGTCTATGTGTGCTGGCTTGGTTATGGCGGCAATGGAATATGAAGACATAGAATTGCAATTGATTACAGGCAGTCGTAATAATTTGGTTGCGGTTAACGATGGCGATCAATATCGGCTGTCTGTTAATACCAAGGGCATTCAATTTGAACGTTTAATAGCACCTTATCGACAAGCATGGACGCGTTATGCGTATAGTGAAGCAGATGAGGGTTTAAAGCAGACGGCTGTTCCTCAGAACGGTGAACTTCGGGCGCACTATACGCGTTTTCGTGATTTAAGTCGGGCTTTTGCTGAGTGGGATAATTTTAATCATCAAACCGCACTGGAGATATTACAGCGCTATGCACGAGTTTTACCGGCAGATTTAAGTTGTTATTTTGATGTGGCTAAACGTTTAAATAATGATGATCTTAAGCTACGCGAAGCCGCTCAACTTTTAGACTTATATCGTAATGCTCAACGGCGAGCGGCTCAAGGTCGATACGATGACGCTATTGCTAGAGTGTATCGCTTGATTGAATGGACGGCGCAATGGCTATTAAGAACTCAATGCAATATTCAAACAGGGGATGTGAAAGAACAGGATATTCCTGAAGGTTTAACGTTAACTAAAAATCATGATAGCGGACAGTATCAAGCGGGTTTGTTTGCTGCATGGCAGTTAGTTAGGTTTAAAACCGCCGGTGCCGCAGCTCAATTTATAGTCGCTCAAGAAAATAATATGCGCAATCATATTAAGGTTCGTAACTTGTCTATATTGGCCCATGGTTTTGAACCCGTTAAAGCCACTGATTGGCAACCTATTCATAGTTGGTTAGAAGAACATTTTATGCCTATGTTGTTAGCAGAAACGGCCCGTGTGCGTATTAAAGAATTACCCAAACAGCTGCCTGCTGCTTATACACTTTGATGGAAATAATAAGTCCTAATTTGTTCACGTTTGATGAAAGCACTTGGTTATGGTTGGACCGCTACGGAATTATTGTAGGGGATCTGTTAATGACTTTTACTTTTCTTGCTACTATTTACGGCTTTATTTGTCGCAATAAGCTACGCAACTGGTTTAAGCGAAATCAATTTCCTAGTATCGGTGGTCAGTTAGAGCATAGTCATTGGCAGGGGATTATTTTTACCGTTAGTCGTAAAGAAGTACCTTTATGGGTTATTAAACAAATAAACCCTATGGCAATTGGGCTTTTAAGTTCTGAATCTAGTCGTAATGCAGCACAAGATATTCGTGTGTTTGCTCAGCAAATGGGAACCTTGATTATTGAAGAAGAAGTGATTAATGATCCAGATGATCCTGCTGAAGTTAATCGTAAGGCAAAAAAAATAATGCACGAGCTTAAGGATAAAGGTTTAGATGAGATGGCTATGGATATAACGGGTGGTAAAACTCCAATGAGTTTAGGTGCTTTTATGGCGGCTGAAGAAATGGGTGTCGATAGTATTTATGTAACAACAGAATATAAAGATAATAAACCTGATATTACTACAGCTAAAATTAAAGCTATTTCGCAAGTTGCTTGACCCAATTTTAAATAACTTATCTATCCGTAATGACTATAAATACACATTTAATCCTTGTTTCCGCGCAAGCTGTTCCTAATATTACCCCAGCATTGGATGATAGTTTTAAGCCTAAACAAATTGTCATGCTGGTTAGTTCGGATATGGATTTACGCGCTGATTGGCTGGAGTCAGTCTATAAAAAACGCGGTATTAAATGTAGTCGTCACTATATACAAGATGCTTGGGATATTGAGCATATACGTGACAGGGTCTTAGATTTAATAACACAGTACGATGAGGGGAGTTTGGCTTTAAATGCTACAGGTGGCACTAAGCCTATGAGTATTGCCGCTTATGAAGTGTTTCGGGATTTACATAGACCTGTTTTTTATGTGCATCCTGAACAAGATCGGGTTATCTGGCTATATCCCTCAGAGCAGGCGGGTCAAGATTTGGCGGATCGCATTAAGTTGCCGGAGTTCTTTCAGGCTTATGGGGCGACGATAACCGATCAAGGCGATAAGTTAGGCGTTCCTGCAGCTTATCGTGAGCTCACCGAAGAAATTATTAATCGAATTGCCTATTATTCAAAAGCTCTAGGAAGTATCAATTATTTGGCGCAACTAGCGACGGGGTGCTTGAGTGTTGAGCTTAATGCACAACAAATGGGTGATAGGTTTTTGGCGGATTTAATCGCGTTGTTTTCGGCTAATAATCTAGTTAGGCTGGAAAAAAATAAACTGATATTTGCTGATGAAGCGGCTAGATTTTATGTGAATGGTGGCTGGTTTGAGCAACATGTTTATGGTTTGTGTCTTAATATAAAAAAAGAGGCTGGTATCCAAGATATTGGGCGTAGTGTACAAGTCGATCGGCAGCATCAAAATAAGCCCGTTAGAAATGAACTTGATGTTACTTTTTTAAAAGATAATCGTTTGTATATTATTGAATGTAAAACCAAACGCTATAAAGCTAACGATCAAGCACAAGGTGCAGATACTCTCTATAAATTGGATACCTTAAAAGATCTATTGGGTGGGTTGCAAGCTAAAGCCATGTTGATTAGTTTTGCTAAATTGGGTGAGTATGACAAGCAACGGGCAGGGGATTTAAATATTTCACTTTGTTGCTATCAACAATTACCAAAGCTAACTGAGCATCTAGTTAGATGGATTAAATGAATCGGCAAACCATTCTGTTAAATCACGAGTTTCACCTAGGCCGCTAAGGCGGCGATCAATGGTATCGTGATTACCCCATACTACTTCTGAGTAAGAGCCTTGCTCTACAAGAGCCTCGATATCTTTACAGTACAATCCCAGTTCTCGTTGCACATAAAAGCCATAAGTGCGGCAAGCGACTGGGCGATGTTCGTAAACTCTGCAAGCACCCTTCGCCTGATCGAGCATCGGGCAAGTGATAGGGCGAGAAGTCTGCTCAGCTAAGGCTGAAATACTTAGCTCAATGTCGTGTAGTTGATCTTTGGGTAGAGCGGTTAAGCCGATCTTAAGCCATTGCCATTCTTCGGTAGTCAATCTTGGTATTTCAGCCAGTCGCCTGCAACAGCCATCACAGCCTAAGCGGCACAGCCAATCGTGGTTGTTATCGCTGATTGTTTTTACACGTGCAGCGATATCATCATGGAGTTGGCTGAGTGTATTATGCTTCAGCATCGCTTATGACTTACTTATTCCAAGGCATAATAGGCACAGTAGAGATGCTATTGGCTGGCGCACCTTCGATGAGTTTACGGCTGATAGCGACATACACTAGCGTGTTGCGTTTAGCGTCAAACATGCGGCTGACTTTGGTTTCTTTAAAGAGCAATGAGGTGTCTTCGGTGAAGGCTGTTTCTTCTTGTGGTAATTTGCTGTTAATGACAATAGGGCCGACTTGGCGACAAGCGATAGAAAACTGTGAAGGGTCTTCGGCAACGCCTAAGGTTCCAGCAATACCCCCTGTCTTGGCTTGACTGATATGACAAGAAACGCCTTGTACTTTAGGATCATCAAAGGCCTGTACGCAGACTTTGTGATTCGAGCCAATGAGTTTCCATGTTGTAGTAATACAGCCGATATCTTCAGCTTGTACAGCAGGTGTTAAAAAGGCTAATAATAAAGCGCAGCGTGCAGTTATTTTTTTCATAGTATTGCCATGGGTTAGTTATGTTTAATATTGCTCGTAGGGGCGTATTTCATGCGCCCCTACGATCATCATTACAATGGATAACATTTAATTATGATTAATTAATGTTTAGGTCCAACTTTACTAGCGCACTTAATGCACTGGTTAGTATAAGGGATTGCTGCTAAACGTTCTTTGCTGATAGGTTCAGCGCAAAGTTCACAAATGCCATAACGACCGCTATCTATATTGGCGATGGCTATTTTGATTTGATTAATTTCAGTTCGGGTCGAATTACCTAGCTGATCAAGTACTTCATTATTTTCATTTTGTGTTGCTTGTTCTGAAAAATTCTTTTCTAAAGGATTTTGGTCGTGCCTGACATCATGAATGATGTTGTCTAGTCGGCTATTAAGTTCTTCTAATAGAGTGCTTAATGCGACTCGAGCTTCGTCATATTCTTTCATTGCTTATTACTCCGAGCTTTGCTAATGGAGTCATTCATAATACTTAAGCCAAATGACTTGTTAAGTTGGCATCCTATCACATAGTTGATGTGCTAGGCTTTATCTGATGATTCTGAATTATGAAAGAAGTAGATCATAGCTTATGGAGTCTCATTAATAGAGGCAAACTTTTCAATAAATCTCGGCAATTTGATACACTATGGCCTTATAGATAACTATAGAGATGAATATGCCGATTACTTTAAAAGAGCTTGCCGATTTTTGTGGTGCGCAGATTGTTGGTGGAAATAGTTTAAGTGTGATAACTTCTGCGGCTGATATTACTTCAGCTCAAGTGGGTCAAGTGACTCAATTAACTAATAGTAAGTATGCAAAACATATTCAAAACTCTAGTGCTTCAGCGTGTTTTATTGCTGAGGGCTATGTCGTAGATAATATCCCTGAAAGCTTAGCTTTGTTGGTTTGTGCTGATCCTGAAATGAGCTTTATTAAAGCTACTGAGTTCCTTCATCCTGCTAGGACCTATCAAGCACAAATTGCTCCGCAAGCAGTGCTAGAAGAAAATGTTAGCATCGCTGATGAGGTCTTTATTGGCCCTTATGCAGTCATCGGTGCAAATACTCTTATCGGTAAAGGTAGTGTCATACTTGCAGGTGCGTATTTAGGTAAAAATGTCAGTATAGGTGAAAACTGCCGTATTTATCCTTATGCAGTGATCTATGATGATGTCGTGCTAGGCAATAATGTCATTATTCATTCAGGTGCGATTATTGGTGCCGATGGTTTTGGTTATAAATTTAGAAATCATCAGCATGTTAAAGTACCGCAAGTCGGTAATGTGGTTATTAATGATAATGTCGAAATAGGCGCAAATACCTGTGTTGATAGAGGAGCATTAGGTAGTACGGTGATTGGTACAGGTAGCAAAATCGATAACCTAGTACAGATTGGCCACAATAATAAAATTGGTCAGCATGTCATTATGTGTGGTTTAACGGGTGTGTCGGGTTCTTGCCAAATTGATGACTACGCTATTTTGGCAGGCAGTTCAGGTGTTGCTGATCATGTTAATATCGGTACGGGTGCGGTAGTGATGGCGCGTTCTGGGGTGGCGGGTGATGTTAAAGCGGGTGCTCAGGTCTTTGGTAGTCCAGCAAAAGATAAAAAGACAGCCTATAAAGAACAAATTGCTTTAAGTAAATTGCCGGAACTACTTAAAAAAGTAAAACTACTTGAAGAAAAAATTGAGGCCTTTGAACAGAAGCCACTTTAAGACTATCTTGATGATTATTAGGGTGATTAAGCCAGTGCTGATTATCCTGCAAAGTAAATTTCAATTCGTTAGCGTAACAGATGACGAATAACCAACTATTATAGTAAACTATATCCTTATAAAACGGTTAAGCATAATGACAGCAACAGATAACGTTCATCTCCACGAAATTAATAAGTTTGGTTCTATGGCCGAACTCTGGTGGGATACTCAAGGCGAATTCAAGACCTTACATGATATTAATCCGCTACGCTTAGAGTTTATTGAGCGTCATGCAGAAATTTCAGGTAAACGCTATGTTGATGTAGGCTGCGGTGGTGGGATCTTGACTGAAGGTTTAGCAAGACATGGCGCTGATGCTTTGGGCATAGATTTAAGTGACGAACTTATTGATATAGCTGATTTGCACAGCCTAGAGTCAGGTGTAACTGCTCATTACCAAAAAATCAGCGTTGAAACCTTAGCCGAACAACAGCCAGGTAGTTTCGATCATGTGACCTGTATGGAAATGTTAGAGCATGTGCCTGATCCAAATTCTATCATTGCCGCTTGTGCCACTTTAGTAAAGCCTGGTGGTATGGTGTTTTTTTCTACACTTAATCGTCAACCCAAAGCTTATTTAATGGCTATTGTTGCAGCAGAGCATATTTTACGTATGTTACCTAAAGGCACTCATGATTATAAAACTTTCATTAAGCCATCAGAACTTAGTAGTTCTGCGCGTGCAGCAGGCCTTGATTTACAAGCTATGATCGGTATTGAATATAATCCTTTTGATAAGCGTTTTAGACTGGGTAAAGACGTGGGTGTTAATTATATCGCTGCCTTTAAAAGACCCGAATAAAGATGAAGCCTCTAAAAGATAAGGTTATTTTAATAACGGGTGCCGGAGGTGGTCTCGGTAGTACTGCGGCGTTAACACTTGCTAAAAGTGGTGCGCACATCATATTGCTAGATAAAAATATCGCCAAGTTAGAAGTTGTTTATGATGCTATTCTCGCGGCAGATGCACCAGAACCCATTATTTATCCTTTTGATCTGGCGGGTGCAAATGAAAATGACTATCAAGACTTAGCCGATAAAGTGGCTGATGAATATGGTTCTTTACAAGGCTTATTACATTCTGCAGTTGAATTTAGCTCATTTACGCCAATTTCCCAATTTAGCACTAAAGATTGGGGGCATACTTTGAATGTTAATTTGAACGCCCCTTTTTTATTAACTCGGGTATTGTTACCGGTATTGCAAAAAAGTTTACAGGCTTCTATTGTTTTTACTTCTGATAGCTGTGCCAGCGATCCTCATGCTTATTTAGGCGCCTATGGCGTTTCAAAAATAGCCTTAGAAGGTTTTGTGAAAATATTAGCAGACGAGCTCGATTCTGCTGGGCAAATTAGAGCCAATATTTTTGTACCAGGTGCGGTCGATTCACCTTTAAGAAAACGCGCTTATCCTGCAGAAGATAAAAGTAAATTACCCACATTAGAATCATTAGCTCCGGCTTATTTATATTTATTTGGTAATCAAAGTTTAGCTGTAAATGGCCAAAGCATTGATGCCCGTACCTTTCATTTATAATTTATTATTATGGCCGAACGAGAAAGTTTAGTTTTAACTAGGGATGTCAATATTATTACCATTCCTGATGGTACCCCCGATACTCTAAGCAAAGGTGGAATAGTTACTTTGCATCAGTCTTTAGGTAATAATTTTACGGTCATTACAGAATACGGCCACATGGTACGTATTGCCGGTGTTGATGCTGATGCCTTAGGAATGGAACCCCATCAACTAAATACCTTGGTATCTGAAACCAGCGTTGAAGCCGTTGAGAAGAATTGCTGGGAAGTCATGAAAACAGTTTATGACCCAGAAATCCCCGTTAACATTGTCGACTTAGGACTCGTTTATTACTGCAATGTAAAAGAGTTAGATGAGCAGAGTAATGCTGTCCATATCATGATGACATTAACCGCACCAGGCTGTGGCATGGGGCCTGTGATTCAAGGTGATGTAGAGAAATGTATACGTGCCTTACCCGGTGTTACTAGCGTTGAAGTTGAAGTGGTTCTTGATCCGCCTTGGTCACGAGAAATGATGTCAGAAGTTGCGCAGTTGCAGTTAGGTTTGTTTTAGCTTACCAATCTTTACCATGCACAGAGTCACGGTCGATAAATGCTTAATTTGATGGTCTCTGTAGGCCGGAATAAGGCTTTTCGAGCGTGAGCGAGTAAAGCGTTTCCGGCATAGGCACAGTTCCTGTGCCGTAAACGCCACCACGCGCTACGCTAGTCTGGTCTTATTCCGGCCTACAAAAGCTAGGAGCTATAAAGCACGTAGATCGGGTTACGCTATCGCTAACCCTACCTACAATAATCTTAAATTATATCCATCTTAATTAAGCTGATAAAAACACCTGTGACTACTTTATTTCCTATTCCAAAAAATCATCCTCAACGTTTTGTGCTGCATAATGAAGTTCATGCCAGAGCACCTTTCAATCTTAATTTACCAGTTAGAACCAGTCATCTGGCCTTATTAGTATCTAACGATGAAAAGCTACAAGAGCGTCAGCACATTATTTCATTGTGTGAACGATTTGGCGTTACTCCACCGGAAAAAGATGCCGATCACTTTAGTGCTAATTTCAATTCTTTTCAGATACGTTGGGAGCAGCATGGTGAATTTAGTACGTATAGTTTTTATGTGCATGAAACGCCAGAAGACCCTTTTGCTGATCCAGCCTTAAAAAAAGTTCCTGTAGATTGGTTGTCAGAATTAACGGGACAAGTGATCGTGGCTACTCATGCCATCGTTGCAGATCCTGCTGACATAAATTATCAAGAAGAGGATGTGGATTTAGCGGCATTATCGAATTATTTTGCTGGAAACCCCATTATTGGTTCCAAGGTAACGGGAGGAGCAGCTTCGGTCTTTACGGATTTTCGTATTCATGTCGATGGTTTTAGTCGTTTCTTCATAGTTAACCATGGCTTGCGTGCTGAGCAAGCAGGACGTTTATTACAGCGATTATTTGAAATTGAAGTTTATCGAGTGATGGCTTTGATGGCTTTTCCTGTAGCTCGCAAACTCAATCCTGCTTTGAATAAATCAGATCGACAGCTTTATACTATTACTAATGCAATGACCTTGCCTGATCATAATGATGCAGAATTGTTAGATGAATTAACAACTTTGGCGGCTGAAGTTGAAAATCACATTTCTAGTAATCATTTTCGCTTTGCGGCGGCGAGTGCTTATTATCAGCTCGTT